>Ga0265327_10001358_pt1 | contig 31595 bp, 17 predicted proteins | sample 41621metaG_FD_202089 | JGI IMG/M metagenome (GOLD analysis project Ga0265327, IMG submission 202089) | Rhizosphere microbial communities from Carex aquatilis grown in University of Washington, Seatle, WA, United States - 4-16-21 metaG | ecosystem: Host-associated > Plants > Roots > Rhizosphere...
ATCGCCTCGATTAAAGCGGGGTCAAGTCTTCAAATTTAACTTTTGGCGTTGCGATGAGGGTCCCGTGTTGATTCCCGCGGCGACGTGCCATGAGAGTCTGGCGTCAATTGCGGCGCCAAAAGTGAAATTTGAAGACTTGACCCCTGGCTGTTGCTGGCGCTATCGAAACCACCCAAATCACCCAGTGTCGGGGTTTGTCGGACAGGTTGGGCGCGGTGATTTGACGAGATGGTCGAATATGTCAGGTGGGCGAAGATTCGCAGTACCAAGAAACCGAACGCGAACGCGTTTCGGCTGATGGGGCGAGACGCTCTTCGGTATACTTGTGATCGATGCGACGGTAACCATTCACGGGCAAGCGAAGGGGACAGACCCATTTTCACGGACAAACGACGCTTCGGAGTCTTATCGCGTTCATCGAAGTTGCCTGTTTTTCGCCGTGAAAATGCGTCAGTCCCCGACCCGTGAACGGTTACATGCGACGTCCGTCGCTGGTCTTGATGTCCTGATGTGGTTTTTCCGGTTTCAGCGCTTTGAAGAATTGAGTTTCCTGATGACCGTTCCCGTTCTTCAAGCACTGCTGGTGGCGGATCAGATCTATCAGGATCAATCGACGGGGAAATACGTCATCTGTGGGATCTTCGGCACGATCTTCTTTATGCCGCCCGAGGATTCCCAGGAACCGGCGCCGCAGGGAGGGGCCGAACCCGCTGGCCGTTCGGCAGGTCCGGGCAGTGCTGGTCCCGCGGGACTTGGCGCCAAGGCGCCGGCATCTCATCAAATGCCTCTGAACCGGATCGTTCGGGCGGGTTCACCCTATGCCTACGTCAGCTTGACCGAGATCCACGGTCAGCGACCGTTTGAGCTGCGTTATGTCGACCTGAAAGAGAACAACGTGATCTTTACGTTCGAATTCACGGTCGACTGCCGGAATCCATTGGAAACCGTTCAGCTTTCGGTTCCACTTCCTCCGCTTCCTGTCCCGCATGAAGGGGTCTTCGCGCTGGAATTGGTGTGCGAAGGAAATCTCCTCGGATCGCACCGGATCCTGACTCGGAAGCAGCCTCGTCCTCAGTGACCCGAAGTCCCGGGCAAACTATTCCCAGGCGTCGATCGCTTCCTGCAGCAATTCGTTGGAACCCGACCAGCCAACGCGTCGACTGCTGACCGTGACCATCTCCTCCGCCGGCATGTCATCAGACCGGATTTCGGACGACAGTGGGACCGTCATCGCCTCGGCGATGATGGAATCCATGCCGGATTCGTCACGGGGTTGCTTAAACAGTCGATCCAGTTTCTGACGGAATTCATCGCGTGAAAAGGCAGTCTTGATCGTGTAGTCGTCGGCCCCGGCATGGATGGCGGCCAGGACAGTTTCCCGGCTGGAGTCGGAGGTCAAAACCATCACCTTGACGTTGGCCAGGGATGGGTGAGCCCGGAAGGCCCGCAAAGTTTTCAAGCCATCCCAACCGGGCATCTGCAGATCGAGGACGGTGACATCAGGACGACGATCGAGGGCTCGGTAGAACCCATCGGCGCCATCGCAGGCCACGGTGACGTCGAAATCACGTCGAAGTACGCCGACCATCAGGCTGCGGAACAACGGATCGTCGTCAACAACCAGAATATGCCGTCGCTCGGGCAACTGCGAAATATGAGGATCCTGGCTGGCATGCATCATGCGGCTCATCACGTGCGTGTGACTGATCCGTTACTGGCCCCGGGCGAAGGGTTATCGATGCCAAAACGGAACTGTTTCGGAGTGAAACATAGTGCGCAGATTCGGCGTTGCATTTGGAATGTGTACATTTGGCAACGTTTCGCGATACCCCACCGCTACAATCGCGCCAAACCGCGCATGCGAACCATGCCCGGCCAACACGCGACTCACTTGCTGGGAAGTCGCACGGTCCCATCCCAGTTCGGCGGCGCGGTCCGGTTATGCAACACGATCTGCTGCATCAGGAAGTCCTGGGCTCGATCACTGGCAGGCATGCCATGCAGACACCGGTACGCCTGGTCCCAGCGGCCGGCGATAAAGTGATCGACACCCGCCTCGTATTCCACCACCAGTTCATCGGAAAGCTCGGGATCATCCGCGGACGAGGGAAGGAGTTCACTCACCACCACTGACGTTTCCATGCCATAGGGCAGCAACCTCGCGAGTTTTCGCAACCTTCCTTCGCTTGAGGGAAGTCGGGGACGCACGATGTTGGCCGTGGCCTCGTCCAGGACGATGGGAACCCGTAGTTGCTTGGTCATGCTTTCCAGACGGCTGGCGAGGTTCACCACAGGGCCGAAGACAGTCACCTTGACCTGCTCAGCCGTTCCGATCTTGCCCGCGACGGCGCGACCATGTGCGATTCCGATCCCCATGGCGAAATCGGAAAGCGGATGGTTCTTCATCGCCGCCGCCTTGGCAAACGCGGCGCGAATCCCCAGGGCCGCGCGACACGCATGGACAGCGGCGTCGGGTGACGGAAACGGCCATCCCCAGAAACCCAGCGTCGCATCCCCCTGGAAGTCACCGGTCACGCCACCGTGTTCCAGAATGTGATGGGTCATTACCCCCAGCGCCCGGCTGACACGTTCCAGGAGGCCGATGAGATCACCTGCTTCGCTTTCCGCCCGCTGGCTGAACCCGCGGAGGTCGCAGAACATCACCGTAATGTCGCACTCACTCGGCTCCAGTAACGTGGTATCCAGTTCGTCACCCAGTGCCGCCAGCACAGGCGGCGCAAAAAACTGTCGCAGCCCCGCCTTCTGACGTTCCAGTCGACGTGCACGGACCACCGAACTGATGATTTCGGACACCAGCTCGGTGAATTTGACATCCGCTTCCAACTGCAGCGCATCGGAAAGAGTCGTCCCCGGGACGAAGGTTTTTCCCATGCGTCCGGCGATATAGAGGCCAGTGGGTTCGGAGGCGAGACCAGGGACGGGGGTGCAGTAGGCCCAGTCGAATTCCTGGGTCAGTGTCTGTTCATTCTGTTGGGGCGCCCCTTTTTCCCAGATATGCAGCACACTGGCATGACGTCGATCGAGCGCCTCTTCGACCAACCGGGAACTGGGATGAAACGTTCCCGCGGTTTCCCGTCGCCGCTCCCAATGCAGCATCTGGATTTCGTCGGTCGAGCCGAGGGCCACGATCGCCACCGCTTCGGCATGCACCACCCCTTTCAGGAGCAGATTGACCAGGCGGTGAAAAAGTTCGCTGTCGTTGCGGGCTCCCGAGATGACCTCGGGAAGATGCGTCAGGACTTCAATCCGGTTTTCCGGGTCCTGGTAGCGGATCTTGCGCAATTCCTGAGGCTTGAAGGCCACTTCCTCGACAGGTTGCGCAACACTGCCCCCATTCAACTCAGCTTCGGCAAGCTGGAAGGAAGTCGTTCCCAGGACAAAGTGCTGTCCCACTTCGACTCGGCAGGAATCGACGGTCTCGCCGCCAAAATAGAGGGGATTGCGGGCATTCGGTAATCGAGTCAGCTGGACGTGGCCGGGCCGAACATCCAGTTGAACATGGTTGCGCGAGATCAGCGCATCCCAGGGGACTGCAAGATCCGCGGATTCACGACCAATGGTGAGTCGGGTCCCGGCCGGGAGGGGATGCCGTCGAGTCTGAACCGGTTTCGGGCCCTGGATGATCAATTCAAGCACTGTCCCCTCCCTTGGTGGAGAGCGAAGTGAGAGGAGGTGTCATTGCGGCACTTCGCCGGCGGCGTCCAAATCGCAGCCAGCGGGGTCCACGGTCGCTGAGGACAATCACAATCAGCCACCACGACCCGGCGACCAGGCTCAACACGACCGCCACGGCGCCAATCGCCGAGGAGACCAACCGCGATTTCAATTCCTCCACAGCGCGCAGTGCGGCGTCCTTGCGTTCCTGCACGATTGCCACCCAACCCGTTCCACCCACGGTGCTGAATGCTGCCAGCCAGACCCCGCCATAGTTCTCGGGATCCATTTGTCCAACGGGATCAACATAGCGCCGCGTCCGATCGTATTTGAATGTCGATTCTCCCGAGCGCGACTTCGCGACGAAGTGCTCCAGGTCGTCGATGACCTCCGGTTCAGACACTCCCAGCAACCGAAGTTTGGCAAAGTCAGGCGACTTGACGTCCTTCAGATGTTCGTCGGTCATCCAGTCATGAGCGAGCAGATTCCACTGCCGATGCCCGTCGAGAGATCGACTGTCAACAATGGCGAACTTCCTCCCGACTCCGTCGGAACTCTGAGACCGAAGACTTTTCTCGTAGTCCTGCAGCAGGCTGCTGAGCGACAATGTTCGTGCCAGAACACCGATCACACGCATTTCGTCGTTGAGCGCAAAGACGGGAACCGACAGTGCGACGACGTATCGGCCGGTCGACGTGCCACGATAGGCAATGGAGACGTTGCGCTCGCGAATCGGATGGACATCAACAGGGATGTCATCGGCAGGATAGTCAAATCCCCCGCCATGAAAGTAATCGCGGAAGGCCCAGTTGCGATCCAGGGTTGATGACAGCGGCTGACGCCAGCGCTGCAGTCCATTGGCATCCAGTAAAAACCAGCTGGCATCATCCGATCGTCCCAGCCAGCGTCGATGCCGATCGCTCTTGGACTTCAGGCGGTCCAGAATGTTCATCAGCTCCTGCCGCTCATCGCGCGGCTTTGTCGCATATTCCACGACCGCCTGTTGAAGTTCCGGGTCGGAGGCGATCCCTTCCAATTCCGTCAAACGGTCATCCAATTCGCGTTTGATGCTTTCCGCCAGAAGGTTGGCTGACAGGACATCGCTTTCCATGGCGCGTCGAGTCAGGTTCGATTGAGCGGTATCGACGGCATCATTCATGGCATCGAGCGCGAGTGGAGCGATACCGCACAACAGGAGCAGCGGCAGGATCAGCCCCAGCAGGATCAGGGGACGCCGGGCCCGGAATCGCTCCCGGGCGACAAGTCGATCGAGCACCGCCTGCGCGTTGGTCAAGCGGCGTGCGGCATCCGGGGCCAGGCAGCGATCAACCAGTTCGGCAAGCTGGGGATCCACGCCGGACACCTTGCGATGTTCCGACGGCTTGGGTCCCTGTCGCACGATCTGGCGATACAGGTTCAGACGATCATTCAACGTTCGGGCCGCATTCAGCCGTCGGTCGTTCTCCTCGGTCCGAAACGGCGGCGCGCCGGTCAGCATGTGATAGATCAATGCACCGAGCGCATACACGTCCCAGCGAGCGTCGGGAACGGCCCGCAGATCCGCCTGCTCGGGCGCCATGTAATACAGTGTCCCCAGCGAGTGACTGTGTTCATCCGCCAGCCTCGATTGCCCGAAGTCACACAGACGTGGCTCAAAATCCTGATCCAGCAGGATGTTTGCCGGCTTCAGATCGCAGTGCAGAATCCCACTGCCATGAGCATGAACCAGCGCCTGACAAACCCGGGTGGCAATCCGGACGGCGTCGTTGGTGGCGAGAGGGCCTGCTGCCAGCCGCGCGGCGAGCGATCCATTCTCAAGGTATTCCATCACGTAGTAGGGAGGATCGTGATCCCAGCCGACGGCAAGCAATCCGACAATGCTGCGCGAAGTATAAAGGACAGCGAGTTTCTCGACTTCGCGCCCCAGCAGCGACCAGTCGACACCACGGCGATGGGTGTAGAACTTGATCGCCACGTGCTTGCCAGTGTTTTGTTCCCGAGCCAGCCAGACGGACCCATACTTCCCTTCGCCGATTGGCTTCAGAATGCGATATCCGGGGATGGCGGCTGGTGGAGCCCCCGCCAGGGCACTTTGTTCGCGCGCCCGCTCAACCGACTCGGCATCCTGAGTCAGAGTATCGCCAACCCAGTTTTCTCCTGGTTCCGTCCCCGATGACTCACGCCCTGCTTGCACAGCCGTCGATGCCTCCGCTGACCCAGATGCCACCACTGTCCATGGGAGCTCACTTTACGTCAATCGGCCAACGAATGTCGACTCCGCATCGGCATTCAGATACGGTTACCAGTCTGATCCCCCCGATCGAGTATCTTCCGAGGCAGATTCATTGGCCGCCGCGTTCATCCATCGAACCAATTCATTTCATACTACCAACGCCGCTTCGAAATTGAGTTCCACCATCGGATTCGACACCATGACAAGGCGGCCAATTGACATGACTACCTATAACGACATTGCAGATCGACGTGCGAGGAAGTTTCGGCGCGGCATGATTTTCAATGGAATTGTCGAGTTGCTTTTGGGCGGAACAATCTTCATCGCGAGCACCGGTGAAATGAGCGGAACGCTTCGAATATCTCTGGTGGCCGAAGGAACCTTGGCAATCATCCTGGGTAGCTGGATCATTCGGCGATACGTGATTCAGGGCAATTCCGGTCATGACGACCTGAAGGTTTGACCTTACCAACTCAAAGCGAGGCCTACCCGCCTGTGAAGCCATTACTCAGATGCTGGTTAGTACAGGCAACCGGCAGTCATTGCGGCGGATCAACAATCGAAACATCATTTCGCGGCCAATCCCGCGTTCAATGCCTCAGCGATCTTGTCGACATCGTAGACACAGCCGGCCCAGGTCCCTCCTCCGGCGCGCTGCAGCATGGCCCACAAGCGGGTGTCGGCCGGCATGTTGGGATCGCAGTGCAGCGGACGATCCGGTGTCCGCGCCGCCAGAATCCTGGCTCCTTCCTCAGGAGTCACCTGCTGTTCCCGGCTTCCAATAAAATTCAACGAGCCGGTCAGGTTGCGGGTGTCAATTTCGATCTGAATCCAATCCCCATCTCGCAACTTTCCAATCGGACCTCCGTCGAGAGCCTCGGGACCGACATGGCCAATGCAGGCTCCTGTGGAAACTCCAGAGAATCGGGCATCCGTAATCAAGGCGACATGCTTTCCGAACGGAAGATATCGCAGCGCCGAGGTGATCTGGTAAGTCTCCTCCATGCCGCAGCCGAGTGGTCCGCGGCACATCAGGATCAGGATGTCTCCCTCCTTGATCGGATTTTCGGTGCGGCCTTTCACCGCAGCGATGGCATCACGTTCTGAAGTGAACACCCGAGCCGGACCGATCTTGCGATAGACTCCATCAGCATCGACAACGGTCTTGTCGATCGCCGTGCTCTTGATCACGGATCCTTCGGGAGCAATGTTTCCGATCGGAAATGTGACGGTACTGGTCAGGCCCCGCTCCCGGGCGTTGGTGGGAGACATCACCACGGTATCGGGATCCACTCCGTCACGGGCCACCAGCAATTCGCGCAAACGGACTCGTCGTTCGGATCGTTCCCACCACTCAAGGACATCACCCAGCGATTGTCCCGAGACCGTCAGCGCATCCAGCTTGAGCAGCCCGAGTGTTCGCAGATGCAGCATCAGTTCGGGGACACCTCCCGCGAGGAAAAAGCGAACGGTGGGATGTCCGACCGGACCGTTTGGCAGGCAATCAACCAGGCGTGGAACCTGGCGATTGATGCGACTCCAGTCGTCCACGGAAGGGCGGGTCAGTCCGGCTTCGAATGCAATCGCCGGGATATGCAGCAACAGATTGGTCGAGCCCCCGCAGGCGGCATGCACGACCATGGCATTGTGCAGCGCGTCCGCGGTCAGGACATGACGCATGGTCTTGCCCAATCGTTCCAGTTCCACGACCGCCCGCGCCGATCGACGGGCGATATCCAGCCAGATCGGCTGACCTGAAGGAGAAAGCGCCGAATGCGGCAGAGCCATTCCCAACGCTTCGGCAATCACCTGGGACGTTGCTGCCGTCCCCAGGAACTGGCATCCTCCGCCAGGCGAACCGCACGCCCGGCAACCCGCCTCGGCCGCTTCTTCCAGTGTGATTTCGCCGTGAGCAAAGCGGGCTCCAATCGTCTGAACTTTTCCAGCATCCTCGCCCGTCGCGGGAGGAAGCGTCACCCCTCCCGGGACGATCACACACGGCAGTTCGTGCTGGGAGGCAAGAGCCATCATCATCGCCGGAAGCCCCTTGTCACACGTGGCAACTCCGATGACCCCGCGTCGCGTTGGCAAAGAGCGGATCAGCCGCTTCAAGACGACAGCCGCATCATTTCGATAGGCCAGGCTGTCCATCATGCCAATTGTTCCCTGCGTGCGACCATCGCAGGGATCACTGACATACCCGGCAAAGGGCAGGGCGTTCTGCCGGTCGAGTTCCTCGGCAGCGGCTCGCATCAACAACCCGACCTCGTAGTGACCGGTGTGATATCCGAGGGCGATTGGCTTGCCGTCCTCACCGCGAATCCCTCCCTGAGTGCTCAGGATCAGGAACTGTTTCCGCAGCAACTGAGTCGGGTTCCAGCCCATTCCGGCATTTTGAGTCAGCCCAAACAGATCGCCGCTGGGGGCGTTGAGCAGCATCTCTTCCGTCAGTGGCAGTTCGCCGGAAGGACCATCCCCTTTCGTGATGACTTCCCAGAGAGTTGAATCCGAGGAATCCAGCAGCAGATCGAGCGACGAAGGCATGAGAACAGCAAGCTTTCTGATCGAAAATGGGCGGCAAATCAGGTCAATGGAACGGGGGTGACGAACCGAGCAACAGCAGGCACGACACGTCAGAACGGGACATCGTCATCGGAAATCGAATCGGGATCAATGTTGTCGTCGAGCGAATCCAGGTCCGTCGTGGTTTCTCCAAATTCCCGGTCAAATGCCGCCGCACATTCATCGCAGAACTCGGAGGTGTCCAGGTTCATCGTATACCCGATGCGCGGCAGTTCCGGATGGGTGCCATATTCCGGAAGGATTTGGTTAACGAGGAGTGCATAGCCCGCGCGCGGCGTGAAGTGTTCACACATGTGAAATGCCACATTGTGCCGGGCCAGTTCCTTCAGAATGGTGTTGAACAGTTCGAAGATGCGTTCGTCATCCAGCGACTGCTCGGGCGGCAATTGCAGGGGGGGATCAAACAGCGACGACAGCGGCACATCCTTGCTTCCGTCGAAGACTTCGTCCCATTCTTTCCACTGGGCCAGGGTCTCATCATCCGGTTCGGGGCGCCATGTCCCCTGCGATTCCCGGAGCGTCGAGTCCAGGTTCGGGGAAAACAAGCCAAATGGATCTTCTTCGGATTCTTCCTGCGCGGGTTCCCAGGTTTCGATTTCAGGGTCGGTGGCTTGTTCAAACGATACCGAGGGCGATTGGCCCTCGTCAGAAAAGTCATCGTCGATCTCGTCGGCTTCATCCAGCGTTGGAGGATCTTCGACGATAACATCTTCGATGACGAATTCGACGCCCGGATTCTGCAGATCAATCACGATATGGCCGTTCTGGCCGTACCATTCGAGATAGAGTGCCGACGGAGGTTTTTCCGTCGTCATTTGTCCGGGGACACCAATCTGATTCCAGGCGATCTGCAGCCCGTCGACGTACTCTTCGGCCGACGCGTCCGAATCCGAGTCTGAATCGGAGGGGATTTCGAACCGGATGTGACGTCCCGCCAGATCGGCACTGCAGTTCCCGGTCAGTTGCAGCACGAGGGGGCGATCACTTCCCAGCAGGGAAAGGTAGCCGTGAACGGAATTCTTACGCGAGTTGATGATCTCGCCGCCGCGGATGTATTCAGTCAGATGCAGTGTCATGGCGCCCGCATTCGTATGTGATCCGGAGAGACACCTGGAACCCCCGAGTACCTCAGGGAATCGATCGATCCATCCGCGACATGGAGACATCCAGCGTCACGGCAGCATCGGAAACAGGGTCCGCTTGTTGGCCTCGGTCAGGGGAGTTCCATATTCGCACGGTTCGAATGCTTCGATGTAGCGGATCTTGCGTCCCCGCTCTTCCCCATAGGTCTTGATCACGAGATCGCGATATCGATCGGCCAGCGGACCGTTGAAGCTTTCATAGAAGCTTTTCAGATACGCGCGTTGGGCCTGTGGGTCCGTTGGAAAACCCTGTTCCTGACACAATGTGTACGGCAGCCATTCGTAGAACTGGCAGCGGTGGCATTCCATCTGGTCCATGATCGATTCCAGAACCGGCTCGACATCGATCACGATTGTCGGAGTGAACGGCGTTGGCCGCTGGAAGTGGTCCGACAGATAGGCGATGACCGGGTTCACTCGCAGTGCCGGAACCTCGGGAACAATGTGGGGCACGATGACCATGTACGCCGCATCGCAAACCAGAGTGGATGTCGCACGATGGTCAGGATGATAGTCGTTTGGGCGGTGAGTCAGGATCAAGTCAGGCTGAAAGCGGCGGATCAGGGCGATCATTTCGAACCGGGCTTCGACGGTAGGCTGCAGCCGGCCGTCGCGATTCGACATGATCTCGTATTCGATCCCCATCAATTTCGCGACGGCGGCGGTCTCGGACTTTCGCAGGGCCGCCAGTTCCGCGGGCATTATGTTCTGGTGCCCGGCCTCACCATTGGTCACGCTGACAAATTTTACATGGTGTCCAGCGGCACGGTACAGCGCGGTGACCCCCCCGGCCTTGATTTCGCAGTCGTCCGGGTGAGCTCCGATGATCAGGATTCGCAGCGGTTTCGTCATTGTCGCTTGTTCCAGCGTGAGTGATTTCCGTTCGGTGGTTCAATCGTATATGGCTGTCGTCGTTGGTGCCGATCCTGTCGCCTGGAGCGGACGATGGGACCCCGGATTGGCGGGTCAGGTCGCCGAGTCTGGGGATCCGCGTTGCATTCTGAGCGTCCCTCGCGAAAATGGAAGTGAGACGAACGCCTTTCACGAAAGAACCAGAATGCAACTTCCAGTGCTCACCCCGCGCGCCGCGGAAATCGAAGAAGATCCCCTGGACCTGATGGATGAGATCGATGTCCTGAAGAAAGAACAGGATGCGGCGATTTTAGCTCACTTTTATGTCGACGGCGACCTCCAGGAGATTGCCGATTTTACCGGTGACAGCCTGAAGTTGGCGCGGGATGCCACTCGCATTCCGAATTCGACGATTGTCTTCTGCGGCGTTCACTTTATGGGGGAATCGGCCAAGATTCTGAGCCCCGAAAAGACCGTGCTGATGCCCGACCTGCAGGCCGGGTGCTCGCTGGCGGACAGTTGTCCTGCCGATCGACTGGCGGCGTACCAGGCGGAACTGCGAGCCCAGGGTCACGATTTTCAGACCGTGGCCTATATCAACACGACCGCCGCCGTGAAATCCCTGTGCGATTGGATCGTCACCAGCGGCAATGCCCGTGAAATTATTGATCGCGTCCCGGCGGACAAGGAGATTCTGTTTGTCCCTGACCAGCACCTGGGGCGGTATCTGAGTTCCGTGACGGGCCGTCCGATGATCCTGTGGGCCGGTTCCTGCATGGTGCACGAAGTCTTCAGCATTCAGGATCTGCTGCGGGCGAAACGCAATCACCCGGGTTCGATCGTGATGGCGCACCCGGAATGTCCCGCCAACATCCTGGAAATCTCCGATGTTGTCGGCGGGACGGAAAAGATGCGTAATTATGTCGCATCGATTCCCGAGAAGAAGATATTCCTCGTCGCAACCGAAGCGAATATGATCCACCCGTTGAAAAAGATCGCGCCTCAGCACGAATACATTCCTGTCCCGGGAATCATGACCTCCACCGGCGAAACCTGTGCCTGCAATCGCTGCCCGCACATGGCCAGAAACACACTTCAAAAAGTTCGCGACTGCCTGAAAAACCGCAGCCCGGAAATCGTCTGGCAGCCGTACTTTGCTCAAGCGCAGGATGTCCTCAGGCGAAGTCTGTTGAAGTAGCGGTGCCTCCAACCGAGGTTGGCGTCATTTCCCGTTCGTGATTCGATCGATGCTCTTTCATTCCGTGATGTCATTCTGGCGTGCGAGTCCAATTCGTGGACTGCCGCCGGATGACGCGGCTCGATTCAATCCCTTCCGTAGCCACAATTGATTTGTTCCCGAGTGGAAAGGTGATCCTTTCATGGAAAACACGCCGACTCCCACCCCGCGCTGGATGTGGCTGTTGCCGGGTTCACTGATTCTTGCCGCCGCCGTGGCACTCACGGTGATGTTCGTTTTCCTGAAAGACAAAGGTCTCCCTCCTGGTAAAGTCGAGGCCCGGAAGTTGACACGGGATGAATCCCTGGAACTGCTCACCCTGCGGGATCGGTCCCTGGGATACCTGGAGAACCACGAGTTTGAGAAGGCCGAGACCCTGTTGCTGGAGATCGTTCGCAAGCTGCCTGATGATCCGTTTGGGCACCGCAACCTGGCGATTTGTCTCGAGCAACCTTTGGATACCATCAATCGGCAAGACACTGAAAAGCGATTGAAAGCTCTGGCAAAGGCTCGAGCGGCTGTTGATGAGCTGGTACAGATCGAATCAACGTCACATATACCGCTCGTGCTGCGTGCGCGCGTGTTTGTGTCAGAGGGTGATCACGAACGGGCTGCTTTGGACCTGCGACGTGCGACCGAATTGGCGCCGAATTCGGCCCCGGTCTGGTACGACCTGTTCATCCTGAATCCCCTTTCACCCGGTGAACCGCCCCCCGCGGAAACGGTCACCGCACTACGAAAGGTTCATGAGCTGGAACCCGACAATCTCTTTGTGTTGAAGGACTGGTTGCCGCTGCAGGCACAGCTCAAGGATCCCGATTTTTCGAAGACCATCGCGCAAGCTCGAGAGACGCTTGAGCCGTTTTACGATGTCATCAAGCGCAACGTTCGATTTGATGTTCGCGATGGTCTCGACAAGCTCGCGAAGGCGGTTGCCGATCAGCAGTGGCCCGCGGTCAGTAATCTCTCACGCTCCATCGGTCACGTCATCCTTCCCGAGTCATCGCGCGACGAACGCTATGTCAAATTGAATTCGCTGGAATACCTGTTGAAGGATTTCGGCGCATCGTTTTACAAGCGTGCGGATCTTCCTGTTCCCTCACTGGTCAAGGTCCCTGTCAAATTCATTTCTTCGAGCGATCGTCCCGTCAGCGTTCCCGCGGGGGCTCAAGTCTTCGCCGCCTGCGATTTCAACTTTGATGAAAAGCTCGACACCGTCGCACTGGTGGATCAGCAACTGGTCATGACGTTGCCGTTGTTGCCGCAACCCGCCGATGCACCTGCCACGCAGATCAAAATGGGAATCGGCAGCGGGTATGTCGGGGTGCTGGCTGTCGACCTGGATGACGACGCGGACAAGCAGTTGCGTGAACGATTGAAGTTGCGTCCCAATGGCCCCGAGGCGGATCCAGATGTGCTTGTGTTTGGCCCCGCCGGAATCAAACTGGTTGAGAATCGACTGCTCCTCAATGGCTCGGACCGGGAATTCGTCGAACACCCGGCCGGTGATGCGCTGGGGGCTGTTCGCGACATTGTCGCCGTGGCGCCAGGCGATCTGGATCTGGATGGGGACCTGGACCTGCTGACGATCGATGCCACTTCGATTCGCTTCTGGTCGAACCGGGGAAACTGGACGTTTGACGAAATTACATCGCGATCCAAGTTGCCACCACAAGAGTTTATGCCAACCGCAGCAACCACGGTGGATTGGGACCGCGATTCCGATCTGGACATCCTGGTCTCCGGAAAGGAAGGGTTCGGACTGCTGGAAAACCTCAGGCATGGCCGGTTCCGGTGGCGGCAATTGGATGGGGACTTTGCCGTCGCCAGAGGAGCCCATTCACTCCTCGTCGAAGACTTGCTGGGGGACGCGTCTTGGAGCGTTATCAGCGCGGGGCAGAATGGGGTTCACATCATCCTGACAGAAACAAGCGTGGCGGGAGTCGTTACCGCGCGGAAGGGGATTCCGCTGATCGAGACCCCGGTGACAGCGATCTACTCCATGGATTTTGATAACGATGGGGCTCGGGACCTGCTGGCCGTCGCTGATGGAAAGGTTGCTCTGCGGCGTGGGTTGGGGACCGGGACATTCGAGACTCCGCCCGGCGAGACCATTGATGCGAGTAATGTTCGCACGCTTGCGGTCCTTGACATCGACCGGGATGGGGATGAGGACCTGCTGGTCGGAACGAAGGATTCCGTGGGTTGGAAATCGAACGAGGGGGGCAATGCGAATAACTGGCTGAATGTTTCGATCGTGGGCAAACAGGTCAAACCCAACGAGCAGAACTACAGCAAACGCGTCAATCATTTTGGCCTGGGCTCACAGATCGAAGTGAAGTCGGGAGCCCAATTCCAGGCCCAGGTGGTCCGCGGGCCGCTCACTCACTTTGGCCTGGGTGCTCACAAGAATGCAGATGTGATGCGCGTCCTGTGGACCAACGGCGTCCCGCAAAATCAGGTCCTTCCCGAGGCCAACAAGTTCCTCTGCGAGGTCCAGACGCTCATTGGTTCCTGCCCGTATCTTTACACCTGGGATGGTGAAAAATTCGCGTTTTACACGGACCTGCTCTGGAACGCCCCACTGGGACTGAAGTTTGCCGAAGATGTCGTCGCGCCCTGGCGTGAATGGGAATATTTAAAGATTGATGGAGACCGGTTGCGAGCGAAAGACGGAAAGTATCTCCTGAGGGTCACGGCCGAATTGTGGGAGATTGAGTACTTCGATGAAATCCGGTTGTTTGCCGTTGATCACCCGGCGGGGACCCAAATCTTCACAAATGAGAAAGTCGGCCCGCCTGATTTGGCCGCCCACCGGATTCATACGGTGTCGAAGCCCTATCCTCCCGTGGCGGCCCGGGATCAACAGGGACGGGACCTGCTGGATCAGGTGCAGACCCGCGATGGAGTCTTCACCAAGACCTATGATCGGAAGCTGGCACAGGGGCTGACAAATGAGCACTTCATGGAACTGGACCTTGGGCCTTGGCCGCAGGGGAACATCGGATCCGAACCGCCTGTGGTGATGCTGTATTTGACAGGGTGGATGTATCCGGGGTGCACATCGCTGAGCGTACAGCATTCGCAGAACCCGGAAATGCCCAGACCGCGCCCGCCGTTTCTGCAAGCCGTGAATGCGCAGGGAGAATGGCAGGAAGTACGTCCGTTCATGGGATTCCCCGGCGGAAAAACCAAGACGATTGCCGTCGATATTTCTGATGTTTTTGCGAAGGGCTCCAGCGATCACCGACTGAGAATTGTCACCAATATGGAATTCTATTGGGACGCCGCGTTCGTCACGATCAGTGATCCGGCGGTGGAGGTTCGCGAGACCGAATTGCCGCTGATGAATGCTCAACTGTCGGATCGAGGTGGAGTCTCATTCCGGGAGTGGCCGGAGTCCGGCAACGGCCCCGAATTGTTCGACTACCACCAATTGGTCGCTGGCGACAAGTGGCCGCCGATCGATGGGAAATTCACCCGCTTTGGCGACGTTCAGCCGCTGCTGACTGCGCGCGATGACCAATTGGTGGTGATGCATCCCGGTGATGAAATTCAATTGGAATTTGCCGTTCCACAGACTCCATTGCCGGAGGGGTGGGTTCGTGATTTTGTGATCTACAACGTGGGATGGGACAAGGATTGTGACCTCAACACGGTCGGAGGTGAGTCATCCGAGCCGTTGCCATTTGAGGCAATGACGTCTTACGCCCATGCGAATGGCGCCCCACGTCCCCTTGACGAAAGCTATGTTCGCTACCTGCGGACCTATCAGACTCGCACCCGTCCGCGAGCCCCATTCTGGAATCAACTGCGCCGACACACCCAATGAACTCGAATCACCCTGATGTCGAATCATCGAGTGGGCAGAACCAGCCAGAGCCAGTGACCAAAGTCACCCGGTGACTTTGCACCGTCGTGCCGATCGACCGATTCGCCATTCAGTTCAAATTGAACCACATCACCCGACAGGCCCAGGCATCCATATTCCCAAATGGGCTGGTTCGTCTCGGATTGACGCGCCTGAATCAGGACGAGCGCATCGGGGTTGGTTCCGTTCGAAGTGAAGGCAAACACGGCCCCATCAACAATTGCCGCGTTCGAGTATCTCAAGATCGGCTGAGGCAGCGGTCGCATTTCTTCGGGATGGTCTTCGCGATCAATGGTCTTTCCACGGAACTTTCGCAGCATTGTTCGAAGCTGGACCAGTCGCAAACTGGCGGTCTTGGGAATCGGTGTCTCTTCGTCGAAGCTCCGAAACCGGATTCCCGGCTGGCGCGACTTCCAGACCACTCCCGTTGGCCAGCGCACAGTGACGTTTTCATCCTGCACATTCGACATGCAGTACTGCCAGTGCGGATTGGATTTCTGATGACATCGTTCCAGCTTCGAAAAGACCGCCGGTCGCCCGTCCACTGTCCAGACCCACAGAGTCGCGTCCGGGAATTCTCGCTGAGGGTCCGTATACCGCATGATCGGTTCCCCCTTCAATTCAGCCATGACGGGTTGCTGACCGCGGTCAATTCTAATCTTGATCCGCGACACCTCATCAAGCATCTGTCGAATGTCGAATCCCTCTTTTTCTGCAGCCGCATTTTCCTGAGAATTCGCCGGCCGCTGAAACCCGGCAAACGCGAGAAATGAAATACCGCAAATCAACGTTCTTCGACCGAATCTGAACATGGCACGATTCCATCGCGAGCACTTTGAACAGGCGAACATCGGCCGACGAGGATTTCGGCGCGGCTGTCAGAATTGAATCTCTTACTTGACGCAACAGACGTAATGTCTACATTGAATGCGAACGATACGCAAGACCCGGTTTGCGGGACAATCCCATGAAATTGATTCATCGATCGATGGCTGGCATCTTGGGTCACCTGCTGATCCTGATGATGACAGGGCTTTGCCCAGTTGTTTCAACGGCGATGGAGCCAACTTCCGCGAGGGGGCGAAATACCAATTACCAATTGCTGCGGCCGGTCCATTTGGAATCCGAGGCGGTCTTTACAACGGCACGACCGTATCAGGTCAACGATCTGGCCATCGTTCAAGACGATTACCTGATCATGGCCGAAGGCTCATTTGCGGAGCCCGGATTACTGTGCGTTGTCGACTTGAAGAATCGCTGGCGGATTTCTCGATTCGACACGCGTCTGGGGATGATCTCGCTGGCGCCATTGACGACCAATGTCGCCTCATCATCCTGGGACAGTACGGTCCGAATCCATGAGATTCCTTCTCTGAAGCCACTCCACCGAATTCTGATTGATCGCAGTGCGACACGAATTGCAGCGAGCCCAGATGCAAAATCACTCGCAATTGTTGCGGAGGGTCACGAGGACCGTGACGACAGTAAGGGTCGGTTTGTTTCGGTGGCGAATGTCGTGACGGGGACCGTCGCCAGGACATTGACTCGTGACGTGTTCCGTGGATTCCAAACGGCCTATTCGCCTGATGGAAATGAAATTGCGATCGCCGGGGGGCTGTTTGGGAACTCCAGTGGTGGAATCCTGGCCTGGAATGCCATCTCGGGTGATAAGACGATCGACATTCAAACCACATCGCCCCTGTGGAAACTGTGCTATACCCGGGACGGAGACTGGCTGATTGGTACGGGAACTTCCGGCACAGTCGTGGTCGATCGCAAATCTGGAAAGCTGCATCAAAGTTCGCCGCAACGCGGACACACACTGCTGATCCTGCCAGGCGACAAGTCCGTACTCATCGGAGTTGGCGAAAAACTGCACCTGATGAGCATTCCCGATTTGGAACTTCAAAAGACAGTCGCAAGTGAACAAGGCTCAGTCCGAGCCATCTCACTGCTCCATGATGGGCGGCATCTTGTCACCACCAGTTCGCTTTCGTCGCGAGTCTGGAATCTTTCTGACTGGACATCGGAACACCTCGTGACTGGACGGGTCGCCGTAAGCATTGGTACGTCACTTGTCCATCTCCCTCAGTCTGCGCTGATGGCGATTGCCAGTGGCTCAGAATTGCGTCTGATTGAACACTCCGGTTCGCTCTGGAACTCGAAGGTCATGCCATCCGCCATACGACGGATCACTTCCAACGAATCCGCCGACCGGCTCGGGATCATCCTGGAGAACGGTGTTGTCATGTCGGTGGATGTGAAGAATGGAACCCGAAGCATCCTGGGAGAGATTCCCGCGAAGTCTCTGTCGGTACTCTCTCATGATTTGGCATCGTATTTTACGGTGACGGCCGATGGCGATCTGCAAGTCCGGTCATTTCCTGATTCGGCGATCACGCGTTTTCAACGACTTCCGGAGAAAGGATCGGTCCTGGCGGCTTCCCGCACCGGCGCCGTCGGCTGCGGTATGCAATCCGGTCATGTCATCGTTTACAGCAGTGATCTTGAAAAGACTCTCGTCAATCTGCCGAATGCCGCCGGTGGCGCCGTTCGAGCACTGCAGTGGCTCGAAACGTCCCGGCAACTTGCCGTGGGTGATGACGCGGGGATTTCCGTCTGGCAATTCAGTCCGGAAGGGCAGGCCAAGCTGGTCCGACACACGCCAATGCCCGTCCCGGTCGCATCGCTTCAATTCTCTCCGAATGCCGACCTGGTGGCCGTGGGATTGTCCAACGGCGCCATCTCCCTGGTTCCCACCCTGACCTCTGATCCGGCCCAGCAGATGGCGCCGCGCTCTGTCAGACCTGTCACAACCTGCCAGTGGGTTCAGGATGATGAGTTGATCACCTGCAGCGCCGACGGACTGATGGGCCGTCATAAGTTGAAGCCCAGGCCCATTGAGCCTGCTCGAGAAATGCAGGCTCCAGACAATGTCACCATGCGATCTGCTTGTATTGATGCCGAAGGAGAAACGTGCTTCCTGGCAGTCGGTCCCCGGATTGAAGTTCGGTCCGTCAAATCGTGGAATACGGAACAGGTGCTGGAAGGGCACCGCGGAACCATCATGCGGGTGCGAGTTTCACCCGATGACAAGACGCTGGCATCGACGGGCGATGACACGGTGGTACAGCTTTGGCAGAAGACGAATGGAAAATGGGAAACAGAACAGACCCTGTTCCTCCCTTCGCAAGGACATCGACTGGAATGGTCACCGGATGGACGCTGGCTCCTAGTCGGCGTGACCGAGCGCGAGGTTCTCGTCTTCGATACCGCCAGCTGGAAGTTGGCTCAAACTCTGTCGGTTCCGTTCATCCCGAACACATTCGGTTTTTCTGGCGACGGTCGTCGAGTTGCCTGTGCCGGGATTAATGTTGGGGATCCCGCGGAGAAGTGTCAGATCCAGGTCTATGACACCATGACCTGGAAAGACCCGACGACATTCGCGGGACATCGGCACGGTATTGAAGCGATCGGCATGACCTATGACGGCAAACGATTTTTCTCCACCGCGGCGGATGCCGGCCTGCTGGAATGGTCTCTGGAGACGGGACTTCTTCGCAAGGTTTGCGACCTCCCGAAATCCGGCACTTCCCTGACACTGTTGCCCGATGAACGGCACGCCATCGTCTCGTGGCATTTTGCCAATCTCGGAATTGTCGATCTCACCAGTGGAATCCTGTTGCCCATGGGAGCGCATACCGTGGGTGAAAATGTTCTGATGCGAGATCTGTTTGTGACAAACCGTGGCGAGTGGGCCGTTTCGATCGGGGCCGCGAATCTTGGCCAGGGAACGGGAAGCGCCAAGCTTTGGCAAATCGGCAAGACCTCCGGCAAACCGCGAAACTGACTGGATTGCAACCGCGCAACAACTACTCTGAGGGAACCTGATCGCCTCGCGGATTTCGTTGCTCGAACATCCACTTCAGAACGCCGTCCGGGTCACGATAGGTCTCCGTCCAGCTATTGTGGCCCACGCCTTTCAATTCGGTATACCTGGGCTGCCCCCCAGCCTCGCGAAGCGCGGCGATCATTTTGCGGGAATAATCCACGGAAATGGTTGTGTCTGCATCGCCATGAACGGCCCAGAGGGGGACCTTCACGAAGCATTTGGCAGCAGTGACCTCACCCCCGCCACAGATGGGGACGACGGCGGCAAATAGCTCTGGTTCGCTGGCGACGAGCGCCCAGCTTCCGAATCCCCCCATCGAGAGACCCGTCAAATAGATGCGATCTGGATCGATCGGATGCTTGCCGATCGAGTTGTGGATCAGGGCACGCAGTTCAACGACCAGTTGATTCCAATGGCGTCCCCGGGGACACTGCGGAGCCAGCACGAAGCAGGGAAACTGTATGCTCCAGGATTTCTCCGCGAGTTGTTCAGGCAGCCCGGATAATTGCGACAGATTCTCACTGCCACATTCCCCGGCGCCGTGCAGGAACACCAGCAGCGGGTAAAGTTGGCCACGGCGAACTGCCTGTGGTGGCATCATCCGAACCGGCAGAGTGACTTCGTCTCCCTGGTACAACGATCGCTGAAATCGAGTTCGAGCAAGGTAACTGATGACCCGATCACCCGCCCTCGGCAACGATTCGTACCAGCTCAGGGTGTATGCCAGCAGAACATTCCCGACAGCCCAGGATGCCAGGACAACGACGACCGTGATTGAACGCACGGCCCACCGCGAGCGTTGGGGAACGTCTTGTGAAAGGTCTGACATCGAAATCACTCATGGACGCCGACACGTTGACTGACTTATCGCTTTCCCATTCGCTTTATCACGTACCATCCGCCCCCGATCAGGACCAGGGCATCCAGGATCAGAAACGCAATGAACGGAAGATTTGTCGGATTCTTCTTCTGATGCCGGGTCAGGGCCTTGGTCTTGCGTTCGACGGCACGCAGGGCCGATTCTTGTGATTGCTGAAATTCCTCGACGTTCAAAATCCCATCGCGATTCGTGTCATCGGCGATGAATCGCGTCTCCGCCGCGCCAAGACGCATTTCATAGCGCTCCGTTGCCGCCGCATCCGTTGCGCTTGGCTTGAGCTCCGTAAACATCTCTTCAAACTTGAGTTTGCCGTCCCGGTCCTTGTCGCGAATCTTGAAGGCGATCTCGGCGGGAACCTTGCTCAAATCCATGTCGAAAGGACACTCATCGTAGCTCAGGTTTCCGTCGTGATTCTGATCGAGCACTCGAAAGAACCGATGGCTGAGCGCGCTGGCAAACAGCTGTCCTCCGGGTTTGAATTCCTGAAAGGACAGCACCGTGTCATTGTTGGCGTCTCGTCGTCGACCGTTCCAGTCGCAAACGCGGTTGAGAAGCGGCGAAAGGCTGCATTCCTCGAACGTCAATCCGCCATCCTGATCGAGATCGAAGGCAGGCATCAGGATCGACACCACGTGTTGTTCCCAGGGACGCGCCTTGCTGGCCAGTTCTTCTGCCGTGATTTTCCCATTCAAGTCCTGATCAAAACTCAGGAACGTTCCCAACCGGTCTTCGATCATGAACGATGCCGCTTCGTCATGCGTCAAGAAGCCGTTCTTGTCCGCATCGGCCACGTCGAACTGCTTCGCCGCGGCATCGTGTCCCGAGTAATACCCCTTGATAAACTCGTGGCGCGACATCTTGTTGTCATCGTCCGAATCGAGAGATTCAAAATAGACCAGATTGAACAGATGTCCTGTTGGACGGCGGACCGGAAATCCCTCACGAAGCCGGACACCCATCGCGATTTCCAGTGTCTTCCTGGCTTCGTTCCGCGAGATTCGGCGGTCCTGATTCTCGTCCGGGATTTCCTTGTCCAGGCCGACAAAGTCGGGCGCGACCTTTTCCCATGGAATTCGCTCCCATTCAGATCGGGAGAGTGTCTGTTCCGATGTCGTAAAGAGAGATGTCAATGCGTCATCGATGATTGAGGCAATCGGATCGGGAATCGGGCCGTTTGACGCGTCACTGAGTGATGTCGTCGCGAATTCTCCTTCGCGAAACTCGGCCCGCGACAGCTCCTGATTGCTGTCCCGATCTGTTGCTCGAAATGCTGAGTTGCAGCGAGTCAACTTGTAGATGTAACCCCGAAGTTGATCGACGTTTTTTCCATCAGGTCGCTGATCGGGGAAGACTTCGACGAAGGTCAGCTTGCCATCTTTGTTCTGGTCCTTTAACTGAAATACAACGTCTCGCGGCAGTTTCCTGATGTCGGTCGAAAACGGAAACTCGTCATAGCTCAGCAATCCGTCTTGATTCCTGTCGAAACCCCGGAAATACAGATCCGACAGTCCGCTGGCGAAGAGTTGCCTGCCAGGTCTCAATTCGGCGGCAGTGACCTTGCCATCGCGATCCGCGTCATTTGGAACATAATTCCAGGGCGAAGACTGATCTGCCAGCGACGTCCCCTGGAATTCAACCAGCGACAGAACCCCATCCCGATTCGTGTCAAATCCAGGAAAGACCTGGTGCCCCCAGACTTTCAACCAGGGGCTGACACGCGCGATCAACTCGTCTCGTGTCACCTGTCCATCGAGATTCATATCGTGATTCAAGAACGAATCGAGCGTCGAGATTCGGAACAAGGAATCTTGAACCTCGGGAAACCTCACTCCCCCTTTTCCCGCGGAATCGATCTCGGCAAATCGAGCGGCCGATTTCTCAGGCCCCAGGTAAAATCGTGTTTTGAATTCCTCGGCGGTCAGCGTTCCATCGTGATTGGCATCCATGGAATTGAAGTAGTTGTAATTGTAAATGACACCGGTTCCTGTTCGCAGTGGGGTTCCATCGGGCAGGATCTGTGCAAACGCCACTCGCACCCCCCGAAGAAATTCGTCGATCGAGAGTTCATGGTCCTGGTTGGCATCCCACCATTCGAAGGGACTGGGCGCCAGCGGTGCCAGTTCGGCCCAGGGGATTTGATTCCATTCGTCGACATTCAACGTGCCATTCCGGTTGACGTCCCGTTGAGTCACAACCTGCTGGATCTTGTCTGTCAACCTTTCGACCAGTTCCGACACCGGGTCGGGAATTCGCCCGGGAGTTCCCTGAACCCCCGCTCGAATTGCTTCGAGCCCCCAGTCGCTTGAGCAAAACTCTTCAACGGACAATTCACGGTCACCATTCCGGTCTGCCCGGGCGACTGCCGCGTCACAGGCAAGCTGTCGTGCGATGAACGCACGCCGGCCCCCGAGATCTGCTTCTGCGGCCGGCTTCTGTCGGAAGATCTCGGAATGGGACAATGTCCCGTTCTTGTCGATGTCATTCTGCCGGAACACGATTTCGCGAGGAAGGTGCTTGATGTCTGTGTGGAATGGAAGTTCGTCATAGCTCAGCGATCCATTCTGGTTGGCATCGAAGCGGCGGAAGAAGGAATCACTTAGGCCCGTTGCGGTCAGGTCTTTTGTTGGACGAAACTCCAGTATGCTCAGCGTTCCATCGCGATTGGCATCATTGGCGTTATAGCCCCAGAAGAAGGACTCATCGGACAGAGGTGTGCCGCGAAATTCCATGAAACTGAGCATCCCATCGCCGTTGCCATCGAACTGAGGCAGAAAATGCTCGGCCCAGTCTCGCAGCCAGGGATTTACCTTTGCCTTCAATTCCTCGTGTGAGACTTTACCGTCGAGATCCGCGTCAAAGTTGAGGAATGCGTCGAGAACCGAGAGGCCGAACAGGGACTCACGGACTTCGGCAAAGGTCACGCTCCCTTTTCCTGCGGGATCAAGTTGGGCAAATTTCTCTGCGGACTTCTCGGGGCCCAGGTGATACCGCACAGAGAATTCCTCTCTGGAGATGCGTCCATCATGGTTCGCATCCAGGTGATTGAAATAGTTGACATTGAAATTGGTCCCATTCTCGGCCCGTAATGGGGTTCCGTCAGAACGCAAATAGCCGAACGCCACCAGCAGGCCCCGCTGACATTCTTCGACTGTGACATTTCCATCCTGATTGGCATCCCAATACGCCAGGGGGCTGACGGCCATGGGCGAAAGCTCCTCCCAATTCAGTTGCTGCCACTCGCCGGCGTTGAGTTGCCCATTGTTGTCTTGATCCGATTTGCGGAACTGATTGATGAGTTTCGAGTCCAGCTGCGCAATCAGATCCGCCACAGGATCCGGGATGCGCCCCAGGGTTCCCTCGACCCCCGTCCGAATCGCTTCAACTCCCCATGCGCTGGAGTTGAGTTCTTCGCTGCTCAATTCGCCATCGCGGTTCAAGTCGGCCAACGCCATAACGGACTCGAATACCACTTTCCGTGCAACGTACCAGCGTTTGGCTCCGGCGTTTGCATCGGCAGCCAGCTTTTGGCGAAACAGTTCGTCGTGTTTCAGTGACCCATCGTTGTTCAGATCAATTTTTCGGAAGACAACATCGCGAGGCAACCGTGCCAAATCGGTTGAGAAGGGGTACTCGTCGTAGCTTAAGGATCCCGATCGATCCAGGTCATATCGATGAAAGAACAGGTCGCTAAGGCCACTCCCAAAAAGTTCCCGGGCGGGTCGGAACTCGGCGATGGAAAGGATGCCGTCCTTGTTTGCGTCGTTGGGTGTGTACGTCCACCCCAGAGATTCGTCCGCGATCGGTGTCGCCCGGAATTCCGAAAATGACAACACCCCATCCTGATTTTGATCAAAGCCCGGCAGTAACCGTTCTTCAATGGCGCGCAGCCACTGTCGCTGAGAAAGCAACTCGGCCTGATTCAGTTGTCCATCCAGGTTGGTGTCGTGGCTGAGGAAGAGGTCAAGGACCGAGGTTGTGAAGACGGTCTCGCGAACTTCGGCAAACGTCACACTTCCTGAGCTCGATTTATCGAACTGCGCAAATCGCTCCGCGGATTTCTCTTTGCCGAGGTAATACCCCGCAGAAAACTCGTCTTTGGTGAGCTTGCCATCATGATTGGCATCGAGCGACGAAAAATAGCCGTAGTTGTAAATCAGTCCCGTCTCTGAACGCAGCGGAATTCCATCAGGTCGCTCCAGGCTGAACGCAATCTTGAGTCCCTTCAGGCATTCTTCGATGGAGGCACTGCCATCCCGATCCAGATCCCACCAATCGAACGGGCTGGGGCCGAGCGGCGCGAGTTCCGTTCCCCATTCGATCTTGCTCCATTCCGTCGCCTCCAGCCGGCCATTTCGATTTGTATCGTGCTTCTTCACGACATTGGGAAACGCGGTTGCCAGTTGTGCCTGGACCATTTGAATTGGATCCGGAATTCGACGCAGGTTTCCGTGGACCCCCACGCGAATCGCTTCCACTCCCCACGGCCCCGCCTGGAATTCCTGCAGGCTTAGTTCGTCATCGTGATTGGTGTCCGCGACGGACAACACCGTTTCGAAGACGATTTTTCGAGCGGCAAATGTGCGCCGGGCCCCCGCATCGGCATTGGCCGCAAGCGTCAGTCGGAAGATCTCAGCACGCGACAGCGATCCATTTCGATCGCGGTCCGACTGTTGAAATACGGTTTCCATCGGCAGGTTGCTGATATCAGTCGAATACGGAAACTCACTCAGAGTGAGTGTTCCACTTCGATCCAGATCAAACCGGCGGAAGAACAAGTCGCTTAAGCCACTGGCAAACAGGTGTTGCGAAGGCCGGAATTCGGCGGGAGACAGCGTTCCATTGCCATCGATGTCATTTCGTGGATAGGTCCACGAGACCGCTTCATCACCGAGTGGAGTTTCACGGAACTCCTCAAAGGAAAGTCCCCCGTCCGAGTTGCCATCGAAGGCGGGAATCAATCTTTCGGAAACCTGTTTCAGATAGGGTCGATAGGCGAGCAGTTCCGCCGGATCCAGCAGGCCATCGAAGTTGGTGTCATAGTTGAGAAACGCATCAAGAATTGCCGTTCGAAAGACCGTCTCACGAACTTCCGAGAATGTCACGGTTCCTTTTCCGGCCTTGTCAAACTGCTTGAATCGCTCCGCAGACTTCTCCGGCCCCAGGTAATATCGTTCTGTGAATTCTGCCAACGACAACTGCCCGTCGTTGTTGGCATCCATGGACGTGAAGTAGGACAGATTGAAAACAGCGCCGTCATCGGTTCGTAGTGGCGTTCCGTCTGGTCGTTCCAGGCAAAAAGCAATACGAAGACCTTGCCGGGCTTCATCCACCGAGATTTCGCCATCGCGATCAATGTCCCACCAGGCCATGGGCGACGGGGACAGTGGCGACAGGTTCTCTGCCCATTTCAACGTCGCCCATTCTGTCGCATCCAGTCGCGCGTTGTGATTGCTGTCATGGATCTTGATGGCCGCCGACAAACGGATGGCGAGATCATCCACCAGTTCCCGGACAGGATCGGGAATGTTTCCCTGTGTTCCAATTGTCCCCACCCGGACTGCCTCGGCCCCCCATGGGCCCGCCTGAAACTCTTCCAGGGTAATGACGCCATCCGCATTCAGATCGACTCTCGTCAGAATGGTGTCACACCGCACCTTTCGTCCGATATACGTCCGTCGCTGAGCAGCGTCTGCATTCGCTGCCGGTGTCCATCGGAAAATCTCCGAATAGGTCAACTGTCCGTTCTGATCCTGATCCGCCATCTGGAAGGCAAATTCACGAGGCAGTCGCGTCGGATCTGTTACAAACGGAAGTTCGTTATAGGTCAGTAATCCGTCGTGGTTCCGGTCGAGATTCTGAAAGAAGAGATCGCTGAGCGATATGGCGAGCATTCCCGTGGCAGGTTGGAATTCTTCACGGCTCAATCGGCCGTCGCCGCTGGAGTCGTTGGGGATCCGAAACCAGTCCACTACCTCTTGTGCCCCGGGGCTCAACTGGAATTCGCGGAATGAGAGCACTCCATCCTGGTTGGTGTCGAATGCGGGAATCAGATGCGGAAGGACTGCCGCGTCGCGCTGTGACAGTCCTTGAGACAGTTCTTCACGGTCCAGTCGCGCGTCAAGATTTCGATCTCGAAGTCGAAAGCTTCCCAGCGGGTCGACGCGGACGATGGATTTCATTTCGTCGACGGTGCCGAAACCATCGCTATCTCGATCCAGTTGAGTGAACCGCCTGGCCGATTCGTCTGGTCCAAGGTAAAAGGTCTTGAACTCGCCCAGCGTCAGCTTCCCGTCTCCATTCTTGTCCATGGAGCGAAAGTAGGACCAGTTGAAAATGTAACCGTCTTCGGTGTGCGTTAATTCGCCGGACGGAAGCTGCAGCCCGTACGCGATGTTCAAGACCGTCGGGACATCGTTCAACTCCACCTTGCCATCACCATTGCGATCCCAGGCCGCAAAGGGAATTCGCGCCAGTTCTGAGACAACATTCCCGACTGCAGCCTGCTTCCATTCCGCCTCGGTCAGGTGCCGATCACTGTCACCATCCGACTTGCGACATGCCGCTTCCACTTTGGCGCGAACCGAGGTGACGTACTCCTGCAGGCCATCCGGAACCTTGCGTGACGGCGATGCCGCGACTCCTGCCATATTTGCAAATTCGGCAAGTGACAGGTTTTCGTCTTCATTGAAATCGACCAGTCGGAACTCACGACGCTTCAACGGCTGGTCCCTGTCGGGAACGTCCGTGACCAGTTCGATCAGCGAGATCGTTCCGCTTTTGTCGCGATCCATCTGTTGAAACTGCGACTCAACCGTCGGACCAGGCCCCGGCTTGGTCGATTGCGCGTCGACATGGCCGATCAGAACCAGGATCAGTGTCACGATCGACAACAGCAAACGGGGACACTTCATGGCGGAACTCTCCATACGTGGCGCGGCACATGACAGGCAGCCTGCCCGGTTCGGACGAATGGTTGTCGAGGTGAACATCAATCGAATTGCAGCCATCGATTTTCGAGTTCGATGGCCCCGCGATAGGCCACCGCACCCAGGACCACGGCGCTCAGACACAGCAGGGCCCAGTAGTCGGTCACGTCGCAGGTTCCCACGAGCGGAAAGAATTTCAGTTCCTGTTGGACGGCGGCTCGAGACGGAAAGCGAGACATTTCGTAATTGCTGTATTCGACGGCCCAGTATCCGAAGCCAATACAGCAAAGGATGGCAATCATCAGGCGAAACACCTGTCGCATGATCAGAGGATGAGTAACAATTGCATACAATGAGGCAATTCGTCCGATCAGGCCAAGTTGAGACTTCTCTTTCGACGCCGCGGACTCACGATCATCCACATGTTCGACCGCCGCCTGAACAATCGAATCCCACGCAGCCGAGCTTTGAGATCCATCAAAACCGCCCCCGGATCCACACGAAGCAACAAACTCGCCCGCGTTGACCGAATCCTCGCCGGATTCCAGCGCATCCAGATCCGGAGCGGCTGCAAGAATGTCCGCCAGGGGATCGCCAGATCCCCCTGTCGCGATTCCTGCCGGCGTCAGTGGGGAACCGTCGCGATCATGGGTGACTTCGTCGAGACGGTATGTTTTTCCAGGAGGCTTTGTTGAGTTTGTTGCAGCATCGTCCGCCGCCAATATTGCGTCCGATGCGGGAACGGGCTGACGAGGAACGGGGGTTCGCTGCGCCATGGGATACAGACCAACGACGGTGTCCGTCGTCTGCCATTCCTGAGAATAGTGCGGACGGACGAGGTCATCTTCATCCAGCAGGCGGTCGCGGACCATGCTGACCAGTTCCTGAAAGGAAACCGGACCGTGAACCGCTTCCTGCTCTTGCCAATACCACTGAGTCGCCATTGAAATGAATTGCCAATCAATAGTCGCTGTCTGAAAACGTCGACTGCAGCAGCGACGATTCATCCAGCAACATTCCCTGAGGACTCACCAACGCCGCATAGACCCGCCCGTCGAGTTTCTCATTGATAAATTTCACTCGGCCGTCGCCGAACGCCATGTTCACACCACCATCGTGGAACGAATTTGGGACAGGCGACGCCCCTTCAGAAGCGGTCAGGCCGGAATTGATGGCCGAAGCCCCCGAGTTGCAGACTTGATAGTCCACGTTTCCCGGCGTGCAGGTCGCATTTGTGCACGGATTCCCAATGTAAAAACTGGTGCGAAAGGGATTGTTATTGGCCCAGTTGTTCACGTTGGGATCGGCAGGATCGAAACCGACCCGGACATTTTCGGCGAACAGGATTGTGTTCGACAGACCATCTACGACCGAGTCGAGGCGATGATGCCGGACGGTCACGTCCCATTTCCACGTCTCGTTGAAGAACACGCCCAACTTGAAAAACAGGCTCTTGTCGGAGGGATCTCCATCCAAAATGCCTGTTCCGACGCAGGTCTTGCCGTTGCCGTTCAAGTCCAGCTTTCGAAACTGCGAATCAATCGGGCAATCATGCACATTCGAAATCTCGGCCGTGAACCCAACCCCGCCGTTCACCACGTAACTTAAATTGCCCCCTTCCGGGTCCACGCTTCGATCGGACGGACAGGCCAGGACCGTGATGAACGTTTGAGCCAGGGCTTGATTGGGCGGATAGTTCAGGCCCGCTTCGACATTCCATAGGCCATAGACAGCGGACTGATCCAGGTAGGGGAGCAGGTCGAGCACCCAACTGTGCATCGAGGTGGCCTTCCCAAAGTTGCCGCACGCCGGAAATCGACCTCGTTCGTCGGCAGCCTGGATCATCGCCAGATTGATGTTTCGCAGGTTGTTCGAGCACTCCAGCAGTTTGGCGCGCTGCCGTGATCGGCTGAGAGCGGGAGCGCCGAGCGAGACCAATGTCACAATGATGACCAGGACAACGATCAATTCGACAAACGTAAATCCGCGTTGCCTGACGCCAGAAGTAAATCGATTTCGGGCTGGTCTTGTGGGGGACATCTGACACCTCGTCAAACCCAAGCCTGTGAAATGAACGTTTCCGTAACTCCCTTGAAACGAACGCCCAGCACCTTGATCTGCCGTGTCCGTCGGTCGCCCACCGCGTGTTTCAACTGCGACAATCCACTTTCCTGTGGATTCAAAAATTGCCGACGACATCCTTCGCGGCAATGGTGAACAAGGCGCTGTAAACCGTGCTGTCGACCGAATCCGCGATCCAGCGAACTGCCCCATCACACATGGCAAAGTTCGCCCCCATTCCATGCTGACTTCCGAATGACCCCTTATTGGGACCGGATCCTCCAGACGCCGTTCCCGATGGAGCCCAAGCACGGTCCGAAGTGGTTTCACCAACAGCGATCGTGTTGCTTTCACCGTCCAGGACGTCACTGAACTGCATCTTTTTCTTGTTGAGCAACTCGGCATTCGCCAGGTAATTCAACCGACCGTATCCGGAATTGAGATTGGGATCTTTCTGAAATGATGGGCACAGGTAGACAGGAACAACCACGTCTGTCACGCCGACCTGCACGGGGGCACCCGAGGGCAACGGGTTCTGGCTGGGGTTGATCTGCTGGTAAAGCGCCGACTGCTCGACAAGCGGCAGCAGGTAGGTGGCAAATCCCCACCCCTTGTCACCATCTTTGGGAAGTGCTCCGAATTGGCTTTGATGATTCTGCAGAGCGACCGCCAATTGACGCAGGTGGTTCTTGCATTCCGTGTTGCGGGCCGTTTGACGCATCTGCTGCACTGCAGGCAGGCCGAGTGCCAGCAGGGCACCAATGATCGCAATCACGACCATCAGTTCGATCAAGGAAAATCCCTGTCGATCTCGCATGATGCAGTTCTCCTCCGACCGCCGCAAAGCTCGCTGCACTGTTGAAAGTCCTATATTTCGCGCGGCATTTTGCGATGCAAAAAGACGCGGATCGCGGTGATGCTTGTCTTTCTGGTGCGGAATGCGAAGGTTTGTAGTGAAATGTCTGTATGAAAACAGATTGAAGAATGACTGTTTTTGGTGCGTCTGTCAATCCGCTGTGGGCGATTTCCGTTGTCGGACTTGCGGTCCGATTCGAACTACCCCGTTCACTTTCTCGCGCGAATCGGCATCTTCAATACAGATACTCCCAATCCCTGGCCGATGAAATCGATCAGGACGATCGCGCGTTGCCGGGCATGCGTTGCGCTGCTGCGGGGAGGTGGCCGTGTTTCAGTCACGGAACTGCCGCGCTGGACGAATCCGTTTTTGTGGTGTCTTGCTGCTCATTTTGTTTTTCGCAGGCCGACTGGGAGCCGATCAGGCGGGTTCCGCTTCACCAGAAGCCCGCGTTCCCGCACCGCCTGCGACCGAGCAGCCGATCGCCGGTGTGCCGATCCTCTCGGATCCGAATATTGCCGAGCCAAGTGTGGCCGATCAGAAAACGGGGCCTGCGCTAGTCCCCGTTGAAACGATTTTCGTTCCCAACCTGACCAGTCCCCCGGCGACGTGGCGCGGAGGTCTGGCGACAAGGTCTCAATGGACCGGTGATTGGGGGGGAGGGCGTTCGCAGTTTGCCGAGCAAGGGGTCACCTTCTTTGGTGATCTCACGCAGTATTTCCAGGGTGTCACGGCGGGGGGACTTTCTCGACGGTTTGAATATGGCGGACGAGGGGATTTTCTCGTTGATTTTAACTCCGGAAAGCTGGGGTTATGGGAAGGGAGTCATTTCGATCTGCGCGGTGAGACACGTCAGGGGAACGACTGCAATGCGATTGACGGCGCAGTCTCACCCTCCAATTTTGCGATGGCGCTCCCTTTTCCAAACCAGGATGTGACGGCCCTCACCGGGGTGCAATTCACTCAGGATGTGTCCGACAATGTCTCGGTTTTCTTCGGCAAGTTGAATCTGCTGGACGGGACTCCGACCTCATACATGCGTGGATTGCGACTGAATCAATTCTGGAATGCGGCGATGCAGTCTAATCTCTCTCGAACCTACCTGATCCCCAGTACGTTGGGGGCAGGGATCACGATTCGGGATGAAGGGGAGCCGATCTTCAGTTTCTATCTGCTGGATACACGTTACACACCGACCACGAGTGGTCTTTCGTCGCTTTTTAAAAATGGAGTCGTCGCCTACGGCGAATATCGATCCAGGACGAATTGGTTTGACCTTCCCGGACACAGCGCCGTCGGATTTCTCTATTCCAGCGCCACTCGCACTGCCATCGACTCAGATCCATACCTGTTGCTCAGTTCGATTCTCGCGGGTACTCCAGTCCCA
>Ga0265327_10001359_pt1 | contig 31587 bp, 31 predicted proteins | sample 41621metaG_FD_202089 | JGI IMG/M metagenome (GOLD analysis project Ga0265327, IMG submission 202089) | Rhizosphere microbial communities from Carex aquatilis grown in University of Washington, Seatle, WA, United States - 4-16-21 metaG | ecosystem: Host-associated > Plants > Roots > Rhizosphere...
CGTGGCGGAGCCCGCGATCCCCAGCTTCGGGAACGGCCCGATTCCCATGATCAGCATGGGGTTGAGGCAGACCTCCAGGCCGACGGCGAACAGCGAGAAATAGAAGGGGGTGCGGCTGTCCCCGGTGCCCCGCTGGGCCATCTGCACGAAGGAGAAGAAGTACATGAACGGGATCGCCATGAAGATCACCCGCAGATAGATGATCGCGTCCACCCGGGCGTCCGGCGGGGTGTGCATGGCGGTAAGGATGGCCGGGGTGAAGGTGTAGCCGACGAAGCCCACCAGGGACGAAAGCCCCAGGAAGAAGATGATGCAGGTGCCGATGATCCGCTTGGCCAGCGGACGGTTGTCGGCGCCGATGGCCTGGCCGATCATCAGGTTGGCGGCCATGGTGATGCCGAACACCGAACCCAGCATCAGGAAGAAGATGGTGTTGGCGTTGGTGGTGGCGGTGAGCGCCGACATGCCCAGGATGTGGCTGACCCAGATGGCGTTGGCCGACCCGTTGAGGGACTGCAGCACATTGGTGCCCAGCACCGGCAGGGCGAAGGCGATCAGGGTGGGGCCGATGGCGCCAGTGGTGAGGTCCGGACCCCGGCGTCCGCCGGGCCCGCCGGAGCGATAGCCGGCGCCCGGCCCGAAGGCCGGCTTGAGGGCGGGAGGTTCGGAGCGCTCCGCCCCCTCGTTCGTCGTCGAAACCACATCAATCCCCAGCGGCGCTGACCTGCGCCGTCCACCGGCCGCCCTTGGCAAATTGGGAGAGGGGCGACGCGACCACCGCGAAAATGCGCGGCGGGGCGGATGGCCCAAGGATAGGGGGCGGACTCCTCCGCCTCAACCGTTACCCGCCAAGAAAAAGCGACGCAGGCGGAAGGAGGAGGCGCGACCGGGGCTCGGAGCTTGCGACTCGCCCCATCCATCACGCCTTCGGCGCAGTCCCCCTCCCCCGCTACGAAGGGGAGGCCAGGACGCGCGAGCCGCCCCTCAGGCGCCCGCCAGCCGGCTCTTGGTCCGGCCGTAGACCAGGTAGACCAGGACGCCGATGACGTTCCAGAAGGCGAAGAAGATCATGGTCTTGGCCGACAGGCTGGTGAACAGATAGGCGCAGCCGGCGATCCCCAGGGGGCCGATGAGCCAGATCAGCGGCGTCCGGAACGGCCGCGGCAGGTCCGGGGCGAGCCGGCGCAGCACCATCACCGCCGCCGTGGTGGCGATGAAGGCGGCGAGCGTCCCGGCATTGGCCAGGGAGGCGATCTCCGACAAGGGCATGACGCCGGCGATCACCGCCGAGATCAGACCGGTGAGCACCGTGACCGCGGTGGGCACGCCGCGGGGGCTGACCTTGGCCAGGACGCCCGGCAGCAGGCCGTCCCGGGCCATGGCGAAGAACACCCGGCTCTGGCCGAACATGAACACCATGATCACGGTGGGCAGGGCGACGACCGCGGCCCCGGCGATCAGCGAGGCGGCCAGGGGCTGATGCAACTGGCGCAGCACGAAGGCCAGGGGCTCGGCGCTCTTGGAGAACACGTCATAGGGCGAGGCGCCCAGCGCGCAGGCGGCGACCGTCATATAGATCACCGTGCAGAGCAGCATGGAGCCGATAATGCCGATGGTGAGGTCGCGGCGCGGGTTCTTGGCTTCCTCGGCCGCCGTGGAGATGGCGTCGAAGCCGTAGAAGGCGAAGAAGATGATCGCGGCGGCGCCCATCACCCCGTACTTCTTGCCGGCGATCTCCTGGGCGCCATAGCCGTAGGGGGCGAAGGGCTGGAAATGGGCGGCGTCGAAGTGCGGCAGGGTGATCGCCACGAAGCCCGCCAGCGCCACCAGCTTGATGCACACCAGAATGAAATTGACTGTGGCGCTTTCCCGGGTGCCCACCAGCAGCATGCCGGTGACGGCCAGCGCGATGAACACCGCGGGCAGGTTGACCAGGCCCCCGGCCTCCGGCCCGGCCAGCAGGGCCTTGGGGATCGCCCAGTGCGCCTGCTCCACCAGTCCGGCCGCATAGGCCGACCAGCCCACCGACACGGCGCTGCACACCAGGGTGTATTCGAGGATCAGGCTCCAGCCGATCACCCAGGCCACCAGCTCGCCCAGGGCGGCGTAGGAATAGGTGTAGGCGCTGCCCGCGTGGGGCATCAGGGTGGCCATTTCCGAATAGCTGAGCGCCGCCACGGCGCACACCGCGCCCGCCACCGCGAAGGACAGGATCACCGCCGGCCCCGCCAGGCCCGCCGCCACCCCGGTCAGGGTGTAGATGCCGGTGCCGATGATCGCCCCCACCCCCAGGGCCACCAGATGGTACCAGGACAGGGTGGCCTTCAGCTTGTGGTCGCCGGCGACATGCGGTGTCGCCTCGACCGTTCTGCGGCGGGTGATGAAACTCATGAAGACGCCCCTCAACGGAAAGTGCGCGAGATTGCCCCGGCTTCGCGGCCAGCGGCAAGGCCGATTGCGGAACGAATGACTGCAGCCCGGCCGCCGGATGAGCAAAATCTTCGCGCCTGCGCCGTGGGGCTGGTGGAATTTGCTCCGGGCGTCTAGGTGCTCCCCTTCTGGGGGAGCTGGCCCGTAGGGCCAGAGGGGGCTCATAGGGCTGTGGACTTCAGCCCTCTCCACCGCTTCGCGGTCCCCCTCCCCCAACGGGGGAGGACCTTGGACATCCCGCCTCGGCGCGATAGATGATCGTCAGCCCCTCGCCCGATACTGGCCGGGACTGGCGCCGGTCCAGCGCTTGAAGGCGCGGGAAAACGCGGCGGGTTCGGAGAACCCCACCAGATAGGCCGTCTCGTTCGCCGAGACCTTCTTGCCGCTCAGATAGTGCATCGCCAGCTTCTGGCGCAGTTCGTCCAGCACCTTCTCGAAGCTCGTCCCCTCGGCGCTCAGCTTGCGCTGCAGGGTCCTGCGGCTGAGCCCCAGGTGCGCGGCGATCGGATCCACATTGGCGTCGCCGGTGTGCAGCACCGGCATCAGCTGCCGTTCGACCCGGGCCCGCACGGTGGTGGCGGCCTCCAGCTCCCGCAGCAGGGCGTCGGCGCGTTCGCTCAGAACCCCGAAGGCGTAGCCGTTGGTCGGCGGCTGCCGCAGCTGCGGGAAGCCGGGGTCCAGCAGCAGGGCGTTGCGGTCGCTGCCGAACACCAGGGGCGCATTGAAGATGCGCTCGTACTCCCCGCGCCAGGCGGGCTCCGCATGGGTGAAGTGCGCAGCGATCGGGAACCGCATGGCCTGGAACGCCGGGTCCGATCCGAAGGTCGCGCGGGTATTGCACACCAGACGGGCCAGCTCGGCCTCGATCAGCGGCGGATTGGCCGAATAGGCCTCGCTGACCACCTCCATCCAAAGGCCGCCGGGGCCGGGGCGGGCGCGGACCATGTCGGCGGGGCCACCCTCATCCACCACCAGGCGGGCATAGCGATTGAGCTGGCGACCGACCTCCGCGGCGGTTTCAGCCACCTCGCAGATCAGGCCGACAATGGAGATGTCCTGCATGCGCACCGCCTCGCCGAACTGCAGCGCCAGGGCCGGGGCGTCGCAGAGCGCGCTGGCGGCCTCGAACAGCGCCACATAGTGCGACAGGGGAATCCGGGCGTCGGGCTCCGACAGGTCCGGCGAGGCGAGGCCGGATCTCTGGAGCAGGGTCTGGCGGTCCGCGCCGCGGGACACGGCATAGACGAGAAGGGCTTTGGGATATCCCGCCGCAATGGTCGGTTCGGCCACGTGTCCGGCGCTCCTTCGGGCTGTCGCCCTGGGTCATGTCTTTGGCGCAGGGGGTCAATGTGCGCCGCCCCTGGCCCGGCTAGGTTGCCCCGCGACAAATGCCGAAAGGGCCGCCCCGTATGTGTATCGTCTACGTTTCCAGTCCGGGCCCCGACGTCCGTCCGCAAAGCCCGGCGACCGTTTGCCCGGCGAGGCCGCGATGAGCGTTCTCGCCGTCGACCCGGCCGCCCCCTGGTACCTCAAGGCGGCCGCGGAAGCGATCCTGGTCCTGCACATCGGCGGCGGATCGGTCGGCATGATCTCGGGCGCGGTGGCCCTGGCGGCGCCCAAGCGCGGCCGGGTGCACAGGCTCTCGGGGCGGGTGTTCTTCGGCGCCATGCTGACCATGGCCACCATCGGGGCGACCGTGGCCCCCTTCGTCGACTCGCTGCTGGACTCTGCGCCCAACGTCATCGCCGGGGTCATGACGCTCTACCTGCTGCTCACCTCCTGGGCGACGGTCCGGCGCAGGACCCCCGGGTTCGGGGCGGCCGAACTGGGCGGCCTGGCGGCGGCGCTTACGGTCTGCGCGGCGGGGATTGTCTTCATCCTGATGGCCCGCGCCAGCCCCACCGGCACAATCGGCACGACCCCGCCCCAGGCCTTCTATCTGTTCGTGATCGTCGGTTCGATCGCGGCGATCTCCGACCTGAAGGTGATCCTGCAGGGCGGGGTTTCCGGCGCGCCGCGTCTGGCGCGTCACCTGTGGCGGATGTGCGCCGCCCTGGGCATCGCCGCAGGCTCGTTCTTCTTCGGCCAGCAGCAGCTCCTGCCCAAGGCCATGCTGGGATCGCCCTTGCAGTATGCGCCGGTCTTCGCGCCCCTGGTGCTGATGGTGTTCTGGCAGATCCGCATCCGGTTTAAGAACCGGCTGGTCCCGTCCAGGCCTCGCCGCGATCGGAGCGCCCTGGCGGAGGCGGCCTGACGGCCTCTATTCGGGCCACAGCTCCTGGACGTCGCCCTTGCGGTTCAGAACCCGCACGGCGCGCTTCACCACAGTGAGCAGGCGCTCGCGGCGCTGCAGCTCATCATAGGTCATGGCGCCCTTGGCCAGGCCCTCCAGCAGGAAGCGGCCGAGGTCGCGGCTGGTCTGGAACCGGGGATCCTCCCCGGCCTGGGCCAGCGCGTTGAACCGGTCGCCCACCTGGGCGTGGTCGAAGGCCGACTGGGCGCCGGCCAGCCGGGCGCGCAGCATCGGATCGGTGCGAGCCGCGGCCTCCAGCTCGGCGAAGGCCAGGAACGGAACCTCGTGCAGCAGCGCCCAGTAGGCGTCGATGGCGTGTTCGGCCGCGTCGGCGCTGGGGGAATGGACGGCCGCCTGCTCGAACAGCCGCGCGCGCTCCACCTCCATATGGGCCACGGCGGCCTCCACCAGCTCCTCGCGGCTGGCGAAGTGATAGAGCATCGCGCCGCGGGTCAGATTGGCGGCGTCGGCGATCATCGCATTGGTGGCGGAGTGGTAGCCGACCTCCGCGAACAGCCGCATGGCGGCGTCGAGGATGCGTGCGCGGGTGCGACGAGACTTGGGAGTCTCCTTCGCCGGATAGGTTCGGGCGTCCATCGGGACCTGATTTGCGGAGACCTGGGGAGGGTCGGCCTGACAAGTCCGTTACGCCAAAAGGCCGTCCGGCAAAAGGGGCACGATCGGTTTCATAAGAGTGACATGCAATCAGCCTAGCGGCTGGGCTGTTGTTGGGCGTCAGAGAGGCTCCAATGGTCGATTTCGCAATCCGCCGTTATCGGACCGTGTTCATATCCGACATCCATCTGGGCTCCCGCGGCTGCCAGGCCGAGCTGCTGCTGGATTTCATCCGCCATGTGGAGTGCGAGACCCTCTATCTGGTGGGGGATATCATCGACGGCTGGCGGCTGCGGTCCAATTGGTACTGGCCGCAGGCCCACAATGACGTGGTGCAGAAGATCCTGCGCCTGGCCCGCAAGGGGGTGAACGTCATCTATGTCCCGGGAAATCACGACGAGGTGGTGCGCGACTTCATCGGCGTGCACTTCGGCGGCGTGGTGGTGGCCCGCGACGCGGTGCACCAGACGGCCGACGGCCGGCGGTTCCTGGTGACCCATGGGGACGAGTTTGACGGCGTGGTGCAGCACGCCCGCTGGCTGGCCTTTGTCGGGGACTACGCCTATCGCGCCCTGCTGGTGGCCAACACCCTGTTCAATCGCGCCCGGCGGCGGCTGGGCTTCGGCTACTGGAGCCTGTCGGCCTTCCTCAAGACCAAGGTCAAGAACGCCCTGCAGTTCATCGAAGACTTCGAAGGCGCGGTGGCCGAGGAGGCGCGGCGGCGCGGGGTGGACGGGGTGATCTGCGGCCATATCCACAAGGCCGAGATGCGCACCATCGGGGGCGTGGTCTATATCAATGATGGCGACTGGGTGGAGAGCTGCACGGCCCTGTGCGAAAGCGCCGACGGAAGCTTCGAGATTCTGGAATGGGGCAAGCTGCGGGCCTGGTCGGCCATCGACCGCACCATCGGCGGCGCGGCCCTCGACCCGGAGCCGGTGGCGGCCTAGGCGGAAAGGAAAGGCGGCGAAGCCGCGATCCTGGTGAAACACGACCCTCGCCGCGCCAACGGCTCCTTTGTGGACCTTGGTGTCCTTCGTGCCTTTGTGGTGAAAAGGGCGCTGATGCTTGCGCCTGGCTGGCCGACCCTGGCGCAAGCCGCTGGTCAGCTTTCACCACGAAGACACCAAGGAGCACGAAGGACCACCAAGGGTCAGCAGGTGTCATCGAGGTTTGAGCGATAGATCGCGGCTTCGCCGCCATTCCTGTACAGCGCATTGACAGATCGCGGGAATTGGCGACAGTTCGTTTGTCATGACCATTCCCCCGTCTCGCTATGTCTCCAATCTGCGCGACCGGCAGAAGGCCGAGACCCACGACCAGATCCTGGGCGCCGTAGGCCGCAAGCTCGAAGGCGGCAATCTTGACGATCTGAGCTTCGCGGAGATCGCCGCCGAGGCCGGGGTTGGCGAGCGCACGGTCTATCGGCATTTCCCCACCCGCGAAGCCCTGATGGGCGCCTTCTGGGCCTGGCTGCAGACCCAGGCGGTGATTCCGCCGCGCCCCTCCAAGGCCCGGGTCCGCGACGCCGTACGCACCCATATCGATGGGCGCAAGCCCATGCGGATCCTGGTGGCCACCGACGCCTGGGAGCCGCAGGTGAACGGGGTGGTGCGCACCCTCACCCGGGTGATCGGCGAGATGCGGGCCATGGGCCACACCGTCGAGGTGATCAGCCCCGACCAGTTCAAGACCTTCCCCCTGCCCACCTATAACGAGATCAAGGTGGCGGTGGGCGCCTATGAGCCGGTGCAGGAACGGTTCAAGGCCTTCGAACCCGAGGCCATCCACATCGCCACCGAGGGGCCTATCGGCCTGGCGGCGCGGCGGATCTGTGTGGAGTGGAAGCTGCCCTTCACCACCAGCTACCACACCCGGTTCCCGGAATATGTCTCGGCCCGCCTGCCTTTGCCGCTGGCCGCCGGCTACGCCTATATGAAGTGGTTCCACAAGCCATCGGGGCGGCTGATGGTGGCCACCCCCACCATGCGCGACGAGCTGGAACAGCACGGCTTCCGCAACATCACCGCCTGGTCGCGGGGGGTGGACACCGAGGCCTTCCATCCGCGCCGAGAGGACGAGCCGGACATCTTCGCGCACCTGCAGCGGCCGATCTTCCTGTCGGTGGGCCGGGTGGCGGTGGAGAAGAACATCGAAGCCTTCCTGGGACTCGACCTGCCCGGAACCAAGGTCGTGGTGGGGGACGGGCCGCAGCGCGATGAGCTGACGCTGAAATATCCCCAGGTGGTGTTCACCGGCGCCAAGTTCGGCGACGAGCTGGCGGCGCACTTCGCCTGCGCCGACGTGTTCGTGTTCCCCTCGCTCACCGACACCTTCGGCCTGGTGATCCTGGAAGCCATGGCCTCCGGCACGCCGGTGGCGGCCTATCCCGCCCCGGGGCCCATCGACATCCTGCCCAATTCCGGCGCCGGCGCCCTGGCCGCCACCGCCACCGAGGGCCTCAAGGAGGCCTGCCTGGAAGCCCTGAAGCTGGACCGCGCCGCGGTGCGCAGGTTTGCGGAGGGCTTTTCCTGGCGGGCCTGCGCCGAGGATTTCGTGCGCAACCTGCAGCCCTATCCGGAGCCTGAAAAGACCCGGTTCTGGCGGCGGCTGCGGCGCATGGCGCGGGTGCGTCGCCGGCGGCCCGAGACCGCCTGAGCGGCCATTGCATCCGACACGGACCAGGCTTGAGACCCGCGCTTCGATCTGCAATGATCTTACATAGGTAATTTCATAAGCGGGATCTTGGCATGGGCAGGGACTATGGAGATGCGAGGCGCAACCGGTCGCTGCGCATCTGGGCCGTGGCCGTGATGACCGCCGCCGGGATTGGCCTGGCGATCTCCGGGGGATTGTTCGGCTATGACTGGTTCACCCGCCAGGCCCAGGCGGTGGCTCAGTCCCGGAGCCTGACCGCGGCCTTCGACATCAAGGGCGACCCCTGCCCGGCCCTCACCCACGAGGCCTATCTCGCCCAGGGCGTGGCGCCCCGGATGGCGTTCGAATTCCAGAAGGTGAAGTTCGCGCGGCGGTTCGGCCACGCCGACTGCGCCGTGGTGGACTATCGCGACGCCGGTGGCGGCGGGGGCCATCCGGTCTGCCAGTTCACCGGCCCGGCCCTGCTGGTGATCACCTCGGAGGGGACGGAGAGCTATTTCGCCCCCGGGATTGGCCGGCCGGCCACGGTCTCGGTGGAGCACGGTCAGGCGCACTGCGTCCTGGCCACGCGGCTGAGCCGGGAGTTCGGCGGGACGGAAGACGCGCCTTAGAGGCAACCCGTCTCAGCCCACACCGGTCACCCCGGCGAATGCCGGGGCCCAGATCATATAGCTCCGCGCCCGCTCGAAGGCCGCATCGTGCTTGGATCTCGACTTCAAAGCCATAAGATCTGGGTCCCGGCATTCGCCGGGATGACTGGGAAGGGGACCTGAGTCCGCGCCATCCCATCCTGTTCAGCGCGAAAGGGTCTCGAGCTTGGGGCGGGCGGTGAGCTGCTCCCCGGTGATCTCGTAGTGGACGATCTCGGCGATATTGGTGGCGTGGTCGCCGAGACGCTCGAGGTTCTTGGCCACGAACAGCAGGTGGGCGCCCGACGCAATCAGCCGCGGGTCGCCCATCATGTAGGTGAGCAGCTCCCGGAACAGGCTCTCATAGTGCTCGTCGACTTCGCCGTCCTTGGACCAGACCTCGCCTGCCGCCACCAGGTCCTTGTCGGCATAGGCGTCCAGGGCGGCGGTGAGGCGTTTCAGCACCAGCTCCCCCATGCGGGCGATGGGGCGCAGCAGGGCCGGGGTGATCTCGGTGTCGCTCACCACCATGGCCCGCTTGGCGATGTTCTTGGCCAGGTCCCCGCAGCGTTCCAGATTGGCGGCCATCTTCATGGCCGACATGGCCCGGCGCAGGTCCTCGGCCACGGGCTGGCGCAGGGCCACCAGGCGGATCGCCCGCTCCTCGATCTCCAGCTCCAGTTCGTCGAGCCTGTGATCGCGCTCCACCACCTCGGCGGCGAGCACGACATCCGCGCCGGTGAGGGCGGCGATGGCGTCGGCGGCCTCGGACACAGCGAGCGCCCCCAGCTCCGCCACCTGGGCGGCCAAGTCGGCCAGGTCCCGGTCGAAGGCGGTGAGGATGTGGTCGGTCATCCGAAGCGGCCGGTGATGTAGTCGGAGGTCCGCCGGGTGGCGGGACGGGTGAACACCGCGTCGGTGGGGCCGAACTCCACCAGCTCCCCCAGATACATGAAGCCGGTATGGTCGGAGACCCGCGCAGCCTGGCCCAGATTGTGGGTGACGATGACGATGGTGTGGTCGGTCTTCAGCTGACTGATGGTGTCCTCCAGCCGGGCGCTGGAGATCGGGTCGAGCGCCGATGTCGGCTCGTCCAGCAGCAGGACCTCGGGCTTCACCGCCACGCCGCGGGCCACGCACAGGCGCTGTTGCTGGCCGCCGGACAGGCCAAGGCCGGAGCCCCTGAGATTGTCCTTCACCTCGTCCCACAGGGCGGCGCGGGTAAGCGACTCCTCCACCCGCACATCCATGTCGGCCTTGGAAAGGTTCTCATAGAGCCGCACGCCATAGGCCACGTTGTCATAGACCGACATCGGGAAGGGGGTGGGCTTCTGGAACACCATCCCCACCCGGGCGCGCAGGCGGGCCAGGTCCACCCCGGAGCCCAGGACATTCTCCCCGTCGATGACGATCTCCCCGGTGGCCTTCTGGCCGGGATAGAGGGCGTACATGCGGTTCAGGGTGCGCAGCAGGGTGGACTTGCCGCAGCCGGACGGGCCGATCAGGGCGGTCACCTGATTGCGGGCGAAGGCCAGGGACACCGATTTCAGCGCCTGGGTGGCGCCGTAATAGAAGTCCAGGCCACGGACATCGACCTTGACCTGCGCCGCATCGATCCTGGCGATGCTGGTCTCGAGATCCTGGGGGGCGGTGTTCATGAGCGTCCTTGCTCCCGGGTCAGAAAGCGCGCGACGATGGTGACGCCCAGCACGGTGACGGCGATCAGCAGGGCGCCGACCCAGGCGAGCTGGCGCAGGCCTTCGTCGGCCCCATTGGCGAAATTGTAGATCACCACCGGCAGGTTCGCGATCTGGTGGGTGGGATTGAATTCGAAGAACTGGTTGTTGAGGTCGGTGAACAGCAGGGGCGCGGTCTCGCCGCTGATCCGGGCGAAGGCCAGCAGGCCGCCGGTGATGATGCCGCCCCGGGCCGCGCGCCAGAGAACCTCGCGGATCACCAGGGAAAGAGGCGCGCCCAGCGCGACGCCGGACTCCCGCAGCAGAGCCGGCTGCAGACTGAGCACATCCTCGGTGGTGCGGGTGATCACTGGGGTGGCCAGCAGACCCAGGGCCACGGCGCCGGCCAGGGCCGAGAAGCCGTGGAAGGGCGCCACCAGCATCTCATAGACGAACAGGCCCACCAGGATCGACGGGGCGGACAGCAGCACGTCGTTGAGGAACCGGACCACCGAGCCATAGGCGGTGCCCTTGCCGTACTCCGCCAGCCAGGTGCCGGCCAGGATGCCGATCACCAGGGCGATCACCATGCCCATGGCGCACATCATGATCGAGCCGACGATGGCGTTGGCCAGGCCGCCATGGGATCCGGCCGCGGGCGTGGCCAGGATGAAGATGTCCGGATTGATCCCGCCGATCCCGCGGCCCACCAGGGTCCACAGGATGGTGGCCAGCGCGATGAGCGCCAGGGCGGTCACCGCCCAGCAGAAGCCGGTGAAGACGATGTTCTTGATCCGCCGACGGATCATCAGGTTCGAGCGGTCGGTCATGCGCGGTGCTCCTGACGGCTGAGCAACAGGCGCGCCAGGGCCAGCACGGCGAAGGTGATGACGAACAGCACCAGGCCGAGCGCGATCAGGGCCGAGAGGTGGACGTCGCTGGTGGCCTCGGTGAACTCGTTGGCGATGGTGGACGCGATGGTGGAGCCCGAGGCGAACATCGAGGTGGGGAAGTCGTGGGAATTGCCGATGATGAAGGTGACGGCCATGGTCTCCCCGAGCGCCCGGCCCAGGCCCAGCATCACCGCGCCGATGGCGCCGGTGCGCACATAGGGCAGGGTCACGCTCATCACCACCTCGCTGGTGGTGGCGCCCAGGCCATAGGCGCTCTCCCGCACGGCCGCCGGCACGGACAGCAGCAGGTCGCGCAGGGTCGCGGCCATGAAGGGCAGGATCATGATCGCCAGGATGATCGAGGCCGCCAGGATGCCCGAGCCGTTGGGGATGCCGATGGTCAGGCTCTCCCAGATGGAGCCCGATGGCGCCGCGGTCATCAGCGGCACCTCCACATGTTTGGCGAAGAACGGAGCGAATACGAACAGGCCCCACATGCCATAGACGATGGAGGGAATGCCGGCCAGCAGCTCCACCGCCGTGCCGATGGGGCGGCGCAGGGGCGCCGGGCAAAGCTCGGTGAGGAAGAAGGCGACGCCGCCGGCCACCGGCAGGGCCAGCAGCAGGGCCACGGCCGCGGTCACCAGGGTGCCGACAATGGGCCCGGCGGCGCCGTAGATGTCGGTCACCGGGTTCCAGGTGGTGCTGGTGAGGAAGCCGAACCCGAACTTCGAGATCGCCGGCCAGCCGCCGATGGTCAGCGCCACCAACAGGCCGCCCAGGGCCGCCAGCAGGGCGGTCGCCGCCGCGAAGCAGAGCCCCTCGAACAGGGTGCTGAGCATCGACCCGCGGGCGTGGTCGCGCTTGGCCGGCAGAGAGGTCGGAAGAGCGTCTGACATGCGATCCGTTGGGCAGGCGTGACGCCCCGACCCAGGTTTCGGCCGGGTCGGGGCGCGGGACGCTTTACAGCTTTTTGGCCTATTTGACTTGCGAGAACGCGCTCTTGCGGATCAGGGCCTTCACGTCCGCCGGCAGCGGCACATAGGCCAGCTGGGAGGCGGCCGCGTCGCCGTTCTTATAGGCCCAGTCGAAGAACTTCAGCACCTCAGCGCCGTTCTTCTGGTCCTTGTGGATCAGGATGAAGGTGGCGCCCGAGATCGGCCAGGCGCCGGCGCCGGGCTGATCGATCAGCAGCAGGTAGAAGTTCGGAGCCGAGGACCACTTGGCGCCGGCCGCGGCGGCGGCGAAGGCGCCGGCCGTGGGGGCGACATAGGCGCCCGACTTGTTCTGCAGCAGGGTGTAGGTCAGGTCATTGGAGGCCGCGTAGACATATTCCACGTAGCCGATGGCTCCGGGAGTCTGCTTCACGAAGGCGGCGACGCCGTCATTGCCCTTGCCGCCCAGGCCCACCGGCCAGGCCACCGAGTCGTTGGCGCCGACCTGGCTCGCCCAGTGGGCGGCCTTGGAGGCCAGATAGGTGGTGAAGATGAAGGTGGTGCCGGAGCCATCCGAGCGATGGACGACGGTGATCGGCAGGTTGGGCAGGGTCACGCCGGCGTTGGTCTTGGCCAGGAGCGGGTCATTCCACTTCTTGATGACGCCCCGATAGATGTCGGCGAGCTGGGCGCCATTGAGCTTGATCTGGCCGGACTTGATCCCCGGCAGGTTCACCACGGGAACCACGCCGCCCACCACGGTGGGGAACTGGACCAGGTTGGCGGTGGCCAGGTCGTCCGGCTTCAGCGGCTTGTCCGTGGCGCCGAAATCGACGGTGTTGGCGGTGATCTGACGGATACCGCCGCCGGAGCCGATGGCCTGATAATTCAGGGCCGTGCCGGTGGCGGCCTTATAGCCTTCCGCCCACTTGGCGTAGACCGGCGCGGGGAAGGTCGCCCCGGCGCCCGAGATGGACGCCGCCTGGGCCAGGGTGGCGGCGCTTACGATCAGGGCGGCGCCGATGGCGGCCCCCAGTTGCTTCAACATGGTTCTCTCCTGAATAGAGCGCCCCATCCATGTCGCTCTTGCCGGGGTCCATAGCGGGGTTGATTGTCAGTTTGGTGACAGTCTCTCGCCGATTGCGACAGGCCAATGGGACCTGAGGCGCCGACCACCGGAAAGCCTCCCTACGCGCGCGCGCAATTTAGAAGTCCCTCGGCCCGAGGCTGTGGCGCCAAAGGAACAGGCCTGACAATCCGGCGCCCCATCCTGCCGCCTGGCCGCGCCGGAGCCGACCGTCATCCGTCTGTCACACCGCTGTCCGGCAAGCGTCACACGGCTGCGATAAACGCCGCCTGGGCGATGGGGGCAAATTCCCCGCCCGTCGATTCAACGAAACGGGGATGACGAATATGAGCCTTTCGACAAAGGCCTTGGCGCGGGGCGCGTTTGTCGCGCTGCTGATGTCCAGCCTTGCGAGCGGGGCCCTGGCCGCGCCGAAGGCGTCGGCCGCCGCCATGGCGACCAAGGACGCCAAGCTGCAGGCGATGCAGCAGCAGCTGGACGAGCTGAACGCCCAGATGTCGGCCCTGCGCAACGCCAGCCCCGCCGACCCTCGGGTGGACGCCCTGCAGCAGCAGCTGGCGGCCTTCGCCCAGCAACTGGCGGACCTGAAGACCACCCAGAGCGCCGACGAGTCGGACATCATCACCCTGAAGGCGCCGCCCTCCGGCGGGACCACGATCCCGAGCCTGCCCAACGGCAAGCCTGCGCTCGCCACCGCCGACGGCCGGTTCACCGCCAATATCCGCGCCATCGTCATGTTCGACGCCGCCAAGTACGACCAGAAGGGCGGCCTGCCGTCCGCGGTCACCAACCGCGACCTGAACGACGGCACCAATTTCCGCCGCGCCCGGTTCGGCATCGACGGCAAGCTCTACAAGGACTTCGACTACGCCCTGATCTATGAGTTCGGCGGCTCCGGCGCGGAAGACGCCGGCCACATCCAGGAAGCCTGGGTGCAGTACACCTATTTCAAGCCCTGGCGGATCAAGCTCGGCGCCTTCGAGCCCAATATCGGCCTGGCGGCGGCGGTCTCCACCGGCCAGATGCCGCTGCTGGAACGCCCGGCCCCGGCCGAAGTGGCCCGCAACGTGGCCGCCGGCGATTCCCGCAGCGCCATCCAGGTGACCGGCAACGGCCTGTGGGGCGAGGGCGACTCCGGCATCGCCACCCGCTGGTTCGCCTCGGCCGCCTTCACCGGCAACACCGTGGGCACCATCAACTCCTCCAACACGGTCAACACCGCGACCCCGGCCACCGTAGTGGTGGGGACCCTGCAGCCGTCGGACGAACAGACCGCGATCATCGGCCGCTTCGCCATCGCGCCGTTCAGCTCCACCGACTGGCAGGCGCATTTCGGCGTCAACGCCCAGTACGTCATGCAGCCCAACAACCTGACCGTCGGGACCACCTATGGCGTGCAGCTGCGCGACCGTCCGGAACTGCGCGTCGACGGCACCCGCCTGGTGGACACCGGGGCCATCGACAGCCGCCACGCCACGGTGCTGGGCGCCGAGGCCGGCATCACCGTCCAGAACCTGCTGCTGGAAAGCGAGTACTTCCAGTACTCCCTGGACCGCCGCAACACCGGCGTCGCCCAGCCGAGCGATCCGGACTTCAGCGGCTTCTATGTCCAGGGCGTCTGGGTGCTGACCGGCGAACCGCGGGCCTACAACCCCGCCGAAGGCCGGTTCGACGCACCGAAGCCTAACTACAACTTCAACCCCGCCGCCGGCACCTGGGGGACCTGGGAGGTCGCGGCCCGCTATTCGGACCTCGACCTGAACTATCATGATCCGGGCCTCGGCAAGGCCAGCCTCGTGGATACGATCCGCGGCGGCGAGCAGAAGATCACCACCCTCGGCGTCAACTGGTACCTGAACCCCGACATTCGCTTCATGCTCGACTACCTGCATGTGGACGTGAGCCGTTTCAACGCCACCGGCGTCCAGGTGGGCCAGAGCTACAACGCCATCGCCCTGCGCAGCCAGTTCACCTTCTAAGGCGTTCCTCCCCGCCTGACCCTGAGGCCGTCGCGGAGCGATCCGCGGCGGCCTTTTCTTTTGGCGGTGGAGGGCGTTTCGCCGGGCGCGGACCAGGCCCGACCAGAGAGGCTATCTCGCTTCCCCCACATCGTGGGGGACGTGTCATGAGACGCTGAAGGCGGCGAGTGACGATGGGCGTGTGATGCTGATGCGCACCGGTCTAGCCGTTTCGCACCCCCATCGACCCTCCAGCGGAGACGCTGTCGGGCCACTTCCCCCATAACATGGGGGAAGCGAAGACGCGCGGCCCTCCTGTCAGGTCGCCCCGCCTTACAGCAGCCGCGAGCGGATGGTCTGGCTGAGCAGATCGATCCCCGTCACGGCGATGACGATGACGATGGAGATCGCCGCGGTGCGGCTGTAGGCGAAGCTGTTGAGGCTGTCGAACAGGATCTGGCCGATGCCGCCGGCCCCGATCAGGCCCAGCACCGTGGCGCTGCGGCTGTTGGATTCGAACCGGTAGAGGGCATAGGAGGTCCACAGCGGGGCCACCTGGGGGATCACCCCCCAGACCACTTCCTGCAGGGGCGCGGCGCCGGTGGCGCGGACCCCTTCCACCGGGCCTTTGTCGATGGATTCCACGGCCTCGGAGAACAGCTTGCCCAGCACGCCGCCGGTGTTGAGGGTGAGCGCCAGCACGCCGGCGAAGGGCCCGAGGCCCACCGCCACCACGAACATGGTGCCGATCACCAGGTCCGGGACTGAACGCAGGGCGTTCATCAGCCAACGCGCCGGGACCTGGATGAAGGGCGGCGAGACATTTCGCGCGCCGAGCAGGCCCAGGGGGATGGCCAGCAGCACCGCGAGCACCGTGCCCCACAGGGCGATCTGGATGGTGACCCACATCTGGCTCACCAGCAGTTTCCAGTCGCTCCAGTCGGGGCGTACGAAGTCCGAACCGAACTGGCGCATGTTCTCCGAATTGGAGAACAGCAGGGGGAACTTGCCGATCTCGGCGGTGTGGTAGCCGATCACCAGCAGGCCGAGGATCCCGCCCCACAGGACAAGATCGAACAGCCGCTGGCTCAGCGGCCGGATCGGGGGCTTCAGGTCGGCGAGGGCGTCGGTCATCAAGGCGCCTATTGCGCCGTGGCGGGCTGGCCGGTCTTGGCCTGCAAGGCGGCCTCCTCGGTCTTGATCCCGTCCAGCACCTTCTGGGCGGCGGCGATCTTGGCCGGATCCTTGCCGGTCCTGGCCTCTTCCAGCAGTTCGGTGGCCTCCATCTCGCGGACGGGCAGCAGGTGGGCGTCATTGGCCGGCTTGAAGCCGCCAATGGAGATCTTGGCCATCAGGGCCCGCTGGCGGGCCGCCTCAGGGCCGTCCCCCTGGCCATAGGTGAGGAAGAACTGGCGCAGCTTCTCCTTCACCGCCGGGTCGAGGTCCTTGCGCCAGATGATCGGGTCCTCCGGCAGGCGCGGCGAGGTCCAGATGATCCGCACCTTGCCGGCCACGTGAGGCGCTTTGGCGTCGGTCTTTTCCCGGTCACCCTGCAAGCGCAGGGAGGTGGAGTTATTGGTGGCCACGTCCAGGACCCCGTTGGCCACCGAGAACAGGTTGGCCTGGTGGTTGGCGGACTTGACGGTCTTGAAGCAGGTGTCCGGCTTGATGCCCTTCGGCGCGAACAGATAGGTCATGGGCGCCAGGGTGCCCGAGGTGGACTTGGCGTCGCCGATCCCGAAGTTCAGCTTCTTGTCGCACTTCAGCACGTCGTCCAGGGTCAGCTTGCTGGCGGCCGGCACGATGAGGATGGAGTTGTAGCCGTCGTCGCCCGAGGGATCGAAGGTGCGGGCGAACACCTCGCCATTGGCGCGGCGGGTGGCCTCCAGCCCCGAGAGGTTCGAGTACCAGCCGAAGTCGGTCTGCTTGAAGCGCATCGCCTCGATCAGGGCGGTGTAGTTGGTGCCGAAGAAAGGTTTGATCTTCAGCCCCGTCTGCTTCTCCATGTCGGCGATGATCGGCTGCCAGAAGCTCTGCAGGCTGGAGGCGTTCTCCGGCGCCAGGATCGAGAAGTTGATGACATCGGACTTGCTGGCGGGCTCGGCGGCCTTGTTGCAGGCGGCGAGCGAGACCCCGGCCAGGGCGAGGGCCAGGGCGGCGGTCAGGCGGAAGCCGGCGGGGCGGCGGCGGGCGGTCATTGGGGCGCTCCTTCCCAGAACACGTCTTCGAATTCCGGGCCGTAGATGTCGATCAACTGTTTGCGGTCGAGGCCGCTTGGCGGACCGTCATAGACCATCTGGCCAGCCTTGAGGGCGATCACCCGGTCGCTGTAGCGCAGGGCGTAGTCCACCTGGTGCAGGGTGACGACCACAGTGAGGCCGTCCTGCTTGTTCAGATCACGGAGGATCTCCATCACCTTGCGGGCGGAGACCGGGTCGAGGGAGGCCACCGGCTCGTCGGCCAGGATGATCTTGGCCTTCTGCACCAGGGCCCGGGCGATGGCGCCGCGCTGCTGCTGGCCGCCTGAAAGCGTGTTGGCCCGCTGGGCGGCGTATTCGGCGACCCCGACCCGGGCCAGGGCGGCCATGGCGGCGGACTTGGTCTCGGCCGGCCACCAGCCCATCACCCCGCGCAAGAAGGGGATCCGGCCCAGGGAGCCCAGGGCCACATTGCTGAACAGGGTGAGCCGGCCCACCAGGTTGAACTGCTGGAAGATGAAGCCGATGCGGATGCGGGCCTCGCGCACCTTGTGGCTGACCTTGCCATTCTGCTGCACGGCCAGGCCGAAGGCCTCGATGACGCCGGCCCCCTGATCGATGGTCTGCAGGCCGGAGATCGAGCGCAGCAGGGTGGACTTGCCGGAACCCGACGGCCCGATCAGAGCGATCATCTCGCCGCGGGCCACATCCAGGGACACGCCGTCCAGCGCCTTGCGCGAGCCGAAGCTCTTCGAGGCGTTCCGCACGGACAGAACGGCGGCGTCAGTCATGGATGGCGAAACTTCCCCAGGCTTGTCGCATGCCAGGACGCGTCTGCTCCAGATCGCACGCGCCTGCCAAGGCTTCATGACATGGCCGGCGCCTGCCGGTCCAGCGCCCGTTAAGCAATGCGGTACCGCAGCCCGCCCGGCGCCCGCCCTGGCGCAACGCCGCTCCAGAAAGCGTGTCGCCGACGCCACAGCCGGCCCGATGGACCGCGATTCAACGGGCCGCTTGCGGACCTGTGGATAAGGCCCGAATCCTTGTCTCGCAACGCTTCGCGCAAGCCCTGACGCCATCAGGGTTTGGTGAAGATTTTCCAGCACCGGAACAAACCGCTTTACATCCCCAAACATCGACCCTACATCGCACGGCTCCGGCGGACCCGAAGTCCTCAAAAGCGCTGCTAACGCCGGCTAGGTTCAACAATCCGTTGGGGGTTACGTGCATTGCACACGTATCATTCGCCCCTGGACCTGGTCCGTGAGCGGTCACCGGAACGTCCTGTCGCCCTTGCGCGACCGGATGCGGTGGCGCTAGCGGCGCGCTGGTTCCAGGACAAGTTCAAAGGCGACGTCTTCTACGCGGTCAAGGCGAACCCTTCGCCTTGGGTCATCGAGACCCTGGCCGCCAATGGTGTGACGTCCTTCGATGTGGCCTCGATCCCCGAGATCGAGCTGGTGGCGCAGTTCGCCCCGGGATCGCGCATGGCCTTCATGCACCCGGTGAAGAGCCGCGTGGCCATCGCCCAGGCCTATTTCGACCACGGCATCCGCACCTTCGCGCTGGATACCCATGAAGAGCTGGCCAAGATCCTGGACGCCACCGGCGGCGCCAAGGACCTGAACCTGATGGTCCGGCTGGCGGTGCAGGCGGAAGGCGCGGCCTATTCCCTGGCGGGGAAATTCGGGGTCGACGCCCATCAGGCGCCGGCCCTCCTCCTCGCCGCCCGACGCGCCACCCAGGAGCTGATGGGCGCGTCCTTCCATGTGGGCAGCCAGTGCATGCGGCCCACAGCCTACCAGGCGGCCATGACCCAGGCCTCCCGCGCCCTGGTGCGGGCGGGCGTGTTCGCCGACGTGGTGGACGTGGGCGGCGGCTTCCCCTCGGTCTATCCGGGCATGGTCCCGCCGGCCCTGGACGATTATGTGGACTCCATCGAGCGCGGCTTCGCCGAGATGATGGTGCACGAGACCACCGAGCTGTGGTGCGAGCCGGGGCGGGCCCTGGTGGCCGAGTCGTCCTCGGTGCTCACCAAGGTGGAACTCCGCAAGGGCGACGCGCTCTATCTGAACGACGGCTCCTACGGGTCGCTGTTCGACGCGGCGCATTCCAAATGGCCCTTTCCGGTGAAACTGATCCGGGCCGAGGACGGCGAGGCCGGCGAGATCGAAGGGCCCCTGAAGCCCTTTCGGTTCTACGGTCCTACCTGCGACGCCATCGACCACATGCCGGGGCCGTTCTGGCTGCCCGACGACGTCCGCGAGGGCGACTATGTGGAGATCGGCATGCTGGGCGCCTATGGCGTGGCGATGAACACCCGCTTCAACGGCTTCGGCGATGTCGAGACCGTGGCGGTGAGCGACGCCCCCATGGCCTCGATGTTCGGCCTGGCCCGGCGTTCGATCCCGGTTCCCCGCAAGGAGAACCAGAACGTCGTGAAATTGACGCGGGCGCGGAGCAAGAAGCGCCGGCGCAAATAGGCGGCGGCCTCGAACATTATCAGGCGCAGTCGGTCGCTCCGTCCCGGCTGCGCCTTTTCATTTGGACGGGCGCTCAAACTCTTATGAGGACTCGAGAGAATGAACGCTGACGTTCAGAACACGAACCGCAAGGCCGAACTGCTGGCCAACACCGTCGAGCACGTGGCGATCGACGCCTATGACGCCCGGCCGGTGATCGACGCCATGCGCAAGATGAGCTTCACCAGCCGCGACACGGCGCGGGCCGCCGACATCTGGTCGATGTCGCTGGAGGATCCCACCTGCTCCACCTGGTTGACCCTTGCCGGCTCCACCAGCGCAGGCGGGTGCATGCACATCTACCGCGACATGGTGAAGTACGGGATGATCGACACCATTGTCGCCACCGGCGCCTCCATCGTCGACATGGATTTCTTCGAGGCCCTGGGCTTCAAGCACTACCAGGCCCAGTCCAATGTGGACGACCGCGACCTGCGCGAGCTCTATATCGACCGCATCTACGACACCTATATCGACGAGGAAGAGCTGCAGAACTGCGACGGCACCATCTACGCCCTGTGCGAGATGCTGGAGCCGCGCCCCTATTCGAGCCGCGAATTCATCCACGAGATGGGCAAGTGGCTGGCGGCCGGCAACGCCAAGAAGCCCGACAGCCTGGTGGAGACCTGCTACCGCGAGGGCGTGCCGATCTTCTGCCCGGCCTTTGTGGACAGCTCGGCCGGCTTCGGTCTGGTGAAGCACCAGGTGGAACGGATGAAGGCCGGCAAGCCCTATCTGACCATCGACGCCGTGGCGGACTTCCGTGAACTGACGGATATCAAGCTGGCGGCCGGGACCACCGGCCTGTTCATGGTGGGCGGCGGCGTGCCGAAGAACTTCGCCCAGGACACGGTGGTCTGCGCCGAGATCCTCGGCCACGAGGCCGAGATGCACAAATACGCCGTGCAGATCACCGTGGCCGACGTGCGCGACGGCGCCTGCTCCTCCTCGACGCTGAAGGAAGCCTGCTCCTGGGGCAAGGTGGACGTCACCTGGGAGCAGATGGTGTTCGCCGAGGCCACCACGGTGGTGCCGCTGATCGCCTCGGACGCCTGGCATCGCGGCTCCTGGAAGGCCCGAAAGAAGCCCCGCTGGGCCAAGCTGTTCGACAAGGCCTGAGGTCAGGGGTGGCTGACGGTGCTCCCCCGTTGGGGGAGCTGTCGGCGAAGCCGACTAAGGGGGCTCACAGGGCTGTGGGCTTCAACCCCCTCCACCGCTTCGCGGTCCCCCTCCCCCAAGGGGGGAGGATCTCAAACCACAAAGGCCCCCTCCCGCGGCGCGGGAAGGGGCAGGTGCGAGCGGTCGCTGGGGAGCTCGGCCCGGAGGGGCCTGACCGGCTCGGCTATTCGCAAAAGATCCGCACCTTGGTGCGTTCCTGGTCCACATCGACCGTGAGGTCGTTGAGCTGCTCCACCAGCTCCTCCAGGTTCTCGGGGCGCACGGCGTTAATGTCGAAGGGCACGCCGTTGCGGGCCATGGCCTCGTTCACCCGTTCGCGGGCATGGGGCGGGATGATGCTGGAGAGCCGCACCCCCGCCCGCAGCAGCTGCATGGGCACCCGGATATTCACCTTGGTGGGGCCGTCATGGCCGTCCTCGGTGTCCACGGCCACCCGCAGATACTTGGGCGGCGGACGGTTGTGGCCGGCGCCGCGGGCGGGGTCCGCCCCCGGCAGGGCCTGAGCCGGCCCCCGCTCCAGGGCGGCCAGCAGGCGGTCGGCCTCGTCCGGCGTGATCTTGCCTTCGGACAGCATGGTCAGGATGGAGCGGCGATCTTCGCTCATGGGGGCGTCTCCTAGAGAATCTTGATGAGGACGGAGGCGTGGGGGCTCTCGACCTCCACATGGGTTCCATTGAGCGCCAGCAGCATGCGGCCGACTCCCAGGACGAGATGGGCGGGGTTCATGCCCAAGGGGCGCGGCAGGAACACTGCGATCCCGGCCACCAGCAGCAACAGCGGCGACAGCAGGATCAGGATCGGCGTCAGGGGCAGCCACAGGCGCACCCGTGGACGCCGGGCGCCCAGCGGCCTCGGACGCTCCCGCCAGCGCTGGCGCTCGGCGCGATCCGCCATGGCGTTGAAGTCCGGATGCGGACGACGGATCGCCCAGCCCCGGCGCGCGGCGCCGGGGACCTGGCGGGGCGGTTCGGATGTCACTTGCGGCCCTCCAGTTCGGAGATCGCCTGTTCGGCGGTGATCTCACCCCGGGCCAGGCGCTGGAGCACCTCGCCGCGGGCGGGTTGCGGATCGATGTCGACGAATTCCAGCACCCCGGCGATGCGATTCAGCCGCGCCTTCACGGTCGGGTAGCTGACCCCGAACACCTGCTCCATCTCCTTGATGGAGCCATGGCTGCGCAGGAAGGCGGCCACGAAGACCTGATCCTCCGCCGACAGGCGAGCCAGCTGCGGCAGGTCGAAGGCGCCCTCGATGGCGATCTCGGTTCCCGCCAGCCGCACGCGCTCCACCACGAAGTCGCGCCCCTGGGTGATCTCGGTGAGCGCCTGCCAGTCCTGGGTCTTTTTCTGAGTCACGTCGCCTCTCGAATTCATTTAATTAATTTCTAGATCAAGATTTTTAATTCTACAAGCCCGTCCACCGGAAAATTCTCCGCGGCCCTGGCGTCTCGCCCCTCTCCCCGGGCATGATCGCGCGACAGATCGAGGGGAAGACGGAGATGGATGCGCGACACCTGGCCCTGACCGGCGTGGCTCTGGCGGCGATCGCCGCCGTGGCGGCGGGGGGCATGGCTACGGCCCAGAGCGCCGGACCAGCCATGACGCCGGCCGCGCCGGCGGCGGCCAAGACCTTCGGATATCTGGGCCTGTCGGCGCCGGACACCTACAGGATCCTGCCGCCGGCGCCGCCCTCCGGCTCGATCCGCGACAAGGCCGACCGCGCCACCTTTCTGGCGACCCGGTCCCTGAAGGACACCCCGCGCTGGGCTCTGGCGATCAATGACGTCGACATCCGCGGCTATATGAAGGACCTGAGCTGCGCGCTCGGGGTCGAGCCCACCCCGGAGACCGCGCCGAAATTCACCGCCCTGGTGACGAAGATGGGCCCGGACATCGCCTACGCCACCAATCATCCCAAGGACATCTACAAGCGCCCGCGGCCCTTCCTCGAGGAGGACGGCCCGATCTGCGTCACCAAGGAATCCCTGGCGGGCAGCCCGGACTATCCCTCAGGCCATGTGACCTTCAGCTGGGCCGTGGGTCTGGTGCTGGCCGAGCTCGCGCCCGACCGCGCCACCGAGATCCTGATCCGCGCCCGCGCCTATGGCGAGAGCCGGCTGGTGTGCGGGGTGCACAGCATGAGCGCGGTGGAATCGGGCCGCTCCAACGCCTCGGCCCTGGTGGCCGGGCTGCACGGGTCGCAAATCTTCCGCCAGGATCTGGACGCGGCGCGGTCCGAGATCGCCGCCCTGCGCGCCAAGGGCCCGGCGCCGGACGCCGCAGCCTGCGCGGCGGAGGCGGAGCTGACCAAGGGGTCGCCGTATAACTGAGGAGACAGGCCCGCCCCCGTTGGAGGACCTGTCGGCGAAGCCGACTGAGGGGGCTCACGACGCTGTGGGCTTCAGCCCCCTTCGGCCCTTGGGGCCACCTCCCCCAGAGGGGGAGGACCTACGCGCCCTCTAGATCCCCGCGAACCACTCGTAGCCGCGGTCTTCCCAGTAGCCGCCCTTGCCGCGGCCGAGGTCCTTGAAGTCGGCCACCGCCTCGATGCCGGACACATACTTGGCGTGCTTGTAGCCCAGCTGCCGTTCAATCCGCAGGCGCAGGGGGGCGCCGTGGGCCACGGGCAGGGTCTTGCCGTTCATCTCGTAGGCCAGGATGGTCTGGGGGTGCCAGGCGTCCACCAGGTCGATGGTCTCATAGTACTGGCCGGTGCCGTCGAGCGTCTCCTCCAGGCTGTCGAAACAGCGGAACAGGATGTAGCGGGCTTCCTTCTTCACCCCGGCCTTGTCCAGCAGGGGGCCCAGGCGGGCGCCCTTCCACTGGCCAATGGAGGACCAGCCCTCCACGCAGTCGTGGCGGGTGATCTGGGTGCGGGACGGCTCGGCGCGGAGCTGGGCGAGGTCCAGTTCCATCGGGTGGTTCACCAGGCCGCCGATGGTGAGCTTGTAGTCCTTGAACCCGTCCGCCAGCAGGGCCCGGTAGGCGTCATCCCCCGGGCTGATGGAGCCGTTGGCGCGGAAGTCCCTGGAGATGTCACCCGGCTGGTACTCACGGGCCAGCGCCTTGCGGTCGACCAGCAGGCGCTGGGCGCGTCGCGTCAGGCCCTCGGCGCTCTGCAGTTTCGACTGGAACTTCGGATCGTCATTGAGCTTGTCGCAGGCCGCGAGCCCCAGACCGGCGGCGCTGGCGGCGACGCCCTTCAGCCAGCCCCGGCGATCGGTGACGCCACTCATTGCGCCTTCTCCTCGACTTGAATTGCGTACCGGCCGGTAATCATCGACCGCAGATTGTTGAACACCCCGGACACCAGGACCATGGCCACATGGACCAGGATGAACCCGACGATCAGGCCGGCGCAGATGAAGTGGATAGTGCGGGCCGATTGCCGCCCCCCGAACAGGTCGAGAAGCCAGTGCAGCGCCGCATCCACCCCCGGCGACATGGTGAGGCCGGTGAGCACCATCAGCGGCAGCAACAGGAAGATCACTGACAGGTAGGCGCCCTTCTGCAGGCTGTTATAGCGCCGCGCCTCTTCCCCCTTGGGAAAGCGCAGGCGGGCGTGATCGAGAATCTCGTGCCAGACATGCCCGGGCTGGACATCAGCCCGGGTGAGCAGCAGGTCGCGCTTTAGATGGCCGTTGATCAGGTTTCCGGCCAGGTAGGTGAGGCCGTTGAGCACGAACAGCCAGGCGCAGAAGAAGTGCCAGTGGCGGCCGTCCACCAGGGCCCGGTAGCTGGGCACAGTGGCCCAGGCCGGAAAGCCGCGGGGCTCCTGCTCACCCTTCTTGCCGGAATAGCCGAACAGGCCGGTGGTCTCGAACTTCGCCGCCCCGATCTGGGTGATCCCCACCGAATGGGTCCCGCGGTCCTCCGCGGTCATGGACAGCCAGGGCCTTTCGAAGGTGGAGCGCTGGCCCCAGTAGAGGGCCGGATGGGCGTTGAAGATCTGCAGGCCGCTCATCAAGAGGAAGGTGATGGCCAGCACATTGATCCAGTGGGTGAGGCGCGTGATCACCGCGTGGCGGTAGACCAGCTCCTTGTGGGTCGGGAGGCTGCGGGCCCCCGGGTCGAGTGTGGCGTCGGTCATTGGCCCCTCCCTGGAGCGCCGAGAGTGTCACAGGTCGGGTACGGCGACGACCCGGCTTTCGATGCGCCGGCGGCGTCAATTCCATACGGCGATGGCGTTGGTCGGCCTTGTGGACCGTCGCGCCTCGCCAAGCTAGTTCGCCGATGGCCGGGATCGGTTACAGGGCGGCCCGCAGATTTTCAGGCCGACCGCAGGGCCTATCGCCGGGGGAATGCCGCCCCTAAGGTTCGCGCGCCCATGCCGGGCCGGGAGCGAAGCGTGGACGTCGAGGTCTGGAGCGGCGGGGTCAATACCTGGGAATGCGACGAGATGGGGCACCTGAACGTCCGGTTCTGGGTGGCCAGGTCGCTGGAGGGCCTGGCGGGCCTGGCGGCCCGGATGGACATGCCCCGGGCCTTTTCCGCCAAGGGCGGCGCCACCCTGGTGGTCCGGGAACAGCACATCCGCTTCCTGCGCGAGGCCCGGGCCGGGGCGACGCTGACCATGACCGGGGGCGTGGTGGAGATGGGCGAAACCGAGGCCCGCCTGCTATTCGTCATCCGCTACGACAGCGGCGAGCCGGCCGCGACCTTCCAGACCCTGGTGGCCCATGTCACCGCCCACGACCTGCGGCCCTTCCCCTGGCCTGACCGGATCCGCGCGGCGGCCGAGGGCCTCAAGGTGGAGATCCCGGCTTTCGCGGCGGCACGCAGCATCGACCTCTCCCCCGTGGACAGCCAGGCCAGCCTGGCGCGCGCCGAGGCCTTGGGTCTCACCCGCCTGGGCCGCGGGGTGCTGCAGCCGCAGGAATGCGACGTGTTCGGACGAATGCGCGGCGAGACGGTGATCGGCCGCATTTCCGATGTGGTGGGGCGGATGTATCCCGGCTCGGAGGCCGGAGGAGCGACGCGGATTGGCGGGGCCGTGGTGGAGTACCGCATCCTGCACCTGGCCTGGCCGCGGGCGGGCGATCACCTGGAGATCCGCTCCGCCCATCTGGGCTGCGACACCCGAACCCGCACAGCCCTGCACTGGCTGCTGGACCCGGTCACTGGCCAGCCCTGGGCCAGCGCGCTGGCCGTGGGGGTGACCTTCGACCTGGACACCCGCAAGCTGATGGAGATCCCACCGCATGCCCAGGCGGCGTTCAACGCCCAGGTGATCCCGGGGCTGGGGCTTTAGGGCCGGGCGGGGAACGCGAGGCGCAGGCCGCGCAGTTTAGCGCTTCTGGTAGGGGTGGAAAATGAAGTCCTTCGTCTTCACCGCCACATGGCAGGAGTGTCCGCAATCCGAGAGGCTTGGATCGGCGGTGAACCTGTCGGCTGCGGCGTTGTAGTTGAACACCGCGTATCCCCATCCGCCGCTCTTCGGAAATCGCTTGCTGTCCTTCTCGATGACGAAGGCCTGGGTGAAGGTGTCCGGCACATCCACCACAAAGGGAGCCTCGGTGCTCTTCTTCGGCTTCCACTGGAGCTTTACGATCCTTGACCCATCCGGGAAGACCTGGCCGTTCCCCGGAATGCCCGCCTTGTAGGCCTTGATCATGGTCGGATTGGCGACGATCACCTTGAGCACTTCGTCGGTCCGGGCGGAAGAAACCATCGCCCAGTCTTCGTATCCCCTGAAGTCAGAGAATGCGATCCCGCCCGGCGATATCAGCGAATACTTGTCCGGCCCGGAAATGGCCGCGCCGCCCAGGACCGCGAGCGCGCCCGCGGCGATCGCAATGGTTAGCGTATGCATGGCTGATCGACTCCTGTGTCTCGTTGCTGAGCTTGGTTCTCCGGCGACTTGAACGTCACGGTCAGCGCCGCAAGGGCGCGGCCTTCAGGATCATTACGACTGTTGAAAATGTGGACCTGTGGACGTCGATCCTCAACAGGGTTTGGTTGCAGGAACGCACATGACGAACCGCCGCCTAAAGCGCCGCGGTGGCCTTCAGCACCTCGCGCACCAGGTCAGGGCGTTCCATGGGCAGGAAATGGCTGGTTCCGGGGATGGTCTGGATCGTGACGCGACCGTCGGCGGTCAGCTCGGCCTCGCGGCCATCGGTGCGGCAGGTAGACCCCTCCGCGGCCCGCAGGATGCGGATCGGACAATGCAGGGCGGCCAGGGCGGCCCAGGGATCATGGCCGTGGGCGGTGAAGTTGGAAGCTTCCCAGCCGGGCGGGCAGGAAAGCTCCACCTGGCCGTCCGCCGTGGGCCTGAAGCCATCGGCCACATAGTCGGCCAGCATGTCCGCCGACCATGTGCGGAAGGCCCCGCGGCCAGTATAGGCCGCCACCACCGCGGCGTGGCTGGGGAACACCGCGCGGCGGCGAAGGGCGCCCTGGACCAGGGGACTGTCGGGCAGCTCGCCGGCGCGGCTCATCGCAATGCTTTCCCGCGGCATGATCACCGGATCGAACAGGGCCAGGGCCTTGACCCGGTCCGGCGCCATGGCGGCGGCCAACAGGCTGACCGTCCCGCCCATGGAATGGCCGGCCAGCACCGCGCCCCGAATATCCAGGCCCCGGAGGATGGCCGTGAGGTCCTCTTCCAGGTCGTCCCAGGACTTGCGGGTCTCCAGGGGAAAGGGCGCGAGGCCCGAGCGGCCATGCCCCCTCTGGTCCAGGACCAGGATGCGCAGTTCCGTCGCCAGGGGCGCCAGGATGGTGCGGTAGGTGCGGGCGTTGAAGCCGTTGGCGTGAGAGAAGACGATATCGATCGGGCGATCCTGCGGGCCGAACTCCAGGCCCTGCGTGTCCCCGCCCCGGCCGGGGGCGGCGATCCGGCGGGGCTCACCCGCGACGACGGTGTCCATCAAGCTTACGTCTCCTGCACCCCTTCCCTATAGCGCGGCGCGGGCCGGCGGAAACCCGCCAGACCCATTATAGCCAAGCTTTTGCGGCGTCAGGCGAGGGGGGAAAAGTGATCACGGCGGCGTGAATTCGGGACTTGCCCTCCCTGCAAACGGGGCCATAGTCGGCTCCCGCGCGGCGCCGCCTCCCCTCGGGGATCCGGATCCGGGCGCTTCAACCTCCGCTATCAGGGGACCAGAGAACATGACCTCCGAAGTTCTTCGCAAGCTGCTCGTCGCCGGCGTCGCCGTCGCCGCCATTTCCGTTTCCGCCTGCAGCAAGCCGGCCAAGACCGACGCCGCCGCCGCCGACTCCGCCGCGACCGCCAACACCGCCGCCGCCACCGCCAGCGACGCCGCGGCCACCGCCGCGACCGCCGCCGCCGATGCGTCGAAGTCGGCCAGTGATGCGGCCGCCGCGACCCCCGCGGCCGCGCCGGCGGCGGCTCCGGCCGCCGGAGCGATGGCGCCCGCAGCTCCGGCCGAGAAGAAGAAGTAAGCTTCACGGCGACCATGGAATGGAGGGCCGCCCCGGCTTGGGCGGCCCTTTTTCGTGGTGAGCCGCTGAGGCCGGAGCTCCGATGACCGAAGCCCCTCACCCCGAGGATACTGCGCTGGACTGGACACCCCAGGGGCCGCGGTCGCGTCAGTTCGGCGACATCTATTTCTCGCCGGAGGATGGGCTCGCCGAGAGCCGCGCCGTCTTCCTGAGAGGCTGCGGCCTGCCGGACGCCTGGGCGGGGCGGGACCGGTTCGTGGTGGGGGAACTGGGGTTTGGCGCCGGCCTCAATATCCTGGCTCTGGCTGATCTGTGGCGCCGCACCGGGCCGCCCCGAGGCCACCTGCAGATATTTTCCATCGAAGCCTTTCCCCTGACCGCCGGCGACGCCGCCCGGGCGCTGGGGGCCTGGCCCGATCTGGCCGACCTCACCCAGGTGCTGGTGGATCGCTGGCCCGGCCGGGCGCGGGGGTTCCACCGGCTGGACTGGCCGGAGCTCAGGATCACCCTGGACCTCGCGGTGATGGATGTGGCCGAGGCGCTGGGCGCCTGGGACGGCTTGGCCGACGCCTGGTTCCTCGACGGCTTCGCGCCTTCCCTCAATCCCGACATGTGGCGCCAGGAGGTGCTGGACCTGGTGGCCCGTCGTTCGGCGCCCTGGGCGCGGGCGGCGACCTTCACCGTCGCCGGGGCGGTGCGTCGGGGCCTGGCCGCCGCGGGATTCGCCGTGGAGAAGCAGCCCGGCTTCGGGCGCAAGCGGGAGCGGCTGGAGGCGCGGATGGCCGGTGAGGCGATCGCCGCCGCCCCGCCCCGCGTGGCGATCATCGGGGCGGGCATAGCTGGGGCCGCGGCGGGCCGGGCCTTGCGGGACCTGGGGATCGTTCCCCTGATTCTGGAGGCCGAGGCGCCCGGCGCCGGCGCCTCCGGCAACCCCGCAGCCCTGGTGACCCCGCGGCTCGACGCCGGCCTGGGCCCGGTGGCGCGTCTGGCAGCCCAGGCGTTCGGGCGGGCCGTGACGCTCTATGCACAATTGCCAGGGGCGGTGATCGACCGCGGCGTATTGCAGCTGGCCGCCGGACCGAGGGACGCGGAACGGTTCAGGAAGATTGCCGGCGCCGGACTGTTCGAGCCCGGCGCTCTGGCGGCGATGTCAGCGGAGGCCGCATCCGCGCGTCTGGGAGAGGCGGTCGCCGAGGCTCTCGACATGCCTGCAGCGCTCGTGGTGGAGCCGGGAGCGGTGTTGGCCAAATGGCTTGGCGAGGTGACGAAGGCGCGGGTCACCGGGCTGGAGCCCCTGGCGGGCGGCTGGAGGATCCTGGGGGAATATGGCGTGCAGCTGGCCGAGGTCGACAGGGTGATTCTGGCCGCCGGGACTGAGACCCTGGGGATCGATGCGCCCCTGCGGCCGGTGCGGGGCCAGGCGAGCTGGGCGGAGGGTGTCGGCACGCCCGCCGTGGCCTGGGGCGGCTATGCGCTCTCGACCCGCACCGGGCTGCTGTTCGGCGCCACCCATGACCGGGATGACATTGGAACCGACCTGCGGCCGGACGACCATCGGCGCAACCTGGAGACCCTCGCGGCCGCCCTGCCCGATCTGGCCGCGCGGGTCGCCGGTCTGCCCCTGGAGGGCCGCGCGGCGGTGCGCGCCACAACGCCTGACCATCTGCCGCTGGCCGGGCCCGCCCCGGGCGCGCCGGGGGTGTTCCTGCTCTGCGGTTTCGGATCCCGGGGCTTCTCCCTGGCCCCCCTGCTGGCCGAGCATGTTGCCGCCCTGGCGATGGGGGCGGCTTCGCCCGTGCCGGAGGATCTGGCCGAGCTGGTGAATCCGGACCGCTTCGCCCGGCGATCCGAGCGCCGGTCCGGCCGCAATTAGGCCGCGGCGGCGCGGCAGTCTTTGAACCACTCGCAGAGTGGCCGGCATAAAGGAGCGCCATGTTGAAAACCGTTCTGGCCGCCGGCGGGGCCCTAGCCGCCGTCCTCGCCCTCGCCGCGGCCCTGCCTGCCGCCGCCGCGGACAAGCCCGCGGCCGCCAAGTCGGACCGGGCCTGCTTCTTCACCCGCGATGTCGACAGTTTCAGCGCCGCCGGCGATCGCACCGTCTATGTGCGGGTCGGCGTAAAGACCGTCTACCGGCTCGATCTGTTCGCGCCCTGTCCCGACATCGACTGGGACTGGAAGATCGGCCTGGTCTCCCACGGGTCGGACTGGATCTGCTCGCCCATGGACGCCACCATCATCGCCCACGGCCCCATCGGGCCTATGCGTTGCGAGGTGAGCAAGGTCACCCGGCTGACCCCGGAAGAGGTCACCGCCCTGCCCCGCAAGTCGCGGCCCTGAGGCGAAACAATCCGGCAAAAAAAGAGGGGCGCCCGTGAGGACGCCCCTGCAGTTGGGGATCCCCGGCCGAGGCCGGGGCTCTGCTAGAACTTTTTCTTCACGCCGAGCTTGAAGACCCGGCCCAGCGGATTCCCGTTGGTGAGGTCGTAGTTGTAGAAGCTCTCCGCGAAGGGCGGGTCGGTATCCAGGAGGTTCTGAATGCTCCCCGAAACCACGGTGTCGTAGGGCAGGTTGACCGTCAGGGTGACGTCGTGCTGCCAGTAATCGTCCGTCTTGCCGACGCTCTCATAGACGCCGGTGGTGTAGTTGTACCGGCAGTCGGCGGTCAGCCCGGCGCTGGCGTCACCCGCGCACTTGGGCCCCACATTGGTGGTGCCTTCGCGATAGGTCAGCTGGTAGCGGAAATTCCAGGTGTCGGTCTTGATGTTGATGAAGCCGTTGGCCCGTAGCTTCGGATAGGAGAAGAAGTCGCCGCCGCCGAGGTCGTGCATGCCGGCCCGGTCGATGGGGGCGGCGAACACCACGGTGCGGTCTTCCGGCAGGGTCGCCGCGCCGCGCAGGTACTCATTGAGGATGGTGGCGTCGGCCCCGATCGTCACCCGCACCTTGTCGTAATACGGGATGCTGGAGAGGATCGGCATCTGGTCCGGCAGGTCGTACTGCGCCTTGAGGTCATAGCCTGAGGTCCGCGTACGCGGGCCGTTCACCCATTCCCGGGTGAGCTGCAGCACATTGGCCTTGCCGCAGCCCGCAGCGGTGAACACGAAGCGC
>Ga0265327_10001360_pt1 | contig 31577 bp, 39 predicted proteins | sample 41621metaG_FD_202089 | JGI IMG/M metagenome (GOLD analysis project Ga0265327, IMG submission 202089) | Rhizosphere microbial communities from Carex aquatilis grown in University of Washington, Seatle, WA, United States - 4-16-21 metaG | ecosystem: Host-associated > Plants > Roots > Rhizosphere...
TCGACCGCCTACAACCTGTCGGCCCACGGGCCGATCATTCCCTTGGGCGCCGGCATCCTGGCGCTGACCCCGATCAGCGCCTTCCGGCCCAGGCGTTGGCGCGGGGCGCTGTTGCCCAGGACCGCCATGCTGGTGTTCGAGGTCATCGATCCGGGCAAGCGGCCGGTCAGCGCGGTGGCCGATTACACCGAGATGCGCGGGGTTTCCGAGGTCAGCGTCCAAGAGGATCGCTCGATCGACCTCAAGCTGCTGTTCGATCCCGAGCACAATCTCGAGGAACGCATCATCGCCGAGCAGTTCGTGCCGTGATCGGCGATCGCTGGACCGTCCGGGAGATCGGCTCCTGGGCCCTGGCCTTGATCCTCGGCGGCGGCGGCGGCGCGGCGTTCGCCTGGGCGCGGTTGCCGCTGCCCTGGATGCTGGGCGCCATGACCGCCTGCACCGTCACCGCGCTGTCGGGTTGGCGGCCGGCGTTGCCGCGCTCCTGGCGGTCGCTGATGATCGCCGTGCTGGGGGTGATGCTGGGCAGCGCCTTCACTCCGGGATTGCCGGCCCAGGCGTTGCGTTGGTGGCCCAGCCTGTCGGTGCTGCTGGCGCTCTTGGTTTTCACCACCATCGCCGGGATGGCCTATCTGCGGCGCTTCGCCGGCATGGGACCGGTCACCGCCTATTTCGCCGCCGCGCCGGGCGGGGTCAGCGAGATGGTCACCACCGGCGGCGCCATGGGTGGCGACGAGCGGTCGATCGCGCTGTCCCACGCGCTTCGGATCATGCTGATCGTCTTTGTCGTGCCGGTGGCCTTCCGGCTGATCACCGGGGTGCGCAGCGCGCCGGTGACCAGCACCATGGGCCGGTTGCTCGACATGGCGCCGACCGACGGCGCCATCCTCACCGCCTGTCTGGTGGTCGGCTTCGGGCTGGCGCGGCTGGCGCGGTTGCCGGCCGCCGGCCTGTTCGGCCCGCTGATCGCCAGCGCGGCGGTGCACATGGCGGGGATCACCGCCTCGCGGCCGCCCGCCGAATTGGTCATCATCGCCCAGGTGGTGACCGGGGCGGCCATCGGCTGCCGCTTCGTCGGCCTGTCCTGGCGCAAGATCGGCGGCACCGTCGGGGTGGCGGTGGGCAGCACGGCGATCATGCTGGCGGCCAGCGCCGGCGGCGCGCTGGCGGTAAGCCTCGCCGGCGACCTGCCCTTCGGCTTGCTGCTGCTGGCCTTCGTTCCCGGCGGTATCGCCGAGATGAGCCTGATCGCCTTGGCGCTCGGCCAGGACGTCGCCTTCGTCTCCACCCATCATCTGGTGCGGGTGGTGATGGTGTTGGGACTGGCGCCGCTGGTGTTCCGGCTGGCCCGGCGGGGAGGAAGGGACGCGCCATGAAGATCATCACCGCCGACGATTTGACCGCGTTGGCCGCCGAGGCGGCGGCGCGGCCGCGCCGCAGGCTCAATCGCAACCTCCATCCCGAGCTGTCCGATCCGGTCCAGCGCCTGCTGAACGCGCTCGAGCCCGGCACCTATGTGCGGCCGCATCGCCATGTCGACGGCGTCTGGGAGATGTTCGCCTTGCTGTCCGGCGCCCTGGCGGTACCGATCTTCGACGCCGAGGGGCGGTTGCTGTCGCGGATCGAGATGGCCGAGACCGGCGCCCGCATCGTCGAACTGCCCTCCGGCGCCTGGCATTCGCTGGTGTCCCGCGCCCCCGGCACGGTGGTTGTCGAGGTCAAGCCCGGCCCCTACCGGCCGCTCGACGACAAGGATTTCGCCGCCTGGGCGCCGGTGGAGGGCGCACCGGAGGCGGCGGAACTGGAAGGCTGGATGGCGACGGCCGCCATCGGTGGGACTTGGCGTTAGTCGGCCACCGGCCCCGCCACGAATCAGTTGGTGGGCCGAAAGAAAACCACAGAGACACAGAGGCGTAGAGACGGTTTTCGGACGGCCGTGGCGCTCCTCTCGGCGTCCGGGAGGCATCGCTTTGCGGTCTCTGTGCCTCTGTGTCTCCGTGGTGAAATCCTTCGCCGCCATATCGAGGAACTGATCCGTGGTAAGCGGCACCGCCGGAACGTGTTCAACAGGGTGCGTTTATGCTAGGGTGATGCCCATGAACAAGATGCTGGAACGGGCGGTCGCCGAACTGGCGAAGCTGCCCGACGCGGAACAGGAAGCCTATGGCCTCCAACTCCTGGAAGAGTTGGAGAGCGAACGCGGCTGGGACGAGCGGTTCGCTAAGTCGCAGGACTTGCTGGGCGCGATGGCCGCCCTGGCGCGTGAGGACGTGGCGCGCGGCGACGTGCTGCCCTACGATCCGTCCGACCGTCCCGCCCGGTGATTTCCCGGACCACCCGCGCCTTCTGGAGGCTTTTCGACGCGCTGCCGCGCGAGGCCCAGCGCCAGGGCGTGCGGGCCTACGCCCTATGGCGCGCCGATCCCTTCCACAAAAGCCTGCACTTCAAATGCGTTTCCGAGGCCCATGGCGTATGGTCGGCCCGCGTTGGCATCCACTGGCGTGCCTTGGGCACCCGCGACGATGAATCCGTCACATGGTTCTGGATCGGCTCGCATGCCGAATATGACCGGATGATCGGGTGAAGGCGCTGGTCGCGCCGTGTGCGAGCCCGCCCTCACTCCATCCCTTCCAGCAACGCCGCCACCGTCCGGCATAGCAGCGCCAGATCCCGGTCGCGCGACAGCCGGTGATCGCCGTCCTTGACCAGGGTGACCTCGACATTCTCGGCGGCCAGGCATTCGGCGAGACGCAGCGAGCGCTCCCACGGCACGTCGGCGTCCCTCTGGCCGTGCAGCAGCCGCACCGGGCATTCAAGATTGATCGGATCGCCCAGCAACAGGTGGTTGCGGCCGTCCTCGATCAGGCGGCGGGGGATGCGCCAGGGATCGGCCGGATCGTAGCAATTGGGCAGCGTCACCCCGCCTTTTTCCAGCATTTCGCGGCGCTGGTCGGCGGTGAAGGTCGCCCACATCAAATCCTCGGTGAAGTCGGGCGCGGCGGCGACGCCGACCAAGCCGGCGACCCGGTGGCGGCGTTCGAGCGCCGCCAGCAGCGCGATCCAGCCGCCCAGCGACGAGCCGACCAGCACCAGCGGGCCCTCGGTGAGTTCGTCCAGCACCGCCACCGCGTCCTCGGCCCAGCGGCCGATGGTGCCGTCGTGGATGTCGCCCGACGAGGCGCCGTGGCCGAAGCCGTCGAACCGGAGGAACCCATTGCCCCGCTCGGCGCAGAACCTTTCCAGCGCCAGCGCCTTGCCGCCCTCCATGTCCGAGCGGTAGCCGTGCAGGAAGATCACCATTGGGGATTTTCCGTGACAGCGACGGTAGGCGATGGACGCGCCGTCCGGCCGTGGTAATATCCGCGCCCCGCAATTCACGCCGTTGTCAGTCATTGCTCGTGCGCTCCATTCCATGACCTCAGATCCCTCCCCCATCGAAGCCCAGGGCGATGGCGCCCGTCAATCCGATCGGAAGCCGCCGGTGGTGTTGCAGGTGTTGCCGTCGCTGGTCACCGGCGGCGTCGAACGCGGCGCCGTCGAGATCGCCCAGGGCCTGACCGAGGCCGGCTGGAAAGCGGTGGTGGTGTCGTCCGGCGGGCCGATGGTACGCGAACTGGTGCGCGTCGGCGCCACCCATGTGACGTTGCCGGTCGACAGCAAGAACCCGCTGGTGATGCGCGCCAACGTGAAACGGCTGGAAGCGGTGATCCGCGAGCACGACGCCGACATCGTCCACGCCCGCTCGCGCGCCCCGGCCTGGAGCGCCTTCGCCGCCGCCGCCGCGACCGAGCGCCCCTTCGTCACCACCTTTCACGGCACCTACAACCGTGGCTGGGGCGGCCTCAAAAGCATCTACAATTCGGTGATGACCAAGGGCGTGCGGGTGATCGCCATCTCGGACTTCATCGCCGAGCACGCCTGCCGCCTTTACGGCCTCGATCCGGCCAAGGTGCGGGTGGTGCATCGCGGCGTCGACCTGACGCGCTTCGATCCGCAGAAGGTCAGCCCCGAGCGGATCATCGCCCTGGCGCAGAAATGGCGGCTGCCCGACGGCTACCGGGTGATCACGCTGCCCGGCAGGCTCACCCGCTGGAAGGGCCAGACGGTGCTGATCGAGGCCCTGGCGCTGTTGGGCCGCCACGACGTCCGCTGCCTGCTGGTCGGTTCGGACCAGGGCCGCGCCGGCTACCGCAATGAACTGACCGACCTGATCGCCGCCCGCGGCCTGACCGACGTCGTCCACATCGTCGACGAGTGTAACGACATGCCGGCGGCCTACATGCTGACCGACGTGGCGGTGTCGTGCTCGACCGACCCCGAGGCCTTCGGCCGGGTGGTGGTCGAGGCCCAAGCCATGGGCCGGCCGGTGATCGCCTCGGACCACGGCGCCCCGCGCGAAACCATCCTGCCCGGCCGCACCGGCTGGCTGACCGCTCCGGGCGACCCGCAGGCCCTGGCCAACGCCCTGGCCCGCTTCCTTGAACTCGACGAGGATGAGCGGGCGCTGATGGCCACCGAGGCCCAGGACTTCGTCCGCGCCAATTTCACCCGCGACAAGATGTGCGCCGCCACGCTGGCCGTCTATCGCGAGGTGCTGGCCGAGGCCGGCCGCGACGCGGCCCGGGATCCGGGTTGACGGCGCGGATTCTCGTCATCCGCCTTGGCGCGCTCGGCGATTTCGTCCAGAGCGCCGGTCCCTTCGCCGCCATCCGCGCCCATCACGCCGATGCCGAGATCACCCTGCTGACCACCCGGCCCTTCGCCGCCTTCGCCGCCGCCAGCCCGTGGTTCGACCATGTCTGGATCGACGACAAGCCGAAGGTCTGGCAATGGCGCAAATTGCGCGCCCTGCGCAACCAGTTGCGGGCGGTGCCGTTCCGGCGGGTCTACGACCTGCAGACCTCGGACCGGTCGTCCTCGTATTTCCGCCTGATCGGCGGCGACGTCGAGTGGTCGGGGATCGCCCGGGGCTGTTCCCATCCCCACGCCAATCCCCGCCGCGATTTCCTCCACACCATCGAGCGCCAGGCCGAGCAGCTGGCGATGGCCGGCATCGAAGCCGTGCCGCCGCCCGAACTGTCCTGGGTCCCCGACGACACCGCCCGCTTCGGCCTGGCCGCGCCCTTCGTCCCGCTCTGTCCCGGCGGCGCCCCCCACCGTCCGGCCAAGCGCTGGCCGGCCGAGCGTTTCGCTCAACTGGCGGCCTGGCTGGCGGCGCGCGGCGTCACCCCGGTGCTGCTGGGCACCGGTGCCGAGGCGGCGGAACTCGACGCCATCGCCGCCGCCTGTCCCCAGGCCCGCTCGCTGGCCGGCCTCACCGATTTCTTCGACATCGCCGCCCTCGGCCGCGGCGCCCTGGCGGCGGTGGGCAACGATACCGGGCCGATGCATCTGATCGCCGCCGCCGGCGCGCCCTCGGTGGTGCTGTTCTCCGACGCCAGCGATCCGGCGCTCTGCGCCCCCCGGGGGCGGGTGACGGTGCTCGGCCGCCCCAGCCTGGATCAGTTGCCGACGGCCGAGGTCGAATCGGCGCTCGCCGCCTTGACTTGAGGGCCAAACGCCTTAGAGTCCCCGGATTCCGTTCCCGCCCGCTGACAACGAGAGTGGCTTCATGGTCGCCATTACCCTTCCCGACGGCAAAGTCCGCCAGTATCCCGGCCCGGTGACGGGCGAAGAGGTGGCGAAGGACATCGGCCCCGGCCTGGCCAAGGCGGCGCTGGCCATCCGCATCGACGGCCAGATGCGGGACCTCAAGACCGTCATCGACCGGGACGGTCAACTCGCCATCGTCACCGCCAAGGACCCCGAGGCGCTGGAACTGCTGCGCCACGACGCCGCCCATGTGATGGCCGAGGCGGTCAAGGAACTCTATCCCGAGACCCAGGTCACCATCGGCCCGTCGATCGAGAACGGCTTCTATTACGATTTCGCCCGTCCCACCCCCTTCACCCCCGAGGACCTGGCCAAGATCGAGGCGCGCATGGCCGAGATCGTCGATCGCGACGAGGCCATCACCCGCGAGGAATGGGAGCGCGACGCGGCGGTGACCTTCTTCAAGGGCCTGGGCGAGAACTACAAGGCCGAGATCATCGCCTCGATTCCGTCGGACCAGCCGATCGGCCTTTACCGCCAGGGCGCCTTCATCGACCTTTGCCGCGGCCCGCATCTGCCGTCGACCGCCAAGCTGGGCAAGGCCTTCAAGCTGATGAAGCTGGCCGGCGCCTATTGGCGCGGCGACGCCCGGAACGAGATGCTGCAACGCATCTACGGCACCGCCTGGTTCGACAAGAAGGACCTCGACGCCTACCTGACCATGCTGGAGGAGGCCGAAAAGCGCGACCACCGCCGCATCGGCCGCGAGATGGAGCTGTTCCACCAGCAGGAGGAGGCGGCCGGCGCGGTGTTCTGGCATCCCAAGGGCTGGACCATCTATCGCACGGTCGAGGCCTATATGCGCCGCCGGCTGGAAAAGACCGGCTACGTCGAGGTCAAGACGCCGCAGCTGGTCGATTTCTCGCTGTGGGAGGCGTCGGGCCACGCCGACAAATTCGTCGAGAACATGTTCACCATCAAGACCCAGGACGAGCGGCACCTGGCGGTGAAGCCGATGAACTGTCCCTGCCATGTGCAGATCTTCCGCCAGGGCATCAAAAGCTATCGCGACCTGCCGTTGCGCATGGCCGAATTCGGTTCGTGCCATCGCTACGAGCCATCGGGGGCGCTGCACGGCATCATGCGGGTGCGCGCCTTCACCCAGGATGACGCCCACATTTTCTGCACCGAAGATCAGATCACCTCGGAGACCGTCGCCTTCTGCGAGCTGCTGAAGTCGGTCTACACCGATTTCGGCTTCACCGATCTTCGGGTGAAGTTCTCGGACCGTCCGGCCAAGCGGGCCGGCAGCGACGCCACCTGGGACAAGTCGGAGAAGGCGCTGCTGGAGGCCGCCCAGGCCGCCGGCCTGGAGACGACGCTCAATCCGGGCGAGGGCGCCTTCTACGGCCCCAAGCTGGAATTCGTGCTCAGGGACGCCATCGGCCGCGACTGGCAGTGCGGCACGCTACAGGTCGACGGGGTGCTGCCCGAGCGCCTCGACGCCTCGTACGTCGCCGAGGACGGCAGCCGCCAGCGGCCGGTGATGCTGCACCGGGCCATCCTCGGCTCGTTCGAGCGTTTCCTCGGCATCCTGATCGAGCACCATGCCGGCCGCTTCCCGTTGTGGCTGGCCCCGGTGCAGGCGGTGGTGGCGACCATCGTCTCCGAGGCCGACGGCTTCGCCGCCGAGGTGGCCGAGACGCTGCGGGCCGCCGGCATCCGGGTCGAGACCGACCTTCGGAACGAGAAAATCAACTACAAGGTGCGTGAGCATTCGGTCGCCAAAGTGCCGCTGCTGCTGGTGCTTGGCCGCCGCGAAGCCGACGAGCGCACCGTCGCGGTTCGCCGCCTGGGCAGCCAGGGCCAAGAAATTGTTGCGCTTGAGCGGCTTGTCGCTACACTTGTCGCCGAGGCCGCGCCGCCGGCGTGACCAAACCGGAACCGGGTCTGCTCCGCGGGGGAAGTGCGGACAGGCCCATATGTATTTACTCGGGTACAGGAGATATTTTCATAGCCAGACCGCCGATGCAGACGCCGCCCAAGTCCGACGGGCCGCGCGTCAACCGCGAGATCGATGCCCGTTCCATCCGCCTGGTTGGCGCCGACGGGGAGATGATCGGAGTCGTCACACTGCGCGAAGGGCTGACCATGGCCGAGGAGGCCGGCCTCGACTTGGTCGAGGTGTCGCCCAATGCCGAGCCGCCCGTCTGCAAGATTCTGGACTTTGGAAAGTTCAAGTACGAGTCGCAGAAGAAGAAGAACGAGGCGCGCAAAAAGCAGAAGGTCATCGAGGTCAAGGAGGTCAAGCTCCGGCCCAGCATCGATGACAACGATTACGGCGTGAAGATGCGCTCGATGCGGAAGTTCATCGAGGAAGGCGACAAGGTGAAGGTCACGCTGCGCTTCCGCGGCCGCGAACTGGCCCACCAGGAAATCGGCATGCGCGTTCTTGAACGCGTCAAGGCCGACCTCGAAGACCTTGGCAAGATCGAGCAGCACCCCCGCATGGAAGGCCGCCAGATGGTGATGGTGATCGCGGCGAAATAACCCGCCGCGATCCTCGCCGGAACCTGTCTGGAATGGGTTGCGGGCCTGGCCGACTTGCGCTAGTCTCCGCGCCTCCCAAGACCGGCGCTCCTACTTTCCCGCGGAGAGGTGCCAGAGCGGTCGAATGGGCCGGTCTCGAAAACCGGAGTACCCGCAAGGGTACCGTGGGTTCGAATCCCACCCTCTCCGCCATTCGCTTTTTGCGAATGAATTCAACAGGTTAGATTGGCGTCTGCGGCCCACCTTGTAACATCGGGGTGGGTCGAAATGTGGGCGGCGGGCCTCGGCCCCATCGCCACCCCAATCAACGCGCCAATCCTTCGGCCTCATGTTCTTCTCGGATGATCTCCTCAAGCGTCAGCCCATCGCGCCGTGTGCTGTCGGGTGCGGGGATGATGGTCTGAAGCGTGCGGCCCTTCGTGTCCCTGACAGCCCACCCACCGGCCGCGTCAGGATCAATAGTCCCCGTGCGAACGCCCTTGCTGTCGTAGGTGACGCACTCCCCGGTGAAGCTCTCGCACTTGATGGTGCCGCCCGCCATAGCCGGGCCGCTGGTGATCAGCGCCAAAGCCGCCAGGAAGCCCCAGGACGGGCGAAGGCGGTTCCTGTGGTGGGCGAGGTGCTGACGACGATCACGCGCCATGGGTGGACTCAAAATCGAGGGCCGGACGGGTAGCCTGCCTGACCACGAAGCACGGGCCAAGGCTGGTTGCAATAACCGCGACGCGCCCGCGATGACGATGGATGCCGCGATGGATGATCGTCGGACCAAGGTCATTGGTTTCGATGATCTGCATTTCGGCAATGATGTTGGCAGCGGCTTCGTCGGAAATAGGCGTGACGTTGGGCATTGGGGTGGGCTTTCGTGGTCATAGGTCGAGTGCTTATGAGTCCGACCACTATGAACGTCAAGCGATAAATGAAAGTGTCAAAACTCAACTATATCAGTGCTGATTTATTTTTTTAGGCGAAATCAGACGATGGTTCTTTGATGTTGTCTTGATCTTTCAGGGCTTACACCGGGCGTCGAGAAGTAAGCGATCACTGACTTTTGCGGTGTAAGGGAAATTCCGGGCGCGGCGATTTAAAGTGCGGGCGCGCATTTTCACTACTGACTTTTCCCTCCTTGTCCATCGCCACCGCACCAGGCCTATTCGATCCAATCCCATCGGGTGCCGCGCCAGTCACGCCCCTTTCCTTGCCTCCAATCGCTGTAGGCCGCCATGGTGGCGCTCTTGAGCGGCATGGATGCCGTCACCAGGCCGTTGTGGTTCAGCTTGATCGTCTTCGCGGCGTAGCTGGTCCATCCCTTATCGGTGTTGGGATTAAGCTGAACGTCGGCCTTGTTCCTCTCGGTGATCCCTCTGAACACGTCGAGGACGGGGCCGGTGTCGCCGGGGATGATGATGCCGCCGTGAAGGTGGTAGCGGCCCATGTTCGGCCCTTCCTCCAACGCTGCCCACCAGCTCGGGGCGATGCCCATTGCCTTCTTCAGTTCATAGTCGAGCTTCTGTTGAAGCCACCGGAGCGGGCCGCGCTCGCGTTGGTCTTCCATGGCCCTTTTGGCGATCTGCTTGAGCTTCGCGTCGATCTCCTTGGAGGCGTAGACGGTGAACCCGTAGCCGTGCCCACCGTCGAGCACGATGTCGTGCCAGAGGGTGGCCTTCCTGAGTGCGGACAGGTCACGCCAGAGGGGCGGGACCGTGTGGCGCTTGCGAAACAATGTTGCGTCGTCAGGGGTGGCTGAGGTGGGGGGTAAATTGGGAGTGTCATACCCCATAATACTGGCATCGGACGGCGGGGGATCATGAGGGCGCGCTGCGAGGCGCAGACCGGCAAGGGTTTCAGCCTCACGAACGCGGTTTTTCCGGGGCTTGGGCTTTGCCAAACTGTCGCTCAGAACCCCGTTTGAGGGGAGAGCCGCCGGGGCTGTGGCGTTTGCCAAACTGTCGCTCAGAACCTCGTTTCCGCCACTGTCTTTTTGACACGCGGGTTCATCCGCCGGCCTGTCGGCGGCAGCAGCATCGTCAAGAGTGGCAAGAATACCGTTGAACTTCTCGTCTGAGATTTCGGCGTGAGTATCGGCCGAAACCGACAATCCGCGCTTTTCGCTCATGAACTCGTTGAGGGTGGCGCGGGCCTTCTCGATCTTGGCCTTGCGCACTTCATCGGCTGTAAGCCGGTTGCGCCCCTTTGGGGGCTCGGTTATACTATTCGACATGCAAAGGGGGCCTCGTGACTGGCGTTGCGAACCTCGTCTGTGATTTCTCCGTTTCCAGGGGCCGCCGGCTGCTACCGCGCGGCCCTTTTTGCGCGCCTATTGTCCCACGGGGGCAACGCGAGCGCAACGATCAGGCGGCGGCCGGATGATCCCTCCAGCGGGCCGCCAGGCCACCGCTGAACTCACACAAGGCTACGTCCGCCTGTGCGACCAAGCACAGGTCAGGCATTTCGATGTGGACGGCGGGAACCCCGCCGCGCCGTCCCAGGCGGATCGTGAGGCCGGGGAGTTCGATCAACCCTTCGTCGTCGTGGGCAAGGTGTTCGGCTTCGGCGGAGGTGTCTGCCGGGGCGACCGTCTGCACCGTCCAAGTGTTGGCGATCATGCGCGTCCCCCATCGTTCACTGTGACGGTGACGGAAAGGCCAGCGGCCGTGGTGGCCTTTGTGGTCGGCCGGGACTTGATCGGGGCCGGGCCACCGTGGCGCGCGGTCCACTCAGCCACAGCCGCGCGCAACAGCGCCACGCCGGTTGTGCCGTGATGAGCTGCCAGCCGCTTGAAGTCGTGGCGGACGGCGGGCGGAACCTTGAAGTTCAAATCAACGAGGTGTGCGGAAGCCATTCTCTTGTCTCCAGTGAATTGCGAGGCATCATTATATCGCGAATTCGCGGACAGAGAAAGTATTGTTTCGGCGTATTTGGGGCGCGATGTATAAGGTCGGTCGGAAAAAGCGCATTTAGATTGTCTGGACCCCCTTCGCGGCAGCGCCGTTTTTCTAGGACTTCGCCTTTTTGTGGGACATTTCTGCATTCATGTCCATTTTGTCGGCGACAAATGAGCGCCACTACTTAAATGTCCCTCTCAATCATGTCCCTCTTTTGCGCGCAGTGAGGGACAGAGCGCCCAATGCAAAGCGCCCGGCACAGGGCCGGGCGTTGTCGTGACGATTGCTCAGGCGGTGGGTAGGTCAGGCTTCCGCTTCTTCCAACACGCGGTAGACGGACGCCCGCCCGATGCCGAGGGCCTTGGCGATCTCAGTAGCGCCCTTGCCTTGGTCCTTCAGGCGCCGCACCTCGGCAGGATCGATGGAGGGCTTGCGGCCCTTGTAGACGCCCTCCGCCTTGGCCTTGGCGATGCCCTCCAACTGCCGTTCCCGCCGGATGTTGGTCTCAAACTCGGCGAACACCCCCAACATCCCCAGGAACGCCTTGCCGGCGGCGGTGCTGGTGTCCACCGGCTGTTCGGTGCAGGCCAGTCCAGCCCCCTTCGCCTCGATCTGACGGACGATGTTCGCAAGGTCCGCGATGGATCGGGCAAGGCGATCAATGCGCGTGACCACGAGCACGTCACCGGGACGGAGGAAATCCAGGATGGTCGCCAGTTCGGGCCGGTTGTCGGTGGTGGTGCCGCTGGCCTTCTCTTCGCGGATCATGTTGCAGCCAGCGGCGCGAAGGGCGTCCGCCTGAATGCCGGTGTCCTGGTCGGTGGTGCTGACGCGGGCATAGCCGATCTTCGTCATGTTCTCGATCTCCGTTTCGTCCGCCCGTCTCGATAGGCTCTAGACCCTCCCTTTGTAGCGTCTCGAAAGATGGAAAGCAACCCTAATAAGACGCAGAAAGCGTCTCACGCCGATGTCTTGCCGGGGTATACCCCAAACAGACGCTGTTTCACCCTTCCCCTCCCAAAAGGTGGGAGGGCTGAAAACGCCTATTTGTCAATGCGGCGGTATCACGAGCCTCCAAGTTCAAGCGAAGCCTTCCCATCGAGGAACACCAAGACCCCGCCCTGGGAACCACCTGTCCACACGTTAGGCAAGCCGATGACAACTGTCTTGTCATTAAGCGGAACCTTGATCTCCCTCATTTCGACAATCTTCGTATATTCGAAGCGCTGAATGTAGAATGTTGGCGCAGCGTCACGCATATTGCCAAATACACCTCTTACATTTAGTCCAGAACAAGCAGCATTTGTGGTAACGATCCCATCTCGAATGCCGCTGTTATATGCAACGCAGTCGGTGGGAGTGCTATCAACCACCCAGCGTCCCTTGTTAAAAAGGGGGTAAAGTGTGCCATCTTCGACCTTAGAACCATCCGTATTGCGAACGGTATAGTTTATTGCGTAGCTGCCCCCCTCAATCTTCTGCAAAGAGGCAGAAAAATTAAAAGATGTGTGGCTGATTTGATTATCTTGTCCAGCGCAGCCCATTAACAGCCCGCCAAGGGCGGCAGCCGCAAATCTAAGTGCCTTCATAGTGCTCCCCTTCCAAAAAAATAACTGCGAAGAGTTTCATGTAGCCTCTATTGGCTGTCAACGCCCCCGCCATCGCGTCAAGCTGCGCGTGATGGATGTAGCCGCCCGCCGTGCCATCGACGCGGCCTGTAATGGCGTCGGAGATGCCGCGGAACACGCCAGTGCACATCACAACCAAAACCGTCCGTATTGTGTTGTGATGCAAGCCCAAACTGGAGCCGGGCGCTAGTCCTTCGCCTGGGGCTCGCCCAGAAGTGCGCGGTAAGCGCAGACCCAATCCTTGGCGATCATGGCCTGAGCCTCTTCGAGCGCCATCCGGCCCGAACACACCCGCCGATGGAGTTCGTTCTCCAGCCGGTCCTTGACGTGCGCGTTCCAGCGCTCCGCCCGGTCATAGGTCTGCGGCCAGAGGTTCTCGATATCGTTCGAGCCACCGAGTTCCAGGCTAATGAGGTGGTCAATTTCACAGCCTTCAGGCGACGTGTCGCAGTAGCCGCTATGGTTTCCCTCGGGGAGTCCGTATGCCTCGAATACACGGCGCTTAAGCCCCTCCGAGACGTGGCGCACGTCCTTGGTTCGGTGACGGGGATTGCAGACCTCACCCGCATCGGCGGTTCGCACAGCGCCAGGGGTTTGGCTCCCGTCCGGTAGGTCGTGATCGCCCGCGAAAGCCGGAACGGCGATCAAGCCTAGAATGACGGCGAGGTTCAAGAAGCGCATGGGTCACTACTCAATCGAAGTAACTGCGGTCACTCCATTGGAATTGACGCACGACAGAACGACCTTAACCTCCTGACCAAAGGCGTTCTTATGCTTGCACTCCATTGATAAAAGTAGTTTATCGCCCCGCTCTTCGTAGACTGGCTCAGCAAACCACCCGCAATTGAAGTTCCCTGTGCGCGATATTCGGTTCGCTGCGACGAGGCACTGGGTGGAAGAGTCTAGCTTGCGCTTCCGTTTTTGCTCGTTCTCTTTCTTTTTGGCGATTTCTTCCTCCGATAGTCCGGTTGTCGAGACGACCACGACATGGCGAAGCTGGGTCCGTTGCTCAAGCATCCCTGGTTCATCAAGAACCCCTTTGATGCGAATGCTTTTCGTCTCGGCAGGAATGCGGAGCTTGTCGTCGAAATTAACGTAGATCTCCATAGAGGAGACCTTGATGGGGCCGCTCTCGCTGATCGGGGTTATTTCAAGTTCAAGCGGAAGCCCACTGCATGACTTTTCGATGACGTGCAGGAAATATTCCTTTGGAATGCACTGCGAACGGAATACCTCCTCGGACATCGCAGGACGCTCGTCTTTGCATGACGCAGCACCCATTGCCATGAGTGCCACGAAAACGGCTTTCTTCTTCATTCCCCCCCCCTACCCAACGACCCACCGCCTCTGAGACGCCATCCTGCCGACGCGCGTATCCGCCGTTGGTCCGGGGGCGAACAGCCGTTCGGTTGGCACGCCAACACCACGAATGCTATTTCGGCTGTGAGATAGACGACACAATGCCATTCGATGGTCAAGCCGCATCACTCCGAATGACAATCGGGGCGATGACGATGAACTTGAAGCAACATGTCGGGGTGAGGGTGAAGGCAGCGCGGACGAAGCGTGGCCTGACTCAAGAGCGTCTGGGCGAACTTGTCGAGAAGACGGCTGAAAGCATCAGCAATATCGAGCGCGGGCACGTCCTTCCGCCGCTCGACACCCTCTACTGCCTTGCTCGACATCTCGACGTGACGATGGGCTACTTCTTCGAGGATCTTGATCGGCCCCGCATCGTGGCTCGGAACCGCATGGCGCTTGAGCATCGCTTGCGCGCGCTGGGCGAGGAGCTGGCCGACGGCGAGTTACGGCTTGCCGTCGCCGTGGTCGAGGCGATCAAAGCTCAGCGGGTGGGGTAGCAGGCGCCCACCTCTAGGGCGCCGAGTGTTTAGCCGTGGCGCCGACGCTGTGGGTCACCGTTCTGCGGCGTTCCATTCGATCCCATCGAACTCCACCCGGTTCAACGCCTCCGCCATGGCCTCCAAGCTCACGTCATGGATATAGCCCCCGCCGGCCGTCCCATCGGCATGGCCGGTGATGGCGTCGGAGACAGCACGCGACACGCCAGCGCGGGCCAGCGCGGTCTTGAGAGTGTGCCGGAACGAATGGAACGTCTTCTGCGGCGCCGTGATCTTCACGCCCGGCAGATAGGTGCGATTGAACCACCGGGGCAGGGTGTCGGCATACTTGCCCGACGCGGCCGGCTGCCAATCAGGAAACAGCCGTTCCTCCCCCGCCTGGCGGAGCCGGTGAATGCGCTGTTCGAGCCCAAGGGCAATAAGCCGCTGATGGACCGGCACCGGGCGCCGGCTGGCGTTGTTCTTCAGCAGGCCGTCCACCTCGAACACCAGCACGCCGCGATCATGCCTGATGCCGTCAAGCCGAAGCTGAGCAAGTTCCGCAGCACGGGCGCCGGTATGCAGGGCGACCAATAGCACCCAATGGCGCGTCTCCAATGGCCCACCGGAGACGAACAGCGGCGCCGAGAAGATCTGTGCAAGGTCGCAGGGAGAGAACGGCACGCGCGGCGGGTCCTTCTGTCCGGCACCTTCGTCTACCTTGATCCCTGAGGCCGGGTTATCGGGGATGATGCCCTCTGCCACGCACCACGTCAGCACCGCCCGGACATGCGCTATCCACTTGTCGCGGATCGTGGCGGGCCTCAGGGCCGGGAACGGGGTGGCGCGCTTGTCGTTCGCTTCGACGGCCTCAGGCAGGCTCAGGCCGGGGAACCGCTTGGTGTAGTTCGATGGCGTGCGCAGCAACATCCGCTTGTAGGCCAGCACGTCCTGTCGGGTGATTTCGCAGGCCGGCTTGGACTCGCCGATGAACTCCTCCCACATGCGCACGGCGTTGCGGTGCTCCTCTGCCGTCGCCGGCCGCACGGTGCGCTCCTGGTGGAACATCGGGACCAGTTCGGAGAGCGGCTTGACGCTGTGCTCCCCCAGCACCCGCGCGCTGCCCAGCGTCGAGAGGGGCTTTGCCATCGCCGGGAGGGTCGGCGCCCGATCAACCAACAGCGGGTCCGAAGGCGTTCCGCCGAAGTCCCCCTTGTCCCGTTCAAGCTGCCGCTCCACCACCTCACTGCGGGCGCGCAAGATGGCCTTGCAGGCGTCCCGATAATCCGGCGTGCCCTTGACCAGCACCACGTCGCCAGCCTCGATCATGGCATCAAGGATAGGTTCCGCAGCGGCAAGGCTCCCGTTGCCGGCCTCCTTGCGGACCTTCTCCAACAGGTGCGGCCGGACTGTGCTGCCCATGAGCCGTTCGAGGATGGTGTCATCATTGACCGCCTCGAACCGCACGATCTCGTCACGGGAAAGGGCGTTGACGTAGTAGCGGCGGGCAATGGCCTCCGGGGTGGCGTTCGTCTCCTCTGCCTGTCGGCGGGCGTCGGCAATCTGGCTCAGCAGGCGAGCGACGGCGGCATGGTGGTCGCGTTGCGCCGCACGCTTGTCGGCCCCCAGCGCCTCCCGCAATTCGGTCTTGCCGATGATCCGCCGCAGTTCGGACGGAACCACCACGCGGGCGTAGAAGCGGCCCTCACGGCACAGCAAATGACGGACTTGGCTCATAACACCCCCCCTCGGCAGTTTCGATGGACAGTCGATACCGCAGGATGCGTTGGCGAAGCGATTGGCTTCTGCGCTCAGGCCGAATTACCCCACCGACGCCTAGGCTTTTGTAACATGAGTTGTAACATCAAGATGGGCATAAAGTGAGGAAACATGCGGCTTACAAGGATAGCCGCGCCTCTCGCAGGGCATTGGCGGAGTGTCCCACCCTCTCCGCCATTTTGCCTTCTAAGGCATTGAAATCGCCTGGAAGCTTTTCAAGCAGCGATTTCAACCCACAAACTCGTTCTTGATATGAGTGGACGCTCATAGACGGCTTTGGACGTTCGGCACGTCACCGAGGTCAGCAACGCTTCGCGCGCGCAAGGGCAGCAGCGGGCCGCCACCATTTTAAGTCCGCCTCTTTGTGGGGCATGCCCTACCTCGCTATCGCTTTCAACCACTGAACGACGCTCACCCTCCTGGGCTTGGCGGCAATGTGCTTGACGCTATGTCCACGCCTGCGGGTCGGCATGTTGCGATCTCGGTGGTGTCAGCGCATTCACGACCTACTTCGTGGGCTGAGCGCACTCGCAGAACGCGGGGCCGACCTCCTATTGTCGGAAGCGAAGATTTGGCGCAATGCTGCGAGCTTGCTGGATAAGGCGGGGGTGAGGCCGCTGGCCTCTATGTCGAGGAAGACGATGTCGGACAATACCAACCCAGGCAAGCGCCCTTCCCGATCTTCGTATTTGCGCAGAGCCTCAGCGAGCCAATCAATATAAGATGTGGCGATACCTTGATTATACGAGTCAATCTGGAATGATATAAGGGCAATTTCCATGTGCAAACACCTTATAAATTAAATATAGTAATTTTATGAGAATATTCAAGTATTGGTAACGAATTGCGTCCAGCAGCAATTGTATTGCCGCTCGCGGCGCCTCAACTGACATCGATGGTCTCCGAGTATTGTACTGGCACGAGGTCGCATTGCCTTCGGTCGATCACATAGCCTTGACAGGACGGTGCCCGCTGTCACGATGCAACTGACCGGGAGCCTACCCCCTTCGGATTCTTGAAATTTATATCACGGAGTGATACGAGTTGGCCTTGAGGGTGTTCAAAGACCTCGGCTTTGCCGATTGGGCCGACGACGAGGGAGTCACCGACGAGATGCTGCGGGCCTCGGCTGCGGAAATCGATAGTGGACTGGTGGATGCCCGCCTGGGCGGGTTCCTCATCAAGAAGCGGGTTGCCGCCCCAGGCCGGAGCAAGAGCCGCAGCTACCGAACCATTGTCGCCTGGAAGCAGGGCGAGCGGCTGTTCTTCCTTCATGGATTCGCCAAGAAGGAAAAGGACAACATCTCCCAGAGAGAGAAGGCGGCCCTCACTCGCTTGGCCGAGGTTTACATGGCCTGCGACGACGCCATGCTGGCCGATATCCTGGCCGATGGCGACCTATTGGAGATCATGGCATGAGCCGCATTCTGAAGAACGTCCACGCCGCCGCCAAGCGCCTACACGACAAGGGCCGCATGGACGACATCACCATGTGGGAGTTCGACAGTCTGTGTCTGCCGCCTAAGCGCGTTTTCTCGGCTGAGGACGTGCAGCGCATCCGCGCCAGTGCCCACGTCAGCCAGAGCGTCTTTGCGGCCTTCCTGGGCGTCGGTAAGACGACAGTGGCCCAATGGGAGCAGGGGGTGAAGAAGCCGAGCGGCCCAGCAGCCAAGCTGCTGGATCTGGTGGACCGGAAGGGCATCGCCACCCTGGCCGCCGAGTAAAAATGTTGGTGGTGCCGTCATAGGTTCGCGGCGGTGCCGCGTGGGATTTCAGTTAACAGCCCAACTCTGAAATTGCGGGGCCGTTGGGGGCCGCCTGTAAACCCAATCCCCCACGTCCCGCCGCCGTCACCCTCACGGGCAACAACGGCGAGATCATGGGGAATTGGATTCACAGTTGGATGCCGTCTTCCGTATCCGCCGAATTTGCCGCCAGGGGGTTCGGATATCCGCTGTGCCCTGGTAACGGCCCCCCCCTGGGCCAAGGGCGGATGGAACGGTGCCTGGGGAACCGTATACGGGGGTGGCGACGGCAAATAGTGGCGCACATGCGGATCGGGGAACTGCTGCGATACCACAACCGATGATGGCGCAGATGAGGGGCGGGAATCCGGCGTAGAGCGCGCAACTCACCGCGCGCCCAGATGGTGATGGCAAGTCCGACGGTAGTCACGGCGCCATGGAGCGCCATAGGTCCGTCCCCAGCGGCGCCAGACCAGTGCGTTGACCAGGATTACGAGGTCAGCAGCCTGCGGGAAGCCGGCAAGGTCGGAATGCCTATCGTTCATGAGGGACTCCTTGGGGTTTGGGACAGGAAAAATGACGCTTGACGTATCGCGTCATTGAGCGCCATGCTCTTCCCCAGGACGGAGGAAGAGCAAAGCCCAGCGCTTTATCGAGACGGGCGGACGGCCCGCTTCGCGGCGGGCGAGCGTGTCAGGGAGTTCCAGGCGTTCGAGCAGCAGGCGAAGAAGCGCCTGTTGATCCTTCAGGAAGCGGTGTCACGCAACGGCCTGATGCTGTTGCCAAGCAACCACTTCGAGGCATTGGGCGGTGACCGAAAGGGCCAATTCAGCATCCGCATCAATCAGCAATGGCGGATATGCTTCGAGTGGCCGGATGGACACGACAAGCCGTTCAACATCGAGATCACCGATTACCATTAGCGGAGACCGCATCATGGCCGAGCAGCGTCCGGTCTATCCGATCCATCCAGGTGCGATCCTGGCCGATGAGCTGGAAGAGCTTGCGATCACCGCCGCCGAGCTGGCGCGGGAACTGCACGTCCCCGCCAACCGCATCTACCAGCTTGTCGCCGGCAAGCGGGCGATGACCGCCGACACCGCGCTTCGCCTGGAACAATGGTTGGGGGTGGAGGCCGCATTCTGGATGAACCTCCAGAAGCGCTATGAACTGGACTTGGCGGCGGAACAGCACGGCGACGAGATCAAGCGCGTCGTCCGGCGTCGGCAACCGCCAATGGACTCTCACCCCCCGGCGGCGTGAGGCTTGATCGGGTCGATGGTCAGGCGTTCATAGCCGTCGCCGTTGGTGGTGACGTTCCGCCGCCGCACAGGCCGGAAACGGCCCCAGGGAATTCTCCGAAACACGAAATTCCCTGCATTTTCCCAGCTTTTCAGGGAATTGGCCTCAGAGACGGGTTCGTCCAAGACTGTCTCCTCCGCCATTCAAAAAGGCCGGGGCCCCCAAGCGGGCCCCGGCCCTTTTTTGATTGAAGTTGGGGGGGCGGCGAACGATTCTCGCCAGGACAACACGGCGGGCGGCAATCCGATCTTTGGCGCCCTGACCCCGACAGTTTCCCCGAAAGCTCTCGGTCAGAAGTGGCTCATCAGCATCCGCGACAAGATCCTGGCGTGGCTGTGGGTGCCGCCGTCACCGCTCATTGCCGCCGTTGCCAGTGGATCGGGTCGCGGCTGGCATGAAAGCAAGCGAACACCTCCACTACGTCCGGCCGAATGCGAAAAAACAGACCGTAAGGGAAGTGGTGGAAGCCCGCTCGGCGCACGTCGCGGCGAATGGCTGGGAACAGATGTGGGGTCTCGGCCAGCCGGGCAAGGAGGGCCTTGTGTTCAGCAAGAAAGCGCGGGGCGAGGCCGGGGCCCTGCTGGTCGTACCAATCCAAGGCGGCGGCAAGTTCACGGTGAGCCGCCGAAGTCAGGCGGACGCGCATTAGCGGTAACGGCGCTCAAGCTCGGCCAGCGAATCGGCGGCGTCGATGCCGTTCTTAATGTCTTCGTCAAGCGTCTCAAGGCGACGGTCAAGCTCGGCCGCCTGCGCCGTCGTCAACGGAACGGAATCGGCATCAATGCTGTCCCAAATCTCGCCGATGAGGTCGAGGCGTTCCTGGGTGGACAGATGACGAAAATCAACGGTCGGCATGGCAAAGCCTCCTTAGGCACCGAATTATAGGCGTCGGCCTCGTCGATTCCCAGCCCCCAAACGGCAGCGGAAATCGGCCAACGAAACGGCGGCGTGTGGGCCGGCAGGATGATTTCCGCCCTGTCGACATCGCCGCCGCCGCCGCCAGCCATTGTCACCACATCGTCATCGTCGAACTGGCGGAATCGATTCGCGGCGGATAGAAAGGAGGGGTGGCCCTTGGCGGGGACGTCGTCCACGCGCGCGAAGGCCGAAACCCAGGATTTACGAAAAGATCGATCCCATGAAATTCCCGAAGCCCCCCAGCATCATTCCGCTCGACAACATCCTGCCCGACGAGCCCCTGTTGATGATGGGGGCCGGCCCGGTGCCGATTCCGCACAAGGTGGCCTACGCCAATTCGCTGGTGATCAACCACCTGGGCGACACCATGAACAAGGTGGTCGACCAGGTCAAAACCATGGCCCGTTACGTCTTCCAGACCTCGTCCCGCCATGTCATGGGCGTGTCGGGTCCGGCTTCGGCCGCCATGGAGATGGCGATCTGCAATCTGGTCGAGCCCGGCACCAGGGTGCTGTCGATCTGCAACGGCCTGTTCAGCCGCCGGTTGGCGGAAATGGCGGTCCGGGTCGGCGGCGACGTGGTCCGCTTCGACGTGCCGGACAAGGAGCCGGCGCGCCCCGAGCAGATCGAGGCGCTGCTGAAGGACGGGCGCTTCGACGTCCTGACCATCGTCCAGGGCGAGACCTCGAACACGGTGTGGAACCGCGATCTGGTCGAAATCTGTCGCATCGCCAAATCCTACGACTGCCTCAACGTCGTCGACGCCGTCTGCACCCTGTCGACCATGCCGATGGAAATGGAGCACTGGGGGGTGGACGCCGTCATCACCGGCGGCCAGAAGGGCCTGTCCTCGATCCCCGGCGTTTCGCTGATCGCCTTTTCCGATCAGGCCTGGGAGCGCATCGAGGGGCGCAACGCGCCGATGGCCCATTGGTGCCTGGACGCTCGCCTCGCCGACCAGTTCTGGAACAAGCAGGCCTATCATTACACCGCCCCGGTTTCCGGGGTGCTGGCCCTGCACGAGGCGCTGCGCCTGGTCTGCGACGAAACCCTGCCGGCGCGCTTCCGCCGCCATGCCGTATGCTCGGCCGCCCTTCAGGGCGGCATCGAGGCCATGGGCATGGACCTGTTGATTCCGGCCGAATGCCGGCTCAATTCGGTGGTCGGCATCACCGTGCCGGAAGGGGTCAGCGCCGACCGGGTGCGCCACGTCATGTCCGAACTGCACAAGGTCGAGATTTCCGGCGCCTTCGGCCTCAACATCCTGCGCATCGGCCAGATGGGCGAGCAAAGCCGCACCCACAACCTGTTCCGCACCCTGCATGCCCTGGGGTCGGCCATGCGGGCGGTGGGCGGTCGGGTCGACCTTCCCGCCGGCATGGCCGAACTGGAGCGGGTGCTGGCCTCGAATCCCAATATCGGTCGGGACGGTTAGTCGGCTGTGAAAAAGTCCTTATCATTTCGGGAAAAAGTACACTGAGGCCAAAGGCCGAAGGACTTTTTCACGGACAGCTGGTTAGACCGTCCGCCCGATGATTTGGGCTGTCATCCCGACGACCATCGGGAGGAGGGGCCTCAAGCGCCGAGGATGAGACTCGCTTCGTAGGCGCCGTCGTCGCCCCTGAATTGATGGCGATAACGCCATAATCGCGCCATCGTCGTGACGCGATGGCGGCGCAGGATGTCTCCCAATAAGCCCCGAAGCGGGGCGGGAGAACGTCCATGAACACCGGTCGGATCCTTTGCGTCGCGTTGCTCGGCGGCAGCCTTGGCGGGTGCGCGATCGATCCCAACCTTCTCGGCGGCTACGGCGGTTATCAGCCGGGCTATCAATCGGGCTATTACAGCGCCCCCTACTACCAGCCGGCGCCGGCTCCCTATTGGAGCGGCACCCCCGGATACGTCGTCACCTATTCGGCGCCGGTGGGCGGGCACGAGAACCATCGCCACGATCACGACCGCGATCATGACCATGACCATGGGTGGGGCGGCCGCTGAGGGCGACTATTTCCGCCCGCCGGCATCCATCGCCTGGGCCACCGCGGCAATCACCGCGTTGACGTCGTCGATGGTGGCGGTGATCGCCGAGATCGAGGCGCGGACGTCGGTGGCGGCGGTTTGTACCTGGGCGATCTGACCCGAGATGTCGCCGGTGGCCTTGGCGGTCTGGGTGGCCAGGCTCTTGACCTCGTTGGCGACCACGGCGAAGCCCTTGCCGGCGTCGCCGGCCCGCGCCGCTTCGATGGTGGCGTTGAGCGCCAGCAGGTTGGTTTGGGAGGCGATGTCCTTGATCAGATTGGCGACTTCGCCGATGCGACCGGTGGCCTCGGCCAGCACATTGACCGCCTTGTCGGTGCGGTGCGAGGCCTCGGCGGCGGCCTTGGCGATACCGGTGGCCTTGGCCACCTGGGTGGAGATCTCGTCGGCGCGGTGCTGATCGGCCTGGCGCAGCTTCATCATCGAGCGGACGAACAGGCCCATTACCTTGGCCAGCGGCGCCACCCGGTCCAGCGGCCCGGCGATGCCGCAGGCGGCGACCCGCTGGCCGTCGAAATCGATGCCGACGGAAAGGCCTTCGCGCATGGTCGTCGACTTGGCCGCCTCCTCGGCGGTGACGCGAATTTCGTCGATCTCGCGGCGCATCACCCGGGCGGCGCCCTCGTGGGTCTGGCCGATGCGTTCGCGCGCGCTGGAGACGACGATGACGCCGCGCTCGCCCATGAACGTGCAGCCGTAGCCAAGCTCGTTGGCGACCAGATCGCACAATTCCTGGCCGAACTGGAAATCGAATTCCGCCGCCATGCGCGCCTCCTTCCGACAGGACCGGCATTCCGACCAGCCGTTCGGCCGGAAAAGAAACCTCAAGATTGCCTGATTGGACTGGCGTCGGCCACAGCAATCTGTGCGTGGGGCGGGGCCATCGGGCGAAGCCCGCCGTGGCGGGCGCCTCGGCCGTTGAGGCCGCGCGAAGCGGGCCTGGGGGGCACGACATAAGGCGGGGCAATCGGCTTCACCCGATTGCCCTGGCGGGGGTCAGCCGATCAGCGAGGGGCCGCCCGGCCAGGCCAGAACGGGGATCACCGGGCAAATCGTGCCGGACGATTTCTTGCCCCCCGGCAGAGTCTGCCCGGTCAGGCCAAAGGCGTCGACGGTGGCCGGCGGGGTGGGGTCGGCCGCCTTGGCGGCGGCGGCGGTGGCCGGGCGCTGGTCGGTCTTGGCGCTATCGCTCGATCCGCCGGACTCGCCCTTCTTGGCGGCGGCGGTGTTGCCGACCGTCTGTTCCAGCGCCAGCTTGATCGCCGCCTCGATGCGTTGCTCGATTTCGTTCTTCACCGTCGGCGGCAGCTTCGCCAGCGAATTCTCGTCGAGCCCCATGGCGGCCAGCGCCTGCTGGCGCATCTTCTGGCGAAGATTTTCCGCCAAGGTGTCGCGCGCATAGGCGGTGAAGCCCTTGTCGCGGATCGTCCGCATCTCGGCATCCTGGGCGGCCTTTTGCGCCGCCGCCTTTTGGGCCGCCGCCAGGGCGGCGTCGAAGCCGCCACCCGTCGCCGACGTGGTGCCGGTGCCGACGGTCGAGGTGAGGATTCCCAGGCCGGCGCCGGAAATGGATGTCACCATGGACGTCTTCCCATGCGGTGGATTGTGGCGCTTGGCGATGCAAGCCGGATGCCGGAATCAGGGGGGCGTTTGGCCGGGCGCGAGGATGTCCCACAGGACGCCGGAATAGCCGCCACCGCCGACGTGGCGCAGGCGGATCTCCGGATCGACCCAGACGACGCCGCCGATCGCCCGCCAGCGGTCGCAGAAGGTGTAATCCTCGCCGACGAATTCGTCGGCGCTCAGGCTGGTGTCGAACAGCGCGGCGCGCGGGTTGGGATCGCCGCTGACCGGCGGCGGTTGGAAGCGCAGTTGCGGATAGGCGGCGACCATCCGCTCGAGGCAGTCGCGGCGCAGCCTGAGGAAGCCGGCGCCGACGCGGCGCACGCTCAACAGGCCGCTGGCGCGGTCCCGCCGCGCGGTCCCGTCCTCGAATTGGATGGTGAAGCTGACCTCGTCGGCCTTGCGGCGATAGGTGGCCGCGACCAGCGGCACGTCGTGGGACAGTAGGCGCCCAAGATCCTCGGGCCGCCAGCCGATGTCGCTGTCGATGAACACCAGGTCGGTGGCCGCCGAGGCCAGGAAGGCGGCGACCACGGTGTTGCGCGCCTGCATCACCAGACTGTCGTTGACGACGAAAAAGGGGTCGAGCGCGATGTCCTGGCGTTCCAGCAGGGTGCGGCTTTTCAGCAGCGCGGCGACGTAATCCACCGTCAACTTGCCGTCGCCGGCCGGAGTGCCGATCATCACCGTCCGCGTCGCCATCCGCCCCTCCCGTTGGCCGGCGACGACCTTAACCTCAATCGAAGCGGAACGCATCCATGCGCATGACGCCGTTGTCGGCGGCGGCGTGCAGTCGCCGGCCGCCCTGGCCGGGCGTGCCGGCGGCGAAGGCGGTGAGCAGCGGCAGGAAATGCTCCTCGGTCGGGTGGTGGCGGGCGGCCGCCGGGGCCCGGGCGCGGTAATCAAGCAGCGCCGCCTCGTCGCCGGCTTCGACCGCCTGGCGCAGCCATTCGCCGAAATCGGCCACCCAGGCCGGTTCGCCGCCGCCCGGCGGTTGGGTGAAATAGTCGCGCAGGCTGTGGGTGGCGGCGCCGCTGCCCACCACCAGCACGCCCTCGGCGCGCAACGGCCGCAACGCCCGGCCGACCGCCAGGGCGTGGGCGGGGCCCAGCGCCGGCTGTACCGACAATTGGACCACCGGCAGGGTCGCGGCCGGGAACATCACCATCAGCGGCACCCAGGTGCCGTGGTCGAAACCGCGGCCGCCGTCGAGATCGGCCGGCAGCCCGGCGGCGCCGAGCAACGCCGCCGTCCGCTCGGCCAGGGCGGGATCGCCGGGCGCCGGATAGGTCAGGCGGTAAAGCTCGGCCGGGAAGCCGCCGAAATCGTGGATGGTGCCGGGCGCCGGGGCCGCCGACAAAGCGGGGCGCGCCGTCGTCCAATGGGCGGTGACGGCCAGAATGGCCCGGGGTGGCGGCAGGGTGGCGCCGAGACCGGCGAGGAAGGCGCGGGTGGCGTCCGGCTGGAGGGCCAGCGTCGGGGCGCCGTGCGAAACGAAGAGGGCGGGTTGGATGTCCATGCCGCCGATCATGCCACCATCGCCGGGCCGCCGGTAGCCGATCGGCCGGAAACGGATCGTTCGCGGAACGGCTACAGCCGCTCTTCGCCGGTGCCGGGATTGAGGACCGGGGTGAAGGAATCAGGGTCGAACAGCAGATCGGCCGCCACCGTCATGGCGCGGCTGCCGGTACGCTCGACCAGGCGGACGTGGCGGGGAATGTCGGGATATTCGAAGATCCGCTCCACCACCCATTCGCCGCCATAGGTGCCGGCCTTGCGGAAGATGTCGCCCTGCCGCACGTCCTCTCCCTTGGCGCGGCGGTGAAACAAGGTCATGAACGTTCTCTCCGGCAGACGATCTTGGTCGCGCGCCCAGCGGCGCGCCGTGTCGTTGCTATATAGGGGCTGGGTCGCGGCCTTGTCGAGACTATTGGGGCGAAGTTTTAGCATGTTGCGGCGCGGCATCGGATGGGCGGCGATTTGTGCGGGGACCGGACGCGTCGAGGATGACGCCTGCGGCGGACCATGATATTCATGAGAGATATTGATGTCTCGCGGGGGCACGGTTCGATGTCCAGGCTTCATCTGACGAAAACGCAGCGTGGCGCGGTTCTCGCCGGCGCCGCGCTGGTGGCCCTTCTGCTGGTGGTGCAGATCGCCAAATCCGGCATGGAGAACACGCCCTGGCTGGCCGGCGCCATCATCGTGGTGGCGCTGTTGGTGGTCGGCCTGTCGCCCGACCGCTCCGAGGCGACCGCCCCGTCGCCCGCCGCCGTCCCGCCCGTTCCCGAGGAGCCGCCCTTCGCCAGCCAGCTGGCGGCCGTCGCCGCCGCCAGTTCGTCCCGGCCGGTGCCGCTGACGCCGGTGCGCAAGCGCGCCGCCGAGGTGCAGAAGTTCGAGCCGGCGCTGGACGCCATGGCCGCCGGCTTCGGCGAATTCGTCCACGCCAACGCGCCGGCCAACGCCGCTGACGACAAGTCGGTGGCGCACAAGCAGGAAGGCGCCGCCATCAAGGTGTCGTTCATGGTGCTGGGGCTGGCGATCGAGAAGAATCGTCACGGCTTCGTCGATACCGAGGGTTTCGCCGTGCTCAAGGACATCTTCGTCAAGCGGCTCGGCTCCCATCTGGAAAAGGTCGACGCCGAATATCACGATCCGTCGGAATCGCGGCGCAAGGCCATCGCCGAGATGGTGGAATCCGAGGCGGCGGCCTGCGAACGTTCGATCCACGAATCGATCGCCAATTACGCCGAATGCTCGCGCTTCCCGCTCGACCCCATCGTGGCGCGTATCAATCGCGAAGTGCCGCTGGCTTTCGGCGCCCACCAGAACCCCTTCGCCACCACCCCCGAACAGCGCAACGCCGTCTACCAGACGGCGCTGAAGACGCTTTACGACACCGCCACTTCGGTGATGTTCGGCAGCGTCGCCGCGCATTAGACCGTGATGCCCAAAATGTGCATCACGGTCTAACTCTATAAAATTCGCCCTCGCCGGGCGCTGGCTCCGCCAGCTTGGCCGCCGCCTCAACGGCGGCTGATTCATATGTCCCGCGCCTATTTGCGGGCGGCGGCGATCTCGAATTCGAGGTCGGCGATACGCCGGGCGATGGCGTTCTTGACCTCGGCGCTGACCCAAGGCTTGAGGCCGGCCTGCTGCTCCTTCAACTGGACCAGCATGCGTTTCTTTTCTTCCAGCGTCCGCTTGATCGGATTGCGGTCGGAGTGCTGGCCGTCGGTGCTGCGGAAACCGCTCATGGCGATCCTTTCGTCTTGGGGGCCAGCCGCGCCAGGATCTCGTGCACTTCGGCGAAGATCAGGGTGCGAGGGTCGGTGTCGCCCAGCAGGCGGTCGGCCGCGACCTGGGGGAAGCGTTCGGCCAACTGCTCGGTCAGTTCGTCGTACTTATGGTCGATGGCTTTCAGCACCGCCACCTTTTGCTGGAGCGACGCCTTGGGCGTCACCGCCAAATGCAGCAGCAGCAGGCCCGAGACGGCGTTGCCCGACGGCGCCTGCAACGGCAGCACCAGCAGGTTCTCGGTTCCCAGCCGCCCCGAGGCGGTGGTCGCCGAGCCGGTGCGCAGCGCTTTGCGCTTGCTGCCCTCGGCCGGTTGCGGGGTGCCGTAGCGCGACTTGGCGATGTCCGAGCCGGGCAGGCCCTTGACCGTCCGCAGATTCCAGCTGGGGGCGGCGGGGTCGTCGCCGCGGCTGACCTCGTACAGGACGCCGCCCTCGACCGCGGTGACCAGCGGCGACAGCATCTCCATCATCTCGCGGTCGCGGTCGGCCAGGCGCGAATCGGCGATGGCCAGCGTCGCCAGCGAATCGAGAATCAGCGGCGACACTTCCTGCTGGGGCCGCGAGATACCGACCGTCACCGTCTTGGCCTGATGGCGGATGGTGTCGATCGGCCGGGTGAGGTCGTCGATCACCGGGTTGAGCGCCGTCAGCAGAACGTCGAGGCGGGCCTCGGCGGCGGCGAGCCCGGACTGCTGGCCCTCCAGCCAGGCGTGGTAACGCACCAACTGGCTGACCAGCCGGGCCGACAGCGCCGAGTCGGTGATGCCGGTGTCGATGGTGGCGATGGCACGCTCCAGCGCCGCCGACAGCTTGGCCTGGTCAAAGGCGGCGGCGTCGGCCGACAGGATCGCCCGCACCTCGCGGAAGGGCGTGCAGGACCGGTCGATGGCCTGGGCGGCGGCGATGCCGAACAGATGGCCGGCGACGGTGGCGACGACGAAATTGAGGCCGCCACCGACGGTGGGCAGCGGAATGGTCGCCTCGGCCACCGGATCGAAGCGGTTCTCGCCCTCGGCGCACAGCACCAGCGGTCGGCCGTTATGGGCCTTGAAGATCGACACTTCCTTGACCGTGTCGGTGACCACCATTTCCGGCAGGTCGTTGGCCACCACCAGGGTCATCGGCTCGGTCGACAGGTCGATGTGCTTCTTGTCCTCGGTGACGTCGCAGGGGATCGCCTTGTAGCAAAGCTCGGACAGCTTGATGCGGATCTCTTCGGCGGCGATGCGGTTGGCGCCGTTGCCGACCAGCGCCCAGTTGCGGGCGTAGGGGGCGTATTTGGCGGCCACCGCCGCCACCTCGGCCCGGCGGTCGAGCACCGCCTGGATGCGCAGCGGCAGCGTCTCCAGCGCCTCGATGTCGTCGGCGATCTGGCGTTCGGTCAGCGTGCCCAATTGGTGGGCGAGCAGCAGGCCGAGCAGCTTGCCGGCGGTCACCTGGGAATAATAGGCCTTGGTCGAGGCGACGCTCATCTCCACGTCGCGGCCGTCCGAGGTGTAGAGGAAGGAGTGCGCCTTCTGCACCAGGGCCGAGTTGCGGCGGTTGACGATGGCGTGGATCCAGGCGCCGCGCGCCTTGGCCAGGTCGACGATGCGGTTGGTGTCGGTGGTGGTGCCCGATTGCGATACCGCCACCACCATGGAATCGTCGAAGCGGCCGTCGGCCATGAAGCCGAACAGTTCGGACGCCTTGCCGGCCTCGACGGTGATGCCGGCCGGCGCCACCGCCCGGCGGATCAGATGGGCGACGCCCATGGCGGCGATCGAGGCGGTGCCCTGACCGCAGACGATGATGCGCTTCAAGGCCGGCTGGTCGCGGGTGGTCAACCGGCCGATCAGCATGTCGCCGTTGCCGAAGCCCTGAACCAGGAAGCGGATGCGGCCGTCCTCTTTCAGGTATTTGCCGGCCAGGGTCTTGGTTACCGAGGCCGGCGCCTCGGACACTTCCTTTTCGATGTAGGTCGGCCAGTCGCCGCGGAAGATGTCGCGGGCGAAGATCTGAATCTTCTCGGGGGTCGGATTCCAGGCGCCGCCGCCGGCCAGGGTGTGGCCGGTCAATTTCAGCGCGCCGGTGCCGTCGAGGTCGATGGTGACGCCCATCTCGCCGCCGGAATTCATCGGCCAATAGGCGCGGCACAGCGCGGCGACGCCATAGACCTCGGAGGCGACGACGAAGCCCTCGGGCAACTGGCCCAGATACAGCGCCTGGCCGCTGCCCTTCTGCCCGATCAGCAGCCGGCGGGGATGGTCGAGATGCTGCATGGCGATGGCCAGCGAGCCGTGGCAGCGCCGCATGACCCCCAGGAAACGGGCGTCGATCGGCTCGTCGGCGGGGGTGTCCAGCGCGAACACCACCGGCAGGATCTTGGTGTCGGTGCTGACCGCCGGATTGATCGCCAGCCCGCGCGAGGTCACCGTGGTGGCCACCAGGGTGGCGTAATTGTCGACGTCGCCGTTAAGCACAAAGCTGGTGACGCGGGAATCGGCGTTGTCCGAAGGGGCGCCGCTTTCGGCGTTGCGGACGCGGCCGTCGACCGGGTGGCAATTGGGAACGTTGATGATGCCGTTCGAGGCCCAGCGGGTATGGCTGGAGATGTTGACGGTCTTGAGCCGCGCCGCCAGCGCCCACAGCAGCGGATCGCCGGCGATGGCGGCGCGCAGCGCCTTGCCGTTGTCGCCCAGGCGGCCGACCAGATTGGCGACCTTGTAGACGGCGCGCACCACCCAGCGCCCCTCGGCGCTCCGGTGCGTCAGGGTCTGGCGCGCCTCGGTCTCGTCCAGGCCCTGGCGGGCGGCCAACTCGGCCGCCAGTTCGGGGGACAGTCCGGCCTCGGGCGCCTGGGTCCCATCCAGTTCGAGGACAATGCTGATGCCGGCCGAATCGCGGCCGCGCACTTCCAGCTTGTCCAGGCTTTGCAGCACGGTCTCCGCCGACCAGGCCAGGAAATGCCGGGCCCGCCCGGCTTCGGCGATGGTCAGCGGGCACAGGCGGGTGACGCGGGCCAGGTTGTCCAGCACCTCGTTCCGCACCTGCCACAGATAGTCGGACAGGCGTTCCTTGATGCCTTCGACCAGATCGGTGCGGCCCTTGGCGGCGATCTCGGCCTCGGCGCGGGCGCGCAAATCGGCCAGGCCGGCGGCGATGCCCTCGAGCACGGCGCGGCTGGCGGAATCGGTGGCGATGGCGGCGTGCAAGGCGAAGCCGTTGAGCGGCAGGAAGGATTCGGCCAGCAGATCGAGCGCGGCCTTGACCTGGCTCCAATCGCCCGGCTTGGCCCGCGCGGCATCAAGCAGGCCGGCGACCTTGGCGAAGGGCGCGAGGTCGGCGGGCGAGGTCCAGCCCTCGTTACTGAGAAAGGCGGCAATTCCACACATGGGCGTCGGCCTGACGGGAGAGGGGAGCGGCGCCAAATCGGAGGCGACCGGGATGGCGGCCAGCCTCGGTAAAGCGGGCCGGAGTTTAGGCAATGCCCCCACCCCCGTCAACGCCGGAACGGGCGGGAGGGACGGACCGGCACTCGGCGCCGCCGGCAGGCCTTGCGGGCGGGCGCGGCGAGGCCGATATTGGCCGGGCGCGCCTGTTCCCCTCCAGGAGTCCCAATCGCCATGATCCGAGCCCTTATCGCCTTCGGCCTTGCCGGCCTCGCCACCCTTGCCGTCGGCGCCGCCCAGCCCGCCGACGCCGCCGCCAAGAAGTCGGCCCCGGCCTGCGCCGCGGTGTCGTTCCATCCCTTCGCCGGGCCGCTGAACGCCCAGCCGGTGACCGCCGGCCACTACCGTTCGCGCTTCGGCTCGATCGACCTGCTGGGCGCCGAGGAAAAGGGCGCCGCCAATTACCGCGTCCAGGTCAACGGCAAGGCGCTGGCGCCGCTGGCGGGCGAGATTCCGCGGTCGGCCTATCCCTGCCTTACCGCCAAGCACGTCAAGACCCCGCCCGAGAAGATCGGCGGCGCCTGCGTCGGCAGCCGCTTTCGCGTCGCGGTGGACAGCGGCGCCACCAAGAAGCTGGTGATGCTGTTCGCGCTGAAAGGCGACGATTGGAAGCTGTGCGAGGTCGGCACCCCGGCCCCGTGAAGCCGGACTTTATCCGGCGGGCGGGGTGATGCTATAACGCGCGGACCCGCCCGCGCGGCCCGCGTCCCGGTAGCTCAGCAGGATAGAGCAACGGTTTCCTAAACCGTAGGTCAGGGGTTCGAATCCCTTCCGGGACGCCACATTTTTTCAATGAGTTATGGCGCTTTCTGCGGACTGCAAATTAGTCGTCCGTGAAATAGCCGCCGCTGGCGATCAGGCGGGCGCGGCGGCGATCTGACAGTCGGGTGTCAGCGGTATCATCCAAGCCAGGATGAGGGCAAAAAGAAGCCTCAGCCACTTGAGCAGGA
>Ga0265327_10001361_pt1 | contig 31569 bp, 21 predicted proteins | sample 41621metaG_FD_202089 | JGI IMG/M metagenome (GOLD analysis project Ga0265327, IMG submission 202089) | Rhizosphere microbial communities from Carex aquatilis grown in University of Washington, Seatle, WA, United States - 4-16-21 metaG | ecosystem: Host-associated > Plants > Roots > Rhizosphere...
GCAAAAAACTACTGTCGAAAAAATAAAAAAAGAAATTGCTGCTGTTGGTTACGACGCCGATAATGTAAAAGCCGACGCCAGCGCTTATAAAAAATTGCCCGGTTGCTGCAAAAAACCATAAACGACGCAAGATTTTTAGCTGTATTTTTATCCGGAATTATGTTAATGTATTCTTATGAATTCAACTAATTCTGGATATTTTTTGACCATTATACGCTACACATCCATAACTTTTTGCGGTATCATTTTTGTTTAAACGAATAATTGCTTATATTCGTTTATTAATTTTTTGAATTCACATCCAAAATAAAATAAAGATGAAAAAATATATCGCACTAATAATCACAACAATATTTTTTTTTAGTATTCGAAATTCGATTGCACAATATCCGTCAATAAAATTTGAACATATTGCGCAATCGCAGGGACTGTCGCAAAACACGGTCAACAGTATCATACAGGACAGCGACGGTTTTATTTGGTTTGGTACGCTCGACGGTCTGAATAAATACGACGGCTATAAAATAACCGTTTACCGCAACAGTCCCGACGACCATTTGAGCATTGCAGACAATCAGATTAACGTCGTGTTCGAAGACAAAAATAAAAACCTTTGGATAGGCGCCGGTAACGGTTTAAGTCGTTATAATAAAGACAAAAATAATTTTATATCATTTAAAAATAATCCATCAGACAATAAATCGATTTGCAACGACGTCATAAAAAGTATATTTGAAGATAGCGACGGACGTATCTGGATTGGAACTGCGGACGGTTTGAGCCAAGTTACTTTATCGAACCAAGAACCGGAAACAATCGTTTTCGAAAATCATAAATTCAATGGCGACGCTGCCTGCAATCAAATAAACAAAATAATAGAACCGGAAAAAGGTATTCTTTGGCTTGCTACCGAAAAAGGTGTTCTGGAATTTAATACCGGCACATTGCAATTTACTTCAGTAAAGGTTTTTAAAACCACGCCGGCAGCCGAAGCTTTAACTACCGATAAAATAAATGTGCTTCTTATTGACAAAGCAAAAAATATCTGGATTGGAACTTCGACAGGTCTTGCTAAGATTGACAATCAAAAGAAAGTTTTCTTTTACCGGGTTGATGCAAACAATTTAAATTCTATAAGCGGAAACGACATAACTACAATTTTTGAAGACAAGAGTAACGACATTTGGATTGGAACGCGCGAAAACGGATTGAATAAACTTTTACAAAAAGAAAATAATTTTCAACGTTTTCAATACAATGCTTCAAATCCGAATAGCATCAGTGTCAATAATATTTTGTCAGTTTTTCAAGATCGATTTGGAATACTGTGGATTGGCACGTCGCTTGGCGGTGTAAATAAGTGGGACAAAACGGCAGCCGCCATTTCGCTGTATCGCAACAATCCCTTTGACGAAAATAGTTTAAACTCCAACCAAATAAGGTGCATTTTGCAGGACAAAGCAAAAAATATATGGATTGGAACTGTTGACAAAGGATTGAACAAATGGGATGTCGCAAATAATAAATTTACGCGATACCAGCACATTCCGAATAACCCAAAAACCATCAATCACAATCACGTTCGCAGTCTTGCCGAAGATAAAAATGGCAACATCTGGATTGCTACAGACGGCGGAGGTCTTGATAAATTAGACGTCAATACACAAAATTTTACGCATTTTGTTTCGGACGAAAAAAATCCGAACGGTTTGCCCAATAACAATGTCTGGAAAGTTTTTATCGACAGCCGGGGAACTTTGTGGGTTGCAACATTTGGCGGCGGACTTTGCAAATTGGAAAACGAACAGACACAAAAATTTACAGTTTACAAAAATGATCCGAAAAATCAACAAAGCATCAGCGACGACCGAGTTACAACAATTTTCGAAGACAAAAACAATACTTTATGGATTGGCACTTTTGGCGGTGGACTAAATCGCTTTGACGAAAAAACACAAACTTTTAAATACTACGATTATGACGAAAGCAACAAAAAAAGTTTGTGGAGCGACCGTATTTATTGTATAACCGAAGACAGTCAAGGAATGATGTGGCTTGGAACAAAAGGCAGCCTTAACCGATTTGACCGTCAAACCCAAACATTTAAACGATTTACAGAAGAAAACGGTTTGCCAAACAATGTAATCATGGGAATTTTGGAAGACAGCCGGGGAAATCTTTGGTTAAGTACAAACAACGGAATCGCAAAATTTAATATCAAAACAAACGAAATAAGAAACTACGATATTGATAACGGTTTGCAAAGCAACGAATTTCTTGTTGGCGCTTATTATAAAGACAATTCCGGAAAATTTTATTTCGGCGGCATCAATGGACTCAATGTTTTTCTACCCGAAAACGTTGTTGGCAATCAAATTGCGCCGCAAGTGGTTATAGACGAATTTAAGATTTACAATCACACAGTTATGCCGGGTGACAAATCGGTTTTGAAAAACGCAATTCAACACACAAGCCAAATAGACCTTCCCTGGAATCAAAATGTATTGTCGTTTGAATTTGCAGCGCTACATTATTCGCAACCCGAAAAAAATAATTACAAATACATTCTCGAAAATTTCGACAAAGAATGGATTACAACCGATTCGAAACACAGGTTTGCAACCTACACCAATCTCGAACCCGGCGACTATATTTTCAAAGTAAACGCATCAAACAGCGACGGTGTCTGGAATGAAAAAGTTACAGAAATTAAAATACACATTACGCCACCAATCTGGAAAACATTGTGGTTTAGAATACTTGTAATTCTTTTGGTTGTCGGAATAATTTATTCGTATTATCGCAGTCGCATCAATCGAATAGAAAAACAAAAACTGATTCTCGAAAAAACTGTAATTGAGCGCACACACGAAGTACAATTGCAAAAAAAAGAAATAGAAACTCAACGCGACCAATTAGCAACAATTAACAAAGCCATTGAAGAACAAAACGCGCAAATAAAAAGCAGCATTGGTTTTGCGTTGACCATTCAGGACGATGTACTTTCGGTTCAGGAAAAAATGAATCAGGCGCTTGACGCATTCATCTTTTTCCGCCCGCGTGATCCAATCTCCAGCGACTTCTTTTGGTTTGCTGACACGTTGACCGAAAAAAACACCAAACGATATTTTATTGCGCTGGTACGCACCACCGGCAGAGGAATTCAGGCAGCTTATATGGCAATGATGGGCAGTAAATTGCTGAATAAATTAGTAAAAGACAAAGCACCACAAAATCCAGCAGAAATTCTTGAAAACTTTGATAAAGCGTATCAAAGCACTTTTGAGAATGCTGCCAAAGAATCGATGCGGATAGGTCTGTACAGTTTAGAAGAATTAGAAGACGGAAAGACAAAGATTATTTTTTCAGGCGCAGGTCAACCATTTTATTATTACGATGTCAGGAAAATTGAAAGTCATAAAATAGACGGCAACAAACGCATCATCGGTTTTTCTTGCGAAAGCGAAGTAATTCCTTTTGAACAACACGAAATTCTTCTCAGCAAAGAAGACGTCATTCTAATGGCGACAGACGGTATTGGCAAACAAAAAGATATAAATGGCGTTGAATTTGGTCTCGATAAATTCATTGACATCATTCGTTTAAATTCGCATTTGACTGCAGCCAAGATGCGCGATATTTCGCAACTGACACTCGAATTTCATCAGGGAGAAGGTCAACAAACAGACGATATTTTGGTGATGGGCGTCAAACTATAAATCATCGTTCAATACGAAATATGTTTTATAACAACTTTTAAATTACTTTCTTTTTATATTTTTGCACCCGCGATGATTAACATTATTTTATGTTAATTAAAATTCTATTTTCGGTAGTAATAAGTAAAAGTTAATAATAACCATCAACGCCCCAACAGCATGAAAGTACCAAAATCGATTTTTAATTGGTTAAGTATCACCGGAATTTTTCTGGCGGTAAATAGTATTATTCTTATAATTGTACTGTTTATCATTTCATTCACACTCGATGCAGGACACACATACGTAGGTTTATATCTTTACATTGCGCTTCCAATGATAATGGTTTTAGGTCTGGTTCTAATTCCGATTGGAATGATTTTCAAGATGAAGCAATTGAAATCTGCAAAAATCAGCGAACTGAATTGGCCCAAACTTGATTTAAACGATCCAGCACATCGCAGAAAATTAGCTATTGCTTCGGCAGGAACATTGATATTTTTACTTGTGTCGGCTGCCGGAAGTTATAAAGCTTTCCACTACACGGAATCAATTGAGTTTTGCGGAACATTATGCCACTCGGTTATGGAGCCGGAATATGTTGCCTATCAAAATTCGCCGCACGCCCGCGTAAAATGCGTAGAATGTCACGTTGGCGAAGGTGCAGACTGGTACGTCAAATCGAAACTCTCCGGATTGTATCAGGTTTATTCGGTTCTGTTCAATAAATTTCCGCGACCAATACCTACACCAATTCAAAGTTTGCGTCCTGCGCGCGAAACCTGCGAAAAATGTCACTGGCCCCAAAAATTTTACGCCCAAAAATTACACAATCAACGTGGATTTCTTACTGACTCAGTAAACACCGAGTGGGACATAACGATGATGATGAAAATTGGTCCAAAATTCAGCGCATTCAAATTAAGCGAAGGTATTCACTGGCACATTAACCCCGACGTCAAAATAGAATATATTTCCAATACAAACGACCGCGAATCGATTCCCTGGGTGAAATACACCAATTTAAAAACCGGCGAAGTCAGACTATATAAAGACACATCAAAAGTTATAAGTCAAAAAACATTAGACAGTTTGCAAACCAGAATAGTTGATTGCATGGATTGCCACAACCGTCCGTCGCACAATTATAAATCGGCTCCGGTTTATGTTGACAATGCAATACTTTCGGGAATTGTTCCGCAAGAATTGGGATATATAAAAAGTGTAGCGATGAATGTGTTGAAAACTAACTTCAGAAACAAGGATACTGCATTAATGACAATCCGCGACAATATTACTGCTACTTACAAAGATAAATATCCGGCAATTTATGCGGGCAAAAAAGATTTGATTGACAAAGCTATTGCAGGTATTCAACAAGAATATCAAAAGAATAATTTTCCATTTATGAATGTTACGTATAACAGCTACCTGAGCCATATAGGACACATGGAATCTGACGGTTGCTTCCGTTGCCATGACAACAAGCACAAAACCGACAAAGGTAAGGTTATAAAGAAAGACTGCAATCTTTGCCATACAATCATTGCACAAGGCACACCGGGCAAATTAAAATCGGTTTCGATAAAAGATACTTTACAGTTCGAACATCCGGTTGATGTTGGCGATGCTTGGAAAGAAACAAATTGTGCAGAATGTCATAGAGTTCTATATTAACCAATAATTCAATATTAGCAGATACACGAATTTAGATATTTGCTGAATTCGTGTATTTCTTTTATAAATCAACTTTAAAAATAAAATCATTATGAAAACTTTTATTATTTGTTTGTTCGTATTATTTGTATTTCAAGCTAACGCACAAAATGCACCCAACTGGGATAAATTTAAAAACCTGATGGGCGAATGGATTTGACAAGGCAACGGTCAACCCGGGCAAGGCAACGGCGGTTTTACGTTTACGCTCGACTTAGACAGCAAAGTGCTGGTTCGCAAATCGCACACCGAATTTCCGGCAACCACCGACAGACCTGCGTCAGTACATGAAGATTTAATGATTATCTATCCCGATTATACAGGCATTGTTTCGAAAGCAATTTATTTCGACAACGAAGGTCATACAATAAATTATGCAATAACTTTTGCTGACAATACCATTGTTTTTACAAGCGATGCAATGCCCAATGCACCACGCTTCCGCTTGTCATACATTCCTGTTGATGCAAATACTGTTAATATAAAATTCGAAATGGCTTCGCCGCAATCGCCGGAAGTTTTTAAAACTTACATCGAAGGAAAAAGCATAAAGAAAAAGTAAATCAAAAATAATCAGGCAGAAATATTATGCCTGATAATTTTCGCGCAATAGTTTTTTGTCTTGTTTGCCGACGCTGGTTTTGGGTATTTGATCGACAAAAATAATTTTGTCAGGCAACGCCCATTTTTCTAAAATACCTGCTTCTATAAATTTTTGCAATTTTAAAATACATGCTTCGGACGTGGCAGTAAGTTTATGGTCGTCTTTTGCTACGGCGAAAGCAATTGGACGTTCGCCCCATTTCTCGTCGGGCACACCAATGACCGAAACTTCAGCAATTTCTTCGCACTGGCTGATAATGCTTTCCAACTCAAGCGACGAAACCCATTCGCCACCGGTTTTTATAACGTCTTTCAATCTGTCGGTTATTTTTATGTAGCCTGCTTCGTCGCGGTAAGCAACGTCGCCGGTATGAAGCCAGCCGTCGCGCCACAAGTGTTCCGATGTCTGATTAGATTTGTAATATCCGGGGGTTAGCCATGGTGCACGGACAATAATTTCGCCGGTGTTTTTCTTACCCGGCGGCAAAAAGCTACCATCTGTTCCTTGTATTTGTATATCGACCATTGGCACCGGAAATCCTGTCATTGTAATAACGTCAACTAAATCGCCGGTACTTAGTTTTAAATGTTCGGGTTTAAGATGCGAAATGGTTAATATAGGACAGGTTTCTGACATACCGTAACCGGTGGTAATGCTGATGCCACGCTCAATTGCCATTTGCGCCAATCCTTTTGGTAACGCCGAACCACCGATGATAATTTTCCAACCGTTGAAATTTATGTCTTTTGTTGCCGGATTTGTAAGCATCATTTGTAAAATGGTTGGTACGCAATGCGAAAATGTAACTTTGTTTGTCAACAACAATTTTAATAAGACGGGTGGTTCGTATTTGCCCGGATATATTTGTGTTTGACCAATCATTGTTGCTAAATATGGCATTCCCCAAGCGTGTACGTGAAACATGGGCGTCAAAGGCATGTAAACATCCATGTCGTTTATACAAAATGGATTTGCGAAACTGCCAAGCACCATTCCGGTATTCATGGTATGCAAAACCAATTGGCGGTGTGTGAAGAAAACGCCTTTGGGATAGCCGGTTGTGCCGGTTGTGTAAAAGGTGGTTGCAATGGTGTTTTCGTCAAGTTCGGGAAATATAAAATTGTTGGCGGCATGGTTAACTAAATCTTCATATTCACCGTCGATATGAAATTTTGGTTTTTCAACTGCCGTATTGTCAGCAATTAAAATGATTTTTTTGATGGTTTCAAAATTCGGACTGATTGCTTCTATCATCGGTACAAAATCTTTGTGCAATACCAGAACGTCGTCTTCGGCATGATTTATTGTGTAAAGCAATTGTTCGTGCGACAAACGTATGTTAATGGTGTGCAAAATAGCGCCCATCATAGGAACTGCAAAATAAGCTTCGAGATAACGCGGACTGTCCCAATCCATAAAAGCTACGGTACTTCCTTTTGTAACGCCCATACTTTCGAGCACATTTGCCAGTTTATGCACGCGAACATTGAACTCGACATACGTATAAGAATATTGGTCGCGGTAATGGATGCGGTTTTCTGATGCCCATGTTTTGGAACGCAATAATAACTTATCTATCGTTAGTTGATAGGGTGTAGAAAAATTAGGATAGTTTTCCATAAGTCTTTTATTTTGTTAATGATGATTTTTATTGATATGCTATACAAATATATTTTAAAAAATATTGATTTCAAAAAATATCATTGTCAAAATAATTAAATAAGATCGGGCAATGTAAATTTAAACTTGCTTCCTTTACCGACTTCACTTTCGCACCATATTTTGCCGTTGTGTTTCTCGACAAATTCTCGACAAAGAATTAAACCAAGACCGCTGCCTTTCTCGCCATTGGTGCCTTTGGTGGCATGAAAGTGCGAAAAATCCCAGAGATTTTCTAATTTTTCCAGACTTATTCCTACTCCATTGTCGGCAACTGTTATTTGTACATTTGTGTCAATAATTTCTGCGCGAATATGAATTTGTCCATTTACATTAGTGAATTTAATTGCATTGGATAACAGATTCCGAATAACGGTTTTATACATATTGTTATCGGCGAAAATAATTAAATCGGGAACAGCTATTGATTTGATAGAAATATTTTTAACTTTGGCGCTATTTTGCAAGACATAGATTATTTCGTCACAAATTTCGGGATGTGAAATTTCTTCGGGTGCAAATGGCAATTTACCGGCTTGAGAATTTGACCATATTAATAAGTCTTCCAATAAATCGTATATTGTTTGGGCTGACTGGTTGATAATTGCGGCACGGTTTTTAATTGTTTCGAAATCTATATCATCAATGTCGTTAACCAATAATTCTGAAAAGCCCAATAAATTACTAAACGGATTTCTTAAATCGTGCGCAAGAATTGACATAAAGCGATCTTTGTCGTCGTTCAAAATTCTCAATTGTTCTTCGCTTTTCATCAAGGCGATTTCGGTTTTCTTTCGTTCGGTTATATCTCTGAAAACGGCATAAGTACCAACAATTTTATTTTCATTGTCTTTGTGTGGAGCTGCGCTAACTAATAAATTTCTGACTTCGCCATTATTGCGCGTAATTTCCATTTCATACTGACTTGTTTTTCCATCCATTCGTGCTTTTCTTTGTTCAAGAAAATAAATTGTCTGTTGTTCAGAAATAAATTCCTTCAGATTTCTGCCGATTAATTCGTCTTTGAGAACGGCAAAAATTGTTTCTGCGGCAGGATTGGCAAACAAAATTTTTTCGTGTAAGTCTGTAATACCAACTCCTTCACCTAAATTGTCAATTAGTGTTCTATGCAGTTCTTCGCTTTTCGCCAGTTTTCTTTGTGATTCGGCATATTTGAGTAAAGAATGGATACGCGCTTCGAGTTCAACTGGATCAACGGGTTTGCGGATATAGTCGTTTGCGCCGGCGTCTAATGCAATTTTAAGATGTTTGGACGTTGTCATAATGCCGGTACAGACAATTACAGGAATGTCAGCATATTTACTCTGGTTTTTGATTTTACTAATCATTTCAATACCATTCATTCCGGGCATATCCCAATCAGTTATAATTAAATCGGGGACATCTTTGGCTATAATTTTTAACGCCATTTCAGCGCTGTTTGCACGCAGAATTTTGTAATTCGTTCCGGTCTGTTTGATGGCATTGATAAGGCTTTCTAAATGCGCTAATTCGTCATCGACTATTAATATTGAAAAAAATTTCATTTCCATAAATACTTTTTATAAATGTACAGAAAAGGATTAAAGTTAGAAATTAATTATTTAAAAATTAGTCCGTCAAAATTATCAATTATTTAGATATTTCATTTACAAACTTAAATTTGTTTATTTTCATTTTCAATTCATTTTTTTTGATGTGCAGATACATTTACAATAAAATATTATTCAATTTAATGGATGCATTATTTAAATCTTAACTCCAATAACCAAAACATCATCAGTTTGAATATTATTACCCTGCCATGTATTAAATCGCTTTTCTAAAATATCCTTTTGCAGCTCCATTGGCAAACGATTTATTTCGGTAAGTATTTCAGTAAAGCGCCTTGGTCTAAATGTTTCGGGTTTTGACCCACCAAATTGCGAATAATAACCGTCAGAAAAAATATAAAATCTATCACCGTGCTGAAGCTGAATCTTATGTTCTGTAAAAGGCGCTTCGCTTGAATAAACTCCAACTGGCTGCCGGTCGCCTTTTATTTTTATAAATTCGTCGTTGCGGAAATACCAAAAAGAATTAAAGGCACCAGAAAACGTCATTTCTAAAGAATCAATATCTATCGCGCATAACGCAATATCCATTCCATCGGTACTTTCGTCAATTTTACCGGTTTGTCCAAGTGCATATTTTATTTCGTTTCGCAAGACATTCAGCACTTCATCGGCAGCAGTAATTTCGCGTCGTAAAACAATTTCATTCAATAAAGTAACTCCAAGCATACTCATAAAAGCGCCCGGTACGCCGTGCCCGGTACAATCGGCAGCTGCAATTATAAACATGCCGCTAATGTATCGCCAGTAATAAAAATCGCCGCTAACAATATCCAAAGGTTTCCACAGTAAGAAATGTTCGGGAAAAATTTCGTTCAACATATTTTCAGATGGCAATATTGCTTGTTGTATTTTTTGTGCGTACCGGATACTGCCTTTAATCTGCTCATTTTGAAATTCAATTTTATTATTTTTCAATTCCAGATCATCGCGTTGAGTATTTATTTCTTCGTTTTTTTGTAGCAAGTCCTGATTTAGTTCGACTAAATTATCCCGTTGACTGGCGATTTCTTCATTCTTTTGATTTAGCCGGACATTCAGGTCTTCCAGATTGTCGCGTTGAGTAGATATTTCTTCGTTTAAAATATTCAATTCATGATTAATCAACATTATTTTGTTTTTCTGATGTTCAAGAATCTTATTTTTTTCGATAATTTCGTTTTTTTGAATTTCGAGGTCTCTGTAAATTTCAGCATTTTCGAACGCGATTGTCGCATAAATTGCGATGTTTCGTAAAAAATCAATTTCGTTTTGTGTGTAGGCATTTTCTTTGAAACTTTGAACTGTTATCACACCGATTTGTCTTCCGGCAATTGTCAATGGCAGGTAAATCAATGATGCTGTTCTATTTCCTTCTCTGACATGGGTAGCTATAAAAATATTTAAGAACTCAGTGTTGGTGTTAATAATTATTTCTTCTTGCTCTTTATAACAAACGGTTGCAAGGCTGCTCTCAGATAAATTTACAGCATTATACGTCAGTCTGATTCCCTTTTCCAAACCACCATGAAATTCGAGACAATTGATCGTTTTATTGTAAATTCCGACGTCAAAAATTGTTGCATCCATAAGCACATTGATTTGTTCATAAATAGTGCTTGTAATTTTTTCGATTGACAGACAACTCGTTATTTTTTTCCCGATTTCGCTTAATATCGCAACATTCTCATACGCAACAATTATTTTATTATTTTGTTCGTCAATTTTTTCTTTTTGCGCATCGAGTTGTTTGTTTTGAAAAATGATTTCGTCTTTTTGTTGTATTAACAACAAATTCTTTTCCTGCATTTCAATATTTCTCAATGTCAGCAAATAATTGGCTTGTTTTTTAAATTTTATACTCCGGAATTGCAGAAAAAGAAATATAAAAAACAAAACGATGATAATGAGCGAAAAATAGATAATAATTTTTTGCTGACGTATCTGCGTATTTTGTAGTTTTTGTTCGACCTTCAACGCATTGATTTGAAATTCGTTTTTCTCGTTCTCGTACTGCGACTGGAGAATGGAAATTTTAAATATACTTGTTGTGGTGAAAAGTGAATCTTTTATTGTTGAGTATTTTTTATAATTAAGGAAAGCCGATTTATAATCGTTTAATTCGTAATATACTTCTGCAATTCCTTTGTTTGCAGCCTGCAATTCGTATTGAATGTTTAATTCGCCCGAAATTTTTATTGCTTCGTTATAATAGTTTAAAGCCGGTTCAAAATTCCTGTTTTTTTTATATGTTTCGGCAATTCTATTGAATGTATGTGCTTTGCCATATAAATCATTTTTGCTTTGCTGTAGATTTGCCGCTTTAAAAAAATAAAGCAATGCCGAATCGTATTTTGTTTTGTTTTGGTAAATGTCGCCTAAATAAGAATATGCATAAGCCAAAATTCTGGCATCGTGTATCGAATCGGATAGCTTGATCGATTTCTTTGCAAAAACAATTGCGTCGGCATATTGATTCATTGCCAGATAAAGAAATGCAAAGTTTTTATATGAGTTTGCAATGCCTTCTTTGTTGTCGATATTTAATTGAATATCTAAACATTTCTGAAGATTTTTTTGTGCTAACTTAAAATTTTTTAATTCGATAAAACAATTCGCTAAATTATTATAAGCCCATGCTATACTAATCTGATTGTTTAATTTTTCGTTTAGTTTCAATGCTTCAAAATGAAATTCGATGCTTTTTTCGTAAAAGCCCAACCGATAATAAATCAATCCTATCAATTCTGAACTGCGTGCAATGCCTTTTTCGTAATTTATTTTTTTGGACAGCTTTAACGCTTTTTCGGCAAACTTTTTCGACAGATCAATTTTACTGTTTCGCAAAGCATACGATAATTCATTCAGAATTTTTATTTGGTTGCTGTCTTTTTTATTCGTCAATAAATGATTAAGACTGTCAATCTGTTGCTTTTGCGAATAAGTCAATAATTGAAAGCAAAGTAAAAATGTTGCGATAATTATTTTTTTCATCTTGGTTGAATTCAGAATTTTACTTTATAAAAATATAATTTCGTCCTAATGATAATATCGCGAATATCATTGGTTTGTTATCTAAAGTCTTTTCATTAATTCAACTTAAATTCGCATAGTTTTTATAGAGTCAATTTGTAAATATTTTTTTTGTAAAACTGCTTGTTCAATAATTTCATCAAATTTAATATTTTTTTCCATTTACTTATCGAAAATTGGCGGCATCGTAAATTTAAATTCGCTTCCTTTACCGACTTTGCTTTCGCACCAGATTTTGCCGCCATGTTTTTCGACAAATTCTTTGCAAAGTATTAATCCCAGACCGGTTCCTTTTTCGTTTGCTGTTCCGTAAGTCGAATGTTTGGTTACAATGTTCCATAATTTTGGAATATCATTTTGGTCAATGCCGACGCCGTTGTCAGCAATTGTAATTACGATGGACAATGGATAATGGACAATGGGCAATGATTCTCCACTGCCCATTGCCATTTGTCCATTGTCCATTGTTTCGGCATAAACTTTAATTCGACCGTTGGGATTTGTAAATTTGATGGCGTTCGAAATTAAATTTCGCAAAATGGTTTTAAACATGTTTTCGTCTGCCTGTAAAGTTATATTGTGGGTCGAAAAATAATTGATGTTGATATTTTTTGCAATGGCGCTTAATTTAAAACTTTCAATTATTTCGTTACATATTTTGTTGAAATCGACTTGCTTGGGTTGAAAAGTAAGTTTGCCTGACTGCGATTTTGTCCACAGCAACAAATCTTCTAAGAGATTAAATGTTTTTTGCGACATATCTTTGATAATTCCAAGTCTCTCTAATATTTCGCTCGTGTTAAATTTATAAAAGTCTTCCTCCAAAAGTTCTGTGTAACCCAAAATGGTATTAAACGGACTTTTCAAATCGTGACTGAGTATCGACATGAAACGGTCTTTGTCTGAATTGAGTTTTACAAGTTCGTCGTTTTGTTGTTTAATAATAATTTCGGCTTTCGATGCTTGTTCAAAAAGTTTTCTGTAATTCGCTTCATTTTCTTCAGCCCGTTGTCTTTCGATTGTGTAATTTTTATGTACGAAAGTTATAATTAAATAAATTAAATAAGATGAATAAAGCATAGTTAAAAGATTGTCGTACCAACGGCTTTCTTCAGTCGGGAAATTTATTATCAAATCGGGTTTGTATTTTTGGACAAGCAATATTGCAACATTTATCGAAATGAATAAAATGATTATATATTTTTTGATTTCTGCTTTTATAACAATTAAACCAAGTACAAGAATGACAAAAGCCGGCATGATGTTCGAGCCATTTATTCCGCCATTAAAAATCCAGATAATCGAAATACCAAGAATTGCCACGATTACTATCGGTATGGTTATTGGCTCAACAATTTTTTTGAACCTTACAAAATAATATAGTACCAACACAACTACCGACAAACCAAGCGGAATAAATACCGCTATGAGCGAAGTGGTAAGTATCAGGTTAATGACCGAACCAAAAATGCTAATCAAAATGCCTATTACAATGGCAGCTAACAACAAGCGATGTTCTAATGAAAAATTTTCATTGTCGGCAAAAATGTAGCTTCGAATGTCTTTAATTTTTTTGTAAATCATAACGTTTAGTTTATAGGCGTGATATATTTCTTCAATTTATCTTGCAATACTGCACGTCGAATGGGTTTTGTAATATAATCGTCAAAAGCGTCCTGATATTTTTCTTTTTCGCTGTCGAGTGCATAAGCCGTTTGTGCTATTATTGGCAGGTTTGGCCTAATTTCTTTTATTAATTTTGTGGCTGTATGACCGTCCATAACCGGCATTTCGATGTCCATCAGAACTAAATCGATTTCATCATTGTCAATACACATATCGAGCGCTTGTTTGCCATTAACGACGTGCAAAATATTTGTATTGCTTTCGTCAAGCAAATCGCGTAAATATTTAAAGTTGCTAATGTCGTCTTCGGCAATCAAAATTGTATTTACAAACTGTTTTTGTTCAATATTCGTTTTTTTGCTGACGTGTTTGCTTGATTTATTAAAAGGTATGTTAACGCAGATGGACGTTCCAATGTTTAGTTCAGACTTTAATGTGATTGTGCCACACAATAATTCGACGTATGCTTTTACAATTGAAAGACCTAAACCATTGCCGCCAAATTTTCTCGACGAACCGGTGTCTAATTGACGGAACGGCTCGAAAATAACTTTTTGCATTTCGCCGGCAATTCCAATGCCGGTGTCGTTAATTGTTATTTGTAAATTGTCATTAATTATTTTAACGTGTATTTCTATTTTTCCGGTATGTGTAAATTTAATTGCATTATCAATTAAATGAGAAATTATTTTTTTAAGTTTTTCAATATCCGAATTTATAAAATACTCTTGTGCTGGCAAATTCATATTTAGTTCGAAAACGATATTTTTATGTTTTGCATCGCCTTCAAAATTGCCGGTTAAATTTTTAATAAAAGTAACCAAGTTAAAATCTGTATGAACCGCTTTAAAAGATTTTGCCGATATTTCAGAAATTTCGATAAGGTCAGTAATAATTTCGATTAGGTTATCGCTGCTTGTCGAAATAGCATCAGCATACTCTTTCAATTTTTGTGGTTTGTTTGCTGAATATACCATTAGTTCTGAAAAACCGACAATTGCATTCAGTGGTGTTCTTACTTCGTGCGACATATTTTGGAGAAATGACGATTTTAAACGATCGCTTTCTTCGGCTTTTTCTTTGGCAACAATTAATTCTCTTTCGGCGCGTTTGTGTTCAGATATATCTATATATGCGCCAATGATACCGGCTGGTTTACCATCTTCGTCATAAAAAACATCTTTGGCATAAATAACGTCGTGCAACTTTCCGTTTTTATCTTTTACTTTGTGTTCATAAATCTGGTGTTGCCCGGTTTCCAAGAGTTGTAAGTCTTTCTCATGATAGACTTCAGCCAGTTCGCTGGGCCAAAGTTCCTTGACCGTTTTTCCTTTTATTTCGTCCGAAGTAACACCCATCTGCTCGCTAAAAGCATCGTTGCAACCCAAATATTTTCCTTCAATGTCTTTAAAGAAAACGGGTGTAGGTATCGATTTCAACAGCGCTTCGGTAAACTGGTGGTTGCGTCTTACTAAAGCTTCGGTTTGCTTGCGCTCGCTAATGTCGCGGAGAATTGCAAGTGAGTATTTTTCGTTATCCAGTGTATATTGACCAACTTTTACTTCGAATGGAAATTCTTCACCGTTTTTACGAATACCAATTCCCTCGTAAAAGCAGGGAACTTCTTCGCCATTGGTTCTTTTCTGCATATAATTCCTTATTCTTTCGTGTTCCCTCACAGGCATGTGATCTAAAACCGATTTACCAATCATTTCGTTTCTGTCATCATATCCAAACAATTTCATATATGCCTGATTGAAAAAAAAGGTAATTCCTTTTTTTGAAATTCTCAACGCATCGAGCGAATATTCGAAAATTGTTTTTAACTTTTTTTCACTTTCTTCTGCGTTTTCTTTTGCAAGTATTAAATCGTGCTCGGCAATTTTGCGATCTGTTATATCGCGACTTGTAACAACGACAGAATGTAAATCGGGAATGTTCAATAAATTCTGACCTGAAGTTTCTATCCAACGCCAAGAGCCATCTTTATGCTTTATTTGATATTCAATTTTGTGCGCCATTTCGGGCTGTTCAATTACTTTTGACCAGAATTGTTTTACTAAGTCCAAATTATCGGGATGTACAGTTTCGAAACCGCTGCGTCCAATGCGCTCATCGTCCATGTATCCGTTTAATTTGTTATATGATGGACTTCGATATAAAATTTTTGCATTGGCGTCTCCAAAAAGAATTCCATCATTGCTGTGCTCAACTACAGCTCTAAACTTGGCTTCGCTCAATCGCATAGCTTCTTCAGCGTTTTTGCGCTCCGTAATATTTTCGACAGTACCGTCATAAAAAATTATTTTACCCAATTCGTCCCGAACTGCTTTAGAACCTTCGCTAACGTAAATGATTGTGCCGTCTTTGCGCATCCATTCTGTTTCAAAATTTGTTATTTCATCATATTGTTCAATAAGTTCTTTAAACTTTTCACGTTGTGCTATATCCGGATAGCCTGTTTTAGAAAGGTCTCTTTTTGAAATTTCTTCGAAAGAATCGTAGCCCATCATTTTTATAATAGCAGGATTTGCTGCAATAATTTGCCCAGCGGGTGTGGTGCGATATAATCCGATAGAAGAATTACTGTATAAACTCTGAAATTGTCCGGCAGTTTCTTTAAGCGTTTTTTCGGTATTTAGGTTCTCTTTAATTTTGTTTTCAAATGACTTTTTTAAAGAATCATAAGCATCCTGTAATGTCAACAACTCGTTTATGAGTTCATCTTTTGTCTTGTCTTGAGTATTCATAAAAATACGATATTAAAATGATATTACTATATAAAAATTGGCATTGTAAACTTAAACTCACTGCCTTTATCAACTTCGCTTTCGCACCAGATTTGACTGCCATGTTTCTCAACAAATTCTTTGCACAAAATTAATCCCAGACCTGTTCCTTGTTCGTTTGCAGTTCCTTGAGTAGAATGTTTTGCAACAATGTCCCAAAGTTTTGGAATATCATTTTCGTCGATGCCTATGCCATTGTCCGAAACGGTAATAATTGCGGATGGGTAATGTGCAATGGACAATGCAGAATTGAATTGTACATTGTCCATTGTCCATTGTTCTTTGTCTATTATTTTTTCGGCATACACATTTATGTGTCCACCGGAGTTTGTAAATTTGATGGCATTCGAAATCAGATTCCGCAAAATTGTTTTCAGCATATTTTCGTCAGCCAATAATTGCAAATCGCCATCAGAAAAATAATTGATTGAAATATTTTTGGCACTGGCGCTGAGTTTTAGGCTTTCGGTTGTTTCATGGCATATTTTTGTAAAACGAACAATTTTGGGTTCAAAGTTAAGTTTACCGGATTGAGATTTTGTCCACAACAGCAAATCTTCTAAAAGGTCAAATGTCTTTTTCGACATATCGTGTACAATGCCAAGTCTGTCTTTTATTTCGACGGGAGTGAATTTCTGGAAATCGTTTTTCAGCAAATCTGTGTAACCCAAAATTGTATTGAACGGACTTTTTAAGTCGTGACTGAGAATTGAAATAAACCGGTTTTTGTCGGCATTGAGTTTAAGCAATTCGCCGTTTTGTTGTTTAATAATTGTTTCTGCTACCGTTGCCTTTTCAAATAAAATTCTATATTTTCGTTCATTTTCTTCGGCGCGTTTTTTTTCTAATGTGTAGTGCCGGTGAATAAACCGTATAATGAAAAAAGTAAATATAGAACAATATATTGCTGTAAAAAAACTATCGAACCATCGACCTGTTTGGTTAGGAATTTTTACTATTAGATTGGGGTTAAAAAACTGGATAAAATATATTGTAATTACCAAAGCTACAAAAAGCAAAATAACAAATTTTTTAATTTTTGCCGAAACAATTGTCAATGCAAGTAAAAGCGTAACAATACCAATCATCATATCCGGTCCGTCGATGCCGCCGTCGAAAACCCATATAATTGCAATTCCCAAAAAAGCGATTACAATTATCGGGATTTTAAACGGCTCGATTATTCCTCTAAATTTAGCTAAATAATATAATAGCGATAATAAAAATATTAATAATGTACAAACGAACACCGCAACCAATGAAGGTGAGATAATTATATTTATAACGGAACTGACTATACAAATTAATGTTCCGAGTAAAAGTGAAGATAAAAATAAACGGTTTTCTAACGAAAAGTTTTCATTATCGCCAAAAATGTGATTCGCAAATTTTTTAAGCTTATTGATTGACATATTTTCAATTCTTAATTGTTAATTGATAATTGATAATTAAAAATTAACCATTGTTTTACATATATTTTATAAGTTTTTTATCCAGGTCAGCTTTGTCAATTGGTTTTGTAATATAATCATCAAATATATTCTGATATTTTTCTCTTTCGGATTCTAAAGCGTGAGCCGTCTGTGCAATAATTGGCACTGAAGGTCGAAATGCTTTTATTAATTTGGTGGCTGTATGTCCGTCCATAACCGGCATTTCGATGTCCATCAGAATTAAATCGATTGCAGCGTTTGCGCGACACAAATCTAAGGCTTGTTGTCCGTTTATAGCGTGAAGTATATTTATTTTGGTAGATTCGAGAATGTCGCATAAATATTTGAAATTGCTCATTTGGTCTTCGGCAATCAATATTGTATTGACAGCATATTTTTGGTCGGCAATTGTATTTGGTCGAATGTTCTGATCTGCTGAGTTAGCAGGGAATGTCAAAGTAAATGTTGTTCCTTTATTTATTTCAGAATGTAAAGAAATCTGGCCTTGCAATAATTCTGTGTAAGTCTTTACCAGCGATAATCCTAAACCATTTCCGCCATAAGTTCTGTTAATTCCGGTTTCGAGTTGTCTGAAAGGTTCAAAAATAAATTTCTGCATTTTGTCAGCTATACCAATACCAGTGTCGTTTATAGTAATTTGTAAATTTTCATTTACTAATTCCATTTTTATTTCGACTTTGCCCTGATGCGTAAATTTTAAACCATTATCGATAAGTTGCGTCAGAATTTTCTTTATTTTTTCAAAGTCCGAGAAAATAAAAAATTCTTTTTCCGGAATATTATTATTTAAAACAAATTCGATATTTTTTTCTTTTGCTTCTTTCGCATATTTAAATGATATATTGTTGATTAAAGAAATAATGTCAAGTTCTGCTAAATTCGCCTTGATTTTCCGTGCTTGAATTTCAGAAACTTCAATAACGTTTGTAATTATTTCGACAAGTTTATCGCTGTGGCTCGAAATTATCTGCGAATATGTTTTCAGTTTTTCGGGCGTTATTTTTGGATTTGTAAGCAGTTGCGAAAAGCCATTAATTGCATTGAGTGGTGTTCTGATTTCGTGCGAAATGTTATTGAGAAAAGCTGTTTTCAGACGATCGCTTTCTTCGGCTTGTTCTTTGGCAACTGCCAATTCGTTAATAAAATTTTGGGATTTTTTTTCTGCATTTTTGGCTTTATCAATCAATTGATTGTAGCGTTCATCACTGATAACCATTTTTTTTTGCGATTCGGCAAATCGCAGCAGCGAATTTATTCGCGCATGGAGTTCAACATGGTCAACCGGTTTACGGATATAATCGTTGGCGCCGGCATCTAAAGCGGTCTTCAAATGTTGCGATGTAAGCATTATTCCAGTGCACATAATTACCGGTATATTTTGAAAAGCGGGTTGACTTTTTATTTTTTTAATCATTTCAATTCCGCTTATACCGGGCATGTCCCAGTCTGTAATGATTAAATCGGGAATTTCTTTGCTAATTATTTTCAGCGCCATTTCAGCGTCAAGCGAACGTAGAACTTTGTAATTTTGATCCGTTTTTTTAATAGCTTCAATAAGATTTTCTAAATGTACCAGTTCGTCGTCAACAATTAAGATGGTATGTTGCATAAACAATTAAGAATTAAGAATTAAAAATTATTCAATTGATGTTAAATCCTTTCGAACATTTCATCAAATATATTAATATTTTTTTAATCCACAGTTTATTAAATAAAATATTCATTTTATCATTTTTCGATTCGCTTTATTTTCTTAAATTTGATGAATAAATCATCAACTTATTAACGATGAAAAGATTTTTTGCGGTTATTTTTTTAATGTGCTTATTGTTAATTTGTATTGACAGTTTGCAAGCACAAAAAGATACTTCCAAAACAAAACTCACTTTCGATTTTGGTATTACGCGCGGTAAAAATATTGAGCTTTGGCCGCTCGTCAAAATCAACAGAACCGAAAAGAAACACGATGTTCAGCTTTTCTTTACCATTTACCGGAAGTTAAGATACTTAGACAAACCTTCGCTTCATAGTCATTTGGTACCAATCTTTTGGTACGACAGTTCAAACATTGTGCGCGATTTACGTTTGGGTTCGATTTATTATCCGTCGCTTTTGCGTTTTTCTACCGACGTTGAACGTGGCATAAAGTCTTTCAGATTTTTCGAACTGGCGCCCGAAATTAACATGCTCGAATTTAGCAAATCTGCCGACGGTTTGTATGTTCAAAACAATATGTTCTTTTTCATCTGGTATTCCAACGACAAAAAATTTGAAAAAGCGCATCTGGTCATTTTTCCATTATATTATTGGTACAAAAACAGTTCGACAACAACCAACGTTTTGTTTCCGCTTTATATGAGCCAATATAATGCTTCATCAAACACCAGCTTTCAGTCATTCACACCATTGTTCTGGCATTTTTCAGGTCCCGACGGTTACCGCAACATTTTATTCCCGTTTTACTGGAACAAAAAAAACGGACAAGGTGAAGACGTCAAAAAATCAAATGTCATTTTTCCAGTTTTTTGGTCATTCAAGGGCAAAGGTTATGACAATACAGTTTTATTACCAATCATTTACAGTTTTAAAAACGAAACACGCCAATCGTTCACCTTGTTTCCAATTATCTCCGGTGGACGAACGTATGACAATTCATCAAATCATCTGGTAATTACGCCTTTGTTCTGGCATTTAAAAGACGGTCATACAATTAGCAATGTACTGTTTCCATTTTGGTGGAACAAACAATCCGGCGAAAACGAAATGATGAAAAGTTCGAATGTTGTTTTTCCGTTTTACTGGTCGTTTCAAGGAAATAACTACGACAACAAACTTTTTCTGCCAATCTTTTACAGTTTCAAAAATGAATTGCGACAATCATTCACAGTCGCGCCAATATTTTCTGCCGGACATTCAACCGACAATAAATCCAGCTATTTTATGGCGACGCCGCTCGTCTGGCATTTCCGCGACGGCGACAGCAGAACCAATATTTTCTTTCCGTTCTGGTGGTATAAAAAAACCGGCGAAGGCGAAACACTTGAAAAAACAAATATCATTTTGCCGCTTTATTTGTCATACCAAAGCAAAAATTTCAATAACAAAATATTTCTGCCGGTGTTTTACAGTTTCCAAAACGAATTGTATAAATCTATAACCGTTGCACCTGTATTTTCTATGGGACATTCGTTCGACAACAAATCGAATTACCTGATGGCGACACCTTTGTTCTGGCATTTCAAAGATAACGATACTTACCGGAATGTTTTATTTCCGGTTTGGTGGAACAAAAAAACAATATCGGGCGACAACATCGAAAAGTCAAATCTGATATTGCCCATTTTCTGGTCAGAGAAAACAGCGCTGTCGAGCAACCTTGTTGTATTTCCGCTTGTCTGGAGTTTCAGAAGTTCAATTTATCAATCGTTTACATTTCTACCGTTTTATTCGGGCGGACATTCGGCAGACAATCAACGAAAACATTTAGCTATAACGCCACTTTACTGGAATCTTAAATATCCCGACGGCAAATTCGATTTTCTATTTCCTTTTTGGTGGCACAAGCAGACCGGTAGCGGAGCAAATGAAACCGATTCAAAATTATTTCTACCGTTTTATTGGTCATACAAATCGCCGACAATCAATTACCGGGCGTTGTTTCCAATTATGTGGAGTTTGAAAGACGACAAATATCAATCTTTTACTTTTATGCCGTTATATTCCGGCGGACATACGCCAGACAATCTGAACAGTCATCTCGCAATTACGCCATTATTCTGGCATTTTAGAACAGGCGACAATTACCGCTACATTTTATTTCCATTCTGGTGGTACAAATCTGTCGGCAAAGATGGCGAAGGTTACAAAAAGAATACAATTTTTCCGCTATGGTGGTCGTACAAAGACAAAGATCAATCTATAAAGTTTCTTGCACCAATAATGTTATATAGCAAAAAACCAAATTATCTGTCGTTTACTTTACTTCCTCTCATGTCATTTGGTCATTCTGATCAATCATCATATATTGTAGCGACACCTTTGTTTTGGCACACCGAAAATCAAACCGGACACACCAATTTGCTGCTGCCAATCTGGTGGAACAAAAAAGAAAACAACAACGGCAACATCATGCAGCGCAACGTAATTTTTCCGTTGGTGTGGACGTACAAAGACAACACAAGCCTGTCAATAAAAGTATTGCCATTATTGTATTACAGCAAAGATGCCATTTATAAATCATTCACGTTTGCACCATTGGTTTCGTATGGAAAATTTGTCGATAAAAGTGACGGTTATTTAATGGTAACGCCATTTTTCTGGCATTTCTACAGACCCGACGGTTACCGCAATATTTTATTTCCGTTCTGGTGGAATCAAAAAGAAGGCGTTGGTGCTGACGAGAAAACCGGCAACATCGTTTTACCGCTTTATTGGTCATACAAAGACAAAGACATAAACAACAAAATTTTAGCTCCGGTTTTTTGGTACTTTAACAATCCAAAATACGAATCGTTTACCGTTGCGCCGGTATTTTCAATTGGTCATTCGTCCGACAATCAGAAAAAACATTTAATGCTGACACCTTTATTCTGGCATTTCTCGGACAATAAAAAATATTCAAATCTATTCATTCCTTTTTGGTACAATTTTCACGAGGAGCGCAACTACAATGCAATTGACAGAAAAGTATTTTTTCCTGTTTATTGGTCATACGCCGACAGCTTTGCAACACGTCGGACATTTTTTCCGCTGATTTGGTACGACAAAAATATTAAATACACCAGTTTGACCGTCGCACCTTTATTTTCGTATGGACAATCAACCAGCAAACAGCAGAGTCATTTAATGATAACGCCACTTTACTGGCGCACAACTGAAGGTCAAACAACAAACAATATTGTATTTCCTGTATGGTGGTCATCAAAAACCGGCAAAGGTGCATCAGCCATTTACAGAAAAATGCTCTTCCCGATTTTCTGGTCGCACAAAGACAGTCTTACAGACAGAAAAACAGTGCTTCCATTATTAATGTTTTATCGTAAAAATCCAAAATACACGAGTTTTACATTTGCACCTTTGGTTTCGGTAGGCGAGTCAGTTACCAAAAAACGAAGTCATTTTATGTTGACACCGCTTTTCTGGCATGTCAAATATGACGGAACTTTGCATGATATTTTATTTCCGGTTTTTTGGTCTTATAAAGATAGTTTGCACGACAAAAAAACTTTGTTTCCGATTGTCTGGTACAGAAAATCTTCGGGTTTTAAATCGAGCGCAGTTTTGCCATTGTATTATTTTGGTCAAGACGATATTAAAACAACCAGAACATTTATGTTGACGCCATTGTTTTGGAATATTCACAGACCAACACACCACCGCGTAACATTTTTTCCTGTTTTTAATTATTATTCTGACGTTCATAACACAAGCAAATTAAATTTACTTTTATTGCTTTACCGATACAAATTTACACGCGAAGATGGTTTAAAAATAAATTTTCTCTGGCCCTTATGCGAATATAAAAAGAACGATCAACTAAAATATTTCCGTTTTGCGCCAATCGTTTGGTATAAGCAGACGCCACAATATCACTATTTTACTATTCAACCCTTCTTTTATCACCGTGCCGACGAAACAACTGAAAATTACAATATTATGTGGTATTTGTTTTACAGAAAAACTGTGAAAGATTCGCTGAAATCGAATAATTTTTTGTGGAAAGCAATTTATTGGAACAAGTATAAAAACAACGACCACGAATTCAGGATATTTTATTTGCTGTTTGCCAATGTCGAAAAACAAGGTAGCGTTGTAAAAGCATTTTTTCCGTTTTATTCCTACACTTCCGAACCGAATGGCGACAAAAACAAATCTATATTTTTGTCGTTCTACAGTTCAATCAAACAAAAAATTCCCGACAGCAATGAGTTTTATGAAGAACAAAAAATATTCTGGTTTCTGCGACTGCGATCAAACTTCAAAAGTTTGAAAGAGCGCGGAATTATAAAAGACGAACGGAAACAGTTTAAATAAATCATTTAAAAATCGCCGTCCAGTTTTCTGGAACTTCGCCGGCAGTTTCAATTGCTTTTTTAATTTTATCTTTAAACTTCCAGCACGTCATTTGCCTGAGCGAAAGCCGACGAGCAAATTCATAAGTCGAAATATCTTCGTTATTTTTACATACGTTATAAGCAATGTAAAACGCTTTGCTGATTGGAAATTTGCAATGGTGAAAAATAGTTCCGGTAGTTGCCGATTCTTCGTTTTTACATTTAGTACAACGTTTTGAATATGGCGATTTCCCCGGACAATGATTTGTATTTCCACACTTGCGACACGTAAAACCATCTTTCCATTTAAGGTCAGCTAAAAACTCTAAACACTTGTTGTCGTCAACAAACATTTGTTGTAAAAGTTCGTCCGAAATTTCTGTTTTAAAAATCATATCATATTCAAATAATTGCGTACAAAGATAAAAAAAATTGGTGATATTAAAAAGATTTAAGTGATATTATTGCGCTTTAATAAAAAATTGTTTTTATCTTTGCCGTCAGAAAAAATAATTTTAATTTTACTTTATGAAAAATACATGCGAAGTACAGAATAAACCTAAATCGTTTAAAGAATTTATCAAGTCCAAAAGGACTTTGACAACAGCCGCCGGCATTTTAATTGGTGGCATTGGCGGATTTATGTATTATCATTTTTACGGTTGCGCATCAGGTACGTGCGCTATAACATCAAGTCCTTATGCAAGCGTTTTGTGGGGCGGTTTTTTTGGATTTTTTGTGACGAATCGTCCATGTAGTTCTTGTTAAAAATAAAAAATATGAGTTTAAAAGAAGTAACATTAAGATACAACGAATTGGCGGAAAGCGATTGCTGTCTGTCATGTGGCGGTGCAAGTAATTTTGCAGACGCGCAGTCTGGCGAAATATGCGTTGACCTTGGCAGTGGTCGCGGTACAGATGTATTGCGTCTGGCAGAATTGGTTGGCGAAAACGGTTTTGTTTATGGTGTTGACGTTTCGGAAGGAATGATAATAAAGGCACAAAAAAATGCCGAAAAATTCAACGTCAAAAATGTAAAATTTTTGAATTGCGAACTCGAAAAATTAGATTTGCCAAACGACAGCGTCGATTTGGTTATTTCGAATTGCACCATTAACCACGCAACACACAAACAATTGGTTTGGGACGAAATTTTCAGAATTCTTAAAAGTGGCGGACGTTTTGTAATCAGCGATATTTATGCCGTCAAACCAATTGCACCAGAATATCGTTTCGATCCGGTAGCTGTGGCTGAATGTTGGGCTGGCTCAGTTACACGCGACGAATATATAAAACAGGTTGAATATGCCGGTTTCGAAAATATTACATTTTTAGAAGAATCAAAACCATACAACAAAGGACACGCAGAAATTGCAAGCATAACTATTGCAGCAAATAAAATAAGCAGTTGCGGTTGTGGCTGCGGTTGTAACGAATAATTTAATAATCAATATAAAATTAATAAAATGAAAAGTTTAGTAAAGAAAAAAACGAAAGAAAAAACCGAAACCAAAACCAAAACTGCTTTGTGTTGCGCAAAAACATCGAAAGCAATTCCGGGCTGTCACGACTAAACAATTGTTAATGGTTAATGGTCAATTGTTAATTTTAAATTGACCATTAACAATTAACAATAAACAATTGAAATATGAATTTTTCAAAGCACAACATCTTTTCGAAGATAATAGATTCTGATAATTATTTTATTGTTAATCTGTTGACCGGCGAAGCCGATATTTTATCTGCCGATGAAGCAAAAACATTAGAAAAATTCCAAACATCAGGTTTAGATGAATCTAACTTTGCAAACAGTCTTTTAGAAAAAGGATATTTCAGCGACACGAAAAAAGAAGAAAAACTTTTTCAAAACAAGTATCTCGATTTTATGGATGCTTATGATGATGAAGAAGTTCAACTATTTTTCGTACCAAATTACACCTGCAACTTCAATTGTACATATTGCTATCAGGACGAATACAAAAATCCCGATGCCCAAGTCAGTAACCAAATTGTCGATGCGTTTTTCAATTATGTGCGTAAAGAATTTGCGTCGCGTAAAAAATACATCACCGTTTTTGGTGGAGAACCGTTGTTGAGCAGTCCAAAACAAAAAGAAACCATCAAATACATTATTCAAAAAGCCAACGAAGCGCAAATTAATTTGAGTTTTGTTACCAATGGTTTTACGCTCGAAAGTTATATTGACATTTTGAAGACGGGACGTGTACGAGAAATACAGGTTACACTTGATGGAACCGAGCAGATTCACAATGCGCGTCGTTTTTTAAAAGACGGTTCAGGCACGTTTACAAAAATTGTAAACGGAATCGACGCTTGTCTCGAAAATAATTTGCAAATAAATCTGCGTATCGTTGTTGACAAAGAAAATATTGAGGCATTGCCGGCTTTAGCAAAATTTGCGATTGACAAAGGCTGGACGACAAATCAAAATTTCAAAACTCAAATTGGTCGAAATTACGAATTGCACCATTGTCAGTCGGCGCCCGATAAATTATTCACACGCATTTCGTTGTATGAAAAATTGTACGACATAATTCAAGCGCATCCGTATTTTTTGGATTTCTATAAACCGGCGTTTTCGATTTCCAGATTTTTATGGGAAAACGGCGAAATGCCAAATCCTTTGTTCGATTCTTGTCCGGCATGTAAGACAGAATGGGCGTTTGATTACACCGGAAAAATTTATTCATGCACTGCAACTGTCGGCAAAGATGACGAAGCGCTCGGAACCTTTTATCCTGATGTTACACAGAAACACGCAGACATTAGCGATTGGGAAACGCGCGACGTTACCACAATTCCGGAATGCAAAACTTGCAATTTGCAATTGGCATGTGGCGGTGGATGCGGTTCTGTTGCAAAAAACAGAACAGGTAAAATTCATTCAACAGATTGCCGCCCGGTTAAAGAATTATTAGAATTAGGCTTTAAACAATATTTTAACAATGAACAATTGACAATGGATAATTGATAATTGAAATAAATAAAACAAAAATGAAAGAAATTAATTCACAAGATTTTGAGATTGAGGTATTAAAAAGTGGAAAAGTAGTTCTCGATTTTTATTCAACAGAATGTCCACCATGCGAAGCCGTCGCTCCAAAATTTGAAGGTCTCGCAAAACTATATGGCGACGAAATAAAATTTCTGAAAATATTCCGTCAAGGTAACCGCGAATTAGCTGACAAACTTGGCGTAAAATCGTCGCCAACATTAATCTTTTTCAACAACGAAAAAGAAACAGGAAATCGTCTTTCGGGCGGCATCAAACGCAGTGACATTATCAAAAACCTTGATGCAATGTTGACAACCGATAAAGTTGCAACGATAAAAGATAAACTAAAACCTATAACAACTGAATACGGCGTAATTATTCTGGGCGGCGGTCCCGGTGGACTTACTGCCGGATTGTATTTATGCCAGGCAAAAATAAATACGGTTTTGATTGACATTGCGTTGCCCGGCGGACAAGTTTCGACGACACACGAAGTATCAAATTATCCCGGATTTATTGAGCCGCAACCCGGTTATATGTTGTCGCACAATATGTCGGAGCAAACAAAAGTTTGTGGAACGGCGTACAAAGTTGCCGTTGATGTTTCGAAAGTCGATTTGATAAACAAAGAAATTATTATTGACGAATACGAAACTGTCAAAGCTAAAAAAATTGTAATTGCAACCGGTGCATCGCCTAACTTGATTGGTGTTTCGGGCGAGCGCGAACTGAAAGGCAAAGGAATTTCGTATTGCGCAACCTGCGATGCTAAATATTTTGGCGACAAAGAAGTCGTTGTTGTCGGTGGTGGAAATTCGGCTGTCGAAGAAGCTGATTTTATTTCGAAGTTTGCCAGCAAAATTACAATGGTTCACCAGTTTGATAAATTAACTTCAAACAAACAAGCTCAGGAAAAATTGTTTGCAAATAAAAAGATTAACATTCTTTTCGAGCACGAGCCACGCGCATTTTTTCGCGATGGCGATAAAATGATTACCGAAGTTGAAAATCTCAAAACCAAAGAGCGAACAAAACTGACGAGCGATGGCGTGTTTATTTTTATCGGCATGAAACCGAACACAGAATTGTTCAAAGGCAAACTCGATGTTGACCAATGGGGCTACATCAAAACCAACGAAGACATGCTTACCAGCTTGCCGGACGTTTATGCAGTTGGCGATGTTACCAGCAAAAAATATCGTCAGATAACAACTGCCGTTGCCGACGGAACCATTGCGGCTATTGCGATTGCGAAAGAATTGGACTAAAGAATTAGGAATAAAATTAAAGTAACATTCCTACTTGCGTCTTATTAAAAGATGGCAAAGAAATTAACCGCTTTGTCGGTGTCAAACCAAAAGATTTTTATTTAAAGGAAATCAATAATATTCGGTGATAATCTTAGTTTAGTAAGAAATAAATTGCTTAAAAATAAAAAATGAAAAGAATAATTTTACTAGGCGTTTTATTTCTCGCCATTTCGCTGGTGTTCAGCGCAACTATTTTTACCGACGAAAACGAAGTCAAAGTTACTGACGCAAATTTTGAACAAGTCGTATTAAAGTCAGACAAATTGGTGATGGTCGATTTTTGGGCAACCTGGTGCGGACCTTGCCGCATGATTGCTCCAACAATTAAAGAACTTGCCGAAAATTACAAAGGCAAAATTGTTGTCGGTAAATTGGATGTTGACCAAAACCATGCGTCTGCGAATCTATACAAAATCAATTCGATTCCTGCAATATTGTTTTTCAAAAACGGCAAATTGGTTGATCAACAAATTGGTTTTGTTCCGAAAGAAGTGTTGGAAAATAAAATCAAGAATAATTTGTAATGCTTGCCAAAATTCAATTACATTTCAAATAAATCATCTTCATCGGTTTGTGCTTGAGTTGCCAAAGGCACAGTAAAACTAAACGTCGTACCAACACATTCTTTGCTGGTAACCCATATTCTGCCGCCATTTTTTTCGACAAATTCGCGACAAATAACCAGACCAAGACCTGTACCGGCTTCGTTGTTGGTTCCTTGTGTTGAATGGTGTTCGCCAACTTTAAATATTTTGGCTATATTTTCTTCGCTAATACCAACTCCACTATCAGTTATATGAATTTTTGCAATATCATCTTCGGTTTCGACCGAAATTTTAATGCTTCCTTGGTCATGCGTAAATTTAATTGCGTTGGTTATTAAATTCCGAATGACCGTTTTAATCATATTCGGGTCGCTTAAAATACGAATGTCATCGGTAACGTCAGTAAATAAATTGATATTTTTATTTTTGGCATTTGCATCAAGTAATGTAATGTTTTCTTTAATCAATCCGGTTAAACTTGTATTTTTCGGATTGTGCTTAATACTGCCGGTTTGCGTGCGCGCCCAGTTCAACAAATTGTCGAGCAGACTATAAGTATGTTTTGCTGAAAAATTGATTATCTGGTAAAATTCATTACGCTGCTCATCATTAATACTGCTACCGGCGTTCATTAGAATTTCAGTATTACCCATAAGCGCACCAATTGGGTTCTTCAAGTCGTGCGCAATGATAGAAAAGAATTTATCTTTTGTTTTGTTGAGTACCTGAAGTTCATCGCGATTTGTTTCGAGTGTATGATTGACCAACTCTAATTGTTCAGCTTGCGATGTTATTTCTTCTTTTTGTTGTTGTATTTCAATATTCTGGCGCTGCAATAAATTGTTTGCCTTTTGTTTATCACGAAAAGATTTATAAATGTAAAAGAACAAAACCAGCAACAAAAGAGATACAACAATAAAGGTATTCCTGATTCCTTTTTGTCTATCTAATTCAAACCGACTTGCCAAAGTTATTTTTTCCTGCTCAATGCGTTGGTTTTCTTCCTGATGTTTATAGTCTAACTGCAAAGTTTTTTTGTACATTACTTCGTTATTTAAACTATCTGAAGTTTTTTTAAATAATTTCAAACTTTGATAAGCTTCCTTGTAGTTGCCAAGATTTTCGCCAGCGATACTGTATTGTTCGGAGGCATCTTTGATATATACAATATTTGCAGATTCTTTGGCTAAATCGAGCGCTAATTTGCCAAAAATAAATGCTTCTGAATAATCATATACTGTATTATAAAATTTTGACAACGTGGTATATACTTCGATTATTTCTTTCTTATTGTCGAATTTTTTTGCAACGTATAAACCCGAATCTAAATATTGCTTTGCGTTTTTATTTTCTGCCAATTGAATATAACATATTCCCAATTTATTATATGAACTTATTTCGCCAACGTGATCCTGAATTTTTTTACTTATTTGCAAACTTTGGAATAAATACTTCATCGCTTTTTGATAATCCTTCTGCGAAATATAGGAAGCGCCAATATTTATCAATGAAACAATTATATCCGATTTATTTCCGACTTTTTCGCGGACGTATAAACTTTTCTTGTAATATTCTACTGCACTATTAAAATCTAATTGCACAGAGTAAATCAATCCGATGTTTCCATAAATCCAGCCAATCGCACGTTGATTATTCATCGTTTCAAAAATTTTCAGACCGGCAAAATAATTTTCCAATGCTTTTTCATTGTTGCCAATATTTTTATAAACGGTGCCAATATTGATATACGACCAACCCAGTTCAAAAGTATCTTTGGTTTGTGCGGCAAATTTATTTGCCTGTTGGTAATAACTTAAGGCCTCGGAGTTATTTCCTTTCATCAAATAATAAATTCCAATTACGCGCAATGCTCGTCCCTGACCTTTAGGAAATTTAATCGATATTGACTGATTTAATGCCTTCTGAGCCAAAAAAAGTGTTGTATCTAAATTGTTATTTCGATACTCGACTGCTATTTCGCAGGTCAACAATATTTTTTGAGAATCTGATTTGCTTGATAGAATGAGTGTATTAAGGCTGTCAACCAATTTTTGCTGTCCAATAAGCGAAGAATATTGGCTTACAAAAAACATGAATATCAAAATTATTTTGCGCATCTATTGTTATATTAATAATTGGTTATAATCGTTAATTATTTGCTTATAAATTAAAAAACAGCTAACGTTAAAATTGTCTCGCGCAAAAAGAACAAAAAACCACGTAATGGAACCAAACTATTTGAATAGTAAAGCACAATAAACTAAGGTGGAAAAAACAAATATATATTTTAACTTTATTAGCCAAAGTTAAACATAAAATTCATTACACAAAAACCGTACAAATAAATTTATCGGCTTATTTACATTAATAATAACTATATTTGCTGAAAATTAAATATATGGAAAATATCTTTACAGGGGAGAATATTTTAGACTTTATAAAAAAGTTTCCCGATGATGACAAATGTAAGCAAG
>Ga0265327_10001362_pt1 | contig 31566 bp, 22 predicted proteins | sample 41621metaG_FD_202089 | JGI IMG/M metagenome (GOLD analysis project Ga0265327, IMG submission 202089) | Rhizosphere microbial communities from Carex aquatilis grown in University of Washington, Seatle, WA, United States - 4-16-21 metaG | ecosystem: Host-associated > Plants > Roots > Rhizosphere...
GTGAATTCCCTAAAGCTGGTTTCGGCACGTTTGCTCAGAAAACGCGCCTTCCCGGAGGTCCGCCAGAAGCTCTGGGGGAACCACTTCTGGACCCCAAGCTACTATGCCGGCTCCTGTGGGGGTGCAAACCTCGAGACGGTAAAGAGCTATATTCAGGCCCAACGGCAGCCTTCGTTTCCCAGAGGGCGGCGCTAGACCCGGCCTAAGCTTCGCTTTGGCCAGGTTTGCGCGCCGCCAGTGATCAACCACTACCGGACCCGACCCCAAAGCGCGCGATAGGCTGGCTCCCATACGCCCACATGGAATGCGCTTAAGTTCAGCTCCGAGCGGATCTGCCTTTGCAGAACCGGGTCCGTGGTTGCGTTGGGCTCCCAAAGGAGCAGGGACATTGCGTGGTAGATTCGCTGTCTAGGATGACGCCATGGCCGCGGCCTTGCATGCAGCCGGAAGCGATCGGCACGGAAATTGAGCAGGAGATTCAATAAAGGGGACGAATTCGCACATTTGTTGCGGCCATCCTCCGCATAGGAGCGGGCCGAGGAATACGTTCCGCCGAGACGGCACGACTCTAGGCGAAGCCAGCATTGCATCGCGAACGCGGTGACTTCGCCGAGGCGGACAAACAACAAATCTTTGGAGATCGGATCAAGTTGAGGGTGAAGCTTGAATTCGATGCCTGCCGCATGGTGACGGAGTACGTCTCGGAGCCACGTGGAGTCGCTGTTCTTTGAGAGGGCAGCGAGGCGCCGATGGCGCTCCCTGCAGCTCCAGTGATAGGCGCCGCGAGCGGCCAGAAGCGCGTCTCCAAACGCAAGCTGAGCCTTTGCACAATTTCTCACCACAAAATCCGCGCCCGATCGGGTGAGGGGCCCTGTCTCAAGAAGGCCACGGGCGAAGAGCAGCCCGGTCGACCGGTTCATGAGGAGACGGGTCGCCTCCGATTGGGGAATCTTCTCCGGATCCCGGTGAGGATCCCAGGCGGACGCCAAATGGACGGACCTGCCTGCCCAAAGCACGCGGTGCCCTACAGCTAGATCGTAGGCAAACATGCTGGCGGGCTTGGCCCCAATTTCCTCAAGGGAGGTGATCTTGAACTCAATTTCCACGTCGGCGAGATGGGTTAGTATCTCGCCCAAGACCTCCAGGCGCCGGTGATAGCGGAGCTCGTTCAAATGCCGGTTGCCCTTTATTGCGACGTAGAACTCAAGGTCGTTGTAGGGCCGATCACCCGCCAACTCCCTGAGGACACCGCCCTCGCCGCGGCCGTATCCGCCCCCGAGAATCACCGCCTGAAGGTGGCCCGAGGGAATCAATCCAAGGATTCCATCGACGATTCCTTCGCACGTGTGTCTGAGATGGCGCTCCAGGCCGTCATCACCGTCGAGAGTGAATCGCGCCTCTTGGCCGGTCGCGGCGCAGGTTTGCGACTGCTCGGTCATGGTGGGCATGGATGCACTCCCAACTCGGATTTCAAAGCGTATCCCCCTGCGCCATTGACGCGATGCATCTGCCAGCCGGCATGGAATCCATGGACTCTGCCCAACCGTTGTTGCCAGCGTATCCGGGCGGCAGACATGAACTGGCTCATCCGGCCGGTCCGAAGGCAGAAACGCATGTCCGCTAAGACATCGCGTGGCCAAGCAAGGAGCAGGGAGCGCGCCGCGCCAAATTCCCGTTTGGAGCCTGTCCAAAGGCTTGCGATGGCCCAGGCCTCACCAAAGCTGCGCTTGTAAGCCTGCCTGGGCGTGTAGTTGTGCGAGTGCATGACGACTGATGTTGGGCAGTAGGAGACCCGGTAGCCCTCGGCGCGGCACCAGCGGGTATATTCGTCATCCTCGGAGTACTGCATCGTCTCCCGAAAGCCGCGCCTGGCCCAGGCGTCGCGCCGCAGTCCGCTGCTCACCATGCTGAAGAAGTTGTCCCAGTTCGCGGATTCCCGTGTGGCACCAAAGCAGCGCTCATAATCGCGCGCAACGGCCGCCTCGCAGTCGGGGCGGGGGATCTGTCGGCCGAACACGGCCGCGACCGTGGGATCGGCGAGCGCCGAAACAAGCGGCTCAAGCCAGTTGGCCCCCTGGGGCGTGGCATCTGCATTAAGGAAAATCACACGGTCATGGCGGGCCAGTTTCATGCCATGGTTCAGGACCCGACCGGGACGGTATTCATGCGGCAGCATCTGCACGAACCGCGCGGGCTTTGCGTCGATGATCATCTCGACTGACCCGTCAGTAGACCCCGAGTCGAAAGCGATAAGTTCCCAGTTCTTGTAGGTTTGCGCATTAAGCGCTGCGAGAGTGGACCGCAGGGCCCATCCCTCATTGAACGACCGAAGGACAATGCTGACGTGAGGATCTTCCACTTCCTTCAGTCTACCGAAGGCGCGGTCCCTCGGAAATGGGGTGGTTACCGCCCGGGATGGGGGTGCAGACCCACTGGCCGCGAGGTGCTTTGATAAGGCAGAATATGCGCGACGACCGACTATCAGTATGACCATTCACAAGAACGATTTGCCGATCTCGATATCCATCGGGATCATGGCTTGGAACGAGGAGGCGTGTATCGAGCGGACCCTGGATTCGCTGTTCGCTCAGTCGCTATTTGAACACCTCGCCGGCCGGAATGAAGGCTGTGAGATAGTCTGCCTCGCGAATGGCTGCACCGATGGAACGGTCAGTGTTGCCGAGAGGTTCTTTGAGCGGATGGGGCGCGAGCATCCTTATCGCGGGTGCTTCAGTGCTCGCGTGGCGGATATTCCCGAGCCGGGCCGCAACAATGCATGGAATCGGTTTGTCCACGAATACTCCGCGCGCGAGACCCGGTACATCTGCCTCATGGATGCGGATATCATTTTCGACCAGCCACGCACCCTTGAGCTCGTCATGGGTGAGCTCGAGCGCAACCACCACCTCGGTGGAGCCTCGGACTTCCCGCGAAAGAGCGTCGCCAACAGGGCGCGCCTCTCCACCCGAGAGAGGCTCTCGCTCGCGTCTTCAGATATGACGGAGACGATTGAAGGCCGCCTAAACGGGATGCTCTATTGCCTGCGGTCGGACATTGCTCGCAACCTGTTCCTTCCAAGGGATCTTGGCGCGCCGGATGACGGATTCTTCAAGGCAGCCATCTGCACCGACTTCTTCCGGGCGCCGAGCGATCCATCCAAGGTCGTCTCGGTGCGCGGCGCCACCCACCTGTACCACCCGTATCTTTCGATGCGGGATGTGCTGAACAACCAGAAGCGCCAGATGATCGGCCAGACGACCGTGTACGTGCTGATAGAGTACCTGAAGGCGCTGCCCGAGCCCGAGCGCGCTTGCCTCGGAGCGACGATTCGTCGGAACGAGGGGCGCGACCCGGATTGGTTCAGGAAGCTGATCGATGCCCATGTCGCCCAAACCCATGTTTTTTGGAAGCTTTTCCCTGGAATCCTCACCTTTCGTTGGCAGCGATTGGGCAAGATGCGCGGAATCCGGCGTTTGACTCATTTTCCCGCGGCCGCGGCGGGCTTTATCGTCACGCTTGTCGCATGCTGGCTGGCGCTGCGATTCCTTCGGCGGGGGGTGTCGAATTATTGGCCGAAAACCGAACGCCAGGTGATCGATGCCACCGGGGGAGTGGCTGCGAAATGAGGTCATTTAAGATCCTCGAGAAGAAAATGATATGCCCGTTTCCAATCCAAGAGAGGATGGGCGGCCCAAGAATATTGCGCTGCCGGGAGAACCTCGGAAGCCGGGAGAGGTGCACTGAGGTGAAGACCCGTATGCTACCGACGGCGGGAATGGCCGTGAGAGCCCTTTTCCCATGACACCGTCGCACATGATCGCGTTGGTGTTGATCCCGCCGCTCGTTCTGGCGAGCGCGGCGGCTGCAATTTGGTCCCGACTGGTCAGGGATGTCTTCTTCTTCGCCATGGTAAGCCTTGCCGTGCTCGTGGAACGACTGGACGTAAACTTCCTCAGCGATGCGTGGTATAGGGGCACGACCCGCGGGATACAGGTCTCGCTGATCGAGATCCTTGCCTTTGGCCTCCTTTTGGGCTGCGTGCTTGGGCCACGCCCCAGTGGTCGGAAGCTGTTCTGGCCGGGAAGCCTTGGGTTCATGCTGCTGTACTTCGCCTATGCCGGAGTATCGGTGATCGTATCGGAACCCAAGATGTTCGGCGTGTTTGAGCTCTCGAAGATCGTCGCCAGCACCTTGGTATTCCTTTCTGCCGCATTCTATGTGCGCTCAAGGCGCGAGTGGTCGCTGCTGGTAATCGCCCTTGGCTGCGCGGTGGGCTTCGAGGGCCTTTGGGCGGCCAGGCAACATTTCGTCATGGGCCTCGACCGGTCCGCTGGCACCTTGGATCATGCCAACAGCCTCTCGATGTATTTCTGCACGACGGTGCCGTTGCTCGCAGCTGTCGCGGCATCAGATTGGTCGCGCGGGCTCAAATGGTTCTGTGGGTTGTGTTCCGCATTGGGGGCCATCGGGCTCCTCCTTACCTATTCCCGCGCCGGGGTGCCGGTCTTCGCGTTGTGCGTGGTTGGCGCCGCAGCGGCCTGCGCATCCTGGCGACCGAGTCCAGGAAGGATTGCAGTTCGTTCGGTCATCTTCCTCGCGGCGGTTGCCATGGTTGTTGCGGGATGGGGCGAGATGGAGCGGCGTTACACCGCGACCAGCCTCGAGCAGGAATATTTCGACACCACGGTCGACGGGCGAGGCGTCTATATCCGACTCTCGGAAGCCATTGCCAAGGAGCATTTCTTCGGTGTCGGACTCAACAATTGGTCCTATCGGGTCAGCCGCACATACGGGCCCCGCCTGGGGTACCGGTTCGACGACTACGACAATCTGATCTCGGTCTACGGGACGAGGAATGACAAGGCCTTCGCCAATTCGTACCTCGCGGCTCCGGCTCACAGTCTCGCCGCCCTGACGCTGGGTGAGCTTGGAGTCCCAGGGCTCGCCATCTTCGCTCTGCTCTGGCTGCGCTGGCTCTCGATGGGCGTTCCGTTCCTCATAATGCCGAAGGCCGATCCGATGCGAGTAATGGGGGTCGGGATTCTGTTCAGCATCTGTGGCATCTTTGGACAGAGCCTCACGGAGTGGGTCTATAGGCAGACGCCGATCATTTTCACCTTCTATATTCTCCTTGGAGCCCTCGCCAGCCTCGCGCACGGGCGATATGAGGCGCGGATCTCCAGCCATCCAACCGGAGTTGTACCTGGGGAGGCGGAAACGGCTTCTGTTAAGCGCCTCGTTTCCGAAGTCGGTTAGCAAATGAGAATCGCCCAATTACTGAGGAAATATGACCCGTCGGAGTGGGGGGGCACCGAATCGGCAGTCCTTCAGCTGACGGCCGACATGGCGGATCACGGAGTAGAGTCCGTGATCTACGCTCCGAGGTTGCTCCACGATGGCGGGAAATCGGATCCGTTCGCGGCTGCAGGATGCACCGTGCGTCGTTTTCGGGCATGCGTTCCCATATGGGGCATTTCCTCGGGTCGGAAGATGCAGATGGTGGCGGTCGGTGGAAACTTGGTCTCCTTCAGTTTGATCGGAGACCTCTGGAAAGAGCGAAGCATCGACGTGATCCACTCGCACGCGCAGGGTCGCCTTGGAGCAATGGCGCGGGTCGTAGCCCGGGGCAGGCGGCTTCCGTTTGTGATCAGCATTCACGGCGGGGTCTACGATTTGCCGACCGAAGTGCGCAAGGCGCTCCAGAAGCCTTATTTGGGTGGTTGGGACTGGGGAAGGCCCCTCGGGCTCATCTTGAGGGCAAGGCATCTCATAGACCAGGCGGACGCGGTCATCACCTTCAATCCCCGCGAGGCTGCTTTGATTCGGGAACGCCACCCCGGGCGACGGGTTCAAGTCGAGCCCCATGGGGTCCCGACCGGGCTCTTTGCACGTGATTGCAGGGACATCGCGCTGTCGGCCTTTCCCCAATTGGGGGGCCGCCAAGTGCTGCTTATTCTCGGTAGGATCGACCCAACCAAGAATCAGGAGTGGGTCATCGCGGAGGCTACCGAGCTCGCACGGCGCCATCCCGATGTCTGCCTGGTGTTCGTCGGCGCCTTTACGAACCAAGAATATGGCAATGCGCTCCTCGCCCGCATAGCCCGAGATGGCTTGGGCAATCACGTCATGCTCTTGGGAAGCCTGCCTGTTGGTGATCCCCGATTGGTCGGACTCCTCCAGGAGGCAAGGGCCGTGGTCCTTCCCTCGCTTTCCGAGACATTTGGGATCGTGATCCTCGAGGCATGGGCCGCAGGAACACCGGTCATTTCAAGCCGGACCTCGGGCGCCCTGGCGCTAGTCGAGGACGGAACGAATGGGTTGCTTTTTGATCTCGAAAGACCCGGGACCTTCCACTCGGCGGTGGACCAAATCTTGGAGGATCCAGGCCTTGCCAAAGGGTGGGGAACGGCGGGGCGTGCCAAAGCCGTGGCAAACTTCGACACGGCTGTTCGGGCGGAGAGCATGAAACGGCTGTACGAGGAGCTGATCGAAGAGAAAAATGCATTACGTAATTCTAAGGGATGACGACACGTGCGCCTTCACGCCCCCGGCGTGTCTGGAGCGCATCTACCGCCCGTTCTTGAACCGCGGGATGCCCGTCAGCCTTGCGGTCATCCCCTCCGTTCGCACCGACGTAAGGACTGCGGACGGGCTCCTTGAGGGCTTCCTTACTTCCGGAAGCGGACCCGCGACATCATTGGCCCCCATTGGGCTGAACTGCGAGCTTGTGGCCTACCTGGGGTCGGAGAGGGGCTACCATTTTGCGCAGCACGGTTTCCATCACGACATCTTCGAGTTCGGGGGTTCCGACGGACGGGAGCTTGCTGACCGCCTGGAAAGAGGAGCCCGCCTCCTTCAGGATTCCGGGTTCAACCGCATCGAGGCATTTGTCGCGCCCTATGACAGGCTCTCCAGGGCGGCCTTCGTCGAGGTCGCCGCCCGTTTCGACGTCATATCGACCGGCTGGTTCGAGTTTGGCCGGATGCCTCCGCGCTGGTGGCCGGCCTACGCCTTGAAGAAGCTGGGGCGGCACGAACACTGGAGGGCCGGGAAGGTGACCCTGCTGAGCCACCCCGGGTGCCTGCTATCGTTCCACAAGGAGCGCGGCACAATGATGGAGTCGGTGCGTCAAGCTGTGGACGGCTCTGCGCTCACGGTTCTCGTCTCCCATTGGTGGGAATTCTTCCGGATGGGTGTCCCGGATGACGGACTCATCGACGTCATGCACGAGATGGCAGAATGGCTGGCAAGCCGCGACGACGTCCGCGTGGTCACCTTTGGAGACGTGGCCGGCGGCCGCATTCCGATCCGTTGATCTGTGGGTGGCCCTGCCACCGATCGCGTCCGGTTGCGGGCGTTTCGGGGTCCGGTCTATGTGTCCCCCGTAATCGGTCAGTTCGCCTCTTGGAAACCCCGAATCGCGTTTTGAACGTCTTTGGCGTCGGACTTCCAGAGGCCGTTGATGAAGATGGGCTGGCTCCCTCCCGAGGTCTCGATCGAGAGGTTCGAGAGAAAGATGCCATTCTTTACACGGATTGAGGCGATGGCCCGGTAGTTTATATGCTCCTCCCTGGAGCCAAAGATCCGCCTCTTTCGAAACAAGATCCGGTCGGAGGAAAGGACAACCGAATCTCTGAAGAGAAAGTTGTTTGCCGACCACCGGCTTGACCAATAGGTCCTCTCGGCGGCCCGGTCGGGGCCCGCTTCACTCCCGGTGTCTTTAGTTCTCGGTGGAACCGACTGAGGTGCATCAATTCCGGCAAGCAGCTTTCGCTTCGCATCTGCAAACTCCTGATCAGTTAGGGCTCCGGCGCTCCTGAGGTCGGCCAGCTTTCCAAGCTCATTCGATAGGTCCATCGGATTATCCCCCGCCGTGGTTCAGCAACGCCGCCCGTTCAGCCTGAGCCGTCATCAAGTCGTAGGTATGCGGGATCGCGGTGACGCCATCGGACACATCGGAGTAGTTCGTCAGAAGGCTGGCGTAACTGTGGGGCGCGTCGGGATGGTAGCCGTGCATTGCCCGGATGGGACGCTCACCCATATGGCTGGGGACAATGAGCACCCCCTCGGCTACCAAGAAGATCAGCTCGCCGAAATAGCGATCGGGAAAGAGCGTGCCAAGTTCCTCCAGCTCGGCGTCGGGTAGGATTCGGCCCTGGGAGACGCCCTTCAGCTTTTCCGTGACAAGCTTGCGCGCTTCGTCGGTGAAGAACCAGAAACGGGCCATCGTTGAGTCGTAGACCACCGCATAGTCGACTCCCATTTTCAGGCCGAGCGGCGCGAGCTGGGCACGAAGGTCGAGGAGCTTGTCGCAGTTGGCCATGCCATGGTCGCTGAAGATCGTCAGGAGGACCTCCCCATAGTGCTTGCGGGCGCATGCCATGAGTTCGTCCAGCCAAGGCTCATAGGCGTCGAGCTTGGCGGGAACCTCGGGCGACGTGTTGCCGACCCGGTGGAGGATTCCGTCCAAATCCGGCCAGTAAAGGAAACCGAAATCGATCTTTTCCGCTTCGATGTCCGCGATGATGCCGTCAAGGTTCTGGCGCTCGCTGCGCTTTGGGTCGCTTACATGCCAGGCGATTCCCCGTTCCTGCATATGATCGAAAATATTGGGGCCGCGGTTCAACCCTCCGGGCTGCAGGGGATTCTTCTTCTCGGAGAAGTCGAACATGGAGATATATTCGAAAGGAATGTTATACAGGTCGAAGTAGCCCCGGAACTTGAGGTGGACTTTTAGGACCTTGGAAAGCCGGTGCCGGAACATTCGCCTGCTGGTGAGGGCCCGCGGCAGCCACCGCAGATGTCGAAGGCTCCTAAACGGCGAATGCACGGGATCATAGACGAAATAGCACCAGTTGCGGTGTTCGACCGGCCAGCGACCTGACAGGATGGAGGGAATACAGGCGGAGCTGTAGCCGAATACGGACCTGAGCTTTCGCCTTTCCGGCGCGTGGGCGCGAGCGAAAGGATGGTCCTTTATGATTTCCCACCCGCAGGCGTCGACGAACACAAAAAGCGATAGCAGGGGTTTCATTTTAGTCTTGGGTCTCAGGCGCTTGCTGGAAAGAGGAAGGAGCCGCGCCGAAGCTGGATGCGCCGAGATGTCGCGGGCTTCCTGCGCACATCCCCTGAGCTTTCTTCGGTCATCAGGAGAAATGCCTGATCGTCGTCCATCAAGGCATCGCCTCGGAATCGGTTGAGCTCGGTTGCCAGGCGGTCGCGAAGCTCGGTTGCATTGCGCCCGGGTATCGCATTGGCCTTCAGCCATGCCGTAAGCCGACGCTCGCCGTAGGGCGTGCCGGCCAGATTGCGCGTGTCGGTCAGCCCATCCGTATACAAGAGGATTGCGCCGGGCGATCCAAGACGGGCCGTGAGGTGGGGATAGTCTGTATCCGGCAACACTCCCAGTGGAAGCCCTCGAATCGGCATTGGCACGACGGAGCGGCGTCCGGGAGGGACAAAGAGGAACGGGCAATGCCCCGCGCTTGCCGCAGTCAGGTTCCTGGTCTTCAGGTCAACGAGGACGATCTGCGCGGTGATAAACATGGCGACCGAAGAGAGCTCCTTATAGAGGAGACGGTTGAGCCCGCTGAGCAGCTGGGATGGGTCGGAGCTGCGCGAGGCCAGGCCACGCAAGAGTCCGCGCATGGTCGTTGCGAACAGGGCTGCGGGGACCCCCTTGCCCATCACGTCCGCAATCATCAGAAGGATCCTCTGGCTGTCGAGGGCGATGGCGTCGTAGAAGTCGCCACCAACCTCACGCGCGCTCTGCCAGCCGCCCGCCATGCTGAATCCGGGCAATTGGGGCAAAGTCCGAGGAAGGAGAAGGTGCTGGATGTCCTGGGCGATCTCGAGTTCACGCGCGACGACGCGGTTGTGAACCTCGTCCTTTTGACGGCTAAGATTTAGCGTCTGGATGGACAGGAATTCGGCAAAGGTTCGGATAACCTCGTCCTGAAGCCTTCCAAGCGGAAAGTCCCCGTTTCGCCGTCCAACCGCTATTGTTCCCACGAGCGTCTCACCAAAACATAGGGGGCAGACCAGCCCCGCTCCGTCCGGGCCAACGGATCGAAGGGGCTCAGATAGGTCGGAGCTTTCCCTGTTGTCGAACCGCATGGCTGTCCGGGTCGTGGCCACTGTCGCCTCAATACATGTGATGTTGATTGCCAGCTTGGCAGCCGTCGGAAGTTCTATGGGCGCGGATGCAAGATCCGGTTCGGAGGCTGCCGCAACCAGCAGTTTTCGCCTATCAGGAGAGAGCATTCGAAGGACATACCAATCCGCGGAGGTCAGGTGGAGGAGATCGACGAGTAGGCGGCCCTCGAAACCCTCGGAGACCTTGTCGATGCGGCCCAGCTCAGCGCAGCAGCGGAAGACCGAGGATAGCGTCTCAGAACGAAGCTGCAGCTCGTCGGCCATCTTTCCCATCTGGCTTGTGGCCTCTGCCAGATCGCGTTTGCATTTCTCATAAGAGAGCGGGTTTACCGTCCCCTCGTCGACCGGTGTGACCGTTTGACGGATCGCCTTTCGCTTCTTGCGCATGACCAGGATGTTCTCGTTCGTCCCACGGAGGTAGCGGACCTCGTCCATCACCGACTGGATGAGGAAGAGGCCGCGTCCGCGGTCTGTCATGGGGGGCGGCGGGGGGATTTTTTCCGGAAGGTCGAATCCGCCTGAGTGGTCTGTAACGCGCAGTTCGATCTGTGACGGCGTGAAGAGCGCCTCGGCGATGGGCCTAAGCTTGCGAAATGGTCCCTCGGCGTATTCCACGGCGTTGTTGCTGGCCTCCGCGATGCAGAGCTCGTAGGAGAATAGCTCCTTTTCCGCGACGCCCTGCTCCGCGAGGAAATTCCTGATCGCTACCGACACCTCACGGGCGGCGGCCAAGTCCGGAGCGAAGGATAGCCTGAGTGTCGCGGGCCGGGCCGGCTCGAGAGAGGGGGCAGCCATGGAATCAGCGCCTCACAATTTCGAATAGCTGCTGCATCTGGGTCAGCTCCAGCAACTGTTGAATCTCGGGTGTGGGATTGAGGAGCCGCAGAACCATGTCCTTTCGCTGGGCGGTGGCGCGGTAGAGGGCAAACAGCGCGCCGAGTCCACTGCTGTCCATGAAGCGAGTTTGGGAGAGATTGATCTCGATCACGGAAGGCGACGTAGCGAGCGCTGATTGGAGGCCGTCGCGGAATGCGGCCGCATTTACTGCAGTTAACTCCTGAATCTCGGACACGTTTAGGGTCTCGCCCTGATTTTCAATTTTCATAACGGCATGTCGTGTTTAACTTGGAAGCTTCAGGTTGGACGCTTCGCTTAGGGGAGTCCGCAGGACCTGTATCAAATCGATCTGCGATCCGGAACGTGCCCGTTGGCTCGCCGTCCTTCCGAAGCGGTCGGTCCCGTCCGCAGGCTGAATCGTCGAAAGGGAACTCAGGAGGAATGGATCGGGAACGATGAGCGAGGAGTCCGTTCTCCAGTCGGTCAAGGTGCTGCCCCAAGCCAGCGAGTTGGCGACCGAGGTCAAAGGCCCTACAAACGTGTCGGGGCCGATCCAACTTTGGGTTACGCAAGCCTTGCTGCTGACAACCGTCCGATCTTCGAGAATAGCTCCCGGACCGATAGTGGCTCCGGCTTCCACGGATACCTGGTCACCGATCCAGCACGGGGCGAACAACTTCGCCATCGGTGAGACCCGGGAGCGGCTGCCAATCCAGACGCCCGGGCTCTTCTCCGCTGTTCGGATCCTGGCGGGAGTTAACGCCAGCGGCATCCATGCAATCAAGCCGGCGAACCAGCCAGCGTAACTCTCAAAGAGGGGCGCCTGCGGGCATCCTGGCAAGTGAGACATCGATACAATGTCGTGGGGCGCCGGCAGCCAGCCGTCTGGATCAACCGACTTGTACTTCTCGGCGGCTTCGCTGCGCGTCGGCTCGACATGTGAGCCAATGACCTCGAGCCGCACGCCCCAGCGCGCGCCGTTTCCGACCGATGCTCGTACCTGGTCTTCGCCGTCGACGACGATGATCCTGATGTCCCGAGCCCCAAGCGTGGTTAGGTGTTCGATCCAGTGTCCCGCAATGCAGTCACCAAAGATCGGTGTTGTCGCTAGGGGGCCGGAAACCGCGAGGTGCGGAACGGCTGGCCTACGTGAAAGACAGATCAGCAGTGACTTCATCAATAAGCGCCCGAGCCGAAGACCACCGCGCGCGGTGTCTTGGCGAGAATCCGTAGGTCCTGTCGCAGGCTCTGGCTCTCGATATAATTGACGTCGAGACGTACCTGTCCCGGAAAGTCTATCTCCGCGCGGCCGCTAATCTGCCAGACACATGTAATCCCCGGCTTGACTGAAAGACGCCGGCGGTCGGCGAGCGAATATAGCGCGACTTCCCGCGGCACGGGAGGGCGCGGCCCTACGAGAGACATGTCGCCGCGGAAGACATTGTAGAACTGGGGCAGTTCATCGAGGGAGAAGCGTCGCAGGTATCGGCCGATCGTTGTCACCCGTGGATCATCTTTGATCTTAAACGTCACTCCATTGCCGTGCTTGTTGGCCGCGAGGAGCCCAGCTAGGAGTATTTCTGCGTCGGGGCGCATCGAACGGAATTTGAACATCTTGAATTCGCGGCCGTGGCGACCGACGCGGGTTTGCGGGAAGATTGCAGGTCCCCCGTCCATCCGAACTATCGAGCCGATAATGACCAGCGGTAAGGCCAAGATCACGAGGGCTGCCAGGCTCCCGAGCACGTCTACGACCCGCTTTGTAAGCTCTGCGCTGCGCATCAGCCATTTCCAAGAGAGGCGCCGAAGGGAGAAGCCTAGGTTGAGTCTGAACAGGCCGCGACGGCTTTCAAAGGTGGCGAAATGCCCCAAAAGCTCGGGGCAGATGCGGCTGGGATTACTTGTTTTCATGAGATGGTGGCCGTGGACGCTGGTTGTGCTGCCCCCGAATCTTGGGATGCAGTGGTGAATAGATCCTCGAGACCGTCGATATAGGTGTTGTAATTGAACTTCTCGTCAGCGAGACGGCGGCCACTGCGCCCGAGACTTCGGGCGAGCGCCTTGTCGACCAGAAGCGTATCGATCTTCCTCGCGAACATCTCGCGGTCCATCCACCGCACGAGGAATCCATTGATACCGTCCAGGAGCCATTCGCGGATTCCACCTGCGTCAAAGGCGACTACTGGAAGGCCACAACGCATGGCTTCAAGACCCGCAGCGCCAAAAGGCTCCGGCCACAGGGAGCTCATTACCGCCAGTGAGGCTTCATGGTAGTGGACCGCGATCTCGGCCTGGGGAACGAAGCCCTTGAAATGAACCCGACCATCCAGTCCCAGCCGGCTGCAGAGGCGCTCGCATTCCTCCCTTTGGCTGCCGTCGCCCAGAATGACGCATTCGAAGGGTGATTTTACGTTTGCGAGTGACTCCAGCAGCACGTCGACACCCTTCCCGCGGATGATCTGGCCCGAATACACTATCAGGTTGCGCGAGCTGAAGGTGGGTTCGTCGAGAGTCTTCGTGGGCAGCGGAACCGGGGCATGAATCACGATCTGCCCCGGCGCAAAGCCGTTGCGAAGCAGTTCCTGCCTCATGTAGTCCGTGGCGACAACCATTCGGTAGTACTTCTTGTTTACCGCTATCTCCCGGAGCTTGGCGCCGTAGCTGACCCATTTTACGGGGAATCCGGTCCCGGTGGCCCTGGCGATCGAGGCCCCGCAGGGGACGATGCAGTAGGGGGATGCAGGCCTTGTGCAGATATTGCGGCTAAAATAGTGATATTTGTAGCTGCGCATGCAGTAGAGATCATGGTCGTGCACCATCCGGATCACTGGCCGTTTGTAGGATGCGAGTGCACCAAGCACTTTTGGGTTTGAGAACTTGTTGAGGACAAGGACGTCGGGCTCAAACTCCGCCAGAGCCGCATCCACCGTATGCTGCGCGACGGTGCTTGATTCTCCCAAAGCATAACGACTGGCGAAAACATCGCTCCATTCGGCTTCACCGCTGCCGGTGCCCCCATGGGCTAGCCCCACGACGTGGCCTCGCTGCTTAAGTGCTTGCGCAGTAAGAAGAATGTTCACCTCGGCGCCCCCTTGGGCCCCAATCCTTTCATGAATGTAAAGCAGGCGCATTGCCGGTTGATTGTCAGGATTTGGTGTCGGTGCGTTTAGAGCCGAATATGGTAGACTCTCGCCGGCGTACAATGGAGAGGGGGTGAACACCCCAGAGGACGGCTACAAACACCTACCTCCTGCGCGGAACAGGCATGATCTGGCAGACACTAACACTGCCTATGTTCAAGCCCAACCCGCCGAACTGATGTCCCGAATCTCAACCAGCCTTCCTATGACCTATCAGGAGGCCCTGAGGGACCACCTCTCCAACCCGGGCGACGTCACACTTAAGCAGGCCTACGAACTGGGTCGGGCCGCTGCGGACGGCGGCTTGGAGGTTTTCGATTTGATTCGCCTGCACCACCAGGCAATAGCCGAAGGAATTCTGCCTGGCGGCGAGCGAACCCATCCTGCGAGCCTCGCACCAATGCTCGATGCGTTTCTGCTCGAGGTCCTTTCGCCCTTTGGCGTTACCGACGGTTCCCCTTGCGGCGCAAGGGACCGGTCATCCGGATCTCGAGATTGGGAGGCCGACGAACTCATGGCGCGCAACGCGGAGCTCGAGGACGAGATAGCGGAATGCAAGAGGAGCGAGGCTGTGGTCCAGGCGGCCAAAGATCACTACTTCGAGCTCTATCAGGACGCCAGGGCTATGGAGGCGAATCTTCGCGACCTCTCCGCCCAGGTACTCACAGCCCAGGAGGAGGAGCGGAAACGCATCAGCCGCGAGCTTCACGATGAGATCGGCCAAGCGCTGACGGCGATCAATGTGTCGATAGCAATGCTCAAGAAGCAGGCTGCCTCAGATCCGTCGTTTCTGCACAATGTGGCCGAAGCCGAGCAGCTCCTGGAACGAACGATGGAAACCGTGCACGCTTTCGCGCGCGAGTTGCGCCCGGCGATGCTCGATCACCTTGGTCTGCAGTCCGCCCTTAGGGCCCACAATCTCGCCTTCGCGAGGCGGACCGGAATCAGGACGGAGCTCGTCGCCCATCCCCGTCTTGCCCTGCTCGATGAGGGCCGAGCGGAGGTCCTGTTCCGTGTCGCGCAGGAGGCGTTGAACAATGTCTACAAACACGCGGGCGCGACCTGCGCAAAGATCGAGTTCACGGCGACCGAAGACTCCATTACCATGGAAGTGGCCGACAACGGCCGCGCCTTTGACCTTGAGGAGCATGCGGCAAGGCAATGCAGCGGGCGCCTCGGTCTCCTTGGCATGCAGGAGCGTGTGCGCCTTGTGAAGGGCGTCTTCTCCATCGAGTCGGAACCGGGGAAGGGCACGCGCGTTCGCGCAAGAGTCCCACTGGATGCGTTGCCGAAGAACGGCGCGCGCCATCCGGCCGGGCGCAATGGCCGCTCGCTTCCTGCGTTTATAGCGGAGCCAAGGCCAAACCTATATGAAGAAAATATCTGTATTGCTCGCTGAAGACCACGTCGTCGTCCGCCAGGGCCTTCGGTCGCTGCTGTCGGCCGAAGCCGACATCGAGGTGGTGGGCGAAGCTGGAAACGGCAGGCAGGCGGTCAGGATGGCTCAGGAGCTCCGTCCCGACGTTGTCGTGATGGACATCGCCATGCCGATGCTGAACGGACTCGAGGCCACTTCGCAGATAGTCGCCAATGACATCCCGACCAAGGTGTTGATCCTCTCGTCGTACGCCGACGACGAGTATGTCCACCAGCTTACGGAGGCGGGCGCGTCCGGCTACCTTATCAAGCAATCTGCCGCCAGTGAGCTAATCAAGGCCGTGCGCGAGATCGCCAAGGGCAACGCCTACTTCAGCCCTTCTATCCTGAAACGCCTGCTCGACCTCTACCGGGAGTCCTACGTCAAGGGGAGGCTTGTCGGCCGGGGGAACGAGCACCTGACCAGTCGCGAGCGGGAGGTACTTCAGATGGTGGCAGAAGGCCAGGTGAACAAGCAGATTGCGTCGACGCTCAACCTCAGCATCAAGACCGTCGAGAAGCACCGACAGCAGTTGATGGACAAGCTGAACATTCATGATGTCGCCGGACTGACCCGCTACGCCATCGCCCACGGGGCCGTGGAAAGCACGGGCCGGATCAGGGGCGTCTCAGAGAATCTGGATGAGCCAATGGCGCAAGGCGGTGTCGCTGGATTGGTGGGCCCCCCGTTGGTGGCTCCCGCGCCGTGCTAGCGCTCGCGGCCGCCGGCGCCCCAGGTGGCACGTCCGTCCATTAGGGAAAATCCCATTCCGGAAAGCCGGGCGCCCTCGAGGCCGACTGCGCTAGCGGACACCCTAAGCTGCACCCAACGCCCGACAGGAGGCAGGTCCCCCGAGCGATGGCGCCCGGGCGATCCGTTGGTGCCAAAGGTAATCTTGTTTGCGCCCCAATAGGCGCGGTGCTCCCAGGAAGTCCCGTCGTTCCATGCAAGCATGATCTCCGTGGGCGGGTGGGCGGGATCGACGTACACCCAGGCAAAGAGGGAATCTCCCGGATTGACCTCAAGAGTCGCCGTTGCGCCGGTGAACGAATGCTGGTGGAGGCCCGAGGCGACATTGGACTGGTGCGAGAGCGGGCCCGAATGAGGGCTGGGATCCGCCGCGATCCAATTCCATCCGTCTCCGCCGGTGGATTCCATCGCGGCGCCGTCGGGTACGGCGCCGTCGAGCCACGTCTCCGCTGGACCGCTTGCTCGGAAGCTTTGTATCGCGAATGCGCGGCGACCGTCGGGCCACTCGGCCTCCGCCTCAACCCATTGAGGGCCGCTGTGCTTTGGGGAGAAGGTATAGGTGGGTCCGAAGGCCGGCTCCTGGTCGCGGGCTTCCCAGACGATACGGGCCATGGCCAGGTCCTCCCCGGGCACCTCCAAGCGAACCGTCTCCGGCGCGTTGAGCTGGACCGGCGCGTCGGGCGCCGCGATCCACGCATTCGCATGGGTCCAATTCCGATATTCAATCTCCGAGTGGGCCGCCAGGAATGCCGAGGCCATCAGTGCCCTGGCCTGGTTGACGGCGATGAACTCGGTGGTGACGTTGAAGGCGTCGCTCCACCGGTCATAGAATGGATAGGGTCCCACCTTCGCGTTGTCGCCGGGATAGGTCGCCTCGCGGAGTTCTCCGGAATATTTCGGCATGTACTGGAAGGCGGCCTGTATGTTTCCTATTGGGATCCCTGACGGCGGAAGGAGCCGGCGGTCGTTCTGCGCATATTGGTCGACGATCTCGCGCTGCCGCCGGACCCCGAGGCCCGTCAGGTAGGTGACGTTGACCGGGTTGCACCCGCCCTCGTAGTTCATTGCGCCCGTGAGCGCGTCAATGTACGCGGGCTTTGGGTCGACCGCGTAGGCGACTGCCATGTCGGATGCCTGGTCGAGGGAGAAATACCACCCGGCGCCGTTCACTGCCTTGGTGGCCAGAGGGAACGGCGTGGCATAGGCATTCTTGGCGGACCAATCGAGCGCGTCGTCGGCGGCCGCCACGACCTGCCTCTCGCATAGTTTCAGGTATCGGGGGTTGAGCGAGGCGACAGGCAATCTTCCGCTGCGGGCCGCGAATGCGTAGCTTCGGATCGCATTCCCCCAGGATTCGGACATCCGCCACCAGCCCCAGCGAAACGTGATGTGGCTCGCCGGGTTGGGGAACCACTCGAAGAGTCTCTTCTGGAACTGGATATTGCCGGTGGCGAGGAAGAGCTCGCATGCCGCCCACGCAAATTCGTCGTCATGCGTGTAACGGTCGCCGTAAAACGTGATCTTTTGGTAGGCGCCCGCTTTACCGTGGCGTGAGACGGCGTTCATCAGGAACTGCCAGCCCAATTCCGCCTGTTTCAGGTACTGGGCTGCCGCGGACGGATAGTGGCGCTTGAATTCGGGCGAAGAGGCGCACTGCGCAAGCGCAGCCACGGCCGCCGCCGTGGCTGCCGTATTCTTTGGCCACACGACCTGGGAGTCGCCGTGGTCGGGCAGTACGTCGGACTCGTATTCGCGGCCTTTCGGGTAAACGAGGAAATAGAAGCCTCCATCGGTGTCCTGGAGCTTGGCGATGTAGTCGGCCTCCCATTTTGCCTCCTGAAGAATATCGCCGATGCCGTCGCCGCTCTCCGGTATCCCCAGGTTGTCGAGCCCCGCGGCGCCCGGGATCGAGTCCACTGTAAAGACCAGATAGTGGATGAGTTCGGCGCTGTTGATCGTATATCGGCTGTAGTCGCCTGCGTCATGGTGGCCTCCTGAGACGTCCACGGAACCGGTCCTCACGAAGGGATAGAGCTGGCGCGCCTCGCTTGTCAGAGGAGGCGCGCTTTGGGGCGGGTTGTCCGTGTTTGCGGTGCCCGCGTAGCCGGCGATCGTGGCCCAGGTGAAGGCAAATTGAGGGTCGGACTCCACGGGAATCTGCGCTCGTTCTACGTGGCATGCTCCATGGACGAAGCGGGTGAAGGGCAGGTCGTTGCTGGTCCCGCAACGCTGCTGGTAGAGCCCCAGAGCGTAGGTGCGCGTGAACCCCATCGCGATGCCGTCGTTGATGAGAAAAGGCGCCGACGCGCCGAGGCCGGGTATCCAGAGCCGGTACTCCCCGGGGATTCGGAATTCGCTGAAGTCCGCAACAGCGACCTTTTGGTAGGGCGCCGGCGACGTGCGGTATCCGATGTCCCTGCGGAAGGTGAGTTCGCCGGAGAACACGACCTTTCCGCTTCTGGCGTCGATGATCTCGAAGCCGGCCGCGACGGGGATGTCCAACTCTCCCATGTCGCCAAGGTAATAGCCGATCATCGCTTTCTTGGGCAGGGCAGGGACGTAACCTTCCTGATTCACGTGGATGACCGGGCTATAGCGGAGCGGATCGCACGCGGCGGTCGCAGCCTTGGAAGGATTCCCCGCGGGCTGGCCCGCGTCTCGGACCTCGACAAGCTGCCCGGCGTCCTCAAGGGCGATGTCGTGAGCGACTCGGATGTAGAATTGGGTCGCGATCCTGAGGTCGCGTCGAGCAAGCGGCGCATAGGCGACCCTGCGTTTGGACCCGACGGCGGCTATCGCGGCGTCATGCCCCCCGACAATGATCCGGAAATCCGGGACCAAGGGCGCGCCCTTTGCCTCGGAAGAGATTCGCGTGAGCTCAAGGATCGATGGTGAGAGGATGCGCAGCGTGCAATCTCCGACGGCGGGCAGGCTCAACGCGTGGGTGTCCTCCTCCGACCTGAGCTGGGCGTTAAGCTCGGCCGCGATCGGCAATAGGCACAGAATGCAGACGGCGAACTTGTGGCGGATCGGCACGCATACTCATGCTACGGCATGTCGCTCCCGCGGGCCATGGGGTGCTTACCCCTTAGGAACCCATTTGGCGCGGACACGACCGGGATGGCCCGGATTTAGTCAGCTGGAAGGGGGATACGGTCCGGTAGGTGCGTTGTCACGGAATCGCGACAGGTGGGCATCTCTGGACCGTATGTTTGGAAGATATCGTGTCGAATGGGGCGTTACGGGCCGGCGGACGACCGTCCGATCGCGTCCCAGGAGACGCTCCCATCGAAGAGGGCGAAGTCCATGCCGCTTACGACCGATCCCTCGAGTCCGACAGAGGCGGCCGGGACCGACAGCTTCACCCATTTTCCGGTCGCAGGGAGAGGCCCGACATAGTGTCGGCCCGCGGTCCCGTTGTTGCCGTAGGTGACGGTGTTGGCGCCCCAATAGGCCCGGTGTTCCCACGACGAACCGTCATTCCACGCCACCATGATCTCCGAGGGAGGGTGGGCGCTGTCCAGGTAGACCCAGACAAAAAGGCTGTCGCCGGCGTTTACCTGCATGGTGCCCTTGGCGCCCGTGAACCACAGCTCGTGCAGCCCCGCGGCCGTAATGGTCCGGGCGTCAAGGGTTCCGGATTCAGGTGCCGGGCTGGATGAGGCCCAGGTCCAGTTCTCCCCGCCATTTGTCCCTAGGGCGACGCCCGCGGGCAACGCATCGTCGATCCAGACCTGCGTGGGGCTGTTTGCCTGGTAGTCGCCCGCAGCAAAGGCGCGGCGCCCGTCCGGCCACTCGATCTCTGCCTCGACCCATTGATCGCCGTTGTTGACCGGAACGACGGTGTAGGTGGACCCGAACGCCGGCTGCTGGTCCCGGCCCTCCCAGACGATCCGGGCCCCGGTCAAGTCGAGCCCTGGTACCACCACGCTCAGGTCCAATGGCGTATTGAGAAGGGCGACCGTGCTGGGGACGGAGATGGTCGCCACCGGGGCGGTCCATGCGCCGGCCGAGCTCGGTGTAAGGGTTGCCAGGAACGCCGTGGCCATGAAGCCGCGCGCCTGGTTCACGGTGATGAACTCCTGGGTCACGTTGAAGGCGTCGCTCCAACGGTCATAGTAGGGGTACACGTTCTTCGAGCCGCCGTCCGTGGGATAGGAAAGCTCCGCAAGCTCGGGGCCGTAGCTGGGAAGGTATTCAAAACCGGCGGTCACCTGGCCGAGCGGGATGCCGGACGGCGGCAGGATCCTGCGGGAGTTCTGGGAGTACTGGCTGACGTTCTCGCGCTGCCTCTTCAGCCCTAGGCCGGTTAGGAACGTAACGTTGACCGGGTTTGCGCCCCCTTCGTAGTTCATGGCTCCGACCAGGGCGTCGATGTACGCCGGCTTGGGATTGATTTGGTAGGCAACGGCCATGTCTGAGGCCTGGTCGAGGGAGAAGTACCATCCGCCCCCGTTGACCGCCTTCGTGGCCGGAGGGAAGGGACTGGCGTAAGCGTTGTCTCGGGACCACGTCACGGCATCGTCGCCGGCCGCCACGACCTGGCCTTCGCAGGCCGCGAGGAAACTGGCGTCGAGCGCGCCCTGCGGAAGGCGGCCGCTTCGCGCCGCGAATGCGTACGTACGGATGGCGTTGCCCCATCCCTGGGACATCCGCCACCAACCCCAGCGGAAGGTGGATGAGTCGGCCGGGTTCGGGAACCACTGGAAGAGCTGTGCCTGGTACTGCGTGTCCCCGGTGGCGACGAACATCGCCGCGGCGGCCCACGCCAGCTCGTCGTCGTGGGTCCAGTCGTCGCTGTAAAAGGTGATCTTCTGGTACGCGCCCGCCTTGCCGTACTTGGAGATGGCATTCTGCAGGAATTGCCAGCCGAGCTGCGCCTCCTTCAGGTAAAGGGCCGCCGCCTGCGGATAGAATTTCCTCATGGCCGGCGACGAGGCCGCCTCGGCAAGCGCGGCCACGGAGGCGGCGGTCACAGACGTGCTCTTGGGCCAGACGACCTGCGATTCTCCGTTTTCGGGCAGGGAATTGGACTCATACTCATGGTTCTTGGGGTAGACGAGGAAGTAGAAGCCGCCGTCGGAATCCTGCATCTTCGCCAGGAAGTCCGCCTCCCATTTGGCCTCCTGCAGCACGTCGGGGATCCCGTCGCCGCTCTCAGGGATTCCCAGGTTGTCGAGGCCGGCGACGCCCGGGATCGAGTCGACGGTGAAGACGAGATAATGGACAAGCTCCGCGCTGTTCTCCGTGTATTTGCTGTAGTCGCCTGCGTCCCAGTGGCCGCCGGAGACATCCACGGTTCCCGCTCGCACGAAGGGGAAGAGCGAGCTCGCCTCGCTCGTCAATGCCGGCGCCACCTGTGCCGGGTTGTTGGTGTTGGCGGTGCTCGCGTAGCCCGCGATGGTCTTCCAGGTGAAGGCGAACTGGGGATCGGTGTCGTTGGCTGGTACCTGGGCCGGCGCCGTGTGGTCGGCGCCGTGCGTAAAGCGGGTGAACGGGAGCGCGGCGGCGGCGCCGCTCCGCTGGCCGAATATTCCGAGGGCGTAGGTGCGCGCGAAGCCCATCGCAATGCCGTCGTTGACAAGGAACGGAAGCGAGGTGCCCATCCCGGAGATCTGTATCTTATACTCACCCGGCGTCTTCAGGCTGCTGAAGTCGGCAACATAAACCTGCTGGTAGGGGAGCGGAGTCGTCTGATAACCGACGTCCTGGCGCTGGGTAAGCGGTCCCTGGAACACCACGTTGTTGGAGTTCACGTCGATAACACTGAAGCCCGTTGCCGCTATCGGCATCTCTCCCATGTCACCGAGGTAGTAGCCGACCATGGCCTTCTTCGGAAACGCGGGAACGTAGCCCTCCTGGTTGACGTGGATGCCAGGGCTGTAGCGCAGGGGGTCCGCCGCGACCGTGAAGAGTTCCGAGGCCGCCCATACTTGGCCGTCCGGGTTGGTGACCTCAACAGCCTGACCGTCCGCCACGGGATTCGAGAGCTGCAGATAGAGCGCGTTGTCGATCCTCAGGTCGTAGGACTTGAGGGGGGCGTACAGCACACGGCGCCTGAACCCCACGGCGGTCACTCCCACCGCCTCGCCGCCGACCGTCACCGTGAACTGGGACGCCTGTGGTGCGGTGGACTGGCCGTTCTTGTCGACAAAGTTCCAGCTGGAGACTGGCGCGGGGTCGGCAGCCTTCGTGGTGATTTGGCGCAACTCGAGCAGCGTCGGCGAGAGCACGCGCAGGGCATGGTCGCCCACCTGCGGCAGGGTCAAATTGGTGTCGTCCATGTCGCCGCCCGCTTGGAGGGTCGCTCCATTGTCGGCGGAGGGAGCTACGGTCGAAGTGGCCGGCGCTGTCGGCGCAGGTGTGACAGGGGTTACGATAGCGGGTGTGGCAAGGGGCGTTCCCGCGCTTGTGATCGTGATCTTTGCGGTGGATCCAGTCCCGACCGTATAGGAGGGGTCTGGCGCCAGCGTGAAGATGGCTGTCTCCGGATTGGCCCCGGTAGTGTTTGCCTTAGCCGTGATGGCGAGTGTCGCCGACGCGGCCCCGACCGGAATCGTAACGGCGACCGGCATGTCGCCCTGGGGCAGGCGATAGTAGTCGGTCCACTTAACCGCGCTGCCGGTCAGCAGGTAATTGACGGTCAGGGTGTTGGCGGTTCCTCCAGTCCGCGAGAATGTGAGCAAACCGGTGGCGGAGCCGCCGATCACGGCAGTGGGGGCCGTGGCCACAACATTGACCGCCGGTGTGGCTTCCGCAGCCGAAACGATCGTGATCGTCGCATTGGCAGGCGACCCGACCGCATAGGAGGAATCCGGCGACAGCGTAAACGTCGCCGTCTCCGGGTTGGCGCCGGTGGTGTTAGCCTTTGCCGTAATGGCGAGCGTCGCTGAGGAGGCCCCGGCCGGAATTGTCACTGCGACCGGCATGTCGCCCTGCGGGAGGCGGTAGTAGTCGGTCCATTTCACCGCGGTGCCACCGAGCGTAAAATTGACGGTTACGGCGCCCGTGGTGTCTCCCGAACGTGAGAAGGTGAGCAGGCCGGTCGCCGATCCGTCCACTGCCGCGGTGGGGGCCGTGGCGGCAATTGAAATGGACGGCAGGGCTGCGGCTCCCGCCGTTATGGTGAAACTCGCGGCCGTTAAGGCGGTCAGGAGGCAGAACACGGACACCGCGCGATGTCCCAGGGCAAGGGGTCTCTTCATTAGACCCGCCATTATGCCAGGTCCCGACAGGCCCTTGTAGCCGTCTCCGTCTGATTAGATTGTCAGTTGTTTGGCAACAACCCTGTAGGATAATGCATACAGCCAACGTCGGTGTCTGTCCGACAAACCTGGGGAAAGGGGCGCCTCCGCGCCATCGCCCTCTAAGGCGAGAGATTCACGCCAACCGACACCGGCTGGGCCTTGCTGGATATCGCATAGGCCCCCTCGTTGACGCCGACCGTGCGGACAAAGGTATCGAGAATGAGGTCCACGTAGCGCTCGAGCACGCGTTGCGGCGAATACGGCACGTAGACGATATCGCCCGGCTCGAGCCGCACGTCCGGCGCCTTGCCGCCCAGCACTTGGTTCACCGCCACGATCGCGATTTGGGGATTGGCGAGCGAACCGCGCAGGATCGCGACATTTGTGAGGCAGGCACCCGGCACGGATCCTCCGGCCATGGCGATCGCCTGAATCACGGTCAGGGCTCCGGTCATCCGTTCCGAGCGCGGCTGAAGCACCGCACCCAGGATGTGGACCTGGGAGCTACGAAGAGGCGGCACATAGATGAAGTCGCCCGGCTCCAGGTAGACATTCTGCGAGAGGTCGCCCTCGCGAAGGAGGCGCTGGAAATCAACGGGCACGTGATGGCCGTTTCGAATGAGGAAGCTGCGGGACAGGTCCGCATCCTCCGAGCTTGTTCCCCCGACCGGCGTGTTGACCCCGAGACCGCCCGCCTCGACGACGACGTCCAGGAGGGAGGTGGGGCTGCCCAGGGGATAGACCCCGGGGTGGCTCAGGCGGCCGAGCACCCAGATCTGCTGGCTCGCGACCGACCGCAGGGTTATCGTGACGGCCGGCTTCTCTCGGATGAATCGCTTCAGCTCAGCCCCTATGTGCTCGCTGGCCTCCGAGAGCGTCAGTCCCCAGACATCGAGGCCGGGAAGCATATTGTAGTATATTCTGCCATCCGGCCCGACGGTGACCGTGGAGCGGGTGGCGGTGTCGCCCATGACCTCAATGTCCATGGTGTCACCCGGACCGAGTCGAAACACCTTGTCAGAGGCTTTGAGAAGCGCGGGGTCGAGGGCCAGCGGTGCAAGCGAATTGAGCTCGGCGGCCACGGGCGCCGGGGCTCCCTGCCTCGCCACGGGAAGGGAGTTGTTCTCGCATCCCGTGAGGCAGGCCAAGCTGGCAGCCAGAACGAAGAGAAGCGTGGTACGAGGTTCAGGTGTCATGCCTTAGGGCCTGGAGATGATATTTGGTCCGACATTGAGACCCGCCCAGGTGACAACCGCGGACGCGACGAAGGCCGTGGCGGCGTGGTCAAGAAGCTCCTCCGCCTTGATCCACGGACGGTCGGAGACGTAGACCAGATCGCCGGGTTCTAGCGCGAGGTTGGGGGACCGCCCGGTTAACGCCCCGGCAATGTCGACGGTGTAGGCCGTGGGGTGGTCCAGCGAGCCCCGGACAACGAGCACGTGCGCCTTCCACGCGCGTTCGGTAAACCCGCCACGCGAGACGATAGCCGAGATGGCGCTAGTGTTGGGATCAAAGGCCACTGGGCCCGGCAACCCTACCTCGCCGAGAACATAGATTTCACCGGAGTTCGAGGCGGGGAAATACAGGTAGTCGTCGGGCTCCAGCGGGACGTTCTGGGAGAGGTCGCCATGCAGGAACAGGCGCTCAAAGTCGACGGGCACCCGGCGGCCGCCCCTCGCCAGGAAGCTGCGGGAGAAGTCGGTCGCGTCTATGGTGTCCCCCTGAGAGATTCCTGTCTCGAAGCCTCGCGCGCGGGCGACGGCCTCGATTACCGTGATCGGACGGTCGAGGTAAAAGACTCCCTTTTCCACGACCGTGCCCAGGACATAGTACCTCTTGCTCCTGAATGCGTCGGGAATGACGTAGGCCTGCGGGGCGCGGCGGTATTTGCCGAGCTCGGCGTTGAGACTCTGCCGGAACTCGTCGATGGTCAGCCCGGCGGCGACGATGTTCTCGGCCTCTAGGTAGGAGATTCTCCCGTCAGGCGCGATCGGAACCGCCAGGCTCGCAAGCTCGGGGGAACCGTAGAGGTGGAAGCTAAGGACATCCCCTGGCCCGAGGGTCAGCCGCTGCTGCCATGGCGCCCGCTGGGCCGGGCCGCTCGCGGAGAAGCCCGTAGTCGGCGGCGATTCCGCCGATGCCGTAGCCGCCGCCGCAGTGCAGAGCGAAAGGAGCAAGGCGGGAACGGTGCATCCGAACCACCTGCTGAAGCGGCCGGTCACCGGCGGGGTGCGTTCCCTGTTGAACACGGCGCCCACCAGATTGCAGCTCGCGTCGCGCAGCGTTCGAAGGTCTACAAGCGTCTCGGTGGCGTCCGTCTTATTGCTATCCACCAACCAGACAAGGTTTGGGATGGTTTCGGCAAGCAGCACGGACTCGGCAAAGGAGGCGGGCGGCAATTCCACCAGGATCACGACATGGTCGATCACTCGCCAGGCATCGAAGGCCGATCGCCACTGCTTTCGACGCTCGAGATTCCAGATCCATCCCGGCAGGGGGACGCTGACCACGGGCGGGCACTCCTCGCTCGTGAGCTGCCGCACGATATGCCCAGGGGAGGACAGGTCATTGCCATTGAGCGAGGCCCCCAGGGGTTCGGGATCCGGGTTCGGCCGCTTCTCGAGTCGCGCGAGGTCAGCCGAAGCCTTCGGGGAGGGCTGTGCAACGATCGTCAGTACGCGGAACCCGCAGGACCTCGCGGCGCGGGCGAGAAGGCTGATCCAGGTCGACCGGCCGTCGCCGCTGCTGGCCGACGTCATGCCGCAGACGATGCCGTGGTTCGGTGAGACGCTAAGTTTGCTCTGGAGGGCGGTCCATGCTCGGAATGCCCACTGTTCCTGCGCTGCGGGGGTCATTTGCTTTAGGTCGCCCAGGGTGGCGAGGAGCGGCAGTCCGGTGATGCGGCGCACGTCGAGGCGGGTCCTGATCTTGTTGTCGAGGAATTCCCCGAGCAGGACCTGGGCGCCCGAGCCGAAGAACCCGACAAGGGCGCCGAGGCAGGCAAAGAGCACAATTTGAAGGCGATAGCGCTGAAGCTGGGTCGGGTTGGCGGAGGCGGAGAGTAAGACCCGGAAATAGCCCGGCGGATTCTCGCGGAACGGCTGAATCGCCCGCTTGCGCTCGCTGAGCAGCGCGCGGTTGGTTTCCAGCGCCCTTAGGCGCTCGCTCACGGCGACGTCCTCGGGTGTAACCCTTCCATAATACATTGGCGGGTTTACCTGTGTGGAGGAATGGGAGGCGACTCCCGGACTGTCGGTAGCCGAGGCCCCGGCCTCGCCCTGTTCCTTTTCGAGGGCCGCAATCCTCGCCCTCTGCTCCAGCACCAGGGGATGCGCATCGGTGTATCGGATGAGCAGGTCGTCCAGCTGCTCGCGCGCGGATTGGATCCTCTGGGAAATGCCGCTTGTGGAGTCGGTGGCGGCATCGGGGACGGAAGCAAGGGCGGCCACGGCCGCCTCGCTCGCCGCAGGGATGGTCTTTCGCGTCGAGGCTATGTCACTCTCAACCTGGTCGAGCTGATGGTTCACGTTGTCGCCGGCCTCCGTGGCCTCCTGCCGCTGAATGGACTGCGTATACGCGATGGCCGCGGCGCAGTAGCGATTGACGGTCTCAATGGCCTCTTCCCGCGAGTGCCCCATGGCCGTGACGGTCACGACGTCGTTGTTCCGGTCGAGGGAGATCTCAAGGTGCTCCGCGAGTTCCTTCGCCGTGACCGGCGGCTGCAAGTGTGAACCCACGTCCTCCAGCAATCCCGGCGCCTGGAGCATCACGACCAGGCTCGGCGCGGCGAGGGCCCTGGGATGGAAGGAGTCGTCGACCGAGGACGGTTCATAGCGGATCAGCTGAGCTGTGGAGGTGAACGAGCGGCTCCAAACCACGCTTGCGAGCAACGCGCCGGCGATCGCAATGGCGACAGTCCATAAGGCGACCCAACGCCAACGCCGGGTCCAAAGGTCGAGGGCCGCCCATGCGTCAAAGGTCGCGGGCGGCAGGTTCTTGCCGTTAATTACGTTCATAGGTTGCTGTGGAGCGCCGGTTGTGGGGACTGGGCGGTGGTCGATTTGGACAGCGAACTCGGCCAACCGCTCTTCAGGATGAGGTGGGGCGTTTGCCTACCTTTTCGGGGGGAGAAGGGCCCATAACGACCGAGCCGCGCTCGATGAGCTGGTATTGGAACGCGTAGTGGACGAGTTCGGAATTGTTCGACAGGGACATCTTCTCGAGCAGCCGCGTACGATAGGTGCTCACGGTCTTCGCGCTGAGCGACAGGTCGCTGGCGATCCTCCCCACGGTCTTTCCCGAAGCGATCATCCTAAGTATCAGAAACTCGCGGTCCGAAAGGCTCTCGTGGGGAGCGGCCTGCACATCGTGCACAATCAGCGACGCCAGTTTCTCCGCCAGGGAAACGCTGACATAGCGGCCTCCGGCGACCGCCTTGTTGACGGCACCCACGAGTTCCTCGGGGGCGGTTTCCTTGGTCAAATAGCCCGATGCGCCGGCCTTGAGCAGCCGCACGGCGAACTGGTCCTCCGGATGCATGCTCAGGATGAGGACCGGGAGCTTGGGCCGGGCCCTCTTGATCTCCCTGAGAACCTCGAGGCCGCTTCGGCCGGGCATCGTCAGGTCAAGTATGACGACGTCCCAGGGCTCCTTCCATACCCGCTCCAAGGCTTCCTGGGAGTTGGCCGCCTCGCCAAACACCGACCGCTTGAACGCCTCGGCCAGGATCTGCTTTAGGCCCCGGCGCACGACGGCGTGGTCATCTGCGATCAGGATTCTCATGACAGATAGGGGCTCCGACTCGGCGGTTCCGGCATGGGGACGCGCATCGTCACCGTGGTTCCCCGGGCCGGCAGGCCGAAGAAGAAGACCTGGCCCCCGGCCTGTGCCACACGCTCCCTCATTCCGATGAGGCCGATCGATTGGGCGTGGACGACCTCCTTCTCGGAGATCCCGCGGCCGTTGTCGCGGACGGTAAGCACGAGCTCCTGGTCAACCTGCGAGAGGATCACCTCGACACGGGTGGCTTTGGCGTGACGGACGATGTTCGTGAGGGTCTCCTGGAAGATCCGGAAGCACATGGTGCTGAACTCCCGATCACTTATGGCATCCTTCACGTCTATCTTAACCCGGCAGCGGATGCCCGTGCGTTCCTGGAATTCCGTCGTCTGCCACTCGACGGCGGCCGCAAGGCCGAGGTTGTCGAGGACACCGGGTCGCAGTTCGGTCGCGATCCGTCGGACCGTTTGAATCGTTGCGTCGACCTGGTCCGACATGCCCTTGATCTTCCGCCTTAGTGAGGCTTCGCCCGTGATCTTACCCGAAAGCCATGACAGGTCGAGTTTCAGGCCGGTAAGCGCCTGGCCAAGCTCGTCATGGACCTCTCGGGCGATCCGGGTCCGCTCCTCCTCGCGCACGAACCGAAGGTGTCCGGTGAGGGCCCGAAGCTGGTCGTGCGACCGCCGGAGCTTCTCCTGCGCCTTTTGGTTCTCCTTTCGCTGCTCCGTCTCACGCAGGGCCCGGTTGACCGCCGGCCCGAGGCGCGCCAGGCGGGATTTTAGGACATAGTCGGTGGCACCCTTCTTGAGCATCTCGATGACGACCTCCTCGCCCAAGACGCCCGTCACAAAGATGAACGGAACCCCGGGCGCGAGCTGCTTTGTGATCTCGAGGGCCACGCTTCCGTCGAAATCCGGAAGGCAATAGTCTGACAGGACCAGGCTGGGGGCCTGGTGGCTTAGTGCCGCCTCGAAACCCTTTTGGGTATCGACGACCGACACCAAGGCGTTCAGGCCCGAGTCGAGCAGCGTTTGCTCGATCAACTCGGCGTCGGCCTCGCTGTCCTCGACCAGGACGATGCGCAGCGTCGTGGGCGCGATTTTTGGAGCCCCGTTCATCGCCTCCGGCAAATGCATTTGGCGGACAGGGCCATTCGGGGCGGCCGCGTCGGCGACGATTCTTTCCAATGTCTTCTTCGCACTCTTCATTGGGGGCCCTGGGTTGAGACGGGCTCGACGCTGTCAGTGGGGAGCGTGAAGAAGAATGACGCCCCGCCGTCGGGCACGGCTTCGGTCCACATTCGGCCGCCGTGGCGCTGGATGATCCTTTGCACGTGGGCCAGCCTGATGGCTCCGCAGTTGGGCTCCGTCGAGTCATGGTGGCCAGGAGTCGCGTCGAAGAAGCGCTCGCGATGCTTGATGTCGAAGCTGGCGCCGTTGTCGCGAACGAAGCACGTCAATTCATCGTCCCCTGCCTGCGCGCCAATTTGAATGCGCGCGACCTCGCGAGACCGGGTGAACTTCAGCGCATTGGAAGCGAGGCTTGAAATGGCGTCTTTCAGCAGGGTCGGATCCGCCCGGATAAGGGGCAGGCTCCCGATGATCCAGACCACGCGCCGATCGCCCTTGTCGGCGTCGAAATCGTGCACGACTTTCCGGACAAGCGAGCCGAAGTCGACTGGCACGAGGTGCATCTCGGAACGGCTGACCGTGGCAAGCGCGAGAAACTCGTCCATCATCCGCCCTATCTTGACGGCGGCTGCGGTGATTCTCGTGAGGAACCGCTGGCCTTTTTCGTCCAGTCCCGAGCCCGAGTGCTTTGTCAGAAGTTCCGCAAATCCGGTGATGATGTTCAGCGGAGAGCGAAGGTCGTGGGAGATCGAATGGGCAAGGGAATCCAGTCCGGCTGCCGCCGCGTCCATCTCGGATTCGTGGAGTTGCAGGCGCCGTCCAAGCTGCTCGTTGAGCAGCTTGAGCCTCGCGAGCTCTACCGGCGCATCGGGTACTTCCCTTTCAATGCGCTTTATCATGATGGGTGGGTGGGGCTTGGCTCATTGACCTTGGAGGGACTCAGTCTAGCCCCTGCAGACGGGACGGGCGAGTGGGTCGACACCTGATTCTTGTGTCGGTACTGACCCCAGGCCTCGCGCCCCTGCCTCGACCTCGGACTGCGCGAGAGGGCCCGCGAATAGACCCCCAAAGTCGCCTCCGCTGTGGTTTCCCAGTCGAAGGCGCGCGACCGATCCAGGCCCGCGGTGCGAAGCAACCCCAGCCATCCGGGATCGGTCGCGGCCCGGGTCAGCTGGGCTTGGATCTGCTGGATATCATGGGGTTCCAACAGGCCCGCGGCCCCGCCCACTGTTTCCTCGAGGGCGCCTGAGCGGGACGCCAGGACCGGGCAAGCGCACGCCATCGCTTCAACCGGCGGCAAACCAAACCCCTCGTAGAACGAAGGGAAGACAAAGACGTCGGCTGCGCGGTACCATTCGGGAAGCTCCGCGGGAGGCACGAAGCCTATGAGGTGGATGTCCCGTGAGAACGGTGAGGCCCGGGCCAGGCTGCGGACTGTATCGGAGCCGTGCCAATCGCCGCCCGCGAGGACGAGTTTCCATGTCGACCCGGTTGCCGCCTTGAAGCGGCTGAACGCCTCGATCAAGCCAGCATGGTTCTTGGCCGGATGTTCAAGGCGCGCCACGTAGAGGAAGAACGGCCCGGCCACGCCGAGGGGGGCGCACACGAGGTCGCGTGCCCGGTCGCGCGATCCCGGCCGAAACTGCTGGTGATCAAGACCGTTGGGAATGACGGAAACGCGGTCAGCAGGCACGTGGAAGAGAGTCGTGACGTCCCGCGCGGTCGCCCGACTCACCGCAATGACCTCGTCCTGACGGCCCGCTAGGCGCCTTGCCACCACGCGTCCGTAGAACATCCGCAGCGGGTCGTATTTGCCCGAAAGGTGGAACGGGGCGAGATCGTGGATCGTCGAGACGAGGGCGCACGGCCGCTTCCAGAGCATCCGCCTGTAGCTTGGGACGTGCAGGACCTCGGTCCCATTGCGGCGGACTTCGCCCGGCAGGACTACCTGGTGCCACAGGATGTCGTTGACGGGCGGCCTGAAGCGCTCCGGAACGGCTTCGATGCGCATTGCGCCGGCGGCGAAGTCAAACAGCGGCCGGTCCCCCTCCAAGACGAAGAGCGTGAATTCATGGCGCGCCGCGGCGGGCAGGAGCGCGCGCACAAGGGAG
>Ga0265327_10001363_pt1 | contig 31537 bp, 35 predicted proteins | sample 41621metaG_FD_202089 | JGI IMG/M metagenome (GOLD analysis project Ga0265327, IMG submission 202089) | Rhizosphere microbial communities from Carex aquatilis grown in University of Washington, Seatle, WA, United States - 4-16-21 metaG | ecosystem: Host-associated > Plants > Roots > Rhizosphere...
GAAGCCGAGACGGGCCGTGGAGTTCGAACCTCGGTGATTCGTCGTCAAGCGTGTCACCCTGGCGGCCTATGTACTCGAACACGGTGACCCAGTTCTTCGGCTTCGCCGGCTCGTCCGACGCAGTCGGGTGCGCCGGTGCCGTCGAGGCCGCCTGGGGATCACTGCTCGATCCACACGCGTAGAGACCACCGGCGATGACGCACGCGGCGACTGCGACCGCGACGATCAGTTTCTTCACAGGAACCTCTCTGTGTCTGTGCAGGCTTCACCTTAGTGGTGATCCCATGCGGTCACCCATCGCGGCCGGAGATCGTGGCTAACTCAGTGGCGGTCAGCTGATGAATCGCCAGTCCTCCGGCGGCGCCTTGTCCACAGGCCGGCTACGAACAAATTTCAGTCGGTACAACGCGTCACGACGGTAGTTGCACCAGGACTGCAGTCGTCACGTCGGACACCGCTGTCGCGCCATCTCCCCGAACCTCAACTATCGGAATGAGTTTGGCATCATGTCCGGCGTCGACCCCGGTGAACTCAACACCCACGATGACCCGATCTGAAGTATCCGTGCCCGATACCTCGCGGTATCCGGCGCGGCCGCCGAACGTCCGTGGCTCACCCACAGCGACTTGTGCCCGGGTGCGGTACGCCATCGTCACCAGAACGTCGGTCCCGTCGAGCTTGAAGGAGCATGTGTTGAGGCTCTGGTCGTTCCAGTCGAACGCGACTGCGCGCGACTTCTGAAGCTGGGGGACCACCGCGCAGGGGGAGGCGGTGGCGAGCATCGTTACCGTCGTGGCCGCAGAGCTGCCTTGCTTGGGTTGATCGCGCCACTTCGCCAACACCGAGGGCACCCGCTGCCGGCCTTTCGTGCACGCGTCTTGATCGCGCTGTATTGACACCGACATCCGGACTGCGATGGCGTTATCCAGCGCCATGTCCAGGCTGCACGCGCTCTCGACCAGCTGGCCCCGGGCGGCGGGCGGCAGGGCCCGGGCCGCGTCGATCATGCGGACCTTCACGCCGTCGATCTCTTCGATGGAGCCAAGCGGTGACATGGTGAAATCCGTTGGCACCAAGGCGATCGACCACCCAATGTCCATCCCATACTGTGTCCCGTCGTCCACATGGGCCGCGCAGGCGGTCGACGTCGACGACGTCCCGTACGCACCGACCGTGCCCGTGGCGGCGAGTTGGTCGCGGTCGATCAACGCGCACGGATCGATGGAGCGCGCCCAGTCGATGGCGTCGGCACGGGACAGCCCGTGGGGCATCTCTGTCGCGGAATAGTTGTGCGCGTTGACGCGCCGGTCGGTGAGTTCCTCGTGGTCGCGCAGCCCGCGGCGAGCACTATTACTGCGGCGACGAGACCGGCACCAAGCGCCGACCCGGCGGTCGCGAGTGATTGCCGCCTTGGTAGTCGGGTGCGTCTTCCTCGAGCCCAACAGATTTCATGCTCACCTGACCAGCCTATGGGGTTGTCGGTGGGGCTCCCTGCGGCGATCTTTCGGCATCGCTAGCGACACCGACGCCGGGGACGGTGCGGAGACGACGGACATCATGATCAACGCTGCGCTGCGACAGGTGACTTTCGCGCCTCCGGGCTGTTCCCGATGCTCGTAACAGGGCTCGCGATGCGAGATGCGTAGTGCACTACTCACCCCGTGCGCCCTTCTCAAGAGCATGCTGATGCGATGGCTTGCGACCTAGGCGCGTATGAACAAGCGCTGCGCCAACTGCCGTTGCCGTACTCGTTGGCGTTGCGGCTCCGTGCTGGGGGAGTCGCCCCAGATGTCATCTGCGAATACGTCGATGTGGAGCCAGCGGCGCTGACGAGTTTCTTCCAGCTCGCCGAGGCGAAACTCACCGCGTTGATGTCACCGTCGGACGACACGCTGCCCAGATCCTGATTGACCACGGTGCTAAATTCTGGCGGATCAGCGCTCTGCCTGTTGGATCGCAAGCTACCATCGCGTTCCATGGAGGCGACCGCCGTGTGGCCGCTGACGGGCCGAGCCGAGGAACTCGACGTGGTCGCGGCAACGCTGGACGGCCGCGGAGACACTGCAGGTATCGTGATCGCCGGCCACGCCGGGGTGGGCAAAACTCGACTGACCCGCGAAGCGGCGGCCTGCGCGGCGAATCTGGGCTGGACCGTGCGATGGATTGCGGGAACGACGGCGGCCCAACCTGTCCCGCTAGGTGCCTTGGCGCAGTGGGCAACCGTGATCGATAGTCAGCCGCTGCGGATCGTTACCGACGTGATCACCGCGATCACCGATTCACCTGCTGGGGAGCCGGTACTCGTGCTGGTCGATGACGCCCAACTGCTCGATGACCTGTCGGCGTACGTGTTGTATCAACTCGTCATACGCCGGGCAGCCACGGTGATCGTGACCCTCCGCAGCGGAGGACATGTCCCAGATGTGATCACCGCGCTGTGGAAGGACGCGCTGCTGCGGCGCATTGACTTGCAGGCATTGTCACGTCCACAGTGCGGCACGCTACTGGAACGCGTCCTGGGCGGTGCCGCTGATCCGTCCTGCGTAACTCGAATGTGGCACTTGACGTTCGGGAATGTTCTGTTTTTGCGACAGCTGGTGATCCAGGAGATCGACGCGCAGCGGCTGGTGCTGGGTGACGACGGATGGCGGTGGGACGGACCCCTCACCGTCACCGGTTCATTGCTGGATCTGATCGACTACCAGATCGGTGCGATCTCTGATGCCGCCGGAGATGTCATCGACATGGTCGCGATCGCCGAGCCGCTGGAATTGGACTATCTCACGCGACTGGCCGACAGCGCCGCAGTCGAATACTGCGAACAGCGCGGCTTGATCGCTGTGTCACCGCCGTCCGTAGGAATCCCACGCGCACGGGTGGGTCATCCCCTGTACGGCGAGGCGCGGCGAGCACGCATGGGCTCCATGCGGCTGGCGAGGCTGAGTGGGCAGATCGTGACGGCGATGGCCGATGCGCGCCCCGCGGGCGTGCTGGCCGACCCGGTGCGCGTAGGTCGTCTGTTGCTACAGTCTGATCTGCCAGCCGACCTCGACGTCCTCATGCGCGCCGCGCAGGTTTCCTACGATCGCCACGACATCGACTCGACGAGTCGGTTCGCCGAGGCTGCGGTGACAGCCGGCGCCGGTCCCGAGGCACGGCTCCTCCTCGCACACACGCTGATGCACTCGGCGACTCCGGAGCGGGCCCAGGAGATTCTCGACCAATTGACTCACGACCCGCTGCCCGATGTTCTCCAGTCGGCCGTCGGGCAGCTGCGTGCCGCCAACCTGCTGTGGCCGCTGGCCCGGCCAGAGGTGTCATGGCACGTCATCGACGAGGCTCTTCGCGGATCGTCGGCGGGGTTCGCTGTGGAGGGGCAGGCGTTCCGCGCCATGCAGTTGGCCATGGCCGCGCGGCCCGCCGAGGCCGCCGCGATCAGCTCAGGCATCGACCGCGACCGCCTGGGCGCTATGCCGACCCTGATGCTGGCCTGGGCCCTGACCATCGCGTGCGGAGAACTCGGCCAGCCCGACGAGGCAGTCGCGGCTGCCGAGACGGCAGCCGCGACCACCGCCTGGCCGTCGGCCGCACTGCAGGCGCCGGTGTCAGCGCTCGCGGCCATTCACGCATTGGTGCTGTCGGGCGAGGTCAAGCGCGCCGAAGTTCTTGCTGCGCAGGCAGATCGAGAATGGGGTGACGTGCCCGGGGTGTTCCGGAGCATCGCCGCCTCCATCCGCGCACTGGCATCGCTTGGCGCTGGCGACGTGCGCGGCGCGCATGCACGTCTGCGGCGCGATCTGGCCGAATCCACCGAGACCGGGGCACGCGTCGGTGTGCTGCCGCACGAGCCAACAGGCTCATCACCGAGTGCGGTGCGACCACTCCGGCGACACGGGTGGCGGCTGCTCCGCTGCCGCTGACTAACCGGCAACGCGAGATCGCCGAGCTCGTTGCCCAGGGTCTGTCGAACAAACAGATCGCCGATGAGCTGACTCTGTCCGTACGCACGGTGGAGGGAAACATCTACCGCAGCTGCACCAAACTTGGTTTGCGCGACCGGACCGCGCTGGGCAAACTGATGAGAGACCTAGCCCGAACGTCGTCGGCGTAACGCACACCAGGTGGCCTGTGATCCCGGGCCCACGGTCGCCTCTCTGAACCGCCTGCGCAAGACCGCAGCTGGCGGAATCGAGTCTGTCCGGCTGAAGAAAGTCGGTGTGGCGTTTCGCAATCGCTTGGTCGTGTCGAACCTGAGTGCCATGCTCTGGCTCATGAACACATCCACCCCGCGACGCGTTCCCTGTAAACGCCATCCCAGACAATCCAGACTTACAGCGAACCGTACTTGCACCCCGAGCGATCGAAACGAGCCCTGAATGTCACCCAAAACGCCTACGCCCGAGCCCTTGCTGTCGCAGCGCACGGCAGTCATCCTCGCCTGGGCAGCCCTTGTTGCCATCATCGCTAACCACATCGTCCTCGCTGCCGGCGCCGAATCAATCAAGGCCTTCGGCGCAGCACTCGTAGCGGCGGGCGCCGCAGCTCGGGGCTTCCACAAAGTGATCGGCCATTGATTGCAGTCCTTGCCCGCCAACCGGCACCGCCCTGCCTGATACTGGTCATTCGACCTACCGAGGGTAACCGGCTCCACACAATTACGTCACTGTGACGTTTCTTCCCCTTTCGCGGGGGTTCGGCTAACGATCGGGGGTTCGCGCCATCCGAGCCGGGCGTTCGATCTGTCGCTGGCCGGGCACTCGGTTTGACAGTCGACGCTGCCGCAACTAAGGGGTTTTTGGCGTGCCACACCACTGTGTGATCCCACGGCGTTGCGCACGCTCAGTCGCTGGATATTTTCGTAGCTGTGACCACTGTACGTTTGCTCATATTGCCAAATCCGTTGCGTTGCAGCGTCATCCACAGATCAACCTGCTGGTACCGGTGCGTGCTCGCCAGGTGCGAGTTACCGTCTCCTGCATAGCGGCAACCCTCACACAGGGGCCGCAGCCGCGCAGTACGAATGATCCACCCGTGACCTGGGGTTTATTTGCCCGCGCACTCGATAGTTGTTGGCCCATGTGCGGGTCTTGAGAAACTCGACCTGGCGGCTCGTTCTACAGACTGCCGAGCAACTGGTTGAAGCCTTCAGTCATGGAGGGATGGGTATAGATCGAGTCGCGGAGTTCGGTCGCGGTGATCCCGTGTCGGATGGCCAGCGCAACGGTATTGATTATTTCGTGCGAGTCGTGGCACAGCAGGGCCGCGCCGAGAATTCGGTCAGTGTCGGCGTCGACCACCACTTTCATCATCCCGGCGGTCTGCGACACGATGCGGGCTCGCGGCATGGTAGCCATGTCCTTTACCCGCAGCGAGGCCACCTTGATCCGTTTTCCTGCGGCCGCCGCCGCGGTGGCTGTTAGCCCGACTCGGGCCAATGGCGGGGTGGTGAACAACGCGTAGGGGACCGCGGATCGCGTTGCGGTGCTGCGGGATCCATCGCCGGTCAGTTGGGACAGCACTATCCGGTAGTCGTCGAGCGAGATGTAGGTGAACTGCGGGCCACCGTTGACGTCGCCGACGGCGAAAATGTGCGGCCGGCTGGTACGGAGATGTTCGTCGACGGCCACCGCGCCGTGTTCGGTGGTCACCACTCCGGCGGCGTCCAGGTCGAGCCCGTCGGTCACTGGCTCGCGGCCCAATGCCACCAGCACCGCGTCGGCCGCCACCCGGTGTGCTCCGTCGGCGTCCTGGTATTCGACGGCGTCTTCGCTGACCGAGCTGACCTCTGCGCCAGTGACAACGGAAACACCGCCGGCGGCGAGAATTTCGGCGGTGCACTCGGCGATGTCAGGGTCTTCTCGGGCCAGCAGTTGCTCGCCGCGCTCCAGCACCGTCACAGCCGATCCGTAGGCGGCGTACATCCCGGCGAACTCCAGACCCACATAGCCGCCGCCGAGCACCACCAGGCGCTCGGGAAGTTGCCGGAGGGCAAGCAGATCGGTGCTGGTATACACGTGCGGCCCGTCGGCCAAGCCCGGGATATCGGGCAGTACCGGCCGCGAGCCGGTGCCGATGACGATCCAGTGTGCGGCCACCGTGACCGCACTGCCGTCGGACAGTTGCACCACCAGACGATGCGGGTCCAGAAACCGGGCGCTTCCGGTGAGCACCGTGGCGGCATCGAGATCGTCCAGCATGGCGTAGTTGATGGCGCGCAGTTCGGCGGTGATGCCGGCGGTGGTGGCCACGGCACCGGCGTATTCGCTCCGATGGGGCTCAACGCCGGTCAGCATCTCTGCGCGGTACACCATGGATTTGGTTGGTACGCAACCGATATTGATGCAGGTGCCACCGTACATCGCCGCGGACTGTTCGATCAAAACCACCCGCCGGCCTTGCTTCGCCAGCGTCGCGGCCAGCGTCTTGCCGCCCTTACCGAAACCGATGACGGCCAGATCGACATCCAGTTCAATGCTCACGTGCTCTCCGTATTCGGGTCAGGGGCGGTGGACGACGACCTTGCCGACCATGGCGCCGGACTCCACGAGGCGGTGGGCCTGCCGTAGTCCGTCGGCGTCGAACTGGTCGATGGCGGTGGTCAGCGTGCTGCGCAGTGTTCCGGCGTCCACCATCGCCGCGGCGTCGGCGAGCAGCCGCTGTTGGGCGATCATGTCGTAGTCGAACATCGACCGGGTGAACATCAATTCCCAATGCCAGGCAATGCTTTTCGACTTCAGTGGCAACAGGTCGAGGCCCTCGGGTTCGTCGATGGCGGTGATGTGGCCGAACGGCCGCACAATGTCGGCATAGACCTGCACATTGCCCCGCGAGTGCGGGGAGAACAAGTAGTCGATACCGTCGGGCGCCACACCGAGTACCTGATCGCGCAACGCGTGATGGTCGACCACCACATCAGCGCCGAGCGTTCGGCACCACTGCCGCGACTCGTCCCGGCTGGCGGTTGCGATCACCCGGACTTGGGTGCGCGCTTTCGCGAGTTGGATCATTGCCGAGCCGACGCCGCCGGCTGCGCCCAGGATCAGCAAATCGCCGGTGGAATCGGTGCCGAGCCCGAAGCGCTCGAACAGCGTTTCCCACGCGGTGATGGTGGTCAGCGGCAGCGCTGCGGCTTCGGCAAAGGACAGCGTCGTGGGCTTGCGCGCCACCAGGCGTTCGTCGACCGCGTGGTACTCGGCGTTGGTTCCCGGCCGTGTGACATCTCCGGCGTACCAGACCTCGTCGCCGACACCCAGGGTGCTCACCTGCGCGCCGACCGCCTCGACCGTCCCGGCGGCGTCGAAACCGAGGATGGTCGGCGTGGCAGATGGTTGCAGGCTTTGGCGGCGTTTGATGTCGACTGGGTTGACCGATACCGCCTGCACGTGGACCAGTACATCGTGGGGGCGCAGTTTCGGCCTCGCGATCTCGATGTCGCGCAAGGCATCCGGGTCGTCGATCGGCAGTCCCGCGAACGATACGACGGCGGTCATGGCGGGCATGGGGTCTCCCTAATCGGGTCAGCGGCTGAAGTCGGTGTAGGGGGTCGAGGTCCGGCGGCGCACCTTGTCGTCGAGGTCAGCGACCAAAGCGTTGCCCAGGTATAGCTGTGCGAGGTCGGCCATGGCCGCCGCGCCGATCAACTCCTCGGCGTCCCGGCGCACGAGCACGGTGGCATTGTCGGTGGCACCGAGGATCGTCAACGGGTCCTGCAGTCGTCGGATTCGGTGATGCAGGTGCAGTGCCTGCGGATGCCAGAACGGCATCACCACCCAGCGGCGCTCATCGAGGGCATCCAGGAACCGAAGAATGCAGGCATCTTCGGTGCCGTGCTCGAAGTGGTATCCGGCCCTGTCTAGCCCGTACTCCCGAACGGCCCGTGGCGACATCTCACTGATCCCGGCACCGGGCGCCATACCCTGGATCAGACGCTCCATCTGTTCCAGCGCCGGCGGCGCCAGCAGATCGTCGATGGAGGCCACCTCGGCGGGTACATAGTCCGGCACACCCCAGATCGGATAGGGCTCATAGAGCACCGTCACCGGGCGCACGTCGGAGGCCAGCGGCTGGGCATACCGGCCGTGGCTGAACGGCAGCCACGCGGCTACCAAAACGTCGACGTCACCTCGGCCCAGCGCGGCGAACATCCGCTCGTGCGGGGCACTGTGTCGCTCGATGTCGTGGCCGTGCGAACGCAGCAGCAGCTCGACCTGCTCGGCGGCGGCATCGTGAAATGACAGCGCGATGTGGCCCACGCGAAGTGATCGGCTCATGCCAGCGCCGCCACAACATCGGCGGTGCGCAGCACCGCGTGGGCAAGGTAGCGGTAGTTGATCATCGCCGCGGCATATCCGTCGCCCCACTCGGGATGACGTGGGCCGGCCGTCGCGTCGGAGACCACGGCGACCTCGAAGCCCTGCTCGAGCAGATCGCGCAGATGCGATTCGACGCACATGTTGGCCAGCATCCCGCCCAGAATCACGGTGCTGATGCCGCGCTTGCGCAATTGCAGGGTCACGTCGTTGGTCTGCGGCCCGAAAACTTTGTGGGGACTGCACACCACCGTGCGCCCGTCCTCGATAAAGTCCCGGAATTCGGGCAGCCAGTCGGCGCCGGAACCGGCGAATCCATCGAGTGTCAGAGGGCCGGTGCGGGCGAAGGTGCCCGACTCGAACTCCGCGGATTCCAATGGACCATTGAATTTCCAACTGTGATCAGCGGGGTAGAAGTAGTGCGGCGAGATCAGCACGGTGACGTCGTGCTCCCGGGCAGCTTGGAAGATCGCGGTCATATGTGTCACCGTCTCGTTTTCGGTAACGCTGTCGCCCAGCACTGACCAGTTGCGACCCTGCGGGCTCAACACATCGATCTGAGGGTCGACGAACAGCACTGCGGTATTGCGTTTGTCGATCTGCATCGGCTCTCCCTGTCGGTGTGCTCGCGGTGATGGTATATGCGCGGTGCCGGTTTCCCGCAAGGTCGCCTACTGTCCTTGCGGGAAGCATTGCCGGTCGCGGGTGGTTTCATCCGGAATTGAGTAGAAGGAGAAGCTGTGGCGAGACCGTGCCCGACCGGGCGTCACGACGAACACAATGTCTATGCCGAGAACTGCCCATGTCGGGCATTGTTGGATCTGATTTCCAACAAGTGGTCGGCTCTGGTCATCGGAATGCTGGATGAGCGTAGCGCCGTGCGTTTTTCGGAATTGCAGGCCGTACTGCCCGGGGTGGGCCCGAAGATGCTGACCCAGACACTGCGGCGTCTGGAGGCTGCCTCGTTGGTGGAGCGCACCGTCTACGCCGAGGTACCACCGCGGGTCGAGTACACCTTGTCCGAACTCGGCCGTAGTGCGGCGGTGCCGCTCGGACAGATCCGGGCGTGGGCCGAGGAACATATCGACCAGGTGGAGTTCCTCAATCGGAAGTGGTCGGAGCAAAACTGACCGACAGTATTGCGGGAGGAATCTGGGTGTCGGCGAGACGTCGCAGGCATGATGAGCCTGGACACTCCCGCGGCTCTCGGACTGTCCAACTGGCTGTCGAAGGGTTTGATCACCAGACGCAGATAACCGATCATGGTCACGCTTTGCGGGTGCAGGCGCTCCCTGCGTAACGCCACGAGAAATATGCGACTCCTGACGTGATGAGAAAGGCACGAGGTAGAGCCAAACGAGTGCGAACTTATCGTCTAGCGAGATACTCAACTCAGTAAGTCCAGTCTTGTGCCCATGTATCTGGCATAGGTCGCCGCTGATGCTCGGGCGTGGGCCTCGAGCGTCTGTGGGTTGTAGCCGAGCGTTTCGGCGAGGATGGCGATGGGTGTGGTCTGTGTGAGCTCGTTGAGGGTGCCCGAGGCGTGCTTCCAGCGCGGCAAGCACGGGGCGAAGTCGCGTTCGCAAGTGCGTCGGGGTGAGATGGGTACCAGGCCGGTACCCGCGAAACACCCAGAGCGAGTTGGGATGTGCAGCGGTTTGCCCGTTGTAGTTGGCGGCTGCGAGCATGCGGATTGGTTCATCAAGCGGCGTAGGCATTTCGATCGGAATCCCGGCGAGATCGACGGTGACCGATTCCGCTGTGATGGTTATCTTGTCCCAGGTGAGGGCGGCGATGTTTTCGGCGCGTTGGGCGAACACGATGATCAGAATGGCGGCGAACCGGTCACGTGGGTGCAGCGTCTGCTGATGCACGACTTTCTCGATGACGGCGTTCTGCTCTCCAATCGGTAAGCGCGGGGCGGTTCCGCGCCGGTGCGGTGTCATTTCGAGATCGTCGGCGATCAGCTTGGTTGCGATGGCCCACCGGATGAAGCGTTCGACATGACCGCGGGTCGTCGGGCCGGTGGATTGCCAGAGGTCGATGTGAACTTGGGTCAGTTGTTCAATCGAAGTTTCATTCTCAGCGGTCAGCCAATTGCAGAACTCGATTGTGACGGTCACTGTCTGCTTGGCGCGCTGGAACGCCGAGTCAGTGACAGTACCCATGGATCGCAGCCGCTTTTCCAGGCCCCACCGTATGAATCTGGCGATCACTTTGCGGTGCTCATCGGTTGTGATGCGCTGCAACGCGGTTGTCGCCCAACTCTGGAATGTTGCCAACCGCTCATCACGTGACGGAAGCACTTGGTGTTCCACGAGGAGGGAGCGCACATAGTTGGTGGTTTTTCCAGCTGGCAGCTGGTCTATAACCTCGTGGGTGAGCGTCGGGTGGCGGGCGAGTTCGCTCAGGACCTGATCGACGTGCTTTTGGCGGATCCATGTCAGGCCGCTGTTGGCGCGCGGCATCGCGGTGAGCGCGTCGACGATCACCTGCAGGTAGGGAGCGATGGCGCCGGTGTCGGGGTTGGTCAGTAGACGAGTAGCGGTATCGCCAAGCACGCAGCGTTGGCATCGGCCGCCGCTATAGAGTTCGGCTTCGGCACCGCAGGCTACACAGTCGACGTTGAGCGTGACGCCGCTGCATGGCCGGCAGGCGGGCCGGTCGTTGACGATGCCGGGTAGCACACCTTCGTGGCCGCATGCGCAGATTCCGACCGTTCGTTTGGCAGCCTGGTAGCAGTAGCCGCACACGGATTCGCCGGGCCAGTTCGCTACCAGTTGATAGTGGCCGCGGCACCGGTCACATTTCACCGGCCACAGTTGCGGGTTTTCAGGTTTTCGGGGTCGGGCCATCGTCGTCCTGGACGATTCGGATGCGTTTGGCTACAGGGTTTCCCGGGGTGATTCCGAGGTCGCTGGGGCGCGGCGCGTTGGCCGTTTTGGCGGCTTGCATCTCAACGTAGGGCTCGAACAGGTCGTTGGGCGTGCAGTCGAAGATGTCACAGAGCGCGGCAAAGGTCCGCGACGGGATGCGTTGGGGCTCGCCGGTGACGAGACGGTAGACCTGAGCGTCAGACAAGTTAATGCCCCGCGATCTGAGCAGTGGCCGTAGCTCTGTGGACTTCCACAGGTTGTGAGCGGCCATAACGCGGCGTAGATGCCAATGGAAGCCGATGCGGCGTTGTTCAGCCACCGGAGTCCTCCATTCGGATTCGTCGGGCGATCATCTGTTGAATAGCTTTTCGTTTGAAGTCCGATCCCACCGAGGTGTACAGCGACGTGGTCGATGCGAACGAGTGTCCGAGCTGCTCCTGGACGAACAGCGGATCATAACCCGCCTCGATCAGGTGGGTGGTGAAGGAATGTCGTAGCGCGTGCAGGCTCAATTCCGATGGCAGACCGGCTCGTTCACGAAACGCTGTGAACGATCGGCCCAGCGCATTGAGGGTCAGCCTGGCGCCGCGTTCACTTGGCCACAACGCGGGGGAGCGGTCGGAGGTACCGAACAACTGACGACCTTCAGTGCACCAGTAATCCAAAAGCTCAACAACCCAGGGGAATTCGGGCGCAGTCAGCACCGTCCGTCGGCGTGGTCCGGAGCCTTTTGTGCCTTTGGCCCATCGAACGGTCAGCGCACCGTAGTTGCCGAAGGCGGGCACATGCGGATTGGGTCCAAAATCTGTCAGGTCCAGCATCACCAGTTCGCGTCGGCGCAGTCCGTAGGCGTAGCCAACCTTGAACGCCGTTGAATCACGCAGTGCTGTCATCCAGCGTTTCGATCCCGTCCGGTGCGCTTCATCAACGAAATCATCCACGACGTCAAAGAAGTGCTGCAACTCAGCCTTGGTGAAGGCTCGCCGCCTTGGCGGGACAGCGTCGTCGGTGGTGTGCTGTGGCGTGTTCCATTCAAAGCAGACCTGCGAGGGAACGTCACCAAACTGTTTCTCGCAGAAGGAGACCCACCCATATCGATTATCGCTGACATAAGAACAGAACATCGAAATCATGTTGCTGTAGGACCGCAATGTAGTCAGCGCGATCGGTGTTTCTTGGGACCGCAGGTCAGCCAGGAACTGGTCGACGTCGATTGGCCGCCACCGCCACGGATACTCGTTTGTGAATTCGACGAATCGAGATATGAGCCGGCCGCGTGCTTTGATCGTGTTGACGTCGAGCCCTCGGGCCAGCATCTGCGCCCGCCAACCATCAATCATCGCGTTGAAGACGGCTTCATCAGCCCGCAGCAGCGAAACATCTTCGCGGCGCAGGACCTGAGGAATGAACCCAGGCAGCTCCTCAGCCATGACGAAGACGGTTCAGGTAGTTGTCGGCCGGCCAGCTGGCCATTCCTGAGCAGCCCTGCGACACAAGGCAATTCGTCACTGTGACGCAATGACGTCGATACAGGGGCCATCGATGAGACGGCCGGAAACAACTCGTACCGATCACACGGGACCTGGCATCGGTCGAAGCTCGCAACGTTTCACCTAACGTCCGAATCATTCATTAAGTGATTGAAACCTACGCCGACCTCGACGGGAGTGCAGCCGATGCGTGAGTGTCGGTTGTGGGCAACGGATTGAGTATGCGTCTGCCACAAGGCCTGACAGCCGAATCGTCAACTGGTGCGAGCCATTTCATCTAATGCAACTCGGCGTAGTTATTTGCCGATAACAGAGATTATGTCAGTTGGATCAAACCCAGAACCTCTGTTGCGGTCGCCACTTAACCCGCTAACTCGGTACCCACTAAGTCGGTACACTTTCTGTCGTGAGCACTCTTCCGCCCAGCGACGGCTCGTCCCAGGCGTTCGAAGCCGCAGTGCGACCGCCGTCACGGGCGCTCACCGTGTGACGAGTACGCCTGCATGAGAACGAATGCGAAGCCGAATGGCAATGGCCATCAACAGGTTTCTCGGCGACGGCTGACGACGGAAACGGGAATCGTTCTGCGTAACCGCACACCGGCCGCTTGGACCGGGCCTGACGTCACATTCGGCTCACTGGTCGCCGGATTGGAAACGATTAAGGCCGTTGCCATCCCGTACGCACGCCTGCCCGGGCGCGCCCGCACCGTTTATGGCCCCCACTACGCCCTGTGGGGCGATATCGCGGACACCCCGATGGATCACCTCTACGCGCTGCCCGGAGCCGCCGAACAAACAGTGCGCGCCGTCCTGGACGCCGCGCGCGAAACAGCAGAGGCCCACCGTCCACAAATCCGGCGGCCAGCCTCGGCGACCGAGGCCGCTAACGACCTGCTCTGCCGGCTCGGCGACCGCGACCGAATCATCCTGACTCGGCTGGTCTTTCCTGTGCGACCTGACCCGGTCGACCATGTCGCCGCGCAAATCGGTGTCGACCCGTCGTGGTTTGTCCGCAACCGGCCCCGAGTCAAAGCACGCTTTGTCGAGATGCTGGCCGAGCCAGCCCACCGCGAGGCCGCCCGGTACATCGACACGCTCCGACTCATCCTCGGCCCCTACATACCGAGCGACATGGTCACGCAAGCCTTAAGCCAAATTCATGTCTCCCCAGACAGTGACGCTGACCGCCTCTACCGCTATGCCGCCGGCCCCTACGTTCCCCGGGACGATTGGAGCGAGAATGGCGGCGTCGGCGGCCGGCAACGCGTGCTCAGCGCCGTTGACCGTGCGTTCGATGCCTCCCCGGCGCAGACCGCCGCCAGCCTCACAGATGCACTCAACGACGCCGGGATGCCCGCCCCCGCCGTCCTGCCCTTCCTGGACAAGCACTTCACCTTGCGCTGGTTCGACGACACCTGCGTACGGTGGGGGCCCCATTCGAAGGACCAGGTGGCAGCAGTCTTACATGCGCACGGCCGACCCATGACCGTCGAAGCCATTCACTCGCACCTCGACGGTGGGCAAATTGCGAATCGCAGTCTGCGGCATGCGATCATCGCCGATCGACGGTTTGTCCGCGCGACCAGAACAACGTGGGCATTGCGGGAGTGGGGACTCGACCAGTACCTCGGCGTCGCCGAGGAGGTCGGCCGCCGGATCGACGCTGCGGGTGGACAAATCGCTGTGACCGCGTTGGTCGCGGACATGCAGGCCGCGTTTCCTGACGTCGCGTACAGCTCTGTCGAGAAATACCTGTACACCCTCGCGACCGTGCACGAGAACGGCATGCTGCGCCGCCGCCGCAACAGCGACCCCTGGCCCGAGCAGCCCCACTGGAATACCGTGCGCGGCACCTTCCGCCACGGCGCGGGATTGCGTTTCATGCTGCCCGTGACCAGCGAGGTCCTCCGGGGGTCGGGTAGCTCCATCCCCCAGCCTTTCGCCGCCGCTCTAGGGATCAAACCCGGTGAGAGCCAACAGTTCACGACTCCCCACGGCCAGACTCCCCTCGCATGGCCGCTATGGACCACTAACGGAAGCCGTCTCGGATCGGTGCAGGCCCTCGCACGGGACGAAGACGCCGAAGTAGGCGACCATCTCCTGCTGACTTTCACGCCAGGTCGGCACACACTCACCGCGAACCGCATCCCAGCCGGCATCGGCGCTAACGACGTTCTCGAAATCGTCACGGGCCTGGACGCCCTAACCACTGCCGCGATCGCGCGGAGCCTGGACTGCGCGCGGGACAAGGTCGTCGCCGTCCTGAGGCGCCGCGGCGACACCGACCTTGCAGCCACGATGGCGCAGGTAGCGCGTTAGACAGGCGACGCCCGCATTCGACGCCACACTCACGAGTTTGGACACCGCCGCCCAGTGCGCCGACCCCGCCAGGGTGCTGTTCGTCGCGGCCAACCCGGCCGCGCGACCCAGCCACACCAGGCCCACGAGTGTCCAGCGGGCCCACACTGGGCCCGCAGCAATCGGCACAACGGTTGTGTCACCGCCGATTACGGCGAGGACGACGAGACGATTCATGACGGTTCTCTCTTGCAGGGATTGCGGTGGGCGTCCGGAACAGCGGGGATGACTCCCCTGCCGGGAATTGGGGGCCCGTCCGCACGACTTGCCCTACAAGATGGGAGCGAGACCGTGCCCAGGATTGGGTCGCACGTGAGCATCTCGCAGAACCAGTTCCACGATAGCGCGCAGCGATGACACCGTGTGCTGTGCGCTTCTGGGGTGTCTTGCACCTTCAGCTACGACGAGCTCGGTGCGCGTCTCCGGCCCGTACCGCGTGCCCCGGCTAGGTCCGGGTCGACGCGCCGGTAGCCACGCAATGGATCTGCGACACGAACGCCGAAGACATCGCTCCAGGGTTTCACACCCCCCAAGCCCTACCAGTGGTCTCGAATCAAACCAACCACCTGGTCCTGAACGAAGTTGTTCGCGAGTCTCTTTCGGTCGTCAACCCCGGCGTGGATCTGAGTGCCATCTCGCGGATGTGCTGCTTGTTCGAAGACCAGCAGTTCCCGGGCCTGACGCTTGTGAAGAGCTTAGGCAGCGACACGTAGCCGGGCCGGACTCACGAGTTCATCGGCCTCCGTGGGCAGTGGTCATGCATGTTTGTGCCGGCCGTCGCATACAACGCGCTTGCCGCAGAACACCCTCCAGCCAGCTCGACGATTACGATGTCCCCTCCCCTAACCGCCCCCATACCAACAAGTTCCGCAACACGGCGGAATCAAATACGGTGTCCCACCACCGTGATCCCAACGCGTCGATACGATCACTGTCTACCGATACGACACAGGGGGCAGGGCGTGGCCAGAGAAGTTGGCAACTCAATAGGGCTCGGAGTCGGTAACGGCAGCGTGATCGACTACGGAGACAGCATCGAGTACCGCCAGACGGGGAAGCTGATACCCGCGTTCCGTGTGAACGTCGCGGACATCGTGGGATTTTCGGTGCGTAAGGCGACACGTGACGACAAGAAACGTCTCGGCGCGTCGATGCTGCAACAGGTGTTCGTCGTACAGGGATCGGGTACGACCCTCGCGGAGGCGGCAGTCAACCAGGGAACCGCCGAAAAGATCGAGCAGGTCTTGCGAGCGCACCCGAAGTTCGGGAATAACGCCCGCCAAGCGGCGCCCGTCCCCGCGCCTACCGCTTCGTGGGTTGACGAATTGGCGAAGCTCGCAGCGCTGCGCGAGGCGGGCGCGTTGACTCCCGAGGAGTTCGAGACTGCCAAACGCAAGCTCCTCGGCTGAGTCGACCAGAAGAATATGGCGGAATTGAAATGGCAGGCTGCCATTTGTGTCGCCGTGTTCATCTGACGAGGCCCGGCCGATCAGAGCCCGTGGCAGACCACGCGTCTGAGTTTGGCGTCACCCCATCGATTTCGATGAACCACGGCATCCGCAGCCAGCACTACTCCAGCGACCAGGAATAGGAGGCGCACCCCGATCGGCCCGTACTGGGTGAGAGTTCGCACCAGCCAGCGCTGTGCCCGGTCGGCCCGCTTGCTTCGGCTGGTGGACAGACCAAGAAGCACCATGCACGACAAGATGGTCAGGACCGAGTACGCGATCGCGATGACTGGCCACGTTGGTGGCCGAGGCTGTAGTGCCGAGATCATTTCCAGGCCCGCCAAGTAGGGAACGGCGGAGGAGCCTGGCCGAGACGGAATGTGGCGCCGAGGAATCCGAGCAGCCACGGCGCTTACGCATCGCGGCCAGAGCCCAGCCTGGCGCGGTGGTTTGGGCAACCAGCGGGACGAATGCCAGCACGATCAACACCAGTCCCAGCACGATCTCGCCCCAGTACCGCACCGGAGGTGAAAGGTGGATATTGGTCAGATTGGCCAGCAATCCCAAGCCGAGTACGGGCCGAAAGTGGTTGTTACCGCGAGGACTCCGGCAATAAAGCTGACTCTACCCGGCAGTGCAGACTGGCGATTCAATCGACTGCCGTAGATCACGGCCGAGACGACGCCGATGTTCAGGACATTGAGCGGGTCGAGGAACGCCAAGCCCGCCAGTGTCAATAGAAGTGCCGTCATCGCCGCGGTCCCCCGACACTCTCAGAACGTCGGTATTGGTGCACCGAAACGTTCGCGATGAAGCTAGCGGCTTCTGGTTTGACGGTCAACGCGATGTCAGGAAGTCGGCGACCTGAACCTTCACGACGCCGATCGCCTCGTCGATCCGTTCACGTGGCCACGGCGTAGATCCACCGAACGCCCACATCACCGACAGTTCCCGTAGTTTCGCGATCACATAAGAGAATTGGGGCAGCTTCAGCGGCGGCACGTAGACGTCCGACGTGATCTGTTCCGCCAGTAGTCCGGCCACCCGGTTCGCCATCGCCTGGTGGATGACCGGCGGTCCGGGCAACTGGCCGTTCTCCGGCAGTGAGAGCCACGATTCGACTTCATCGGCACGGCGATCACCGCCCACCGCGAGCACCCGATACGCCGCCGCGACGACCGATTCGCTGGGCGCCCAGAGGCCGTAGTTGCCGATGAAAGGGATGTCTTTGGCCACCTCCGCCAACTCGTACACGGCGTCTCGGCCGGCGACGAGGCTGAGCAGCATCGCCGGCTCGAAGAGCAGTTGCATGCCGGTGCCGCCACCGACGGTGCCCTTCTTCATGGCCCGGTCGACGATCTGGCGTCCGCGAATGGTGAGCAACGGTGTGCACTGGTCGTAGATGGCCAACAGGCGCGGCTTGGTCGCGGCGTTCAGTTCGGCCATCTGCGCTGTGGAGAAACGTGAGATGCCTACTCCTCCTTGGTCATTAATGAGGAACTTCGTCGAGGTCGTTCACGGTGAGCGTCTCCGTCATCTCAGCGACCACTCGTTCCGCGCGGAACACGAGCTATCCGCCAGGTTTGTCACCCCACGGACCGGCGTGGGTACCAGGTCGGAACCAGCTCAGCAGGGCGGGGGAACGTCTCGAGGTCGGCGATATACGACTCGTCGGTGGGCTGCACCATCCAGTTCGGACGGGCGTCGTGGTTGTAGTCGAACACGCACTTGCCATCCGATGTGGCGGTGACGGTCGCCGACAGCCAGGCTCCGCGTCCCTGACTCGCCATCAGCTCGCGCAAGTTCATGAACGCCATGATCATGTCGCTCGGCGACCGCACCACTTTCGACGCCCCGGCGCTGTCGGTGACCGTCACCAACGACTCGGCCATCGAGGCGATTGACCGATACTCGACGATGCAGCTGGTCCAGCTGTCGCGTGGGAGAGAGTCAAACAACGCGCGGACGACGGCGGTCTGCGCATTGCCCAGCTGCACCGGATACGGCGATTGATCGTTCACGTTTGGCGCTGCCTCACCACTCGTCGCCATCGTCAACCACCGAAACCGGCGGACGCGACCCGCGCATTTCCAACACCGCCCAGAGCACGGCGGAGATAGCCGCTAAGAAGGCCGCCTGTCCCGTCATGTACGCCATCGTCATACCCCCTCGGGGCCGCTCAGTGCGGCATTTCGTCCAGCCCGTTCGCGGTGAGCATCTCTGCCACCGCCGCGACCACCGGCTTGGCGGGCCAGTCATCCGGCGCCGCGATCAGTATTCCTCAGCCAGTTCCATCGCTGTGAGCCCGTCGGCGACCCGGCTGACGGTTCCCAGCTGGACGCTGATCCAGGTCCGGTACCCGACGCCGATCTTCCAGTCGCCGCGTGCGATGCATCTAGAACCATGCACTGTCAGTCATCACGGTGTCACACGAAAAGCACAGTACAGCAACATGATTAGCTCTCGTATCGCATTCCGACCTCGTCACTTAGGGTGAGAGCTATCGGTCAATCTGACCGGGGCCACCACCGCAGCTGCCGTTGCCTTCGGTCCACCACACGGTCTTCGAGTCGGTCCAGTGCGAGCAGTGAATGGTATTCATCCAATATCCAGGTCCGAACGGAGCAGTGCTGTGACCGCGACCCTGCGAGTAGAACGTCCCATCGGGGTACTCGATACCGAGGCAGTAGCGGCTTCCGCCAGAGATGCGCTCCCGGAAATCGCCGCCCGGACACCAGCCGGCATTCGCGTCCGGGATGTGGGGATCGGGGTCGGCCAGCGCTGACGGCGCTAGGACCAACGATGCCGCAGTAGCCGCGGCGCCAGCGATGAGCTTGAGCATGTGACTCCGTCCGAATCAACCCGGCTCCTCGGTGTTCGGCGAGATGCCGTCCCGTTTCCGGATACACAGAAAATCGCGGAGTGGTGACACCCGTTACGGCTTGTGGTGGAATTCGGCCGTTCGGATGACAAGGCTGATGGACGGCCGGTTTGAGGTTCAGCCAATAGGTCGAGGCATCGACACCACAGCGGGGACACGAAGTTACTGGCCTGCGCATCGTGGGCCGTGGGCAGCACCAGAAGTCTTGGGATACAGCGTTACTCGCCGGCTCCGGCCAGGTGGACAGCGCGGCGCGTATCTCCTCACCCCGGCCCAAGACGTCGACCGCGACAGCGCTCCCTGCGGACAGTGCCAGACTGATCCTCGCGGCGTTGTCGAGGAGGCAGCCGATGCGCCGGCGTCCGTCACGCTCATCTTTGGGTGGAAATGGCCACACCTAGAACTGGCGGGTCCCGTTCTCAAGCTGGAGCTTGAGCATCATGTGGTCTCCGCGGTCGCAGCGCCGATCTTGGTGGCCGGGGTCAGACGGAAGCCGGACATTGTTGACGGGCTCGTCGTGTCATGGGACGGGTTCCGCTGCACGTCACCGGTTGGCGCTCCTCGCACCGGACCCGCGGACAATCTCCGCAAGCCGTTCGAAATCATTGTCGCCCCGGAGAATCCGTGGCGGCGGTATCGGGCTTGTCGCCCGATACCGCCGCCACGTCACACCTCACGGCAGCAGGATGTATGACATACCGGGTACATCCCGGATGGTGCGGCTCGACCAGGCGTTGAATCCGGCCGCACCGTTCATCTCGGTGATGGTGACGTTCGTACCGTTGACCGCGTCGACCCAGGCGACGTGGCCCTGCGTGGCGTGCGCGCCGTATATGCCGGGCTGGAACACCACAATGGAGCGGGGCTGTGCGTCGGCGACCACGGTCCAACCGATGGCCCGGGCCGAGTTGGCCCAGTCCTTGGCGTTACCGGAAAGGGCGGGGTAGAAGCGACCGCCGCTGGCGCGGAACCACTTGTCGTATGCGCCCCATGTGCAGTTGCCCGGCGCGCCTGTATTGCTGGCGCGGGTAACACCCATGGCCCGGCCGCCGGCCGGGGCGGGCGGCGGCGCCGCGTTCTGGTTGCCGCACACCGGGACCACCGGGTCGTTGGACCCGGTTTCGAGCATGCCGTCGGTGACGAAGCCCCCGCTCTCGAGCTGGTTCCAGATGTTGTTGGGTCGGCCGTACGGGCCGCCGCGGAACGTCTCCCCGCGCACGTGGCAGACGATGGTCACCCGCGTCCGGTTGGGGATGGTACGGAGCAGTTGCGCTGAGGTTGACGGGCCGGAGCGGACGTTGATGTTGCCGGCGCCGGTGTTGACGGTGACGACGCGGCCGGTCGCGGCGGCCAGGGGCGCCCCGATCAGCGATGCGATGAGAAGGGACACCGCGATGACGCCGAAGCGTCGGAGGGCAGTGGACATGGACGACCTTTCGGGGGGGCGTCCGGCCGATCCAGACGCGTAACCCCTCCACCGATCCCCCACTGGGCGTATCGCGCGACCGCGCAAAGCTCCCAAGATCCAGGCTTTGGGTCGCTACCCGCGGGCTGTCGTGGCCGCAGCGGACATCGACTCACGTCTGTGAATGCGCGACTTCTCGGCATTGAGGTACCGGGCGATACCCCGAGCTATGGCGACCATACTGTTCTGGTGAGCAAGCTAATGGCCGCCTTCGCCATCGTTGCTGTCACCTTGTCCGCTCCGGCATTCGCACCAGTCCCTGCAGCACATGCTGAGGGCTATTGCGAATTCGGCAATCTGCTCGTTCCGCAGGAGGTACACCATGTGGGGACCTACCGCACCGCTACCTGCGCGATGGTCGCCGACCTCGTAATTACCAGTGGTGATGGGTGCCGCAAAGCCGTGGCGGACTACGTCGTGAGTCGCGGTTACGACCCCGATGTGGGCAAAGACATCGCCCTCCACAACTGCTGAGACTCGGCCAACAGAGAGAGCCAAGCTGACCAGACGACAACGGCCTCCGCAGCTAGAGGCTGGGCGACTGAAATCGAGGACGCTTGCACAGAGCAACAGCTCAGTGTCCCCCATTGTTTCTCGACGTCATATCCGAACGCTCAGAGGCATCGGGCGCTGTCCAGCAATCAACTCATCCCGTCAAGGTGTGGCTCATCGATCATGAAGCCCCCCGCTGCGGCAGCACATGCAAACTTGACCGACACATTGTGCTCCTGAAATTTGATGGCCCAGTCAGCGTTCTGATACCCGTACTGCCACCTTTGTTGTGGCCTCCGCAGGCGACGAGAGCCGACAAGCACAGCGCGGACGTGCCACCGGCAATGAACCGTCGACCGACCATGCACAAAACCCTTTTCGAATCGGTGTGAGTCACTGGAGCTGATTCGGCCACGCTCTTGGAGTCCTCCGTGCGCTGCCGAAGGCGATCGCGCCGCAGCAATATGCGTCTTCACTCGATGTAGCCTCGGTGCCACAGGTCAAAGCAGGTCTGGCTGGGTCGCCACCCTGCCGGGTCATCCTTGTTTAGGACAATCAGCTGATTCACCAGTGCCTGAGCGCGATTCGCGTCCAGCCCGTAGACCCGTTGTAGTTCCTGCATGGCCTGGTTGGGGCCATCAAAAGCGGTTTTTGGCTGATGCATTAGCGACTGGCAAGCATGTGAAACATCAGAGTCGGCGTGGGCGACACCTGCCGCCCCGAACGGGACAGCAGCGATTGCCAAGGCTATGAGGGTCATTGCTGCAACGACCGAGAAGGCAACCCGCCGGATTCGTGTATGTACTCCCGGACCGCCAACCACAGCAGTACTCATCAGCGTAATTTCTCCCGTCACTGTCGGAATCGACCATGGGTTGGGGCGACCGAAGACAAGGACATCGGCTGCTAGTTGAGCTTGTTTCCGGGCAGCCTGCTGAGCCTGTCCTGCTCTTTACAAGCTTCTACCGCCCTTGACTTTGCCTGTGATTCAGAATCGCCGGTCTTTTCGAAAATGGGGATGAGCCCATTGACGCATTTTGGGTCTGCGCCGCTGCCGCAGCCAGTAAGCGTCGCCGCTACAACAAATGCGACGACTGCCATACCTAGAACCTTGCCGGTCAAGTAACAACCTCCCGTTTCAACGCGAGCTGGCACCCACCCGCGATCGTCAGGAACGAGCACGGGGTTAGGGCACTTCAGAACACTGGTCCGCCTTTACCTCGCTGGCCTAGCGACGCCATCGGAGCCCACTGACATTCTTGGGCATGCGGTCTCCATGCAATGGCCAAAATCTGGCCCGCGCCAGCCTTGGTCTTGCCGAGGTCAATCGCGAGTTCGTTGACGACGGCTTCCGTAGTCACACCGCCTGTCAACATCTGGCACGTCCTCGACCAATTTGCAGCAGTCGGTTGCTATCCGTGGGCATTCCAGGAATGTTGTAGCTGCTGATGCGGCTGATGAACGCGGCCTCGCCCGGTCGGATAGGGCTCGTGTCCGCCCAACAGTCGAGGGGACTCGTGTGCGCGCCGCAGTAGCCCGGAGCACCTGGCCCCGGCGGAGTAGCGAAGGCAGAAGGGGGTACCAGGCCGCCGAGTGCCGTACATCCTGACGCGGATGCACCGACCGCCGCGGCCAACGGTTTCTTCTCCATCCGTGGCCTAACTGTCGAAGGTGACGCTGTCCTCGATGTGTGTTCTGCTCCGAAAATCCAGACGAAAACGCTGTCGCACTTATCCGCGAAAGGCAGACGCTCCAGGCACCGCGCGAACTGAGCGCCTCGTCGGCGTCTCCTCACGGGCTAGGGGTGAATCCATTCGGGAAGAAGCACAGGTGGTCTTCTGCTGCGGCGACGATGGCTTGGGCTTGGAAAAGGCTCATTGACGCACTCCCATAAACCTTTTGGACCACAAAGCTGCGCGAAACGCCGCTGTAGAGCTGGCCACAAACCGCTTGCCCGTCATTGAGCATCCTTCGCGGAGTTCCCGTAGGTGTGATGCCGACCTTCGCCAGGTCGTTCACGAATGCCTGCTCGTTGGAGCACAAGGTGTTGACGTCATCGTTGTGCGTGCACGCCAGCGCGGGGGCCGCCGTCAAGACGGCTATGGCAGGTATCGCCGCTAAAGTCGCGGCGAGCGCAGGTGCGGTCAAGAGCCGCATCGTGGACAACTTCATACACACCCGCATGGCAAACCGCAGCCTGAGCCCTCATGCTGTCGGAACGTGGAGGAAAAGGCAGCATTCGCAATGAACGCTGCTACAACATGACCGCGTGGAAAACGCGCTCTGACTGCAATCCGGGCCACCAGGCCCCCTCCCCGTCGACCATGCACCGAGCATCTGCCCCCGCAGCTCAGTATCTAGCGAGTCAACTTACAGCAAATTCGCAACCTTGGTGGCAGTTTGCTGTAGCGCTACTGGTAGGGCAGACACTTGAATTCGCAGACCTACTAATAGGGCGCCGGCAGGCTTACCCCCGCCGGAGTGCGTGAAAAGCTACCAGCCGGTGCACCGACCACGAGTTTGTGGGCAACCAAGCCCCGCGCCTACCGAAAGTTGACGGTCAGCGGCGTCCTGGACAGATCGGCGGTGCCGTTGATGTACATCGACTGCTGATTGAGCGTCTTGATGCCGCCGCCGTTATACATGTCGGTTCCGGTGACATTGTTGAAGAATGCTTGGCCCGACACTCGCACCGTCAAACCGCCCGAGTAGGTGTCAATGTTGTCAATCTTGATGCGACTCAGGTCCGCTGAGCCCCAGTTGACCGTCCCATCAACAACCCCGAATGCCACGGCGTCACACGGTTTCGGCGGCACCGCCGCATGGGAGTTCGTGCACGCATCGGTGACGGTCTTGACCTGGGCCATGATCGCGGTCTTCGCCGCATCGGTGACGGTGTAGGTGGCCTGCAGCGGGCTACCGGTGGATCCTCCTCCAGCCAGCTGATCGAGCAGCACCGGTTTCGCTTCGACCTTCAGGTAAGGGTTGGAAGTACCGACCTCGAGGTATCCGGGGAACACGTAAGCGGTGCCATCCGATATCGCTTTGTCGAAGATGGTCAGCGTCTTGGCGACCCCCCCCTCGTTGCGGCCCGTGCCGGAGTCGGTCGTCAGCTTGATCGCGGCGTGGCCGAGGCGCCATTTGCCGTCGGTCTTCTTGACGGACATGGTCACGTCAGACGATTTGTCGCCGAAGTTGGCCGCGACGTGCACCTGCCCGTATCCGATGCTCGAGTTGGTCGAATCATCGCTGAGGATGCGGATATTCGTGATCGGCCATTTGGCGATCTGCTGCTTGAGGACGTCATCGGTCAGCAGATCGGTGGACGCCGGCTGGTCATCGCTGTAGGCCAACGCGCCCTTGGCATCACCACGCGACAACGCCTGCAGATACCCTTTCACCGCCTCACCGGCGGTGGCAGCACTGTCCGGTCCGCTGGCCCCGCCACCGCCGAGCAGCGTCCAGGCCGCCACTAGCGCGATCACCACGACGATCACGACACCGCCACCGATGATCAGCGGCTTGCGGTTCTTCGCGGTGGCCGGAGCTTGGCCGTATGCGTTGGCGCCGGGCTGCTGCCCGTAGCCGGTGTTGACCGCCGGCGGCGCCACCGGCGGGGCTACCGGCTGGCCATACGCGTTGACCGGCCCACCGGCGCCGGAGTGCTGTGGCACCGACGGCGGTGTCCAGCCGCCGGCGGCGGGTTGGCCGTAGGCGTTGGTGCCCGGCTGCTGCCCGTAGCCGGTGCTGACCGGCGGCGGCGCCACCGGCGGGGCTACGGGCTGACCATACGCGTTGACCGGCCCACCGGCGCCGGGCTGGTGCGGACCGCCCGGCGGCCCTGGCGGCTGCTGCGGTACCGACGGCGGTGTCCAACCGCCGTATCCGCCACCGTTTCCAGGCTTGCTCGTCACGAAACGCCACCCCCCATTCAGGCACGCGGATCATCCCCTGGACCCCCGTGCGTGAAAAGTCTAATCCGGCCCCGCGGACGGCTCTCACGCCAATTGGCTGACGAGGCATTCAGCGAGCACCGTGCGTAGGTGCACGGCCTGGCAGTCCGGCTCGCCGAGCGGTGTGGGACATGCCGTGACGTGCGGCCTTCCGGACGACCGACGCTCTGCGATCAGCGACTCATGGGCTCGAATGCAGTTGCCCAGAAAGCGGGCGAAGCTAACGGTCTGATCGCGGCGGGCCACCAGCCGGACCGGCTAGGGTGCGAAACCCACAGGCAAAGTAGCCGCTCCTCGGCGGATTGACTCGGTCCGGTGCGGCTAGGTCTGTTCGAATTCCCAGTCCGCGTCCGCGGCGTCGAATTCGTCGGTGTCCGTGGCCGCCGCCCGTCGGCACCACACTTCAACGAGACCTCCGACGACCGCCAGAACCCACACCGCGACAGGTGGCGGGTGACTCGCGATCACGAGGATTCCGCTCACAGATGCCGAGCCTCCGCAGGCCACGTAGAAAGTGAGTACCGCGGCGAACAACCACCGGTCGGTCGCCCATCCGTCACGAATCCAAGACGCACTTCGATGGAGGGGCGACGTGCCGTGCGCGACCATCGGCACTCCCCTCCCCTCGACCCGTCGGTGGTTCGACGAGCCGACCGTGCCTTCGATTCTGTGATACGGCGCGCGGCGGCGAAAGCCCTGAGCCGCAAATTCACCCGTTCGACCGATAGCCCCGGCAACACCGAAGTGGACGAGAGTGCGCAGTTCGGCCCGGCACTGCGGCGGCACCGTCTGGCCGACCGCCGTCAATAGATGGGCTGCGAGGCGCCCGAATCCCACTGGAGTTTCCGGTAGGCCTGTTGGCATTGACAGTCGCCGATGTCCGAGGCGGTGAGCGAAACCGGTTGGCGCGGTTCACCCCGGGAGGCTGCGCCCGACGACTGACACAAAGTGCCGGAACCTCGTGCGACCGGCCCTCCCCAGCTGTCCCACGAAATGTCGTTGATTGTGTTGCCGCAGAGACTGTTTGTCGAGATCCCGTTGGGACGCGCGGTGCCGATGCCGACCGAATACTGGTCGCTCGGGCCGCCGAGGACGGCTTCCGCGCCGGCGGGTGAGGGGCCTGCGGCCAGGGCGCCGGCAGTCGCTGCGGCCACGGGTGTGCACTCGAACGTGTAGCTGTCGGTCGAGAAGGTAAATCCCTTGCCGGTGAGATCATTTCGGCACGATATCCCTGTTGTCTGAGTGTTGCAGGTGTAGCCGCGGGCGGTCAGGTTCCGGCTGTAGTCGAGCACGAGTGTGGGTTCGGGGCGTCGCAGATAGGGCTGACCGGCTTTGACGAACTGGAGGCCCGAGTCCGCTGTCAAGATGCTGGAGCAGGGCTGGGTGAGATCGTGTCCGGAACCGTCGATCGCTGGTACCAGCGGGGCGCTTTTGACCGGTAGTTGCCGCCCGGTCGCGGCTTCGCACCCGAGGCTCGGCCCGTCGACCGGAACCGCTCGGTTGGGTCCCTGGAATGCCAGGTGCTCCACGATGCCGCATTCCCCATTTCCCACTGGGGCTCGCGAAGAAGTAGCCGGAGGTTTGGCCATGCGTGTTGGACCATCCGCTGTACCAGAACGCCGCCGCGTCGACGCTCGGCGCAACCGGCGGTGACGGCGGGGTGCCCGGATCGGACGGTTTCACCGTCGCCGAAGCTGAATTGCCTTGCGAATCAGCAAGACCGCGCCGGGTACCGGCGTGGCACATGACGTAAGCGCCGACATCGACGACAATGCCGCCGCTGCCGTGCACCGCCACGATCCCGTCGTTGCAGCGTAATCGCGCCGAGCCGACAGATATGTAGCCCGGTTGGTCGGCATTTTTCCGCTGCTTCACACCGCACGTCGGGCTGCAGTAGCGATGTGTGGCACCCAGCTTCTTGAATTCGCTGTCGACTATCGTTCGGAATCAACGTGATTGATCAACGTCGTCCGCAGAACCACAAGGACGGAGATTCGATGCTTTCGCGTTCTCTATTACCACTATCGCAACGCGGCCACCGGTGCCACCACTCCACGTAGCGAGGTGCGAATGAAACGCACGCAGCAGCGGCCGCCAGCAAAGGCCCCCCCGGGAGCGACGTCGGCAGCCGACCACATCAACGGCATGGGCGGATCCGGCCCACCGGCTCTCCCACCGCGGGATACGCTACGCACAGCGATCTCACAGGCGGTGTGCCGGCGACTGGTCGCGCGGGATCAACGGGGAGTTCAGGGAGGGTGCATGGCGCAGCTGTATCAGACATCGAGCAAGGTGATCGAAGCGCACGTGAACAACACGTCGATCCGGGCGCTGAGCGGTTCGATGGTCGCCTATGAAGGCAACATCTCGTTCAAGTCGGCCGGCTTCGGGGGCGGCTCTGGCCTGATGGCCGGGCTCAAGCAGCGCGCCACCGGCGAAGCCTTGTCGCTGATGGAATGTCAGGGCGTCGGCCGCGTGCTGCTCGCGGTCAATGCCCAGCACGTCACCATCATTGATGTCAACAATGAGCAGCTGAAGGTGGAATCGCGCCAGCTGCTGGCGATGGCCGGCAATCTGCAGACCAATGTGACGTTCGCCGGCCTTCGTGGGGCGTCGTCCGGCCAGGGGCTGTTCACCACGGTGGTATCAGGCCAGGGGCAGGTGGCGTTGCTGTCGGCCGGCGGTCCGCTGATCCATCTGGAGGTGTCGCCGCAGTACCCCCTTGTCGTGGACCCCGACGCGTTCGTGTGCGCGAAAGGCAATCTGCAGCAGTCGTTTGTGACCGACGTGTCGTGGCGGACCGTGGTGGGCCAGGGCAGCGGCGAGGCGTTCTCGCTGCGCTGGGAAGGTTCGGGCCTGGTGTCGATTCAGCCGGCCGAGCGATAGGAGTCACGACGGTGTTCACGAAGGTCAACTCAAAGGTCGTGAAGGTCAACGTCGGTCAGGTCGGTGGCGTCGTCGCCCGGGCCGGGGCGATGCTGTTCTACACCGGCCAGGTGGCGTTTGCGCCGCACCAGATTCCTGGCGCGGGCCAATTCGGCGGCATGGGCGGGATCGTTCGGCTGGCCGGGCGCATGATGCAGGGCGAGCACGAGCGCACGATGCTCGCGCAGGGCAACGGTGAGGTGCACTACGGCTACGCCGGCCTCGACGTCCACACCGTGGATATCGCCCAGGGCGCCGTGCTGCGCGTGGAGGCTTCCCGACTGTTGGCCAATACTGCAGGACTGCAGAGCTCGGTGGTGTCGGTGGCCAGCAGTGGTGGGTCAGGCGGCGGTGGCGTGATGGGGATGCTGCGCGGCGCGGCGTCCGGAGCGCTGACCGGTCAGGGCATGTTCACCACACAGTTGTCGGGTCAGGGCAGCGCCGTGCTGCTCGCCCACGGCGGGGTGATCGAGATGCAGGTCGGCGGGCCGTCGCCAGTGGTGGTGGATCCGCAGGCGTTCGTTGCCGCGTACGGCAACGTGCAGACCGAGCTGAAGACAGCGCTGAGTTGGCGTGACGCCGTCGGCCGCGGGTCGGGTGAGGCGATGCAATTGCATTGTGTCGGACAGGGAATCGTATTCGTGCAGGCCTCGGAGGAGAAGCTGTGAGCCAGGTGCTGAACCCCATGACGTTGCCGAACGACGACAACGTGCCGGACAACCATTACGCGTTCTGCATCAACCTGGTGTCGCCGTGGTTCATCCGTAAGGGGACGATGATCGCGTACTACGGGCAGATCGACTTCCGGGCACTCACCCACGGCCTGCACGGCGGGCTACTGCACATGGTGGCCCAGCAGTTTTCGGCCCCAATGTATTTCGGTGACTACACGGTCGCGGAGGGGCAGGGCAAGCTGATCATCGGCGATCGCGGGTACGACATCAACTCGTACGACCTCGACGACGGCAACCTCACGATCCGCGCGGCGAATCTGTTGGCGTTCGAGCCCGGTCTGTCGATGAACCAGTCGATCGTGCCCGGCTTTGTGACCCTGCTGGGCACCGGCAAGTTCCTGGCGTCGTCGAACGGGCCCGTGATCTTCGTCGAGCCGCCGGCCCGGGTGGATCCCGAAGCGCTGGTCGGCTGGGCCGACTGCCCGGCGCCGAGCCACCACTACGACCATGGCTGGGTGACCAACATGATCGCGGCGGGTGCGGCACGGTTCGGGGTGAACACCGGCGAGGAACGGCAGTTCGACTTCACCGGCGCCGGAACGATTCTCGTGCAGTCCAGCGAGAAGGTGCTCAGCGACTCGGCGGTGATCCGCACGATCGAGACTCAGCTCCACGGGCTGACGATGACCGGACTGCAGCACCTCAACGGAGTGATCAACTCACAGCTCGCCAGCCAACAGCACCGCTGACGCAGCCTGCCCGCGGCGGCCGGATGAATCTGACTTGCAAATCGCTGTCGCGATTCGTGGGCCGACAGCAAACCTGTCCGGTGTCGGTGGCGAAACCTAGACTCGGGACAATCGGACCATCACACCGGCCAAGGGGGTCTTCAGTGGTCGAGGCAGCACCGAACGGGTCAGCCATGTCGTCGCCCGATCGTGGAAGCGAGGGCGATCTGGAACCGTGGCAGGAAGATCCGGCCGCCCAGCTGCCGAGCGTGATCGAACCGGGGCGCCTCGACCTACGGCTGTGGTCGACACCGCCGTGGGGTGACGAATCCGCCGAGTGCGAGGTGTCGCTGGACTGGGATGGCAATTACTGCGTCGAGTGGTCGGTGGTCAGCGGCGTCGGGCTGTCGGTGATGTCGGATGTTTCCTTTCACGGTGTGGCCGGCTGGCCGGACGGACAGAACGTCATGCTGAACTACACACGGGACACCGGGGAGAAGGGAACCGAGAGGCTCAGTGGCGTCGCACCCACCAACGGCAAACCAAGTGGTGCAACAGATCCGCGGCAATGGGTCCAGCTGGCCACCGCACTCGTCGATCTCACCGACCGACTGCTGGATTCGGAGGGTGAGTCCTACGACGAGTTCGACGACGAGGGATATTACGACCCTGCTCGCGACGAGTGGGTTGACTTCGACGAGATGTTCCGGGTCTACCTGGCCAGCGCTGGTGGCGGCGGCACCCCGCCCGACTTCGAGGACTGGTTCACGGCCCAGTTGTCTGCTGGGCGCTACACGCTCGACGAGTCGAGCAGTTGACGACGCAGACGATCGGGCCTGTCGCTGTCGGATCACAATTCCGATGACGGTGATCGACGGTGTCGTACAGGACACCCATAACCCCAGCCGAAGCGGCCGCCGCTGCGTCTATGGAATCTGGCTGCCGCCGAAGCCGTTTACCGATACCGCCAGTTGGCTACGCCAGTGCACGCGTCGATGGGTGTCAAAGATGTTGGTGCACAGCATTATTCTAATGACATCGGAGCAGCGTCGAAGACCTCGACGGCCGTTCGGCAGCGGAATCTTGCTGGCTGGCCGAGGCGCCGTCGAATCCATCCCCGCCGATCTTGCACAGCACTGCACGCCGGCTCACACTGTCACGTCGGCGCTCACCAGGCGCCGCAGCGGCCGTATGATCGTCAGTCTTCGGCCAGTTCGGCACGTTGCGCGTCGGTGAAGGCCGGCATCGCGGCCGCCGGGTTGGCGAGCTTGGCGCTACGGTAACCGCGGACGTTGCCCGACAGCGTGGCCATGGCCTCGCGCGATTTGCCGCGGGAGTAGGTGATGGCCTGTTCGGCCCTGACGCCGAGCCCACGACCAACCTCGACCGCGTTCTGGTCAGCGCCCATGTAGAGGAACTCCCAGCCTCGTGAGGTTTGTTGTTCGACAAGGGATTTGATGGACAGTCCGCTCCACTCTGTGCTGGCATTCTCCAGACCGTCGGTCATGATCGCCACCACAACCGAGCCCGGTTTGTCGTCGTCGGCGAGCACCTCGATCTCGGCCATGGTGCCGGTGATCAGTCGACCCATCGAGTCGTGCAGCGCGGTCATCCCGCGAGGGTCGAGCGCGAGCGGAGGGACTTCCGCAAGCGAGATGTTGTGGTAGACGACCTCGTACTGGTTGTCGAACTGCGCGAGGGTCACCGTGCATTCACCCTCGGCGCCGCGCTGTTCGGACACGAAGGCGTCGAAACCGCCGATGACGTCCGACTTGATGGACTGCATGGACCCCGAGCGGTCGAGCAGGAAGACGAGGTGGGTGAGGTTCTGGTTGGCCATGAACGGTCCTTTCGACTGTCTCGGGTTCACTTGGTGGTGCGACGGGGCTTGAACCGCATGGGTTCCGACGGAGCGGCGGGCGGCAATGGCGTTTGG
>Ga0265327_10001364_pt1 | contig 31478 bp, 28 predicted proteins | sample 41621metaG_FD_202089 | JGI IMG/M metagenome (GOLD analysis project Ga0265327, IMG submission 202089) | Rhizosphere microbial communities from Carex aquatilis grown in University of Washington, Seatle, WA, United States - 4-16-21 metaG | ecosystem: Host-associated > Plants > Roots > Rhizosphere...
ATTTACAGTATAGCAAATTTATGCAATCACTGCTTATGTATCTATAATGATGGGTAACTAATCAATTATAAAAACGCTGTATCGCAAAACAATCCAAAGCCGATACTTTTCCCAAGTTTTCTCCTGTATTTCTCAGCATAAACACGAAATGCAAGTCCTCTTTCTAATTCTTCTGGCGAATCAAAACGCCCACCTACTATGCTGACGACTATCTCATCATTTGAAAAACTGCATCTTCTGAGCATTCCATGCTTTATATTGGCACCTTTGATCTCGAAGATTGCCTCTGCCAAGCTAGCCAATAAGCTGTCTTCAATATCTAGCAATGCAAATGCAATCCGTTTGGATGAATCATCCCCACGGGATTTTAGCTCGTCGAATATCGCTTGGGTTCTTTCTGGTAGGCGCAACGCTATATCCGGCGCGGAATCCATCTCACCTCTTTCATACATGAAAAACCTGTCAAATTTATCGGAATACCCAGAGATAAATAGGGCATCCATTTTTTCTTCTTTAGGAACTTGGAGATTACCCATAAGCAACCGAGTGTCCAAATATGCAGAAAAGAAGTCAAGATCGTCCCCATGCCACTCTTTATGATCATTTAAAATTGCGATTCTTCTCTCAATAAAATGAAGTAGCGCCTCAGGCACAATAATTGTTCTCGTTATAGTATCTAAGTCTGCAATAGATATTGAAAATGGAAATTCACTTTCCTTGAACAGGCCGAGCTCTTTGGTTTTATTCAGTTCCGTTGAAACCATGCCAAGATGGTGAAGCGAGAGAGATATGGTATAAATTTTTAGCGGGATATTGCTTTTTATGGATAACTTTCTTCCGGTTGCTCTTTCGATGAATTTCCCAGATCCCTTCGATTTTATGTACTTGATCGCTCGTAGAGCTTGCTTGTGGGAATCTTCAACATTTTGTTTTATATCAAGCCACAGTTTTGATGGATTTCCTCTTAACGACTCAATCCGAAATTGCTTAGCTTTCGCTTCTACTAATATTAAAAATGGCCCCCAACTAATTGCAATATCGAGTTCCGCAGTAGCTCCGCTGGTCTTTTCTGGATCTGGGTAGTCCAAACACTGATATATTGAATGAGATGGAAAAATGCGCCCAAAATATTCAACGGCCTTAGTTTCTAACCATCTAGCTTTCCTTTTTTGATATTGTTTGTCATAAAACCGCTTATCAAGCTTTGCCCTCGTCTCGAAGGCTTCCCATAAAAAGTCCAAACAATTTGACAAATCAGACATCAACACCCTGCCGTCAGATAAAATATAAAGAGGATGCTCTTGGATGTTCTGAGATGACTCAATTGAAGAAATTGTATCTTTTGATACTCCAATCAAGCTTTTTAGGGCAATTTCTTCAATTTCGGTAGGCCGCATATCTGTATCAAGCTCAGTTATCGTCACCGGAAGCTTTAATGGAACAATTGCATTTACAGCAGAAGTGTACCCAAATGCACTAGCTGAAGCTTCATCTTTAAACATCATCAATAATTGCTTATCCTCATCGGTAGGGATTTTTCGCCTACTTGCTTCAACGTACCTATTTTTGAATGAGTCAGCCAACCCAAAGTACTCATCACTGTATTTATTGAATATTCTCTCTGTATGCCGAATAAGAGCAAATAATATTTCAACCGCACGAGTCGGACTAATGCCTATATTATTAATGAACCAAGAGTCAAAGGCACCTTGTATTTCAAGTATTTCTTGCCTAGTTTGCTCGGGGTAGGCAGACCCTCTCACAATATTTGAGTGCATTCGCATACTTGATGCAAGAGATCCTACATCGCTGGTCTTGATTTCACTCAAGCCTGACGACTTGCTAAAAGCTCGCCGGAAAATACATTTTTCAAGCAAATCAAAACACTGCTTAGTATCCCATGGCGTTATCGCCACATCCGTGTTTTCACCAAACCGGGTAATAGCATGAAATGCGAGCAATTCGAACATTACCGGATAATAACCAAATTTATCGCCAGCCAATTCTTCAGGCGCTCTCATGAGTAAATTTGTCATCATGATCGGAAGCAAAGCTTCAGTGTTAATTTTATCCAAGAATGCGCAAAGATCACGCTCTAACCCTAGATATTCATCACCTAACTTTTTAAAAATATCTTCCATACCAATTCCTATGAGTCGGGTTTTGGAAACGTCTTTTTGTTAAAAGACATTCCCTCTTAACCACAAAAATTGTCCGGCAACGATGGATCTGTTACCTAGCCTACAAAATCAACACTACGCACCATTTCTGAGGCCGGGGCATTTTTATGCGTTTGCTGGGATGCGCCAAACTTCCACACTGACATTATTGAATCGTTCAAATTTGCAAGGGATAGCATCGCTTCAAGCGATATTATCCCTCAGGCAATTTATTCCTCCACCGAATAAACCCGGTTCTTCCACCGGCTGCGGTCGCCGCGCCAGTAGCGCAGCGCGGAGGTCCAGGTCATGGCCAGGTAAAAAACCGCGATGACCGGCAACGCGGGCGTCCACGCGCTGGAGCGATGATAGTAGCGCAAGCTTGGCCAGTAACTGCCGCACAGGTAGATATAAGCGACCAGGGCGATGGCGCGGACATTGCCGTCGCCCCAGACCAGGCCCGCCAGCGGCCCCAGGAACAGCGACAGGATCAGCGCATTGCACAGGGCCAACAGCCACACCGAGTAGCGCAACTGGGTGAACGCCGAGCGGGCGACCATTTCCCAGATCGGCGACAGGCTGGCGTATTCGCGCAGGCTGACGACGGCATGCGATTGGCCGACCCAGATGCGCTGGCCGGCCTGCTTGACCCGCTTGGCCAGCGTGCAGTCGTCGATGATCGCCCCTTTGATGGCGGCGAAGCCGCCGAGTCCGGCCAGCACCCGGGTTTCCACCAGGATGCAGCCGCCCGCCGCCGCCGCGACATAAGGGAAATCAGAATTGGCCAGGCGGAACGGATACAGCAGTTTGAAAAAATAAATGAAGGCGGGCATCAGGAATTTTTCCCAGAAGGATTCCATGCGCAAGCAGGCCATGACGGAGACAAACTGCCGGTCGTCGCCCTTGGCCTTGGCCAGCAAGGCGGCCGCCATGCCGGGCTTGAGCTCGATGTCGGCGTCGAGCAGCAAAGTCCACGGCGTGCCGACTTCCTTAAACCCCTGTTCCAGCGCCCACAGCTTGCCGCTCCAGCCGGCCGGCAAGGGCTGGCTCCGCACGATGTTCAGCGCGACGCCCGGAACCTGCCGGGCAGTTTGCGCGGTGCCGTCGTCGGAGCCGTCGTCCACCAACACGACTTTCAGCCCCCCGCCCTGCGCCGCCAAGCCCCGCAGCGTGGCCGCGATCACGTCCGCCTCGTTGCGGGCGGGTATCAGGACGGTCAAATCGCTCAAATCGCCATCGCCCTGGACGGCTCCGGGCTCCAGGGTTTCGCTGTGCAGCCAAGGCCGCCAAGGCAGAATCAAGACGATGAACCAGATGAGCGCGGCAAAAGCAGACAAGGCAAGCAACAAAGTATCCATAGGGGGCTCTTATAAAATGTCGGTTGGCTATAAACGCAAACGCCCGCTGCCGTGGACACGGCAGCGGGCGCTGGACTGGGGCGGCGGATTATTCCACGGCTTCGATGCGGATGGTGGGGCGGGCTTTGGCGGTGCTGTCCGCCGCCGGCTGGCCCACCCACTCGGGGACGGGCTCGGGCGCCATTTCGCCGTGGGTGCGCGGCCCCATGATGCCCTTCCACAAGGCTTTCAGCGGATGGCTGATGGAGTCGTCGGCGGCGGTGGCCTCGAAACCGCAATGGGCCATGCAGTTGGCGCACTTCGGGTTCTTCGAGTTGCCGTACTTGTGCCAGGGCGTCTCTTCCATCAAGGACTGGAAGCTCGGCGCGTAGCCTTCGTCCACCAGCAGGTAGCAAGGCTTCTGCCAGCCGAACACGTTGCGGGTCGGGTTGCCCCAGGGCGTGCAGTTGTAGCTCTGGTTGCCGGCCAGGAAGTCCAGGTACAAAGGCGAGTGGTTCAACGGCCACTGGCGGTCTTTGCCGATCTTGAACACCTTGCGGAACAACTCCTTGCTCTCGCGCATCTTGATGAAGATGTTTTGCAGCGGCGCATGCTCGTAGCTGAAGCCCGGCGCGATGGTGACGCCTTCGACGCCCAGCGCCTTGACGTAGTCGAGGAATTCGGCGATCTCCTCTGCCGACTCGCCCTGGAACAGGGTGCAGTTGACGGTGACGCGGAAGCCTTTCGAGATGGCCAGTTCGATCACTTCCACCGCCCGGTCGAACACGCCGGTCTGGCACACCGAGGCGTCGTGGCGCTCGCGGCTGCCGTCCAGGTGGATGGACAAGGTCAGGTAGGGGGAAGGCGTGTAATCGGCCATGCGCTTTTTCAGCAACAGCGCGTTGGTGCAGAGGTACACGTATTTTTTGCGGGCGATGATGCCCTCCACCACTTGCGGCAGTTCCTTGTGCAGCAGCGGCTCGCCGCCGGCGATGGAGACGATGGGCGCGCCGCATTCGTCCACCGCGGCCAGGCAGTCTTCCACGCTAAGCCTGCGGTTGAGAATTTCGTCGGGGTAGTCGATCTTCCCGCAGCCTGCGCAGGCCAAGTTGCAGCGGAACAAGGGCTCCAGCATGAGCACCAGGGGATAGCGCTTGATGCCCTTCAGCTTTTGCTTGAGCAGGTAGCCCGCCACGGTGATCTGTTGACGCAAAGGAACGCTCATTCTCTTAACTCCTGGTTAAATCTGTCGTTTAAAGCCACGCCCGGCCCAATCCACCGAACATGAGCTATATGATAATGCAAAATTTTCCCGATGCGTTGTATTTTATTCAAAAATTTTCGCTAAAATACAACAAAGCTTGACGTTAATGCAAAAAACGATAGAATTTTCTGACTTTTATGCAACTGTCCTCTCGATCCGGCCAGGAAGGCCCTAAGGACTTTTCAGCAGCCCACCCCGCCCGGAGGGGCCTTCAAAGGCATCGCGGATTGTTTAACTCATTGTCTAAAGACGCAGGACTAGCATGAACGGAAGCCGTTCAGAGACCACCGACACGGAACTTGACACGCTGGCGGACGACGCCTTCCAGGCTCGCTTGCTGGACGGCGTCTCCCGGACATTCGCCTTGACCATCCCGCGATTGCCGGAAGGACTGGCCCAGCCGGTCGCCAACGCCTACCTATTGTGCCGCATCGTCGACACCATCGAAGACGAAGTGGCGTTGAGCGCCGAGCAAAAACGCCAATTTTGCCGCCAATTCATCCGCGTGGTCGAAGGTGTCGAGCCGCCGGAGCCGCTCGCCGAAGAACTGGCGCCGCTGCTGTCCGCGCAAACCCTGGCGGCGGAACACGAGCTGATCCGAGTGCTTCCCCGGGTCATCGGCATCACGCTTGCGCTGGACGCGCCGCAACGCGAGGCCTTGAGCCAGTGCGTCGCCATCATGGGCAAAGGCATGGCGGAATTCCAAGGCCGCGACCTGCGCCACGGGCTGGACGACATGGCCGAGATGGACCGCTATTGCTATTACGTCGCCGGGGTGGTCGGAGAAATGCTGACCCGCCTGTTTTGCCATTATTCGCCCGCCATCGAGGCGCGGCGCGAACTGATGATGAGCCTGGCGGTGTCCTTCGGGCAAGGCTTGCAGATGACCAACATCCTCAAGGATCTATGGGACGACCATGCGCGCGGCGTTTGCTGGTTGCCGCGCGATGTGTTCGCGGCCAAAGGCTTCAACCTTGACGATCTACGGCCCGGCCACGACAACCCGGATTTCGCCGAAGGGTTCAAGGAGTTGATCGGCATCGCCCACGCCCATCTGCGCAACGCCCTGGAATACACCTTGCACATCCCTGCGCAAGAAACCGGCATGAGGGAGTTTTGCCTGTGGGCCTTGGGGATGGCCATCCTGACCTTGCGCAAGATCAACACCAACCTTTATTTCAGCGAGTCCGTCCAGGCCAAGATCAGCCGCCGCGACGTGAAAACCGTGATCGCCACCAGCCGCCTGGCCCGGCGCAGCGACACGCTGCTAAAAACCGCGTTTTACCTGGCAGGCCGGGGGCTTCCCGCGCCCGACCGCCATGTTTTAGCTCTGGCGACGCCGGCGCAGCCATAATTTCAAAGAGGATAAAGACCCATGTTTATCGACGAAACATCCGTACTTTCGGGCCTAGATTCCGCCTTTCTTGGCACCCTGCAATCGCCTTTGGACGGTGCCATCGACCGCGCCAAGACTCAACTGCTGCGCCTGCAAAGCCAGGAGGGCTACTGGGTGTTTGAATTGGAGGCCGACTGCACCATTCCGTCCGAATACATCCTGATGATGCACTTCATGGACGAGATCGACGAAGAGCTGCAAGCGAAGATCGCCCGGTTTCTGCGCGCCCACCAAAGCGAGGACGGCAGCTACCCGCTGTTCCGAGGCGGCGCGGGCGACATCTCCTGCACCATTAAAGCCTATTACGCGTTGAAGCTGGCCGGCGACGACACCGACGCCCCACACATGAAACAGGCGCGGGAATGGATCCTCGCCCAAGGCGGCGCGGCGAAGGCCAATGTGTTCACCCGCATCATGCTGGCCATGTTTGGGCAAATCCCCTGGCGCGGCGTGCCGTTCATCCCGGTGGAAATCATGCTGCTGCCGAAATGGTCCCCGTTCCATTTGGACAAGGTGTCCTACTGGTCGCGCACGGTGATGGTGCCGCTGATGATTCTTTGCTCCTACAAAGTCCAGGCGCGCAACCCGAAAGACATCCATGTGCGCGAGCTGTTCACCACCGCGCCGGAATTGGAAAAAAACTACTTCAGCCACGTCAAAACCCCCATCGGCAAGGCCGTCTTGGCGCTGGAGCGCATTGGCCGCCGCATGGAGCCTTTGATCCCCGGTTTTGTGCGCAAGAAAGCGACCGAGAAGGCCCGCGACTGGTTCATGGAACGCCTCAATGGCTACGACGGCCTCGGCGCGATTTTCCCGGCGATGGTGAACGCCTACGAGGCGCTGGACTTCCTAGGCTTCCCCAAGACCGACGAGCGCCGCCAGATCGCACTGGAAGCCATCCAGCGGCTGCTGGTGTTCCAGGGCGACCAAGCCTATTGCCAACCCTGCGTCTCGCCGATCTGGGACACCGGGCTGGCCGCGCTGGCCCTGCAGGAAGTCGACAAATACGAGGAAAGCCCGAAAACCCGCGCCCAGATCAAGCGCGGCCTGCAATGGCTGGCCTCCAAGCAATTGACCGACGAGCCGGGCGACTGGCAGGTCAAGCGCCCGGAACTGCCCGGCGGCGGCTGGGCCTTCCAGTACGGCAATTCCTGGTATCCCGACGTGGACGACTCGGCGGTCGTCGCTCACGCGCTGGCGCAGGCGCAAGACAGCGAATTCGAGCCCACGCTGGAACGCGCCAAAGTGTGGATTGCCGGTATGCAGTCCAGCAATGGCGGCTGGGGCGCGTTCGACGTGGACAACGACCACTACTATTTGAACCACATCCCGTTCGCCGACCACGGCGCGCTGCTCGACCCGCCGACCGCCGACGTGTCGGGCCGCTGCCTGATGTTCCTCGCCAAGCTGGTGAAAGACCAGCCCGACTACCAGCCGGTGCTGGATCGCGCCATCGCCTACCTGAAAAAAGAGCAGGAGGCGGACGGCTCCTGGTTCGGACGCTGGGGCACCAACTACATCTACGGCACCTGGTCGGTGTTGCTGGGCTTTGAAGCCGCGGGACTGCCGAAAGACGACCCGAGCATCGTCCGCGCCGTGGCCTGGCTGAAATCCAGGCAACGCGAAGACGGCGGCTGGGGCGAGGACAATTACACCTTCCACGACGACAGCCCCGCGCTGCGCGGCCAGTTCCACACCAGCATGGCCTTCCACACTGGTCTGGCGCTGACCGCGCTGATGACGGCGGGCGAAGCGGAATCCCCCGAAGTCCAGGCGGGCGTCGATTACCTGCTGCGCACCCAGCAGGCCGACGGCTTCTGGAAGGATGTCGCCTTCAACGCGCCGGGCTTCCCCAAAGTGTTCTATTTGAAATACCACGGCTACGACAAGTTCTTCCCGCTGTGGGCCTTGGCGCGATTCCGCAACGAGCGTTTCGCAATCGCGTGAGCCAGCCGAAACTAGGCATTCTGGTGGCGATGCCGCAAGAATGCCGCAGCTTGACAACTCAGCGGATTCCCGCAGGCGGTTTGCTGGCCCTCGACGAAGGCTGCCTGGTCGGCCTATCCGGGGCCGGCCCCGAAGCGGCGGCGCGTTGCGCCGCTTTGCTGGCCGGAGAAGGCGTCACGGCGCTGTTAAGCTGGGGCTGCGCGGCGGCTTTGGACCCAGCCCTGAAACCCGGCGATTTAGTCTTACCCGCCTCGATTATCGGCGCGGACGGCCACACGCTGGCAACCGACCCGGATTGGCGCGGACGCCTAGTTTCCAAATTGGAACCCCGCCTAACGGTTTATCAAGGCAAGCTGCTCGAAAGCCGCCGCATCGTCAGCTCAGCCGCCGAAAAACGCGCTCTTTTCGCCAACACCGGAACCGTCGCCCTGGACATGGAAAGCGCCGCCGCCGCCCGCGCCGCATTGGAGTTCAAACTTCCTTTCCTAGCGGTGCGCAGCATCGTCGATCCCGCCGACATCGACATTCCGCCGTCCATCGCCGCAGCCTTCGATGAAAACGGGACGCTCCATGTGCCGCGCATGCTGGGCCGGGCGTTACTGAGGCCGGCCGATTTTATCGGCGTCATCCAACTGGGCCGACACTTTAGCGCCGCCATGGAAACCCTGAAAGCCGTGGCCACCATCGCCCGCGCCAACCGGTTTGCCGCGCCTTAAATTTGGGACATACAAAATGCCTAGCCACCCGTTGCCGCGCACGCCTGATATTTAACCGACGCACCTTGCCCAGCCCCCTCCGACAAACCCGCCGATGAGCAGAAAGACCGAAAGCCTAGCCGTCAGAACCATCCACTGGTGGGAAGCCAACATCCTGAACCGGCCTTGGTCGCTGCTGGTGTTGTTCGTGCTTGCGACCGGCTTCGTCGGCCAATACACGATGGACAATCTCACCGTGAACACCAACACGGCGGACATGATTTCCATCAAACTGCCGTTCCAGCAAAACCGCATCAAGCTGGAAGAGACCTTCCCCCAGGATGTCAGCACGGTGCTGCTGCTGGTGGAGGGCGACACCCCGGAGCAGACCGCCGAGGTGGTCAAGCGGGTCAGCCAGGGGCTGCGGGCGAAAAAAGACTACGTCAAATCCGTCTACGTCCCGGACGAGGGCGATTTTTTCGAGCGCAACGGCCTGCTCTATCTCAGTCAAAAAGAACTGGAAAGCGTCGCCACCCAGCTTGCCAACGCCCAGCCGTTCATCGGCAAGCTGTCCCAGGACAACAGCCTGCACGGGCTGTTCGAGATTCTCGGCCAGGCCGTCAAAGCCTCCGCCGACGACGACATCGAGCTGGATCTGAACCCGGTCTTCCGAAAAATCTCCGAAGCCTTGCACGCCGTCATGGAAGGCCGGCCCTATCAGTTGTCCTGGCAGCAATTGATGATGGACAAGCAAAGCGGCCTCGGGATCACCAAGCGCTTTATCATCGTCACGCCGCGGCTGAACTTCCAAGAATTGTTGCCGGCGGAAAAGAGCATCGCCGCCATTAGAAGCGTGGCCGCCGAGGCCACGGCGGGCGATCTGGCCGACATCGAGGTGCGCATGACCGGCGAGGTGGTGCTGGAACACGAGGAAATGGAAACCCTCGCCAGCAGCATGCAAATCGCCGGCTACGCGTCGATGTTCCTGGTCTGCGCCACCTTGTGGTTCGCCTACCGCTCGTTCAAGCTGATGTTCGCCACTTTTTTCTCGTTGACTTTGGGGCTGGTGTTGTCACTGGGCTTCGCCACCGTCAGCATCGGCCACCTCAACCTGATTTCCATCGCCTTCGCGGTCTTGTTCATCGGCATGGGCGACGCCTACTCCTCGCATTTCTGCCTGCGCTACCGCGAACTCGTCCTGCGCGGGGAATCCCAGCGCGACGCGCTGCTCGACACGCTGACCTCCACCGGCACCTCGCTGATCATCTGCACCTTCACCGCCGCCATCGGCCTGTACGCCTTCATCCCCACCAACTATGTCGGCGTGTCGGAGCTGGGCGTGATCGCCGGCACCAGCATGTTCATCGCCTTGCTCACCACCTTCACGGTGCTGCCCGCGCTGATGAAGATCATGCCGCTGCGCATCACCCGCAACCAAAAACCCAAGACCGGCAAGTCGATCATCATCTCCAACTGGCCGCTGCGCTACGCCCGCCGCATCCGCTGGATCACCGTGCTGTTGACGCTGGTTTCGCTGGCCCTGCTGACCCAGGTGTCGGTGGATTTCAATCCGATCAACCTGCGCGACCAGAACACCGAGTCGGTGAAAACCTACAAATACCTGCTCCAGTACAAGGACACCTCGCCGATGACGTTGTCCTCGCTGGCCCCCAGCGAAAAAGAAGCCTTGGAGAAGCAACGCCGATTTGAAAAGTTGCCCACCGTGGACAAAGTGACGACGCTGCTGGACTTCATCCCCGAGAACCAAGACGCCAAGCTCGCCGTCATCTCAGACCTGGCCCTGGTGCTGGGCTCCCAGCTCGACCGTTTCCCGGCCGCGGCCCAAGGCGGCGCGCAAATCGACGCGCTGGAAGGCTTGCAGGCCAAACTCCAAGAGCAGCTTGCCAAGGGCGAAGGCGGCAATGTCGACATGCTCGAATTGAGCGAATCCTTGGACTTGTTCATGGAATATGTGGACAGCCTGCCCGAGCCCGCCCAGCAAACCGCCTTGAATAAACTGCAAACCGTGCTGCTCGGCGCGCTGCCCACCACGCTGGACAAGCTCAAGCGCAGCCTCGACGCCGAGCCCGTCACGCTGGCCTCGCTGCCGGCCCACCTGAAAGAGCGCTGGCTGGGCAAAAACGGCTTGTACCGCGTGCAAGTCTCGCCGAAGAAAGACTTGAACGACCTGGAAAACCTGCGCGAATTCATCCAGGAGGCGCAGAAAGTCGACCCCGACGTGACCGACCTCCCCGTCACCTACCTGGAATCGATGAACGAAGTCGTCCGCGCCTTCCAAGAAGCCTTCGGCATCGCCCTGGCCGCCATCACCTTGCTGCTGCTGGTAATCCAGCGCAATATCAAAGACACGCTGCTGGTGCTGCTGCCGCTGCTGCTGGCCTCGCTGTTCACGGCGGCGGCGACGGTCATTTTCAATGTCCCGTTCAACTTCGCCAACATCATCGCCCTGCCCTTGCTGTTCGGGCTGGGCGTGGACAGCGGCATCCACATGGCCCACCGCCTGCACTACCTAGACCCGTCCGAGGAAAACCTGCTCGGCGGCAGCGAGGCGCAAGGCGTGTTCTACGGCGCGCTGACGACGATTTTCAGCTTCAGCAGCCTGGCTTTCACCTCCCATGAAGGCACCGCGTCGATGGGCGTTTTGCTCTCCGTGGGCCTGCTGATGACCTTGATCTGCGCGCTGGTCGTGCTGCCGGCCTTTAGCGCCCTGCGGTTTAGGCATCGCCACCACTACTAATCCACCCAGCCACATTATTGACCGAGGTCACCATGGCCAAATCCATCGCCGACATACTCGCCGAACGGGCGGGCGAAAATTTCGACCTGCACGACAAACACCTCAACACGCAAATGGTGCGGGTGCTGAAAACCATCGGCTACGACCGCGTCTACACCAAGGCCCGCGGCCCCTATTTGTACGACAACAAAGGCGACGAATACCTGGATCTGCTGTCCGGCTTCGGCGTGTTCGCGCTGGGCCGCAACCACCCGGCCATCGTGCAGGCCCTGAAAGACGTGCTGGACGCCGAACTGCCGGATCTGGTGCAAATGGATGTGTCTTTGCTGTCGGGCTTGTTGGCCGAGAAAATCCTCAGTACCTGCCCGGACAAGCTGACCAAGATGTTCTTCTGCAACTCCGGCGCGGAAGCGGTCGAGGCGGCGATCAAATTCGCCCGCTACACCACCAAGCGCGAAAAAATCGTCTATTGCGAACACGCCTTCCACGGCCTGACCACCGGCGCGTTGTCGTTGAACGGTGAAAACGTCTTCCGCGAAGGCTTCGGCCCGCTGCTGCCCGGCTGCGCCAGCGTGCCCTTCGACGACCTGCCCGCGCTGGAACGGGCCTTAAGCAACAAAGATGTGGCCGCGTTCATCGTCGAGCCGATCCAAGGCAAAGGCGTCAACCTGCCCTCGCCGAACTATTTGAAAGAAGTCCAGCGCCTGTGCAAACAATACGGCACCCTGTTCGTCGCCGACGAAATCCAATGCGGCATCGCCCGCACCGGCAAATTCTGGGCGATTGAGCATTACGGCGCGGAACCGGACATGCTGCTGATGGCCAAAGCCCTGTCCGGCGGCTTCATCCCCGTCGGCGCGGTGGCGATGACCACGCAAATCATGGACGCCGTGTTCAACCGCATGGACCGCGCCGTCGTCCACGGCTCGACCTTCTCCAAAAACAATATGGCGATGGCGGCCGGCATCGCCTCCTTGCAAGTCATCGAAGACGAAAAGCTGGTCGACAACGCCGCGAAAATCGGCGGCGAGATTATCGCAGGCTTGGAAGCGATGATTCCGAAATACGACTTTTTGAAACAAGTGCGCGGCAAAGGCTTGATGATCGCCGTCGAATTCGGCTCGCCGGATGGGCTGTTGCGCAAAGCCGCGTTCGCCGGGCTGGAAGCCGCCAACAAAGGCTTGTTCAGCCAGACCATCACTATACCGTTGTTCAAAAACCACCGCATCTTAAGCCAAGTTGCCGGCCATGGCATGAACGTCGTCAAATTCCTGCCGCCTTTGGTCGTCAATGAAAAAGACCGCGATTGGATCTTGTCGGCAATGGAGCAAGTCATCGCCGACACCCAGGAAGTCGGCGGGGCGATCAAGGATTTGGGCAAGAATTTGATTAGCCATGCGTTGAAGCAGAAGGCGGGGGGTTGATTTCAAATTGAGCCAATGAGTGACTTTGACATCGAACACAACTTTGAGTTTTACCGGCTTTTAGACGCTGTTCTTCACGAACCCGAAAAAGTACCGGCTATCGTAAGAGACTCTCCCTCAATTCTTGAGGAAAAGAACTTATCCGGTGAAACTGTGTTGCATTGGTTGGCGGTAGAGAATCACATTGCAGGCATCAAATTGCTGCGCAAATTAGGTGCATCAATTTCCGAGTTTGCTTTAATTGATGCTGCGGAACTCGGACATACTGAAACTGTTATTTTACTGCTTGAGCTTGGAGCGAGTCCCAGAGGTATGGATATACGGGCTATTATTGATAACCCAGCTTTTAACCTCTCAAAAAAGACCAAGCGGTTAATTCGGAGTTATTTATCTCAATATGGCTATTAAACCCAGTCTTCGCATCAGCTAGGCATTTGATTTTGATCGTTGATCGTTCCCACGCTTCGCGTCACTGCCGTTAAGTTAAGGGAGATGAAGCCGACAAGATTCGTGGGAGCCGCGCCTCGCGGCGACCAGACTTGCGCAGTGCCAAGCCCTGTCGGCTGGCTGGCAAAGTCAAATCGCCGCGAGGCGCGGCTCCCACGGGGAAAGCTTAACTTAATGGCAGTGACGCAAAGCGTGGGAACGATACCATATAGGTTTTTCACAACGATAGAGGCAACTATGCAAGCCATCGAGTTGGACACACATATTCACAGCGACGGAAAAATAGCCTTGCCGGAGGCTTATAAAGAGTGGTTCGGCAAAAATGCCCGGCTTATTCTGCTGGAATCTCCTGAAGTAGCGCCAGAAACATCCGCCTATGCCATTTATGCGCAACTGGATTTAGGCGAAGGTATTGATGCCCAAGCCTCTTCGGCAGAAGCGAAGCAAGGCATCAAGGAAGTTTTGCGGCGGAAAATCGGCCAATGATTTTGGTTGATACCGGGCCTTTGGTTGCATTATTCAATCCCAAAGACCATTATCATGTTCGCTGCCGCTCCATTTTACAATCATTGCGTGAGCCGTTATTGACAACTGTTCCAGTATTAACAGAAGCATTTCACTTGCTAACGCCAGGCAGCAAGGGTTCGTTGGCATTGGGGGATTTTGTCAAACAACATGGATTAGCGGTTTGGCATTTTGACGATGACGCTTTGAAAACCGCTTTGTCTTTGATGGAGAAATACGCCGACAAACCGATGGACTTGGCCGATGCTTCCCTTGTGACTGCCGCGCAACACTTGGGCGCTTATCGTGTGTTCACCATAGATCGCAATGACTTTTTCACTTATCGGATAGCCATTGGGCATGAATTCAAAAGCTTTGAGCTTATCGGTTAGCTGGGAACGCCTACAGCGGCCCTTCCACGTCACATGACCGCTGGAACAGCCAAGACGGGTTCCCACGCTGGAGCATCAAAGCCATTAACTTAAGCCGTTCGTGGTGAGCTTGTCGAACCATGAACTTCTTAAATTTTAATAAGTTGGATTTTTCCGTTCACCCTTCGACAAGCTCAGGGCGAACGGAAAAATCCTTAAGTTAATGGCTTTGACGCTGGAGCATGGGAACTAGAAACCCTTTCTGGATCAATAACCCCTACAGGAAACCTTTCATGAAACACCCCCTAGCCTTGTTCTTCGCCGCTGGTTTAATTTTCACTGCAAGCCAACAAGCCTACGCCCACGCGGTCGTCACGGAATCCTCGTTAAAAACCCATCCCATCGAAATCAACCACCCCACCGAAGTGGCGCTGCATTTCAACTCCGGCGTGGAACTGGCCTTGTCCAGGGTATTCCTGGTCAGCAAGGGCGATGTCTACCATCCGCTGGAAATCGCCAAGGGCAAGAAGCCCGGCCAGATGTTGATTAAAGTGCCGGCCTTGGAGGAAGGCGATTATGCGATCAAATACAAAGTTTTCGCCGCCGACGGGCATTTGACCGAAGACGTGATTCGTTTCAAAGTTTCAGCGAGTAAGTAAGGCGCCACTATCATGTACATGCAAGGCTTGGCCAATTTCATCGACGATTTCCTCGGCGGCTTGATGCTCATCAGCTACGCGCTGGTGGTAGGCTCCGTGCTGTGGAGCTTCGTCATCCTGCGCGTCTATGCGACTGACCACGCCAGCGACGGCAGCATCCTCGCCAGCGTGAAAGTGCTGCACTTGGGCGCGTCGGCGCTGGCCGCTTCGGTGGGCACCAAGCTGGTCATCAAAGGCATGGTGCTGGCGTCCACGCTGGGCGAGTTGCCGATGGAGGCTTACGCCGGCACGGTGCAATTCCAGGCCGGGGTGTTGCGCTTCCTGCTCGCCTTGGGCTTTGTCGTGTTCGCCCGCAAATTGCTGAAAGAGCCGACCGCGAAACCGTCTTGGCAGGCGGTCGCCGGTTTGACCGTGCCCTTGGTCGTCAGCGGGGCTTGGCTGGTGCATGCGGTGGGCCGTTTCGAGGATCGCGGCCTCTTGATGTTCACGACGGTGATCCACCAGCTCGCCGCCGCCGTGTGGTTTGGCTGCGTGGCGCAGTTGATGATGCTGTGGCAGGCCGGCCGCAAGGACGAAGCGGCGAAGGCCTTGTGGCCGCTGGCCATCACCCGCTTCGCCTGGCTGGGCCTGACTTCGGTGGTGTTGCTGGTCTGCACCGGGACGTTCCTGGCGTGGATTTACATCGGCTCCTGGGACGGGCTGTTCGGCACCGGCTACGGCAGCCTGGTCATCACCAAGAATTGGCTGTTCCTGGTCGCGCTGGGCTTCGCCTGGCTGAACAACCGGGCGGGCAAGCAGTGGCGCGAGAACGGCGGGCTGTCGAACCTGAACAACAAAGTGCCTTATTACATCGAGGCGGAGACGTTCATCCTGGTCGGCATCCTGTTCATCGCCGCGACGCTGTCTTCGCAGCCGCCGTCGGTGGACATCCCCGACCGCACGGCGGCGGTGTCGGAAGTCGTGGAGATGTTCATGCCGCATGTGCCCCGGATCACCTCCCCCAGCCATCAGGAACTGTTGGCCGGCGAGGCGGGCCGCGTCGCGGTCGTGAACAAGATTCCGTCGGTGGCGGCGCAGGAGTGGTCGGACTACAACCACAACATCGCCGGCCTGTTCCTGACCATCATGGGCGTGTTGGCGATTGCCTCGTACCTGAAAAACCGGCATTTGGAATGGACGAAATACTGGCCGGTCGGCTTCATGGGCCTGAGCATTTTCCTGTTCTTCCGCTCGGACGCGGAAACCTGGCCGCTGGGGCCGATTGGCTTTTGGGAAAGCACTTTTGGTAACGGCGAGGTGTTCCAGCACCGCATCGCGACGACGGTGGCGATGGTGATCGGCTATATGGAATTGCAAGCCCGGCTGCACCCCGAGCGGCGCAAAATCCAGTTCATCCTGCCGATATTAAGCGCGTTCGGCGGCATTTTGCTGCTGACCCACGCCCATGCCGAGTTTGAATTGAAGAGCGAGTTCTTGATCCAGGCCACGCACACGACGATGGGCCTGCTGGCGGTCATCATGGCGAGCGGGCGCTGGCTGGAACTGCGCATGGTGACGCCGGACGGCTACCAGGAAGGCCGCGTCGCCGGCGTGGTGAGCATGGTGGCGATGCTGCTGATCGGCGTGTTGATGATTTTCTACCGCGAGCCGTTGATTTAGCGGATAAGGGATAACATCGCTTGAAGCGATGTTATCCCTCAAATCTTATGCCGCCCGCAACGCCTCGATAATCTCCGGCAAGCCCGGCACAATCCAGGTCGGCCCATAGCCTTCCCGCGCCACTTCCTCCCGGTCCGAGATGCCGGTCAGCACCATGACACTGCGGATGTCCGCATTGATCGCGCCCAGGATGTCCGTCTCCAGCCGGTCGCCGATGGCGACCGTGCGCGCCGGGTCGATCTGCAAGCGCGCCATAGCCTGCTGGTACATGATCGGCGCCGGCTTGCCGATGGTGACCGGAGCCACGCCGGAGCCCGTTTGGATGGCTGCGAGGATCGCGCCGTTGCCGTGGGTGACGCCGCGTTCGGTGGGTAGAGAAGTGTCGCCGTTGGTGCCGATGAATTGAGCGCCCGCGCGGATGTTCAGCGTCGCCGTCGCCAGCTTGTCCCAGGAAATCCCCTTGTCCATGCCGCACACGACATAATCGGCGTCGATCTCGTACAAGCCGCGCAGGATGAAGCCTTTTTCCGCCAGCGCCTGCTGCACGCCGTCCTCGCCAATCGCAAATACCTTGGTTTCCGCCGGCACGGTGCGCTCGGCCAGATACGAGGCGGTCGCCAGCGAGGAGGTCAACACCTCGTCCCGCGTCACGGCGACGCCCATCCGCGCCAGCTTGGCGACATACTGGTCCGGCGTGCTGGCGGCGTTGTTGGTGGCCAACACAAAAGGAAGCCCGCGCTCACGCAGGACGGCAAAAAACGCCAAAAATCCAGGCAACGGCTTTTCGCCATGCCACAGCACGCCGTCCATGTCGATGATGAAGGCTTGGACATCGGTTAAATCAAGCATGAAAATTCTCGCGGCAAAGGGGTGAAGGCTCAAAAGCGCGGGATTATACTGAAATTAGCCCGCCAACTGTGGGAGCGCTTTGCAAGCGCGACGCCGGATGTCTGCCGCGGCTAAAATCCGCGCCCACGGCCCAGGGCAATCGCGCTATGCGGCCTTTACGGGGCCGCACGAAGAAAAAGCGGCCTCACGCAACGGCGCAACGACGCCACGCAAAAGACGCCCGGCGACGTTGCGGGCGTGGCGCCGTTGCGTGAGGCGCTTTTCTTTGCGCCTTTGCGGTCTTTGCGTGAGATTTCCTGTTGTGCCGGAGGCAGGCAGCATAGCGCGATTGCCCTGTCCCACGGCCCCTCAGCGGTTGACATCCACCGCCAGCCGCCCGCGCACCCAACCTGACAGCAACTCGTCGGCCTTGGACTTGGTTTCCGCCAAACCGATTAGCTCGGCGATATGCCCCAGCTTGGCCGTGTCAAGGGTCTCCGCCAGCCGCCGCCAAGCGTCTTGGCGCTCGTCCAACGGCGTATGCACGCTGTCAACCCCCACCAAGGTGATGCCGCGCAAGATGAACGGCGCGACTGTCCCGGGAAAATCCAGGCCCTGGGCGCGGCCACAGGACACCGCCACGCCGCGATACCGCAAACTGGCACAGACATTCACCAAGGTCTGGCTGCCCAGACTGTCGATGGCCCCAGCCCAGCGCTCCGCGCCCAAGGTCCGGCCCGGCGTCGCCAGCTCATTGCGGTCGATCAGCCGCGCCGCGCCCAAGGCTTGCAAACGCTCTGGCGCGTCCAGCCGCCCGGTCGCGGCCACCACGGTATAGCCCAACGACGCCAACAACGCGACCGCGACGCCGCCCACGCCGCCGTTCGCCCCCGTGACCAGAACCTCGCCGTCCGCGGGCCTCACCCCGTGGCGCTCCAGCGCCATCACACACAGCATCGCCGTGTAGCCTGCCGTGCCAATGGAAGCGGCTTGCAGCGTGGTGAACGCCGGCGGGATCGCGACCAGCCAGTCGGCTTTCACCCTCGCCTTCTGCGCCAAGCCGCCCCAGTGCGACTCGCCGATGCCGAAGCCGTTCACCAGCACCCGGTCGCCCGCCTGCCAGCGCGGGTCGGAACTGGCCTCGACCCTGCCGGCCAAGTCGATGCCCGGGACCATCGGATAATGCCTGACCACCGGCGCTTTCCCGGTGATCGCCAAGGCGTCTTTGTAATTCAAGCTGGAATACTCGACGGCCAGCGTGACCTCCCCCGAGGGAAGCTCGGACTCGTCAAGCTCCACCACCTGCGCATCCACCCCGCGCCCGGATTTTTCGATCAACATCGCTTTGAACATGGCATACCTCTGGGATTAGGGCGACAAGGCTCGCCCTCCCCGATCGACGGGGAGGCGAGGAAAACAGAAAAGCCCGCTTGGCTAAAACTTAGGACGGGTGCTGGCCGGAAATCATGCCGACCCGGCCTCTTCGGCATCCAGACTTAAGCGCTCTGTCGGCGTGTACAACCGGGAGCGGGTGAGAAAGCGCATCCCTTCCGGAGCTTCCAAGGAAAAGCCGCCGCCCCGGCCCGGCACGGCGTCGATCATCAAATGCGTGTGCCGCCAATAAGCGAATTGCTCGGCCCCGATGAAAAACGGACAATCCTCGATCTCGCCCAGGCAAACATCCGACTGCCCGGTTTTAAACTCGCCTTGCGGATAGCACATCGGCGAACTGCCGTCGCAGCAGCCGCCCGACTGGTGGAACATCAACGCCCCGTGCGCCGCCTTGAGCTTGGCGATCAAAGCGGCCGCGGCCGGGGTCACGGAGACGCGGGCGACCGTCATCAGAAAAAGCCCAAAGCCTTGGGGCTGTAGCTCACCAACAGGTTTTTCGTCTGCTGGTAATGGTCGAGCATCATTTTATGGGTTTCCCGGCCAATGCCCGACTGCTTGTAACCGCCGAACGCGGCATGCGCCGGATACAGATTGTAACAGTTAGTCCACACCCGGCCCGCCTGGATGCCCCGGCCCATCCGATACGCGGTGTTGGTGTCGCGCGACCACACGCCCGCGCCCAGCCCGTACAACGTGTCGTTGGCCATCGCCAACGCCTCGTCTAGATCCTGGAACGCCGTCACCGCCACCACCGGCCCGAAAATTTCCTCCTGGAAAATCCGCATGCGGTTGTGGCCCGCGAACACCGTCGGCTCGACATAAAAGCCGCCCGCCAAATCACCCTCCATGTCGCGGCGCTTGCCGCCGGCCAACAGCTTAGCCCCTTCCTGCTGGCCGATGTCGATATAGGCCAGGATTTTCTCCAACTGGTCGTTCGAAGCCTGCGCGCCGATCATCGTCTCCGTGTCCAAAGGATGCCCGCCCCGGACGCGCCCGACGCGCTCCACGCCGCGGCCTAAGAAGTCGTCGTAAATCGAGGCCTGGATCAAGGCCCGCGACGGACAGGTGCAAACCTGGCCCTGGTTCAGCGCGAACATCGCGAAGCCTTCCATCGCCTTGTCGGCGAACGCGTCGTCCTGGGCGAGGACATCCGCGAAAAACACATTCGGCGACTTGCCGCCCAGCTCCAAAGTCACCGGAATCAAGTTTTCCGAGGCGTATTGCATAATCAACCGGCCCGTCGTCGTCTCCCCGGTGAACGCGATCTTGGCAATGCGGCGGTTGCTGGCCAAAGGCTTGCCCGCCTCCACGCCAAAGCCGTTGACCACGTTCAACACGCCCGGCGGCAACAAATCGCCGATCAACTCCAGCAGCACCATGATGCTGGCCGGCGTCTGCTCGGCGGGCTTCAACACCACGCAATTGCCGGCCGCCAAAGCCGGGGCCAGCTTCCACACCGCCATCAGCAGCGGGAAGTTCCACGGGATGATCTGCCCCACCACGCCCAGCGGCTCATGGAAATGGTAGGCCACCGTGTCCTCGTCGATTTCGCTCAAATGCCCTTCCTGGGCGCGGACGCAGCCTGCGAAATAGCGGAAATGATCCACCGCCAGCGGAATGTCGGCGGCCAGGCATTCGCGTATCGGCTTGCCGTTGTCCCAGGTCTCCGCCACCGCCAGCAACTCCAGGTTGGCCTCCATGCGGTCGGCGATCTTCAGCAAAATCCCGGCCCGCTCGGCGACCGGCGCGCGGCCCCAGGCGTCCTTGGCCGCGTGGGCCGCGTCCAGCGCCTTTTCGATGTCCTCGGCGGTCGAGCGGGCGACCTCGCAGAACGGTTTGCCATTAATCGGACTGATATTCTCAAAATACTGCCCGCGCGCCGGCGCGACCCACGCCCCGCCGATAAAATTCTCGTAGCGGGATTTGAAATGGACTTTGCTGCCGGGCTGGTTGGGCTCAAGGTAACGCATGGAGTTGGCTCCGAATAATGAAGGAGAGGGACAAGGCTGGAACAGCTGACCATCCGCAAGCGGACAGGTTCGCCAGCAGGGGCTGCGCCCTGGATATCAACAGCATTGGATTAAAAAAGAAATCTGCCAATCCCTTGCCACTTAAAGGGGCTATAGGCCACCCACGAGCGCGCAGATCCGTAGCGGTTGCACAACAGTCTATCAACAAGCAAGAAACCGGTAAAGGGAATAAAAAAGGCGGCTTAAATGGGCTTTTGCAGAAGGACGGCAAAGCAGCGGCAATTCCCAGTTTGCCCTAAAGCCCGTCATTCCGGCAAGGATGCCGGAATCCAGCACCATGGACGGTAACGTGCCGACCGCATAAGCACTTGATCGAAGAGCGGCGAGGAGTCCCATACCGTCTCAATCCACTCCCGGCTTTAAGGCTGGGAGATACCAAGCGGGCGGCGTCTTCAGTCACTGCCATTAAGTTAAGGATTTTTCCGTTCGCCCTGAGCTTGTCGAAGGGTGAACGGAAAAATCCAACTAATTGGAAGTTAAGCCGTTCATGGTTCGACAGGCTCACCACGAACGGCTTAACTTAACGGCCATTGAGGGCAAAGCGAGACAAGCACTGGCGTTTCAATCCACTCCCCACTTTGGGGCCGGGAGATACTCGCGGTCTTTGACATAGACTCTGCGCGAACCCCCTCGGAAAATCGCCGCCACTCTAGGTTCGCGCAGTTCAGACGATCAGCGCGGCGCGGAAGTCCACCGCTTTGAACTTGCCGAACTCCATGAGGTTCTTGGACAGCGGCTCGACGATGCGGTAGAAGCGCAGGCTGTCCTCGTCCTCGTTGATGATGTCGAGCCGTTCGCTTTTGAGCGATTCCAGCAGCGCCCGGTCGACCTGGCATTCAAAGACGGACTTTTGCACCCGCTGGCCGTAATTGAGGCAGACTTTGGCGACCTGGCGCAAGCGCTTGCGGCCTGCGGCGGTTTCCGTGGACATGTCGTAGGACACTAGGATAAGCATGCTTCCTCCTGGAGGGTTGTCGGTCTGCCGGGACGCCGTTTTGCCGGCGCGCTCAGCGCTGCAAATACGGCATGTAGTGGGCCACGTCGCCGCGCAGCGTGCGCACCAGCAGGCGCGCCTGCAACTGCGGCAGCAGGCCGACCGGCACGGCCTGCTTCAGCAGCGGATGGGCGACCTCCTCCTGCTTGCGGGCTTGCCAGGCGGCGATGACGAGCTTGCGGCCCTCCTCGGTGAGCAGCACCGCGCCGCCCTCGCACAGGTCGAAATGCTTGGGCTGGATCTGCGCCCGGTTGACCAGCGTCAAGGCCAGGCGGTCGGCCAAGGGGCTGCGGAACTCCTCGACCAAGTCTAAAGCTAGCGCCGGTCGGCCGGGGCGGACGACATGCAGAAAGCCCAGTTGCCGGTCCAGCCAGACGGTCTCCAGCGCCGCCCGGCAGTCGCTGGTAGCCAGAGCGCGTACAGGAACGAAATCAGCGCGTCGAAGCGGCTGCGCGGCGGGCGTCTGGTGCGCCCTGTGAACGGGAAGTCGGCGCGCACCAGCGGCTTCATCACCAGCGCCAAGACCTCGAAATACTGCCGCGCCGCGTCGCCCTCCACGCCGCGCAGCCCGTCGAGATCCGCCGCCGCCAGGATTTTCCGCACCAAGTTGCCGATCTGCCGGGCGACGCCGGCCAAAGTCTCTTTTTCCGCGCCGTCGCCGCTTTCGCGCGCGCCGCGCAGCAGCAGTTGGCGACTGTTGCGCAGCTTGCCGACCACCGCCGCCTGGGCCAGCTCCAGGGTCTGCCCGGCGTGGTCGGCGGCGCGGAACTGGGCCTGGCGCAGCAGAATGTTGCCGCTCACCGGCCCCTCCAGCCGCGCGCTGAAGCGGCCCGAGCGGGTCAGCCAGACGACGGACTTGCCCTCCGCCGCGCAGCGCCCGAGCAGCGCCGGGCTGAGGATGGCCTCGCCGACCAGCACGAAGGCGAACAGGTGGTGCAGCGGCACTTGCAGGCGCTTTTGATCGCCCACCATCACGCAGACGGTGTCGCCTTCCAGGCGCAGATAGGCTTTGGGGGTGGTGATGTAGAGCGTGTTTTGCAATACGGTCATGGCAGGGTTTCCCTTAATGGCAAATTAAGTGTCCCGGCAAGACTGCTTTGAATTCCATTCGGGCTGAGCCTGTCGAAAAGCCCGTCCCCGCCGAGACTGGACAAGCTTATTCCGGCCTCCCCCTGAGATGAATCAGCACTCCAGACATATTCCTTTTAAGCATGAATATGCTTCTAATCGTTACATGAATCGCATAAAACACATGATAGATTAGCACTACCCGCGAAGGATTTTTCCACGATGAGTAGAGCCATGCGAGAGTTGCACGAATCCACTTTCCATCCCCCCCGTTTTTTTGCCCAGGACACGCCGGCCACCTGGCCGGGAGCGGCGGTGTCCAGTGCCGCAAACCTGTCCGGCTCCCCGGCTGGAACCACGTCGGTCCAGGCTCCGGCGGGTTTGCGGCCATGAGCCTGCATGCCTTGGAAACCCCGTTCGAGACGGCGAACACACTGGCGGACATGATGAGTTCGCGGGAAGAAGACTCCATCGCGCTCGGCATCGGCAAGGTGTTGCGCGAACTGCGCAAGCAGCGCGAGCTGTCCTTGAACGAGCTGGCGCAATTGTCCGGGGTCAGCCGCTCCATGCTGAGCCAGATGGAGACGGGGCGGAGCATCCCCTCCGTCGTGGTGCTGTGCAAGATAGCGCGCACCTTCGACGTGCCGGTGACGGTGTTTCTCAAGTCGGAGTCCGACGAGCAGCCCTGCTTTTTGAGCGGCGAAGAAACCCCGCTGCGGATTTCGGCGGACGGGAAATGCGCGTGGCGCTGCCTGATGCCCGACGGGCAGGAGCGCAAAACCGAATTTTACGAACTCACTTTGCGCGGCGGCGGCATCGAAAAAGTGGCCCCTTATCCGCAAGGGGTCAGAGCCAACCTCGCACTCAACGAAGGCTCTTTGCTTGTCGCCCTAGGCGGGCGGCGCCACCGGCTGACCGCGGGCGATGTGTTTGAATTCGCCGCCAGCGCGCCGCATAGCTACATCAATCCCGGCAGCGCGGAGGCGCTGGCTTACCTGGTGCTGCGCCACCAGCAACGGCTGGTTTAATAATGGAACTGGCACAGTAACTGGGTTTCCACCGCCGCGATTTGCTCGGGGTTGCCCAGCAGGCCAATGCGGTCATCGACGAGGAACATCGTGTCCATGGCCGGGTTCAGGATGAAGTTACCATCGCGCGAGATGGCCACCAAAGTCGCGCCGGTGCGCGTGCGCATCGCGGATTCGGCCAGAGTCATCCCCACCAGGCTGCTGCCCGGCGGAACTTTGCGCCAGGCGATGTCGATCAGTTCGGAGGCGTCCAGCAACTCCCGCAGCAATTCATGCTCGCCTTGCGCCTTCACCAGCGCGTCGTAATTCTCCTTGCGCACCGTGTCGGTGTAGCGGCGCACCTCCTGCATCGGAAAACCCAGATGCAGCAAAGTGTGGCGGATCACCTGCAAGCCGCCTTCCAACTCGGGATGGATCACCAGGCTGGCCCCCAAGGCCGACAGCCGCTTCACCCCGGCGCGGGTGGCGGCGCGGGCGATGATCGGCAGCTTCGGCGCGATGTCCTTCGCCGCCGCCACCGTCAACTCCGTCGCCGCCTCCTCCGGCAAGGTCACCACCAACAGCCGCGCCCGCTCCAGCGCGGCATGTTCGAGGATGTCCGAATTCGCCGTGTCGCCGAGCAAAGTCGGCACGCCCTTAAGGGTCAGCCGCTCAATCCGCTCGATCCGCGAATCGATCACCAAGTAAGGAATCTGCAATTCGCCCAGCACATCGACGATGTGCGTCCCCACCCGGCCATAGCCCGCCACCACCACATGGCCCGCCACCGCCGCGTCCACCGATTTTTTGGCTTGCCCGTAGCGGTTCAACCAGCGCCACACCGGCTTGATTTTCTGCAAGCCGCGCTCCAGCGGCCCGATCACTTTCAACACCAGCGGGTTGACGACGATGGACACCAAAGCCGCCGCCAAGATCAAGGAATATTGATCCTGCCCCAGCAAGCCCAGCCCCAGGCCGGTCTGCCCCAGGATGAACGAAAACTCGCCGATCTGGCTGGAGCCCGCGGCCACCACCAGGCCGGTGCGGGCCGGGCGCGGAAACGGCAGTACCCAGGCCCAGGCCACCAGGAACTTGCCGAACACCACCAGGCTGGCGAGGATCAAAATCGGCTCGATATGCCCCAGCAGATAACGCGGGTCTAGCAACATGCCGATGGAGACGAAAAACAGCACCGAAAACGCCTCGCGGAACGGCAGCAGGTCGGAGGCGATACGATGGCTCAACGGCGACTCGCTGACCACCGCCCCGGCCACGAACGCGCCCAAAGCCAGCGACACGCCAAACAGCAGCGACGCGCCCAACGCGATCCCCAGCGAAATCGCCAGAATCGCCAAAATGAACAGCTCGCGCGAGCGCGTGTGCGCCACCCGCAGCAGCAGCCACGGAATGAAACGCTTGCCGGCGAACAGCATGAACATCAAAAACCCCAGCGCCGCCAGCAAAGCCGTGCCGACCGCCCGCCAATCAGTCGCCGCCGACTGCGCGCTGAGATTCGGGATGACCAGCAAAATCAACACCGTGGCGATGTCCTCCATGACCCGCCAACCGACCGCGACCCGCCCGTGCGAGGTGTTGAGCAGCCCCAAATCCATGAAGCCGCGCAACATCACAATCGTGCTGGCGATGGACACCGCCAGCCCCAGCATCACCCCCGCCAACGGCGTCCAGCCCCAATACCAAGCCAGCCCATAACCCAAAGCCAGCATCGTCGCCATCTGCCCCAAGGTGCCGATGATGGCGATGTCGCGCACTTTCCACAGGTCGGCAAACGAAAAATGCACCCCGACACCGAACATCAAAAACACGATGCCCAACTCCGCCAACTGGTTGATCGTCTCCGGATCGCTGACATAGCCCGGCGTGAACGGCCCGATGGCGACCCCGGCCAGCAAATAGCCGACGATGGTCGGCAAGCGCAGCTTTTGGAAGAGCAGCCCGCCGACGAAGGCCGTGCCCAACGCGACGGCGATGTTTTCCAGCAAACTTAGATTGTGCATGGTGATGGCGTGGGCTGCGGTGGATGACAAGAATTAGCCAAATTTCACTCGCTCGGCAATGGAACCAGTCGCTGACCGACTTCGCCGAGATAGTCTGCCAGTCCGGTATGCTTGCCTTTTGAGCGCAATACATCAAGACTTGTTGCTTCCCAGCATTGCTGTTCCCGCGAATAATCACCGCCTGTCAGCTTTTCAACCAATAGTTTTGGATTTCTCAAATGCTCTGATTCCAAGCCTGAGTTTGAACGCAATCGGTGCGCCTCCTTGCAAGGGTCAAACTTTAAGTTTTCCATTATCTCGTTCAGCAAGCGTTCTTCTTCCGATGTCAAAGGGACAAACCCATTCAACACCCAGGCTTCGCGCATCCGGTCGGCGGTGCCGATGATAATTCGCAGAGAAGCTTGCAAGTCAGCATGCGCTTCGCGCGCCTGCTCCAGGCCTGTCCTACGCTCAGGCTGGTTATCCAAGTCCCGGATGAACAGAACCGCTTTGATCTGCCGGTTCTTTTTATGCTGCAACAAATGAATCAAGTTGAGGATTTTCATCGCCGCCGCGCCATCCGCTTTCAGTGGCCCTGTTTTGCGGTGTCCTAAATATTTTGGAATGGACAAACCAAGCAACTTAAATCGCGCAACTATATCAGCAATATCTTTCCAGCAAGAATGCTGGGTGTTTTCTTCTAAACCACTCCACTGAAATATTTCTTGCAGGTATTCTGGTGCCAACCAGTCAACTTTTTCCAACAACACACGCTCAGCTAATTTTGTGGCCGTCCTGGCATCCGCATGGCTTTCGACAATCACACAAAACTCAATCATCCGCTTCTCCCGAGGCTACCCAATCCTCACCCTCGGCATCCCAAAATTCGCCCGTGGTCAAGGTCTTTTTGGCCCATTCAATATCCGGATGCTCGTCCAAGCGCTTGCAGCGGGTGAAGCCTGAATGGTTGTTGCTCAACACATGGACTTGGGACGGTTCCAGCTCATCCACGATATAGGGCGAGTGGGTGGAAAAAATGATTTGCAATTCCGGGTTGTCGTTGATGATTTCTTTAAAAACCGTCATCAAATCGCGCTGGGCTTTTGGATGCAGCCCTTGTTCAACATCATCCAACAATAGCAAACTCGGTTTTTTAGGATTTTGCAATACCGTGAGCAATCCCAGCGTCAACACTGTACCTTCACTCAGCGCATGGGCGGGGATGCGCTCGCCTGTGTTCATATCCAATATAACCTCCTGCCCCACCATTTCTTGCGGCTCTTCATAAGATATGGATTTGCCTTTAACCGCAATGGCGGCCTGGCGGCTGACGACCACCTTGGCCCGCCTGATGCCTATTCTGACGACACCCGGCACAACCTGTTTCAGCTTTTCCTGTAAAATCTGAAAATTTTCTGGCACTTCATTGCGAAGGTAATCCAAAGTTGGTGCCAGACCTGTGCCGTCAAATTCCATTTGCGGAACAATATCTTCGCTGTAAGTCGCTTTGGCGAGGTTTGCGGCTGAGAGTTTTAGGTGAACCGAAAATTTCAATTCCCGTGATATAGGTTGAATAGTATCATACATTGAATGCGCCCAACCTTTGACCTCTTTCTTTGCTTGCCCTGCCTCCCATTTTGCAATTGGATTCCAATTATCGCCTTGCTTAAGCCTATGAAAACTATACTTCACCCGCCAGTTTCTTAGATTATCGTTATTCATCAAAAATCCACTGGCATCAACGAACATGTCATTCTGCCCAACTGTTGCAATATAGTCAGGATTACTTTGATAGACAAATACCTGGTCAAATGCCGAATTAGCAAGCTTTGTAAAATAATATAAAGCCTGCAAGACGGACGTTTTTCCCGAACTATTCTGTCCCACTAGCGCATGCAAGCGAGAGTCATCAAAATTAATTTCCGTGTCTTGATGGCTTTTGAAATTACGAAGTTTTAAATTTTTTAGCATCTGCCGCTTCTCCTTAAATTTAGTGACTATTATTCTGGCTAAACGCCTCGACAAGCTGCCCAAAACTAATCCCCGCGTCATTGGCCGGAATCTCTGCCGGCAAAAACACTTCAAACCCAACCTCAGCCAGGCACCGGGCGGTTTGTTCGGTCAGCAGCCTATTTTGAAACACCCCGCCGCATAATCCCACTTGGTTCACCCCCCGCTGTTCCCGCAGCGTGACCGCCTGGCGCACAATCAGTTTCGCCAAGCTGGCGTGGAACAGCGAACCACGCAGGGAGGCGTCCAGGCCATTGTCCATCAAAACCGCCAACAGCGGTGCCCAGTCGGCCCGCCACACGCCGCCGTCCCAACGCAATGGCAAGTCGACGGTCTCGTCGGTGGGCTGGCTGATCGCCTCCAGGCGCATCGCCGCCTCGCCCTCGAAACTGGCCTCCACACCCAAGCCCATCAGCGCGGCGGCGGCGTCGAACAATCGGCCCGCCGAGGTGGATTGCGGGCAATGGATGCCGCGCTCGAAGGCGTGGCGCAGCAAGCCGGCATCGTGCGGGCAGGCGGGCCAATCCAAACCGGCCTCCCAACACAAGGCCAACGCGCAGCGCCAAGGCTCACGGTTGGCCTTGTCGCCGCCGAGCAATTTAAAAGACCGCAACGAACCGACTCTGCGCCAAGCCCCCGGCCGGCCCAGCAAGGCCTCGCCACCCCAAATCGTGCCGTCCCCGCCATAGCCGACGCCATCCCAGGTGAACACCAGCGTTTCCCCGGACAGCCCATGCTCGCCGATCAAGGCCGACGCATGGGCGTGATGGTGGAACACTTTGACCAGCGGAAGCCCCTGCGCCCTGGCCCAGCGGCTGGAATGGTAATCCGGGTGGGCGTCGCAGACCAAGGCGGCAGGTTTCACGCCATACAAGGCTTGCAAATCGGCGACGACCCGCTCGAACACCTGCCCGCTGCGCAATGTGCCCAAATCGCCGATATGCGGGGACAGCACCACGCGCTTGCCAAACGCCAAGGCCACGGTGTTTTTCAAATCCGCGCCGACGGCCAGCACGGGCTGTTCCAATTCAAACGGCAGTTCGCGCTCCAGCGGAGCCAGGCCACGGCCCAGGCGCAAGGGCCTGGTTTTGCCGGCTATCCGGCGGAACACCGAATCGTCCGCGGGCCGTAGGATGGGCCGGTCGTGGTGCAAGAACGCATCGGCGACCGCGCCCAGCCGCCGCCCAACCTCCGCCGCCTCAGTCAACACCGGTTCGCCGCTGATATTGGCCGAGGTCGCCACCAGCGGCGCGCCGAACGCGTCGGCCAGCAAGTGATGCAAAGGGCTGTAAGCCAGCATCACGCCCACCTCGGCCAAGCCTGGCGCGACCGCCTCGGCCAGTGCCGAATCCTCACGCTTTTGCATCAACACGATAGGCCGCAGCGGCGATTGCAGCAAATCCAACTCGCAAGGTTCAGGCTCCGCCACGGCCAAAACACTGTCCAAGCCCTGCGCCCCCAGGCTGGGCAACAACACCGCCAACGGCTTGGCGGGCCGGTGCTTGCGCTGGCGCAAGCGGGCGACGACAGCCTCGTCCAGGGCGTCACAGATCAAGTGATACCCGCCGACGCCTTTGACCGCGACAATCCAGCCGGTCCTTAACGCCCGGACGCAGGCGTCCAAGACCTGCTCGTTGCCGTGGATGTCCGGCTGGCCGATAACCCGCCAAACCAGGCCAGGCCCGCATTCGGCGCAGGCCAAGGGCTGGGCATGGTAGCGCCGGTCCAAGGGGTTTTCGTATTCCGCCCGGCACGCCGGGCACAGTTTGAAAGCCGCCATGGCCGTATTCGGACGGTCATAGGGCAAACGTTCGATCAGGGTGTAACGCGGCCCGCACTGGGTGCAGTTGATGAACGGATAACGGTGGCGGCGCTCGGCGGGATCGCGCATCTCCGCCAGACAATCGGCGCAGACAAAATAATCCGGCGGGATGTGGACATTCGCGCCCTCCCCGGCCTGGCTATGGCGGATGGCAAACCCATGAAAACCTTCGGGTGGACACTCAAAAACCCGCGGCGGGTCGGGCCGGGCCAACGGCGGGGCGCGCCCGGTCAACGCGCCGACAAAACCCGCCAAGGCATCCGCGCTTCCCTCGACCCGGATTTCCACCTCGCCGCCCCGGTTCTGCACCCAGCCGGCGAGCTTGAATTCATTGGCGATGCGGCTGACAAAGGGGCGGAAACCCACGCCCTGGACTCGGCCCGTGACGAGGATGCGCTGGGATAGTCGTGGAGGTTCCTGGGGAATCAAAACGCTTATTTTATGGAGATACTCAGGCTGAACGGCGTGGTGTGCCCGGCGTCCTTCCCCTTGCCCATCGTATACACGCGCACGGTGTAATCGCCATCCGCCGGCAGCGAGCCCGACCAGCTATTTTTGCCTTCGCTCGAACCGACGAAGATCGCCTCTTCCGAGCCCGGCTTCAGCACATTGAAATAGATCAAGGTGCTTTTGGCTGACAGTTTGACATTCATCGTCTGCCCGCTGGCGGCGCGCAGCACATAATCCTCCGAATCGTGGCCTTTGACCACGCCTTTGGCTGTGCTGGAACTCGCGCCTTTGGCGAAATGCACCGGATGGGTCGCGGCGGTGGCCACACCTGTGTGCAGGCACAGGCCGATAAGGGCTGAAGACAGGAGGATTTGTGCGGTTTTCATGTGTTGGCCTTGTTGTTGTTTGAGTTGAATAAAAAAATTTCACAGACCTCTTTGCTTGCCTAAGAAAAATTGCATTTTGGCAACTTTTCAATCCTCAATTCCATTACGCATCAGCCGTATCGCTAATGCTTTTATACTCAAGACTTTGATCGCGTAAAGCGCGGATAATATGTTTGGTACGTTCAGCTTTTAGGACTTTAGCAAGAACGTCAAGCAATTCATCCTCACTATTTATTAGGCATGAATCTTGTCCCTTTTCGTACCTACCCGTCCACCCCAACTCTTTGGCGACTGCCTTGTCCAAAAGCATCCGTAAAGGATAAGGCTCAATGCCATGAGCGATAGAAAACAAAGTGTATGAATAATTACCAAGCGCAGGAGCCTTGAGATTAAACCGGCAAACGAATTCAATGTCTTTGCCGTGCCCTTCACTCAAAGACACCACTTCTGCGAGAACTACATTCTGTGTTTTATTTCCTAAAAATGAAGCTTGCTCCCTCAAAACTGCCACCGGCATCTTGATAGTTTCGGCTCCAATATCTTCCGCCCATAAGTCTTGCATGGCTTTCACCTTATTTTAAATTTCGAGTGCAAAAAAAACTGGTAGATGATCCGAGCCGCGCGGGATACCATTCCGCGTCAAAAACGATACATTGCCATCGGTCTCCAAGATTTTCAACTCGTCATGCTTGAAGGCCGAAATCAGACCAGGTCTTAACAGAACTTGGTCGAACATATGCCAAAACCAGGGCAATCGCATCAAGCCGGTGCTTGCATTCCGAGCAGTTTTTCCATATAGGCGTTGTTCCAGCCCGCCTTGAGGCGGCAGTTTTTGACGCCGGTCTTGCGGGTCTTGTCCAGGCGGAGGAGGTTG
>Ga0265327_10001365_pt1 | contig 31449 bp, 28 predicted proteins | sample 41621metaG_FD_202089 | JGI IMG/M metagenome (GOLD analysis project Ga0265327, IMG submission 202089) | Rhizosphere microbial communities from Carex aquatilis grown in University of Washington, Seatle, WA, United States - 4-16-21 metaG | ecosystem: Host-associated > Plants > Roots > Rhizosphere...
GCGCGCTGGCCGGACGGCAGGCGCATGGCCATGCGGGTCGCGTCGCGCATCGACGGGAAGGCGGTGGCCGCATCCGGCTCCTGCACCCATTCGAAGCCGCCGGCCTCGGTCAGACGCAGATAGTAGTCGGCGTGGGCGATCGGATCGACGCGAGACACCAGGGCGCCCGACGGACGGACAGCGGCGAAGGTGACTTGGCTCGGCAGGGCGGACATGGCGTTCTCTCCTTCAACGCCCCGATGGATATCAGGCCGGTCGAGCTGCGCCATTCAGGTCGGACACTTACGGATCGGCCGCTAAGGGACTCTACGGAGGGCGAGCGCAATCCAGGCCTGTGGCGGGCGCGGACGCGGCTCGGCCACTTGTCGGGCAGGCGCTCCCGGCCCGAAGGCTAGCGCCTGGGGCCAGCCATCACCGGCTGAGCCTGCCCTGTTTTTGGGTAGATACAGCTCGATGTGGCGCGACCGATGCGCCAACAAAGGGACCCGTCCAGTTGCCGTCCAGGATGCAGGCCGCGGTAGCCTGCGCCGACGGCGAATAGCGCGAGAATCGCCCCTAACAGGACGACGAAAACGAGCCGCCGCCGAAACCTTTCTCGGCCGGCGCCCAGCGGCCATTCCGGTAAGTCATTGTCGGCGCTCATCGACCAGGACCTGCCCCTACCCTAGTTCTCGTGCCACGCGCGCCCCTCGCGCTCGATCAGGGCGAAGGCGCCGGCGGGGCCCCAGGTGCCGGCGGCGTAGGGGCGCGGGGCCTGGCCATGGCGGCGCACCGCGTCGTTGACCCCGTCGACCCACTCCCACGCCTTCTCCACCTCGTCGCGGCGCACGAACAGGGTCGAGACGCCGTGCAGGGCGTCGCGGATCAGCCGCTCGTAGGCGATGCGGCGGCGCATCTTGTGCTTTGAGGTGAGGCTGAGGCTGAGCGGCAGGCTCTCCAGACGCATGCCCTCCAGCGACAGGCCGGGCGCCTGGTTCATCACGTTCAGCACGATGTCTTCCTCGGGCTGAAGACGGATCAGCAGCTGGTTGGGCCGCATGTCGGCGCGGCTCTCGCCCTGGAAGATCGAGTGGGGCACTGGCTTGAACTGGATGAAGATCTCGGTGTCGCGCTCGGGCAGGCGCTTGCCGGTTCGCAGGAAGAACGGCACCCCCGCCCAGCGCCAGTTGTCGATGTGGGCCTGGATGGCGACGAAGGTCTCGGTGTCGGAGCTTGCGCCCTTCTCCTCGGCGTAGCCCGTCACCTGCTGGCCGGCGATCACGCCCTTGACGTACTGGCCGCGCACCACGTTGCGCTCGATCTCCGAACGGCCGATCGGGCGCAGGGAGCGCAGCACCTTGACCTTCTCGTTGCGCACCGAGTCCGGCTGCAGGTCGCTGGGCGGCTCCATGGCCAGCAGGCACAGCAGCTGCATCATGTGGTTCTGCACCATGTCGCCCATGGCGCCGTACTCGTCGTAATAGGGCCAGCGCTCGCCCACCCCTTGCGTCTCGGCCACGGTGATCTGCACGTGGTCGATGGTCAGGTTGTTCCACAGGGGCTCGAACAGGGTGTTGGCGAACCTGAGGGCGATCAGGTTCTGCACCGTCTCCTTGCCGAGGTAGTGGTCGATGCGGAAGATCCGGTCCTCCGAGAAGGCCGCCTGCACCTGGTCGTTGATGGCGTTGGAGCTGGCCAGGTCCTTGCCGATCGGCTTCTCCATGACCACCCGCGCCGAGTCGCCGGTCAGCCCGGCGGCCAGCAGACCCTGGCAGATGGCGCTGTAGAGACTGGGCGAGACCGACAGGTAGTAGAGCGGGCGCTTGATGTTCAGCTCGGCCAGGCGCGCGCCGAGGCGCTTGAGGTCCTCGGGCTGGGTCACGTCGACGGCGACATAGGTGGTGCGAGCGAGCAGCCGGTCGGCGGCCCCGGAGGCCACGGTGTCGGGCGCGCGCTTGCCCAGAGCGTCGCGCACCATGCGGCGGAAGGCGTCGTCGTCCATCTCCGAGCGGGCGGCGGCGACGATCGGCATCTTCGCGGGCAGAAGACCCTCGCTCTCGAGCCAGGCCAGGGACGGGAACAGCATCCGCAGCGACAGGTCGCCGCCGCCGCCGAACAGCACCAGTCCGTCGCTGATTTCCAAGTCCGGCATGCCCGCCCCTCTGGTCGCACTCCCCAGATAGCCCACGAGGGCTCAGGTCGAAAGGACGTCCGGTTGCAGATCGTCGGGGAAATCGACGTCGTAGAGCACGCCGGCGTCCGGCGCCGGAATCCTGACCACCGCCTGGCCAAGGCCCTCGATCAACGCCCGCGCGCCGCGGTCGCCCTGCAGGGCCAGGAGATCGGGGAACAGCCGGGCCGACAGCGCGGCCGGATTGCCGACCTTGCCCTCGAACACGGGAACGGCGGCGGGCGCCCCGGCCGCGATCGCTTGCACCAGCGGGGCCAGCACGGCGCGGGGGACCAGGGGCATGTCGCCGAGGAACACCAGGACGCCGGCCGCGTCCGCCGGAAGCGCGGCGATCCCGGCCTTGAGCGAGGCCGACAGGCCCTGGGCGTGATCGGCGGCCAGGGCGATCCTGGCCCCACGCGCCTCGGCGTGAGCCGCCGCTGCGGGATCGGCGCCAACCACAACGATCACGCTCTCGACCGGCGCGGCGAAGGCGGCGTCGAGCGCCCCGTCGAGCAGCACCCCGCTCCGCCAGGAGGCCATCAGCTTGCCGCCGCCAAAGCGCGAGCCCGAGCCCGCCGCCAATACCAGGGCGTAGACTTGATCCACGGGTTTGGGGCTCACGCCGCCGCGGAGGCCGAGGGCCAGGCGCGCGCCGCGTCGAGCGCCTTCAGCGCCTGGATCGCCTCGGCCACCACCGACACGGCAATTTCGAAGGGGGTGCGGGCGCCGATGTTCAGCCCGATCGGGGCCTTCAGCCGGGCGACGGCGGCGTCGCTCACGCCGTCGGCCTTGAGCCGGTCGAGCCGCTCGGGAATACGCCGCCGGCTGCCCAGCGCCCCGACGTAGCCGGCCGCCGAGGGCAGGACCAGGCGCAGGGCGTCGTGGTCGATATCGATGTCGTGGGTGGCGATGGCCACCGCGGTCCAGGGGTCCAGCCCGAGGGCGGCGAAGGCCTCGGCCGGATCACCGCGGAAGTAGCGCGCATTGGCCACCGGCGGCGGGGTGGCGGGGCCCTTGGGCCGGACCAGAGCGGTCTCGAAACCGGCGTCGGCGGCGAGCTTGGCCACCGCCAGGGTGATCGGATCGCCGCCCACCACCACCAGGCGGAAACGCGGGGCGTGGCGGCGGAAGATGGCGGTTCCAGCCGGACCGGAGACCGCCGGGCGCTCGCCGGCCTTGGCCAGGGCAGGCTCCAGCGCCGCCGGCAGGCGGGCGCCGACCTCGCCCTCGGCGACACAGGCCCGCTGCACGCCGTCGCTGAGCCACAGGGCCGGGCGGCGGGCGACCTCCAGCTCCAGCAGGCGGGCCAGCGCCGGATCGTCGGCGCCGACGCGCTCCAGCAGCACCTCGATGCGCGAGCCGCATAGCAGCTGGATGTCCGGCGGGCCGCCGCGGCCGTAAACCAGACGGCGGGGCGATCCGTCGGCGAGCACGGCCTGGGCGTGCAGGGCCACGTCGCCCTCCACGCAGCCGCCCGACAGGAACCCGGCCGCCGCGCCCTGGTCGAACAGGATCTGAGCGCCCTCGCCGAGCGGCGCGGCGCCTTCGTGGGCGTGGAGCGTGCCGAGCACCACGGCCCGTCCCGCCTCGGCCGCGCGAGCCAAGCTGGGGCGCACGTCGGACTGCACGCCGAAGGCCGGCCATTCCGGCAGGGTCCAGTCGTTGATGGCGGCGGGGTCTTGCACGAAAGCCCTGTATTTGCGCTGGTTCGGCCCATAGTCGCGGCTCGGGCCGCTCCGTCAATGGACTAGAACCGGTGGCCGCAGCCGAAATCCCCGCCAATCTCCGCTTCGTTCCGGGCCAGGATGTGGCGGGCCTGGCGCTGGCCGGCGGGCGTTCGGTGCGCTTCGGCGGAGAGAAGGCGGCGGCGCTTCTGGCGGGCAAACCCCTGCTGACGTGGGCGGTAGAGCGGCTTCAGGCGAGCTGTTCTGCGGTGGCGGTGAACGCGCGGCCGGGGACGGAGGCCGAGCGGCTGGCCGGGGCGCTGCCGGTGCTGCACGACCGCCCGGGCGACCCCGACGGTCCGCTGGCCGGCATCCGCGCCGGGCTGAAATGGGCCGCCGAGCGCGGCGCGGGCTGGCTCGCCGTATGCCCCTGCGATGCGCCGCTCCTGCCCGCCGACCTGTTCCCCCGCCTGATACAAGCGGCGCGCGAGCACGGCGCGGCGGTGGCCGAGACGCCGGACGGGGTGCAGCCCCAGGTCGCCGTCTGGCCCGTGTCCGCCCTGGCCCTGGTCGAGACCGCCGTCGCCGGCGGCCAGCACCCGCCCACCTGGCGCATGCTGGAGGCGATCGGGGCGGCGAAGGTGCGGTTCGAGGACGCGGGCGCCTTCGCCAATGTGAACACGCGAGAGGATCTGGCGCTATTGGCGGCGAGGTTCGAGTAGGACACCCTACCTCCCCCGCGCAGCGGGCGGAGGGGGACCGCTGGCCGACCCCGGCGTGAGCCGGGGGGAGAGCCAGTGGTGGAGGGGGAAGGCGGCGGGCATGTCGGCGGATACGGCTTTCCCCCTCCACCGCTCGCCCTGCGGCGAGCGGTCCCCCTCCGCCCACGCTGCGCGCGGGGGAGGTAGTAGTGCTCGAGAAATTCGAATTCCTGATCGCCCTGGCCCGCGAGCGGCACTTCCGCCGGGCGGCGGAGCAGTGCGGGGTGACGCAGCCGACCCTGTCGGCGGGCATCCGGGCGCTGGAGGAGACCCTGGGCGCGGCCCTGGTCAACCGCGGCTCGCGCTATGTGGGCCTGACGCCGGAGGGCGAGCGGGTGCTGGAATGGGCGCGGCGCATGACCGGCGACGCGCGGGCCCTGCGCCAGGAGATCGAGACCCTGAAGCGCGGCGTGTCGGGCGTGATCCGCCTGGCCTGCATTCCCACCGCCCTGCCGGTGGCGGCGCGGCTTTGCAGTCTCTTGGCTGATCGGCATCCCGGCGTCAGCTTCTCGGTGCAGTCGACCTCGTCGAAGTACATGCTGTCGCTGCTGGAGGATTTCCAGATCGACGGCGGCATCACCTACCTCGACAACGAGCCCCTGCCCCACACCCTGGCCACTCCCTTCTACGAGGAGCAGTACCGGCTGGTGACCGCCGACGAGAGCCTGTTCGCCGGGCGCGAGAGCGTGCGCTGGGGCGAGCTCGCGGGCCTGCCGCTGTGCCTGTTCACCCCGGACATGCAGAACCGCCGCATCGTCGATCAGATCCTGGCCGAGCACGCCGACGGCGTCACCGCGGCGGCGTCCACCGAGACCAACTCCAGCCTGGTGATGGCGTCCCTGGTCGCGTCAGGGAAATGGTCAAGCGTCATGCCGCCGGTGCTGATCAACGCCATCGAGCTGCACCCCGGCGTGCGCAGCCTGCCGATCGTCGACCCGGTGGTGACCCATTCCGTCGGGCTGGTGGTCTCGGACCGCGACCCGATGACGCCCCTCGTGCGCGCCCTGAGCTTCGCCGCGCGGCAATTGGCCGAGGAACATCAGGCCTGATAGATACTGCCTATCAGCACATATAGTTTCGCCGTTGATTTTCCTGGCCATTGGCGCTTTGTGGGGTCCCCAGCTGGAGTTCCCATGCCCGACTACGTTCCCTGGAGCCCGGAGAAGGCGGTCGAAGTGATCGCCGCCAAGGCCGATCTGGACGGCGCCCTGATGCCGGTGCTGCACGCGATCAACCAGACTTTCGGTTATGTGCCCGACGAGGCCGTGCCGCTGATCGCGGGCGCCCTGAACCTGTCGCGGGCCGACGTCCACGGGACCCTGACCTTCTATCACGACTTCCGCCGCAAGCCGGCCCCCAAGCATGTGATCAAGTTGTGCCAGGCCGAGGCCTGCCAGGCGCGCGGCAGCGTGGCCCTGACCGCCCACGCGGAGCAGACGCTCGGCACGCACATCGACCCGCACGGGCACACCAATAAGCAAGGCGTATCATTGGAGCCGATCTACTGTCTGGGCCTGTGCTCGTCGGGGCCCAACGCCCTGATCGACGGCCGCCCGCACGCCCGCCTCACCGCCGAACGCTTCGACGCCCTGATGGCGGAGACGGTCTGATGGTCAAGATCTACGTCCCCAACGACATGTGTTCGGTGGCCCTGGGCGCCGACGAAGTCGCGGGCGCGCTGGCCATCGAGGCGGCCAGGCGGTCGCTGCCGATCGAGATCGTGCGCAACGGCTCGCGCGGCCTGTTCACCATCGAGCCCCTGGTCGAGGTCGAGACCGCCGAAGGCCGCATCGGCTACGGCCCGGTCTATCCGGAGGACGTGAAGGCGATGGTCGCCGCCGGCCTGTTCGAGGGCGCGGCGCACGCCAAGCGCATCGGCAAGCCGGAGGAGCATCCCTTCTTCAAGGGCCAGACCCGCCTGACCTTCGTCCGCAACGGGATCACCGACCCGCTCAGCTTCGACGACTACGTTGCCCACGGCGGCATGAAGGGCCTGATGAAGGCCATCGAGATCGGGCCCAAGGCGATCGTCGACGAGGTGTTCAACTCGGGTCTGCGCGGCCGGGGCGGCGCCGGCTTCCCGACCGGCATCAAGTGGAAGACGGTGGCCGAGTACACGCCGACCGCGAATGGCCAGAAGTACATAGTCTGCAACGCCGACGAGGGCGACAGCGCCACCTTCGCCGACCGCATGGTCATGGAAGGCGACCCGTTCCAGCTGATCGAGGGCATGGCCATCGCGGGGATCGCGGTGGGGGCCACCAAGGGCTTCGTCTACATCCGCTCGGAATATCCCTTCGCCGTCGACCACATGGAGAAGGCGATCGCCACCGCCCGCCAGCGCGGCCTGCTCGGCAAGGCCGTCGGCGGCTCGGCCCACGCCTTCGACATGGAAGTGCGCGTCGGCGCCGGGGCCTATGTCTGCGGCGAGGAGACTTCGCTGCTGGAAAGCCTGGAGGGCAAGCGCGGCCTGGTCCGCGCCAAGCCGCCGCTGCCGGCGCACAAGGGCCTGTTCGGCAAGCCGACCGTGATCAACAACGTGCTGTCCCTGGCCGCCGTCCCCTGGATTCTGTCCGAGGGCGCCGCCGCCTATAAGAACTACGGCATGGGCCGCTCGCGGGGCACCATGCCGATCCAGCTGGCCGGCAATATCAAGTGGGGCGGCCTCTATGAAACCGCCTTCGGCATCACCCTCGGCGACCTGGTCGATGTGGTGGGCGGCGGCACGGAATCGGGCCGGCCGGTGAAGGCGGTGCAAGTCGGCGGCCCGCTCGGGGCCTATTTCCCGCGCGAACTGTTCGACACGCCGTTCGACTACGAGGCGTTCGCGGCCAAGGACGGGCTGATCGGCCACGCGGGCGTCACGGTGTTCGACGACACCGCCGACATGCTCAAGCAGGCCCGCTTCGCCATGGAGTTCTGCGCCGTGGAGAGTTGCGGCAAGTGCACCCCCTGCCGCATCGGTTCGACCCGCGGGGTCGAGACCATCGACAAGGTGGCGGCCGGCGAGGCGCGCGAGGAGAACCTCGCGGTGCTGGAAGACCTCTGCCACACCATGAAGCTCGGATCGCTTTGCGCCCTTGGCGGATTCACCCCATATCCGGTGATGAGCGCCCTGACCCATTTCCCGGAAGACTTCGGCCGCCCGCCCGCGGCCAAGCTTCAAGCTGCGGAATAGACCCATGGCCCTGATCAAGGAAATCGACTTCGGCACGCCCGAGCCCCGCGGGGCCTATGGCGCCGCCCTGGCCCAGGTGACCCTCACCATCGACGGCGAGGCCGTGACCGTGCCCGAGGGCACCTCGATCATGCGCGCGGCGCAGATCGCCGGCACCAGCATCCCCAAGCTCTGCGCCACCGACAACATGGAGGCCTTCGGCTCCTGCCGCCTGTGCCTGGTCGAGATCCAGGGCCGCGCCGGCACGCCGGCCTCCTGCACCACGCCCGTCGCCCCCGGCATGGTGGTGCATACCCAGACCGACAAGCTGAAGCGCCTGCGCAACGGGGTGATGGAGCTCTACATCTCCGATCACCCGCTGGATTGCCTCACCTGCGCCGCCAACGGCGACTGCGAGCTGCAGGACATGGCCGGGGCGGTAGGCCTGCGCGAGGTTCGCTACGGCTACGACGGCCGCAACCACGTGTTCGCCAAGCAGGGCGGCCAGGCCAATCCGGACTGGATGGCCAAGGACACCTCCAACCCCTATTTCACCTACGACCCGTCCAAGTGCATCGTCTGCAACCGCTGCGTCCGCGCCTGCGACGAGGTGCAGGGCACCTTCGCCCTGACCATCTCCGGCCGCGGCCTCGACAGCCGGGTGTCGCCCGGCCAGAACGAGCCGTTCCTGAGCTCCGAATGCGTGTCCTGCGGCGCCTGCGTGCAGGCCTGCCCCACCGCGACCCTGACCGAGAAGGCCGTGATCGAGATCGGCCAGCCGGAGCACTCCAAGGTCACCACCTGCGCCTATTGCGGCGTGGGCTGCACCTTCAAGGCCGAGATGCGCGGCGAAACCCTGGTGCGCATGGTCCCCTGGAAGGACGGCAAGGCCAACCATGGCCACTCCTGCGTGAAGGGCCGTTTCGCTTGGGGCTACGCCACCCACCGCGAGCGCATCACCAAGCCGATGATCCGCTCGTCGATCAAGGAGCCGTGGCGCGAGGTGAGCTGGGAGGAGGCGATCTCCTACACCGCCGCCGAATTCAAGCGGATCCAGCAGCAGTACGGCAAGCGCTCGGTTGGCGGCATCACCTCCAGCCGCTGCACCAACGAGGAATCCTACCTCGTGCAGAAGCTGATCCGTCAGGGCTGGGGCAACAACAACGTCGATACCTGCGCCCGCGTCTGCCACTCGCCGACCGGCTACGGCCTGAGCCAGACCTACGGCACCTCGGCCGGCACCCAGGATTTCGACTCGATCATGGACACCGACGTGATCCTGGTGATCGGGGCCAATCCGCCCGACGCCCACCCGGTGTTCGCCTCGGCCATGAAGCAGCGCATCCGTGAAGGCGCCAAGCTGATCGTGATCGATCCTCGCAAGACCGACCTGGTGCGCAGCGCCCACATCGAGGCCGACTACCACCTGCCCCTGCGCCCCTCGACCAACGTGGCCATGCTCAACGCCCTGTGCCACGTGATCGTCACCGAGGGCCTGGTCAAGGAAGACTATGTCCGCGAGCGCTGCGACTGGGACGAGTTCCAGGAGTGGGCCGAGTTCATGGCCCGCCCCGACCACAGCCCCGAAGCTGTGCAGGAGCAACTGGGCGTGCCCGCGGAGGATGTCCGCGGCGCCGCCCGCCTCTACGCCACCGGCGGCAACGCCGCGATCTACTACGGCCTGGGCGTCACCGAGCACAGCCAGGGCTCGACCGCGGTCATCGCCATCGCCAACCTGGCCATGGCCACCGGCAACGTCGGCCGGCGCGGCGTGGGCGTGAACCCGCTGCGCGGCCAGAACAACGTGCAGGGCGCCTGCGACATGGGCTCGTTCCCGCACGAGCTGACGGGCTACCGCCACATCTCCAACGATGCGGTGCGCGAGCAGTTCAACAAGGCCTGGAACACCGTGCTCGACGACGAGCCGGGCCTGCGCATCCCCAACATGATCGACGCCGCCGTCGACGGGGTGTTCAAGGGCATCTACATCCAGGGCGAGGACATTCTGCAGTCCGACCCCAACACCAACCACATGGCGTCGGGCCTGGCGGCCATGGAATGCGTGGTGGTGCAGGACCTGTTCCTGAACGAGACCGCCAACTACGCCCACGTGTTCCTGCCGGGCTCTTCGTTCCTGGAGAAGGACGGCACCTTCACCAACGCCGAGCGCCGCATCCAGCTGGTGCGCAAGGTGATGACGCCGAAGTGCGTCTACGCCGACTGGGAGGCGACCCAACTCCTGGCCAACGAGATGGGCCTGAATTGGACCTACAGTCATCCGTCCGAGATCATGGACGAGATCGCGGCCCTGACCCCGACCTTCGCCGGCGTGTCCTTCGAGCGCCTGGACAAGGAAGGCGCCATGCAGTGGCCGGTGAACGACGCCGCGCCCAACGGCACGCCGATCATGCACATCGAGAAGTTCGTGCGCGGCAAGGGCCGGTTCATGCTGACCGAATATGTGCCGACCGACGAGAAGGTGGGGCCGCGCTTCCCGCTGCTGCTGACCACCGGCCGCATCCTGTCGCAGTACAACGTCGGCGCCCAGACCCGCCGCACCGGCAACATGACCTGGCACGACAGGGACAAGCTGGAGATCCACCCGCAGGACGCCGAGGACCGCGGCGTGCGCGAGGGCGACCTGGTCAAGCTGCAGAGCCGCGCCGGGGCCATGACGCTGGAGGCGGTGATCACCGACAAGGTCGCGCCGGGCGTGGTCTACACCACCTTCCACCACCCCGAGACCCCGGCCAACGTGGTGACGACGGACGCCTCGGACTGGGCCACCAACTGCCCCGAATACAAGGTCACCGCCGTGCAGGTGACCCTGGCCAACGGCCCGACCGAGTGGCAGCAGCGCTATGAGTTGTTCTCTCGCGAGAGCCGCCGCATCCAGGTGGAGCCCGCCGAATGAGCCCGATGGAGCACACCCACGGCCACGGCGAAGGCATGTTCGACGACGAGGAGCATATCGCCACCTCGTCGGACGAGCGCCTGGTGATCATGGCCAACCAGATCTCCCGCTTCTTCGGCGCCCAGAAGCACGATGCGGCGGTCGAGGGGACGCGCAACCACATCGCCAAGTTCTGGGACCCGCGCATGCGCGAACGTATCCGCATGCACCTGGCCGACGGCGGCGCGGGCCTGGATCCCCTGGCCAAGGAAGCGATCGCGGCCCTCACCCGCTGAACCCCGGCCGCCGGGGCGAGATAGACAAGCTCCGTGATCGGGGCATTGTCGTCGTCAGCGCCCATCAGAGGCGTCTAGGGAGGTGACTATGGCGTCTGCAGGAGGGTTCTTGGATCGCGACCGCATCGTCGCGAAGGCAGGGTTCAACCGGTGGCTGATCCCGCCGTGCGCCCTGGCTATCCATCTGTGCATCGGCATGGCCTACGGCTTCTCGGTGTTCTGGCTGCCGCTCAGCAAGTCGATCGGCGTCGCCAAGTCCGTCGCCTGTCCGGCGGGGACGGGCTTGCTGCAGATGCTCACGACAACCAGCTGCGACTGGTCGGTGTCGCAGCTGACCCTGACCTACAGCCTGTTCTTCGTGGTGCTGGGCTCGGCCGCGGCCATCTGGGGCGGCTGGCTGGAGCGCTCCGGCCCACGCAAGGCCGGGGTGGTCGCCGCCTTCTGCTGGTGCGGCGGCATGGCGCTGGGCGCCGTCGGCGTGATGATCCACCAGCTGTGGCTGTTGTGGCTGGGCGCCGGCTTGATCGGCGGCATCGGTCTGGGGCTCGGCTACATCGCTCCCGTCTCGACCCTGATCAAGTGGTTCCCCGATAAGCGCGGCATGGCCACCGGCATGGCCATCATGGGCTTCGGCGGCGGGGCCCTGATCGGCTCGCCCCTGGCCGACAATCTGATGAAGCATTTCGCCAGCGCCACCGGCGTCGGCGCCTGGCAGGCCCTGCTGGTGCTGGCCGCGGGATACTTCGTATTCATGCTGGGCGGGGCCCTGGGCTTCCGCGTCCCGCCCGATCACTGGACGCCCGAGGGCTGGACCGCCCCCGCCAAAACTCAGAAGGCCATTTCCGCCTTCAACGTGCACCTCAAGGACGCGCACAAGACGCCCCAGTTCTGGCTGATCTGGGCGGTGCTGCTGCTCAACGTCTCGGCGTCGATCGGCATCATCGGCGTGGCCTCGCCCATGATTCAGCAGATTTTCGGCGGCCGCCTGATCGGCGCGCCCAGCGTCGACTTCGCCCATCTCGACAAGGCGCAGGCCGCGATGACCGCCACGGTCGCCGCAGGCTTCGTGGGCCTGCTCTCGCTGTTCAACATCGGCGGCCGCTTCTTCTGGGCTTCCACCTCCGACCTGATGGGCCGCAAGATGACCTATGCGGTGATGCTGGCCCTGGGGGCGGTGATGTTCGGCCTGGTCGCCACTTGGTCGGCGACGGCGGGCGTCCTGATGGCCTTCGTGCTCAGCTTCTGCATCACCACCTCGATGTACGGCGGCGGCTTCGCCACCGTGCCCGCCTACCTCGCCGACGTGTTCGGCACCCAGTACGTGGGCGCCATTCACGGACGGCTGCTCACGGCCTGGTCCACCGCCGGCGTGCTCGGCCCCTATATCGTCGCGGGCGTGCAGGACCGCTACAAGGCCGCCGTCGCCGCCGGCCAGTCCAATCCCGCCGTCTATCAGCCGGTCTATCTGCTGCTGGCGGGACTGCTGGTGGCGGGCTTCGTGCTGAACCTGCTGGTCAAGCCGGTGGACGCTCGCTTCCACATGACCGGCGAGGAGGCCAAGACTGCCATCGCCGAGAGCCACGGCTCGGCCGGCATCGACCGCGGACGCTTCGACGGCATGACCGCGATCGCCTGGGCGGTGGTGGTGATTCCGCTGCTGTGGGGCGTGTGGGTGACCCTGACCAAGGCCGCGGCCTTGTTCCGCTAGGTCAAATCGCCTCAACGCTTGAAACGCTGTATCCTGCAACCCATTGAACACTAAAGGACCCCATCGCCTTCCCATGCCGACCGAGCCCGTCAAGATCCTGCCCGCCCTCCAGTGGCGAACCGGAGCCTCCGCCCCGGACGGGATCGTGCGCGCCGCGCCGGAAGAGACGGCGGTGGGAGTCAGCTACGATTCCGAGCCCTATGCGGTGCTGATGGCGACGCCTCAGGACGTGGCCGACCTGGCGCTCGGCTTCACCGTGTCCGAGCGCATCGCCAAGGCCGGCGAGGTGCTGGACGTGCGGGTGTCCGAGCACGACGAAGGCCTGATCGCCGACGTGCTGCTGTCGAAGGCGGGGGCCGTGAGCGCTCGCGACAGGCGGCGGCGCAACATGGAGGGGCGTTCGTCCTGCGGCCTGTGCGGCGTGCAGAGTCCCGAGGACGCGCTGCGCGCCCTGCCGGTGCTGACCGACGGCCTGACGGTGACCCGCGACGCGATCCAGGCCGCGCTCACCGCCATGGAGCCGCTGCAGGTGCTGGGCAATGAGACCCGCGCCACCCACGCCGCCGCCTGGGCCGACCGTGACGGCCGCGTGCTGCTGCTGCGCGAGGACGTGGGCCGGCATAATGCGCTGGACAAGCTGATCGGGGCGGCGTTGAAAGCCGGGCTCGATCCCGCCGAGGCCTTCATCATCGTCACCAGCCGCTGTTCCTACGAGATGGTCGAGAAAACCGTGCTGGCGGGCGTGAGCCTGCTGGTCGCCATTTCCGCCCCGACGGCCCTCGCCGTGCGCAAGGCCGAGGGCGCCAACCTGACCCTGGTGGCCCTGGCCCGGCACGACGGCCACGCCGTGTTCACCGGAGCGCACCGCATCCACGGCGTCGCCAGGCAGGGGGCGGCGGCATGAGCCCCTACGATTCCGCGACCGGGGCCGCCCCGGTGCAGGCCAAGACCCCGCTGATCGACCCTTTCGGCCGCAGCATCGACTATCTGCGCGTGTCGGTGACGGACCGCTGCGACCTGCGCTGCGTCTACTGCATGGCCGAACACCAGACCTTCCTGCCCAAGGCCGAGATCCTGACCATCGAGGAACTCGACCGGCTGTGCACCGCCTTCATCGGTCTCGGCACGAAGAAGCTGCGCCTGACCGGCGGCGAACCCCTGGGCCGCCGAGGGTTCATGGACTTGGTGCAGGGCCTGTCGCGGCACCTGAAGTCTGGGGCCCTGCAGGAGCTGACCCTGACCACCAACGGCACCCAGCTGCCGCGCTTCGCCGAGGGCCTGGCGGCGGCGGGGGTCAAGCGCCTGAACGTCTCGCTCGACAGCCTGGAGGCGGATGTGTTCCGCCGGGTGACCCGCGGCGGCGACCTGAATCAGGTGCTGGCCGGGATCAGGGCGGCCCAGGATGCCGGCATCCGGGTCAAGATCAACACCGTGGCGCTGAAGCACGACAACGCCGCCGAACTGCCGACGATGATCCAGTGGGCCCACGGCCAGGGCCTGGACCTGACCCTGATCGAGACCATGCCGCTCGGCGAGATCGAGGAAGACCGCACCGACCAGTACCTGTCGCTGAAGACCGTGCGGCAGACGCTGGAGTCGTTCTGGACCCTGACCGAGGTTTCCGACCGCACGGCCGGTCCGGCGCGCTATGTGCGGGTGGAGGAGACCGGCGGCAAACTCGGCTTCATCACCCCGCTCAGCCACACCTTCTGCGAAAGCTGCAACCGTGTGCGGATCACCTGCACCGGCACGCTCTACATGTGCTTGGGCCAGGACGATCAGGCCGACCTGCGCGCGCCGATGCGGACGGACGAAAGCGACGCCTCGCTGATCGCCACCATCCGCGAGGCCATCACCCGCAAGCCCAAGGGCCACGACTTCCACATCGAGCGCCGCGGCGAGGCGCCGGCCGTGAGCCGGCACATGTCGACCACCGGAGGCTGAGGTGGCGAAAGTCCTGATGCTGGGCCGCCTGCGCGACGTCGCCGGCTGGCGCGAACGGACGCTGGACCATCCACCCGCGACCCTCTCGGCCCTGCGCGCGCTTCTGGCCCAGGACGATCCGGCGCTGGGGGAGGCGCTCGCCGGGAAGGGCGTGCAGGCCGCCGTCAACAAGGCCCTGGCGCGGGGCGACGTGGCGTTAGCCCCCGGCGACGAGATCGCCTTCCTGCCGCCGATGAGCGGGGGCTGACGTGGCGGTTCGGGTGCAGACCGAGGCGTTCGACGCCGGCCATCTGCTCACCGGATTCTCGGCCGGGCGCACCCGCTCGGGCGGGATCGTCAGCTTCACCGGACTGGCGCGCGCGGCGACCGACGGCTCGGCGGTGAACACGCTCGAGCTCGACGCCTATCCCGGCTTCACCGAACCGGCCATCGCCGCCATGGAGGCCGAGGCCCGCGAGCGCTTCGAGGTGCAGGACCTGCTGATCGTGCACCGCTACGGACCGATCGCCCCCGGCGAGGCCATTGTGTTCGTGGCCGCCGCCGCCGAGCACCGTCGCGCCGCCTTCGAGGCGGCGGACTTCCTGATGGACTATCTGAAGACCCGCGCCCCTTTCTGGAAAAAGGAGACCGGGCCGGGCGGCGAGCGCTGGATCGAGCCGCGCCCTTCGGACTATGACGACGTGACGCGTTGGAGCTGACGACCATGGATCTTCCCACCCTCCCCGCCCCGGCGGGCAAGCTCGTCGAAGGCCCCGTGGTCAAGGTGCGCGTGGCCGTGTTGACCGTGTCCGACACCCGCGACGAGGAGAGCGACACTTCCGGCCAGATCCTGGTCGACCGCATCGCCGAAGCGGGGTTCGAGGTCGCCGGCCGCGCGGTGGTCAAGGACGACATCGGCCAGGTGCGCGGCCAGGTGATGGACTGGGTCAATTCCAAGCAGGTCGACGCCATCGTTACCACCGGCGGCACCGGCCTGACCGGGCGCGACGTGACGCCCGAGGCGCTTGAGCCCCTGTTCGACAAGGTGATCGACGGTTTTTCGGTGGTGTTCCACATGGTCAGCTACCAGTCCGTGGGCCTGTCGACCCTGCAGAGCCGCGCCACGGCGGGCCTGGTGCGCGGGGTGTTCGTGTTCTGCCTGCCGGGCTCCAACGGCGCTGTGCGCGACGGCTGGGACAAGGTGATCCGCTGGCAGCTCGACAGCCGACACAAGCCCTGCAACATGGTCGAGCTGATGCCGCGGCTGCTGGAGACCTGACCATGGAGCCCTTTTCCAGGCAGCTGAAACGAGCCTCCCTGATCGGCCTGATCGGGGCGCCTTCGCTGATCGCCTTGGACAGCTTCGCAGCGGGCCACAGGCTCCACGAAGCTCATCTGCTGCCAGTCGACATCTCGGTCTTCGTTGTCGCCGCCCTACTGGCGTGCTGGCTTGTGCCGCCCCGACTGGGAAAGTCCCAGCGTTGAGCAAGCTCACCCACATCGACGACCAGGGCCGCGCGCGCATGGTCGACGTGTCGGACAAGCCCTCGACCGAGCGCATCGCAGTGGCCAAGGGGCGCATCGTGATGAAGCCGGAGACGCTGCAGCTGGCGCTGGCCGGAACGGGCAAGAAGGGCGAGGTCCGGGCCGTCGCTGAGATCGCGGGAGTGATGGCGGCCAAGCGCACGTCCGACCTGATCCCGATGTGCCATCCGCTGGCGATCTCGTCGGTCAAGGTCGAGGTCGATCCGTCGGCGGACGGCTCCGGGCTGGAGGTGACGGCGCGGGTCAAGACCACAGGCCCGACCGGCGTCGAGATGGAGGCGCTGACGGCGGCGTCGGTGGCGCTGCTGACCCTGTACGACATGCTCAAGGCGGCGGACAAAGGCATGACCATCGAAGGCGTGCGGCTGATCGAGAAGAGCGGCGGCGCGTCCGGCGACTTCCGGCGCGAACCATGAAGAACCTGACCATCGAGGACGCCCGCGCCCGCATGCTGGCGCAGGTGAAGCCACTTGGCAGCGAGAGCGTGGCCATCGAGGACGCCGTGGGCCGCTTCCTGGCCCATCCGGTCGACGCCTTCCGCGACCAGCCGCCGTTCGCCTCCTCGGCCATGGACGGCTGGGCCCTGCGCGCCGCCGACGCGCGGGAGAGCGTGCTGCTGGACATCGCCGGCGAGAGCGCGGCGGGCCGCGGCTATGACGGCATGCTGGGCCCGGGGCAGGCGGTGCGCATCTTCACGGGCGCCGCCGTCCCCGAGGGGGCGGACACGGTGGTGATCCAGGAGGAGGCGGAGCGGGAAGAGGGCAAGGTGCGCCTGGGTCCCGCCGCGCCGAACGACAACATCCGCCCTCGGGGCGGCGACTTCCGGGCGGGCCAGCGGCTGCTGGACCCCGGCGTGCGGCTGGACCCCTGGCGGCTGTCGCTGGCGGCGGCGGCGGGGTGCGCGAGCCTGAGCGTGTCGCGGCGCCCGCAGGTGGCGGTGCTGTGCACCGGCGAGGAACTGGTGCGGCCGCCGGCTGAGCCGGGCCCCTGGCAGATCTACGAGTCCGGGTCGGCGGCCCTGGTCGCCCTGATCGACAGCTGGGGCGGCCACGCCTGGCGGCTGGCGGCGGCGCGGGACGAGAAGCAGGCGGTGGTCGAGGCGGTGTCGGGGGTCGACGCCGACCTGATCGTCACGGTGGGCGGGGCGTCGGTGGGCGACTACGACATCGTCAAGCCGGCCCTGGCCGAGATGGGCCTGGAGCTCTTTGTACAGACGGTCAACATCCGCCCGGGCAAGCCGACCTGGTTCGGGCGGCTCGGCGACGGCCGGCCGGTGCTGGGCCTGCCGGGCAATCCGGCGTCGGCCCTGGTCTGCGCGGAGCTGTTCCTGAAGTCGCTGGTGCGTGGGATGGCGGGCGCCGATCCCGAGCCCCGGTTCGTCAAGGCGCGCCTGGCCCAGCCGCTGCGCGGCAACGGCCCGCGCGACCAGCTGCTGCGGGTGCTGCTGGTCAACGACGACACCGGAACCCTGATGGCGCAGGCCCTGTCCGACCAGGACTCCTCTCTCGTCACCGTGTTCGCCCAGGCCGACGGATTGCTGCGCCGGCCGGCCGGCGCGCCGGCCGCGGCGTCGGGAGAGCTGGTCGACGTGCTGCCGCTGGCGCGCCTCTAGCCATCGAGCGCCTCCAATAGCCCGCCGCCGAGGCCGTCGACGGCCACCGACTTGAGCACGGCGTAGACGCTCATGCCCGGCTTCAGCGCCAGGTCCTCGATAGCGTCGGGGGTCAGGGCGGCGAGCAGGGTGCGGCCTTCGTGGGCCACCCGCACCAGCACCCGGCCGTTCTGGGCCTCGATCGTCTCGATGCGGCCCTGCAACACGTTGCGGGCGGAGATCCGGGAGGGGGGATCCAGCGCCATCATGACGTCGCGGGCGAGGATGTAGAGGCGCACCGGGGCGCCGGTTTCGAGCTGAAGGCGGGGCGTGCGCACCTGCCAGCCGCCGGCGCGGACGACGGTCAGGCGGTCATCGTGGCCCTGCACCACGCCGTCGAGGGCCGCGCCGTCGCGGGCGTGGGAGCCGGTCAGCATCAGTTCGGGCCGCGAGGCGATCTCGGCCAGCGGGCCCTGGGCCACGACCTGCCCGTCGCGCATCACCACCATGCGGTCGCCCAGCCGCACGGCCTCGGCCAGGCTGTGGGTGACGTAGAGGATCGGCACGCCGAAATCGGATTTGATGGACTCGAAGAAGGGCAGGATCTCGGCCCGGCGGGCGGCGTCGAGGGAGGCCAGGGGCTCATCCATCAAGAGCAGGCGCGGCTGGCTGAGGAGGGCGCGGCCGAGGCCGACGCGCTGGCGCTCGCCGCCGGAGAGTTCGCGCGGACGGCGCTGCAGAAGCTGGCCGATCCCCAGCGTCTCGACGACCTGCTCGAAGCCGATCGGACCGGCGGGCGCGCGCTTCAGGCCATAGCGCAGGTTGCCCTCGACGGAGAGGTGGGGGAACAGGCGCGCGTCCTGGAACACCCAGCCGATGCGGCGGCGCTCCATGGGCAGGTCGATCCCGGCGGCGGAGTCGAACAGCGCCTGGTCGCCGAGCGCGATGCGGCCGGAGTCGGGCTTCAGCGCCCCGGCAACCGCCGCCAGCACGCTGGACTTGCCGGCGCCCGAGGGGCCGAACAGCACGGTGACGCCGCCGCCCGCGCCCTCGAACGCCGCGTCCAGGCCGAAGTCGCCGAGGCGGATCTTGATCCGGACACTGAGCATCAGCGGCCCGCCAGCCGCTGGGCGCGGCGCGCCAGGACCTCGGAGGCGGCCAAGGCGATCACGGCGATGGCGATGGACAGCAGCGACAGGCGCAGGGCCAGGGCGTCGCCGCCCGGGCTCTGCAGGGCGGCGTAGATGGCCAGGGGCAGGGTCTGGGTCTCGCCGGGGATGTTGGCGGCGAAGGTGATCACCGCGCCGAATTCGCCGAGGCAGGCCGCGAAGCCGACGATGGCGGCCGCCGCCACGCCGGGGGCGGCCAGCGGCAGGGCGATGGAGAAGAAGCGGTCCCACCCGCGCGCGCCGAGCGACCGCGCGGCGACCTCCAGGCCCGGATCGACCGCCTCGAACGACAGGCGCAGGGCCCGCACCATCAGGGGGAAGGCCATGACCCCCGCCGCCAGGGCCGCGCCCCAGCCGGTGAAGGCCAGGCGCAGGTGCAGGGTGTTGAACAGGACGGCCCCGACCGGCCCCCGCACGCCGAACACCAGCAGCAGGACGTAGCCCACCACCACCGGCGGCAGCACCAGGGGCGCGTGAGCCAGAGCGTTGAGCACGAACCGGCCGGGGGTGCGCGGCCGCGACAGCAGCCAGGCGACCAGGATGGCCAGGGGCAGGGCGAAGACCGTGGCGCGGCCGGCCACCAGAAGGCTGGTGACCAGGGCCTGGACCTCGGCCGGGGTCAGCATTAGTCGAACGCGCCGGCGAACTGGGCGCGCAAGGCCTTGCGGTCGGTCTTGCCCATGGCGTTGCGCGGCAGGGCTTCGAGCAGGAACACCCGCTTGGGCGTCTTGTAGCCGGCCAGGCGCTTGCGGCAGGCCTTGATCAGGTCGGCTTCGAGCAGCGCGTGACCGGGGCGCGGACAGACCGCCGCGGCCACCGCCTCGCCGAAATCGGGATGCTTGAGGCCGAACACCGCCGCCTCGGCCACGCCCTCAAGATCGATCAGCGCGCCCTCGACCTCGGTCGGATAGACGTTGTAGCCGCCGGAAATGATCATGTCGCTCTGGCGCCCGACCAGATAGAGCCGTCCGTCCTCGGTGCGATAGCCGAGGTCGCCGGTGACAAAGTAGCCGTCTTCGGTGAAGGCCTGGGCGGTCTTCTCCGGCGCGTTGAGGTAGCCCTGGAACACGTTGGGGCCCTTGACCTGCACCACGCCGACTTCGCCCGGCTTGGGCTCGCCGCCCTCGGCCATCAGGCGGATCTGCACGCCCGGCAGGGGATAGCCGACGCTGCCGGCCAGGCGCTCGCCGTCATAGGGATTGGAGACCAGCATGTTGGTCTCGGTCATGCCGTAACGCTCTAGGATCGACTTGCCCGTCCGTTCACGGAAGGCTTCGAAGGTGACGGGATCCAGCGGCGCCGAGCCCGACACGAACAGGCGGATGGTCTTGACAGCCTCGGGGTTCAGGCCCGGCTGGGCCAGCAGGCGGGTGTAGAGCGTCGGCACGCCCATGAATGCCGTGGCGTCCTTCAGACGGCGGAGCACGTCGACCGGATCGAACGCCCGCCGCCAGATCAGGCGCGCGCCCGACAGCATGGCGATGTTGCCGGCCACGAACAGGCCGTGCACGTGGAAGATCGGCAGGACGTGCAGGATTACGTCGGCCTCGGTGAAGTCCCAGGCCTCGATCAGGGCGCGGACGTTGGCCTCAAGATTGCCGTGGCTGAGCACCGCGCCCTTGGGCTTGCCGGTGGTGCCGGAGGTGTAGAGCAGCGCCGCCCAGGTTTTGTCCGTAGCCGGATAGATATCGGGCGCGGTGGCCGACTCGGCGGCGTCCATCAGGCTCCCGGTCCCGTCGCCGGCCAGGGTGGCGAAGGCCGCGCCGCGGGCGGCGGCCAGGGCGCCCAGGGCCCCCGCTCGCTCGGGATCAGCCACCAGCACCTTGGGGCCGGCGTCGCCCACCAGATAGTCGATCTCGCTGTCGGTGTAGCCGGAGTTGATCGGGAAGAAGGCGTAGCCGCCCCTGAGGCACGCCAGATAGGCGGCGTAGGCCGGCACCGACTTCTCGACGATCACGCAGACGGGGGCGCCCGGCTGGGCTCCGAGGCCTTGCAGCGCGCCGTGCAGGCGGCCGACCAGGTCCTGCAGCTGGCCCCGCGTCCAGCTGCGGTCGTCCTCGACGATGGCGACGGAATCGGGCGCGGCGGCCCAACGCTTGGCGATGGCGGAATAGAGTCCCTGGGTCATGGGCCGGACCATCGGTCGGCGGGGGGAGAAGGTCAACTGGGGGGAGGGTCTCGTGCGGCGTGCTCCCCCGCCTGCGGGGGAGCTGTCGCGAAGCAACTGAGGGGGCGTGCGGCGGGCGCTGTCTCTTGCCCCCTCCACCACTCGCTCTGCGCTGCGCTCGGCGAGCGGTCCCCCTCCGCCCGTTCGCTGCCGCTCACGGGGGAGGACGCGAACATCTCCTCCTGCGCCCAGGCCTGCTGGCTCAGGCGGCCCCAGTGGGGCTCAAGGCCGAGGTCGCGGCAGATCTCGGCGACGATCTCGCCGATGGGGCGCGACAGCACGTCGCCGGTGAGGTCGTTGTCGTCGAGGCGGTCGCAGACGTCGTTCATCAGGCTGTCGACGCGCTCGCCATCGCCGCCGAAGGCCTCATTGGCCACGCGGTTGACGATGCTCTCGATACGCACCTTGCGTTCGTCCTGCTGGGTGTGGCGCTCTACCTCCGCAGTCTTCGCCCCCGCGGCCCGGTCGGCGGCCGCGTCCTCCATCGCCTGGAGGTCCTCGATCAGCTTGGACTGCAGGGCGATGGCCATGCGCACCGCCCGCGACACCCGCGAATAGGCCAGGGCCAGCTCGCCGCCCCGCGGCGCCGGGGGATCGACGTGCATCGCCGACTCCCGCGCCTGGCGCTCGATGTCCATCGCCACCTCCAGCCCCACCGTGGCCAGCCGGCCGAGCAAAGGCAGCTGCTCCGCGATCAGGGCGCGGGCATGGGCCAGGGCCTCCGAGGCGGGGGCCGGGAGGTCGGCGGGGGTGGGGTTGGAGAGGATGGCGGGCGTGGACATTTGAGAACAAAGAGTGAACTATTCGGGGGTGATTGTCAAGGGGACCGGCGCGCGCCGCCTTCCCCCTCCACCATCGGCTCTTCGGCCGATGGTTCCCCTCCGCCCGTTCGCTGCCGCTCACGGGGGAGGTAGGATGTCGTGGATGCGGCACGCCCCCTCCGGCCCTCCGGGCCACCTCCCCCGTTCGCTGCCGCTCACAGGGGAGGACGCACGCCTGGAACAACCGCTTCGAGGCGCCCCTTCCCCCCGCCCTCCCACTGCCCTAGCCTCCCCCCCATGACTCTCGCTGTCGCCGCCACCTTCGGATCCCTGCCTGAGGCGCACGCAGCGTTTTCGCGGCTTGCGGCGGCGGGGTTCAATCCGGTGGCGGGGTACAACATGAACACGCCCGGCAGCGCCGACGGGATGGCGCCGAGCGGCTATCGGGTGCTGGCGCCCGAGGACGAGATCGAGGCTGTGCGGGCGTTCCTGGCGGAGCTGCGGGAGGCGTTCGCCGAGGGCGGCGAGGCTGAGGCGGCCGACGAGGGGCGGGAAGCGCGGCCGTCGACGACGCTGGGACGGATGCGCCGGTTCGTCCGCTACTTCGTCATCCTCGCGTTCGTGGCCTGGGCCGTGGTGCTTGGATACTCGCTGACGCGGCGGTGAGGCCGCCTTCCCTCTCCACCACTCGCTCTTCGCCCGGCTAGCACCGGGCTCGGCGAGCGGTCCCCCTCTCCCATTTTCTACCGAAAATGGGAGAGGTCGCGACGTTGGGGGCTGGCTAGCGCCGCCTGAAGCGTCCGTTGTCCTGGGTGGAGCTGACGCCGACGGTGACGGCGCCGGTCTGGCCGATGGGCTGGCAGACGACGCCGGCGACGTGGCGATAGCCGCCGGTGCCGACGCCGGCCTCGACCTCGCCGTGGGGCTTGGTTTCCAGCGTGCCGTCGGGCTTCACCTTCTCCGGGCCGCAGGGGCCCATGGCGATCTGCGGGCCCTGGGGCTCGTCGGCGCTGCCGGCGCTGCCGGTGGGCAGCGGGGCCGAGGGCGCGGTGGACTGGGGCGAGGCGGGGCCGGCGGCGGGGGCGGTGGACATGGGACCGTCGGCCAGGGCCGGGGTGGAGACAAGCAGGGCGACCGCCGTCACAAACGCCAACGCACGCATGGGGGGACACTCCGCAAGCTCAACCTGTAGCGCAGGTGGAGGGGGAGCGGTGTTGAAATTAGGGCGGGGGGACCCGGCGGGGGTGTCGAAACGTGTCGGGGCGGCAGTGCGGCCGCACGCCCCCTCCGTCGCTTCGCGACACCTCCCCCGTTCGCTGGCGCTTACGGGGGAGGACGCTGGGTGCGCTAGGGCCCGGTGGGCGGGAGCAGGTAGCCGAACTTGGTCATGCTGAGTTCGGGCTTGAGGTCGCAGGGGAGGCAGTCGGGGAGGAAGTTCTCCGGGGTGCGGCCGGAGACGGGGTTCCGGTAGTTCCACCACATGGGCAGGATCTGCGGCCATTCCCAGGTTTCGCCGGTGCCGCCGCGGTAGTGCTCCTCGCGCACGCCCAGGGCGGTGATGCGCACGTCGGGCTCGAACTTGGCGACCAGGGCGGCGCCGATGTAGCGCACCGGGGCGCCTGGCCGCGGGGCCAGGGAGGCGGGCGGGGGCGCCGCGGGCCCGCGGGGCTTGGGCTTGCTCGACCAGCCGCCGGCCCAGCCTCCGGGCATGGTGAAGTAGGGCTCGTCGAGCGACAGGTTCCAGATGCGCCAGACGCCGTCTTCCAGCACGAACTGCTGGGCCGGGTACATGGCGCCGAAGATGTCGGCGCTGCCCGGGGCCTTGGCGGTATCGGGGTGGAACAGATAGCTGTGGCCGTTGGCCGAGCGGCCGTCGGGGGCGACCATGATCACCGGCTGGATCAGCCAGTGGAAGGCGATGCCGGCGCGGCCGGTGGTCTGGGTGTCGCCGTACTCCAGGAACACCGACTGGGCGATGCGGTCGTAGCCGGCGTAGTAGCCGGCGAAGGGCACCTCCTTGGCGCCGTGCTTGCCGAAAAGCTTGGCCATGTCGGTCCACTTGAAGTCGTCGATCAGGTGGCCGTAGGCGGAGTTGAGGTTCTCCGACGCGTCATAGGCGGTGGAGACGGCGAGCTTGCGGGCGTCCTCGGTCAGGCGCTCGTCGCCCTTGGCGGGGGCGGAGGTCGGCGCGGCGGGGATGGCGCCGGTGAGGTCGGCGAGGGCCACGAATTTCTTGCCCGGAGGCAGCTGCACCTTGAGCTTCGTCACCGGATTGGGCGCGCGGAAGGCGGGGATGACCGTGTCCTGCGAGCCGCGGTCGGCGGCGGGGGTTGGGCGGTCGGGCGCCAGGGCGGCCGGCGGCTGAGGTTCGGGCAGGCGGCTCTTGCCCCAGCCCTCGTGATAGTCGCTGCGCAGCAGGGGGAAGAGGCGCATCTCGCGCACCTTCCAGACGCCGCCCTCCTTGACCATGCGGTTGTCGATGACGGTGACTTCCCAGTGCTCCTCGCCGCTATCGGCGGCGCCGACCATGGCCATCTCGTAGCCGCGCATGCGCGCCTCGCGGCCGCCGGGGAGTATCTGGGCGATGTTGTCGAACAGCAGGTGGTCGTTGAGCTGGCCGGTCTTGAGCCCGGCCGGACCCATGCGCTCCATGGCCTTGCGCACGCCCGTCGGCCCCTTGTAGACGCCGACGCCCGCCACCTCGACCACGCCGTCCGCGGCGAACAGGTCGGTCACGTCGTCCCACATCCTGCGGTCGACGTAGTAGTTGTAGGCGGCCTGCAGGTTGCGGACCTGGTCCTCGTCATTGAGCACCCGGATGCGCTCTTCCAGCTGCGCCAGAGTGGCCTTGGCCTTGGGCGGGTCGCCCGCGGCGGGCGGGATCGGCAGGCCGGCGGTGTCGCCGTCGTAGTGATAGGGGACGATCGGCAGGTCCTTGCCGTCGACATTGGTCCAGCCGGTTTCGTAGGGGCCGCGGTACTGCGGGTAGAAGTGAAGGTGGGCGATCTTCCAGACGCCGCCTTCGCGGACATAGTCGTTCTCGAAGATGCCGCCTTCGAGGTCGGCGCCGCCCTTGCCGTCGGCGTTGAGGAACATGGCGTCCCAGCGGGCCTTGGCGGACTTGCCGTCGACCGACAGGTTGACCACCGGCGAGGCGATCAGGGCGGTGTGCACCTCGCCCTTGCCGAGGCCCTGGCGGCCATGGCCGAGACGGCGGGTGAGGAAGGCGGAGATCGCCTTGGCGCCGGCCACGTGATCGTCGCCCGCGTCCATCACGCCCTTGGCGGCGAACAGCGACCCCATCTCGTTCCACAGGCCGTACTGGGCGTACTGGGCGTAGCTGTACTGCAGGGTCTTGACCGCCCGGACGCTCTCGGCGCGCTCGACGTCGCGGGCGAGGCTGTCATGCGAGAGCGCTGCCCAGGCGGGCGCTGCGATCACGGCCAAAGCGGCGCCCAGCACCCATCCGGCGTGTTTCATCGCGCGTCCTCCCGCCCGTTCTTCTGTTGCGGCGGGCAGACTAGAGCACAGGCCAAAGCTTGCCGAAAGCAAGCTATCGGTTGCGAACCGATCCGTTGCGGCAGGGATTTAGAACCCGATCGGCGCCCCTAGGCGCGAGCGGCCCGCGCCGCCTTCTCCGCCCGCACCAGCTCGACCGCGCGGCGGCCCACCTCGGCCGGCGCCATGCCGGGCTTGTAGATCTCCGAGCCGATGCCGAAGCAGGCGGCGCCGGCCCTGCGCCACTCGGCCATGTCGCCGGCCCCGACCCCGCCCACGGGGGCGACGATCACATCCGGCGGCAGCACGGCCCTGAGCGCCTTCAGGTGGGCAACGCCGTAGCTGGACGCGGGAAACAGCTTCAGGTGGCGGGCGCCGGCGTCGATGGCGGCGAAGGCCTCCGTCGCGCTGCCGAAGCCGGGGAAGGCGATCAGGCCTTTGGCCACGGCGCGGCGGATCACCTCCGGGTTGGCGTTGGGCGACACGATCAGCCGGCCCCCGGCCGCCGCCACGGCCTCGACCTCCTCCGGAGTAAGGACGGTGCCGCCGCCGACCACCATGCGGCCGTGGAAGGCTTCAGCGAGGGCGGCGATGCTGGCGTAGGGGTCGGGGGAGTTGAGGGGAACCTCGACGATGCGCACGCCGGCCCCGTGCAGGGCCTCGCCGATGGCCACGGCCTCGTCGGGCTTCACGCCGCGGATGATGGCGATGACCCCGCTCTCCCGCAGGGCTTCCTCGAGGGTCATGTCCGCGCTCCGTGAAGGGCCGTGAGGCCCGCGATCACCGCCTGTTCGGCGTCGGCCAGTTCGACCTTCAGGCCGCGAGCGGTGAGGGCCGGGCCGTAGAGGGCGCAGAGGTGGGTGTCGCCCATCAGGCCGACGGTCGAGCCGCGCTTGAGGCCTAGGAGTTGCGGCATCCGCGCGACCTCGTCGCCGATCAGCAGGCCCGACAGGAAGGAGGCGGCTTTCGCGCCCGGCAGGCCCTGCCCCACCATGCGCGAGCGCACGGTGAACAGGCGCGAGGCCAGGGGCCCGTCGGCGGCGCCGAACTTGAGGCCCTCGGCGAAGGCGGCGGGGTCGGACGGCGGGGCGCCGGGCCTCAGCACGCTCTTCTCGCTGAGCAGGGCGAACAGCTCGCCGCTCATGCAGGTGAGGAACTGCTGGATGCGGCCGTCGCGCACCAGCACCCACTTGCCGTGGGTGCCGGGCAGGCACAGCACGTGGTCGCCCTGGGCGCGCCTGGGATCGAGGCGCAGCCAGCCCAGCACCTTGGTCTCCTCGCCGCGGATCACGTCGGGATAGCCGTCGGGGCGGGTGCAGCGCAGGCCTGGGACGATGAAGGTGCGCTCGTCGGTCTGCAGCAATTTCTGGGCGATGTCGGCGGCGCCGGCCGGGCAGTCGGCGTAGGGCGCCTCGGCGATGCCCATCTTCGACCCGACCATGCCGCACAGGATCGCCGGCAGGTCTTCGGCGCCGAGGGCGGGCCGGATCTCTTGCCGCAGCCTGCGCTCCGCCTCGCCGGGCTTCAGCCCCGCCACCCCCAGCGGCAGGCGGCGCACGACCTTGACCTGGCCGTCGGCGCCCAGGCGCCAAACGCGCAGGTTGCTCGTGCCCCAGTCGGCGGCGAGAAAGTCGGACGCGTCGGTCATGCCGCCCTCAACGTCCCAGCTTGCGCCCGTATCCCTAGCTTGCCGTCGACGTCGTGCCCGCCTTGCGGCGGAAGCGGGTCGGGGCGTGGGCCATGCGCAGCAGGTTGGTGGTGCCGGTCTGGCCGAAGGGGGTGCCGGCCACGATCAGGATGCGGCCGCCGGGGGGCGCCATGCCGAGTTCGCAAGCGATCTCCACCGCCTCGGCGGTCATGGAATCCAGGCTGTCGGGCTGGCCGGCGACGCGGGCCTCCAGGCCCCAGACCAGCGACAGTCGCGTGGCGACCTGGGGATTGGGCGTCAGGGCCAGCACCGGCTGCAGCGGCCGCTCGCGGGCCAGCCGCCGGGCCGCGCCGCCGGTCAGGGTGAAGGCGACCAGGCAGGAGGTGGAGCGGTTCTCGGCGGCCTTGCCGGCGGCGGCGATCAGGATGTCGGCGTCGCCGTCCTCCAGCGGGCCGTGCTCGGCGTGCATCAGCTCGGGCCAGAGGGGATCCTCCTCCACCCGCTCGGCGATGCGGTTCATCATGGTCACCGCCTCGACCGGGAACTGGCCCGAGGCGCTCTCGGCCGACAGCATGATGGCGTCGGCGCCCTCGTAGACGGCGTTGGCCACGTCGGAGGCCTCGGCGCGGGTTGGCGTGGGCGAGGAGATCATCGACTCCATCATCTGGGTGGCCACGATCACCGGCACGCCGCGCTTGCGGGCGGCGCGCAGGATCTGCTTCTGCGCCACCGGCACGTCCTCCGGGTACATCTCCACACCGAGGTCGCCGCGGGCCACCATCAGGCCGTCGCAGTAGTCGAGGATCTCTTCCAGGTGATCGATGGCCGAGGGCTTTTCGATCTTGGCCAGGCAGGCGGCGCGGCCCTCGACCAGCTTCTTGAGCTGGGCGGCGTCCTCGGCCCGCTGCACGAACGACAGGGCGACCCAGTCGACCCCCAAGCGCAGGGCGAAGGCCAGGTCCTTGTGGTCCTTCTCGGTCATGGCCGGCATGGCCAGGACCGCGCCCTTGAGGGTCACGCCCTTGCGGTCGGAGAGCTTGGTCCCTTCCAGCACCTCGACCACCGCCGAGGTCTTGTCGCAGCTCTTGATCTTCAGGCGCACCTTGCCGTCGTCGACCAGCAGCAGGGCGCCCGGCGTCATGGCGGCGAAGATCTCGGGATGGGGCATGCCGACGCGCTGGGCGTTGCCCGGGGTCTTGTCGAGGTCGAGGCGCATCACGTGGCCGGGCTTCACATCCAGGGCGCCGCCCTCGAACTGGCCGAGGCGCAGCTTGGGCCCCTGCAGGTCGGCCAGCACGCCCAGCGGCCGGTCCACCACCTGGGAGGCGGCGCGCACGGCGGCGTAGGCGGCGGCGTGGTCGTCATGCGTGCCGTGGCTGAAGTTCAGGCGGAACACGTCGGCGCCGGCCCGGGCCAGGGCGATCACCTGATCCGGCGAGCGGCTGGCCGGGCCCAGGGTGGCCACGATGCGCGTGCGCCGCTTTCGGATCATGGATCGCCTCCCGTCAGCCGGCCGCGGGCGGATCGAATCAGACTCCCGCCAGCCTCGGCCGCAAACTCAGCCGATTGGCGCGCCCGCACAAGCACGGCGGTGTGAAATCGGCGCTCCCGAGGGAGCGCTTTTTCTTTGCGCTATCGCCTGACGGCTACTTGAGCGCTGCTACTCCGCAGCATCCGCCGTCGGGGCGACGGCCCTGGGACCGCCCTCGACGGGGGTGATCAGGCGGGCGAACTTGCGCTTCAGCCACTTCTCGGCGTCGTCGAAGATCTCGTAGAACACCGGCACCATCACCAGCGACAGCACCGTCGAGGCGATCAGCCCGCCGATGACGCAGATGGCCATGGGCTGGCGCCATTCCGCGCCCTGGCCGATGCCCAGCGCCGTGGGCGCCATGCCCATGATCATGGCCACGGTGGTCATGATGATCGGACGCGAACGCTCGGAGCAGGCGGCGAACAGGGCCTCGTAGCGGCCCATGCCTTCGCGCTCGCGCTCGATGGCGAATTCGACCAGCAGGATCGAGTTCTTGGCCGACAGGCCCATCAGCATCAACAGGCCGATCATCGACGGCAGGTCCAGCGCCTTGCGCGCCGCGAACAGGGCGAAGAAGGCCCCGCCGAGCGACAGCAGCAGGGTCGGGAACACGGTCAGCGGCTTGAAGAAGCTGCGGAACAGCAGGACGATCACGGCGAAGATCAACCCCACCCCCGCGCACATGGCGATGATGATGCCGCCGAACAGCTCTTTCTGCTGCTCGTCGTTGCTGGAGTCGGCGCGGTGTACGCCCTCCGGCAGGGCCTTCATGACCGGCAGCTGGTTGACCGCATCGTTGACCTTGCCGGAGATCACCCCCGGCTTGAAGTCGGCCAGCACCTGCACCTGGCGCTCGCGGTCGTAGCGCTGGATGCGGGCCGGACCGGCCTCGAAGTCGACGTCGGCCACGGCCGAGAGGTCGGTGGTCTTGCCGCCGAGCGTGGGCACCTGCAGCCGCCGGATGACGCCGACGTCGCTGACCGCCGTCTCCGGCAGACGCACGCGGATCGGAATGCGGCGCTCGCCGTCGGGGAACTTGGCGACGTTGGCGTCGATGTCGCCGATGGTGGCGACGCGGGCGATCTGGCCCAGGGTGTCGGCGGTCACGCCGAGGCGCGAGGCTTCCTGGGGCTTGGGACGGACGATCAGCTCGGGCGAAGCCGGCGGCGTGGCCACGCGCGGATCGCCGACCAGCTTGTCGAGCCCGCGCATCTGCCGCACCAGGCCCTCCTGAGCCCTGGCCAGGGCAGGGCCGTTCTGGCCGGCGAGGATAACGCCGTAGTCGGCGCCGCCGCCGTTGGAGGCTTCGTAGGTGACGCGGGCGTCGGCGATCAGAGGCAGCTTGTCGCGCATCAGCTGCTTCATCTGGTCGGTGGTGTGCGACCGGTGGGGCTTCAGCCTGGCGATGATGCGGCCGGAGGTGATGTCGCCATTGGGTCCCGACGAGCCGATCTGGGCGAACACGGTGGAGACGTCGGGCTGGGCCCTGAACAGGCGCGTGGTCGCCAGGGACGCCCGCTCCATGTCGACGCGGGTGGCGCCGGGCGGGCCCTGGACGTCCATGTAGATGTAGCCGGGATCGCCGGAAGGCTGGAAGCCGGTGGGGATGGTCTTGGCCAAGCCGATCGACAGCGCCAGGAAGACGACGCTGATCCCCACCGAGGCCCAGCGGTGCGCGAGCGCCCAGTTCAGCGCGCGGACGTAGCGCTGCGGCATCGGCCGCGCCGGCTTGGGATGGGGATGCAGCTTGAGGAAATAGGCGGCCAGCAGCGGCGTCATCAGGCGCGCGACCAGCAGCGAGAACAGCACCGACATGGCGACGGTGACGCCGAACTCGCGGAAGAACTGGCCGACCGAGGAGTTCATCATCGACACCGGAACGAACACCGCCACGATGGTGAAGGTGGTGGCGATCACGGCCAGGCCGATGGCGTCAGCCCCTTCGAGCGCCGCCTGGAACGGCCTCTGGCCGCGCTCGATGCGCTTCTGGATGTTCTCGATCTCGACGATGGCGTCGTCGACCAGCATGCCGATGACCAGATTCAGCGCCAGCAGGGTTATGATGTTGATGCTGAAGCCGAACAGCGACATGGCCGCGAAGGTCGGGATCAGCGAGGCCGGCATGGCCAGGGCCGAGATCAGGGTGGCGCGCCACTCCTTGAGGAACAGGAAGACGACCAGCACCGCCAGCACCATGCCTTCGAGCAGCACGTGCACCGTGGACTCGTAGGACTGGCGGGTGTTCTCCACCGTCGACAGAATCTGGGTGAAGGTGACCTCGGGATGGTCCTTCTTCAGCTTGTCGACCGCCTTGAGCACTTCCTTCTCGACGGCGACGTCGGACTGGCCCTTGGTCTTGGATACCTGGAACGACGCCACCGGATGGCCGTCGAGCATGGCGAAACCGCGCTTTTCGCCGGCGCCGTCGCCGACCGACGCCACCTGGTCCAGCCGCGTATAGCGGCCGCCCGGCAGTGGAACCTGGAGGGCGCGCAGGTTGGCGACCGAGCGGGCCGAACCCAGCACGCGCACGGTCAGTTCGCGGCCGCCGACCTTGGCCCGGCCGCCGCCGAGGTCGTCGGTGTATTGCACCAGGGCCTGGTTGATCTGGGGCGCGGTTACGCCGATCGCGGCCATGCGCTCGGGGTCGAGCACGACGTTGATCTCACGGTCGAGGCCGCCGGTGCGGGTCACCTGACCCACGCCCTTGCCGGCCTGGATGACCCGGGCCGCGGTGTTGTCGATGAACCAGCTGAGGTCGGTCGCCGACATGTTGGGCGAGGACACCGCGTAGAACATCAGCGGCTGATCGTCGATATCGAAGCGGGCGACGTAGGGCGGGTCGATGCCGAGCGGCAGGTTGACCCGCGCCCGGTCGACGGCGGAACGCACGTCGTCGAGCGCCTTCTGCGAGTCGGTGCCGAACTGGAACTCGATGGTGGTGGAGGACGAGCCCTGAACCACGGTCGAGGAGATGTGCTT
>Ga0265327_10001366_pt1 | contig 31401 bp, 24 predicted proteins | sample 41621metaG_FD_202089 | JGI IMG/M metagenome (GOLD analysis project Ga0265327, IMG submission 202089) | Rhizosphere microbial communities from Carex aquatilis grown in University of Washington, Seatle, WA, United States - 4-16-21 metaG | ecosystem: Host-associated > Plants > Roots > Rhizosphere...
GATATCAACATATCGGTTGATCCGACCACTGCGGCACTGTCCGGGATCGCATCAGCCCGGGTATCAGGTTCCAGTATTGTTTCATCATCACCATCAGGCTTGCTCGTGTACAGCAATTCGGCCCCCGCAACTCCGGCTTCGGCGGTATTAAACAGCCAGATTTCCCTGTGCGATTCAAATACAAATGTCGTCAACAATTGCACCAATGCAGCAGACGGCTCAACCTATACCATTACACTGTATGATAGCTCGGGAGCCGTTGTTGCAACTTACCTTGAAGTGCTGAATAAAGCCCCGCTGCCTGCCACGGCATTGAGTGCTGCAAATTTCCCTTCCGCCGCGTCAATTTCTCCTTCAACAATAGGCGGGGTAACACCGGGTGCATCGATGAGCTTGAGTTGGACCAATCCGGGCGGCCTTGTTTCCAACTGGGTTGATTTCACGGTGTCGGACTCGAATGGCCAACTGGTTTTTCAACTATCGGGGCCGTCATCCGGGAATACCTTCTCCGGAACGTTTCCGTCCAATACATGCACAACTGCCAATGTCTGCACTTACCCGGTTGCCAATTCCGGCATTACTCTTTCCAGATTTCAGGTCACTATCGAAGCGGCTGACGCCTATGGACGCCAATATTTTCTGTTTAAGTAACGGCTTATTAATACCAGATTCATGCCAATGCAACATTAGAATTTTATCATCGCCTTTTCAACGTGCCGAGACTGCGCAGGATGGGTGCATCCCGTCGTTATATTTCCGATTGGCTTCTTCATTGACAAATGACACAACACATTTCCAATCCCGCAAAAGTGTCAGGAAAAATTGTTCACAGGCATATTATTAACGGCGACTTCCAATGCTGACAGGCACACTGCAAACCGAAAACCAGCATTTGCGTGACCGACTGCACCGGTTGCTTGAGGAAGCACGTCTGAATGAACAAAAAATGCACCGTTTCGATCAGCTCGAACAGAGCCTGATACGCTCGCGCTCGCTAGCGGATCTGATTCAAATTCTATTGTGCAATTTCAAGAATATTTTTGACCATGATGCGGTGGTACTGGCACTCATCGATCCGGAATACGAAGCGGCCCGTATCCTGGAAGAAAATGCAGGCGGCGACCCCAATATATCGGGGCTGGTTTTGCTGGACAGTTCAGCCGAATTAGTGAGTCTTTATGGGGATAACTGCCGCCCGTTTCTTGGCGCTTTCGACGCAAGGCGGCATAGAGGTATACTCGATCCATCGTTTTCCGGATGTGTATCGGTCGCTTTTCTGCCGCTGTTAAGCCAGGGCGAATTGATAGGCAGCCTTATTCTCGGTAGCTTTACCGCGGAGCGGTTTGCCACGGGTCGCAGTACCGACTTCCTTGAGCGGCTTGCAACCATCTTCTCCATTTGCCTGGAAAATTCTTTAAACCACGAACGGCTGAAACGAATAGGATTAACCGACCCGCTTACCGGCATCAACAATCGCCGTTATTTCGAAAGCCGTTGCATTGAGGAAATTAATCATGCGCGCCGCCGCAGCCAGCCTCTGGCTTGCATGTTTCTGGATGTGGACAAATTCAAACAGATCAATGATACCCATGGCCACCAGTCCGGGGATCGGGTACTGCAAAAAGTGGCCAATCTGATCAAAGCACAACTGCGCGGGGGTGATGTCATGGCGCGTTACGGCGGCGAAGAATTCATCGTGCTGCTGCCGCAGACGGCGATTGCCCAAGCTTGCGAAATTGCCGAACGAATTCGTTCTTGCGTGTCATCCAATGTATTCGCCACGACCGCCGGCAACAATATTCAGGTCACCATTTCTATTGGCATTTCCATACTGACTGTGGAAGAAGCGGATAGTGATGCCGGCAAGCTGGCCGATAGATTTATTGGCTCGGCCGATGCCGCGCTGCATCGTGCCAAAACAGCCGGGCGTAACCGGGTAATTTGCCATTAATGCTGTCGCTCCCTGCACAAATCAAACAATGCACGCGATTGACCGGTCGCATAGTCTTGCGTTCGGGCAAAGTGAGTGATACCGATTTTGACAAATACCAGTTCGAGGCCGACCCGCTACTCCTGAAAGCAATTGCCCTTGAAATGGCGGCACTTGTTCCACCCGGCACCGAGGTACTGGCCGGCCTTGAAATGGGCGGTATTCCTATCGTCACGCTGCTGAGTCAGATAACGGGTCTCCCCGCTGCGTTTATACGCAAGGAAGCTAAAGAATACGAAAATAGCCGTTATTCCGAAGGTGCCCCTTTATCCGGAAAACGTTTTATTCTGGTCGAGGATGTAGTCTCCAGTGGCGGAACCCTCATTGATGCAGTTGCAAAACTCAAAGCGGATGGTTTGGTTCCCACAGAGGTTATGTGTGTGATTAATCGCGAAACCGGTGCCACAGAAGCGCTCTCCGCAGTCGGCCTAAACCTCAAAGCCTTATTCACTTTTACACAGATCAAGGCCGGTTAGATCCCAGTCCGTCAAACTGCTGTCTCGAAAATTTAACGCAACATTGGTCTAGCAACGCAATGTCCGGGACAGGGCATTCCGCTTTGGGAAAGTCGCGGTTATGCAATATATTTGTAACATAACGTAATGATAATAGACCTTCGATGGATGCACGGTTAATCAAATACCGTAACAATATCTCCGGGAAATTTGTTGATGAGCACACAACTACACAAGATTAACGAGAATCCAAAAGTGAGCATTTTGCTTAAGAATACTCGTCCTGTTGAGGAATCTTTCCCGTGTTTGGATGTACTCAGACTATTTCAGGAAAACTCAGACATCTTTGCCATTCCGGTAATCAATAAGGATAACACCCCGGTAGGACTTGTTGATCGTCACTCTTTTATCGACGTCTTTATCAAACCTTATACCAAGGAAATTCACGGGAAGAAGAGAATTTCAGATTTCATGAATCCTTCTTCAATTATCGTCGACAAAGAAACCACCATTGACGATATTGCAAGAATCATCATCGACGCCGGCATGCAGCATATGGTCAGCGGTTTCATTGCCACGGATAACGGGCAATATGCCGGCATCGCAAACGGACACGACTTATTGAACGAAATTACCCAGCGCAAGCAAGCCAGCCTGTTTTATCTCGCCCACTTCGACCAGCTGACCAAGCTACCCAATCGCCTGCTTTTTCTGGATAGATTATCCATGGCGATTGCCGATTCTTCACGCAAAAAGACACCGGTCGGATTATTATTCATCGATCTGGATAATTTCAAACATTTTAACGATTCTATGGGCCATGGGTTTGGGGACAAACTTCTGGTTGCGGCTTCTGCCCGCCTGTCCGCCTGCGCGCGGGAAAGCGACACGGTTGCACGTTTGTCCGGCGATGAATTCACCATCATGCTGGAGAACGGGAATTGTCAGGATGATCTCGACATCTTGTGCAACCGCATCGTGGACAGTATGAAACAGCCCTTGCATATTATGGGCAGGGAAGTGTTCATCACAGCCAGTATAGGTACAGCAATATGTCCCGGGGACGCCGATGAGCCTGCCGGCCTGCTGGCAAAGGCCGATGCCGCCATGTATGAAGCCAAACGCAGCGGCCGCAATACTTTCCGGCATTATGTTGCCGGCATGAATTTGTATACGCTGGACCGCATGTCCATAGAGACCGATTTGCGCACGGCGTTGGAACGCAATGAATTCGAGTTGTTTTATCAGCCCCAGGTATTACTGTCCTCCGGAAAGATAGTCGGCAACGAAGCCCTGATACGCTGGAGACATCCCCAGCGGGGTCTGCTTACCCCTATTAATTTCATTGAAATTATCGAGGAAACCGGGCTGATCGTCCCGATCGGGAAATGGGTGCTGCAAGAAGCCTGCCGGCAGCAAATGGCCTGGATAGCAAATGGGCTGGAACCCATGTGTATGTCCGTCAACATTTCAGCCATGCAATTTTATCAGGCCGATTTCTGCGAAATGGTGCATTCCATCATCGCTGACAGCGGCATGCAACCCCAGTATCTCGAACTGGAACTAACCGAAAGCCTGTGCATGCATGATGTGGATACCGTTCTGGTCACATTGCATAAATTGCACGAAATGGGGATCAAATTGGCAATTGACGATTTTGGCACCGGCTATTCAAATCTGAGTTATCTGAAAAGATTCCCGATCGACAGGCTAAAAGTCGATCAATCTTTCATCCGGCATCTGGAACGCGAACCTGTAAACGCGGATATTGTCAGGGCAATTTCTGCCTTGGGAAAAAGCATGTCACTGGAACTTGTAGCGGAAGGCGTTGAAACGGACGACGAACTTGCCCTGGTTAAATCCAACGGCTGCGAGTTCGTACAGGGATACCGATATTCAAAACCGTTACCTGCCGATCAACTCGAAACATGGGTGAAAGAAAATATTCTTAATCCGCACAATTTTGATAGTCCGCAAAATTGCCCGGAATGCCCCCAGACATCGCTATAGCGGTTCACAAACCCTTGGGTATCCTGTTGCGAGTTGTCATCAGGCTGTAAAACAAATCAGCGATAATTTCAGAAGGCAAAGCAACTGTTGCCTCATGCCCAATTTTGTCTCCCCATGAGCATGCGTTCTGGCTTCCCGTCGGAACAACGTTATCCCTCTGGCTCAGGCCCGGGGGATTTTTTTTAGCACCGCTAATGTTGGATGATCTCCGCCATATTGCCCCCTTTGCCCCCGCCAGATTGGAAAATATATGCGACACCCGCCACCGGGCCAGACTGGGAGATCGCGGCAAAATTGCCCGTCCCTCCACTCGAAACCTGGTCGATCACTCCATAGTTGGCATCACTAGTCTGGCTTATTAACGCCACATCTTGAGTATAAATCGCCCCTCCGGCAGCATTTTTGTAGGCGGCGTTTGCCTGGGTAATTGCAGCGCTCAAATCGCCCGTGGTATTTGTTGCGGGGTCAACCGTTGTCAAATCAAATGCACCTGCCAATACCTGCGTTGAAACCATCATGACGGCGAGAGCAAAACAAATACGTTCGCACTTAAACATGGCTTTCTCCCATAAAAAATCAAACGATTTATTGAGACCAGCGCAAACAGTATATACCGTATATACCGTTTTGCAAGCGTTTTTTGCGGGGAATACAGGGGCGCAAACGACCTTAATTTCGCCGATAATTTATGACTTGCTCAACGGGGGAAATGCGATAGACGACATCAACCGGCACGGGCATTGAAACACCCGCGAATATCGGGAAAATAAATTACTTCAAAATGATATAAAGTGGACGACAGCACTCATGCGAGCACTTAAAACGTGGCGACAAAACAGTCAATTGGGCGTGATGCGGTGTGCTGCATTGGCGTGATGAAAATTTATTACTTTAATCTCCTTAAAATTATTGCCGGGACTAATTAGTAATCCAAATCTCGACGCGGCGATTCCTTGTCTTCCCCTCTTCCGAGTCATTGCATGCAACCGGAAAACTTGGCCCCAGACCCAGAATTTCATCTACGGAAACATCATTGAGTTTATTCGCAATGGATTGAGCTCTTCCCAAACTCAGTGCGCGGTTTCTTTTGTAATCCCCATCAGAATCGGTAAAACCCACGAGACGGACTCGGTGTCCCACCCCCATCGGTCCATGCATATAATCCTTGAGCCGCTGCAGATCGTGGATGGCACGGCTATCCAGATCAAGTTTGTTGATATCCGCACTATTTGTCCGGAATCGCAAAGTAATAGACAAACGTCCGCCTTCCTTGATCATCTCCTCGTAAAGATCGTTGTCGTGGTTTCTCTGCCTGGCGTTTGGATAAACTGCTTGCCGTAATCTTCTTTGGTCGCCAATAAAGTCCGGCTCAATCGAAAGATCAACGAATCCGTTTTTCGCAACAACGCTCTGCGCCGCTGCCGAGTTGGTGTAATTCAGGAATTCATCAATATTTTTAGTCCTTCTTTCCGGAGCATACAGAAAAAGGCGCCGCGCCAATGGATACTCCTCTGTTTTGGTATTGAAAATGCTGGGTGGATAAACCAGATTGCACTCGTGAATATTTATTGCCTTGGCTTCCCCCACATAGGACATCCCTATAAACCCGATAGCGCGGGCATCCTTGGCCACCGCACTGGACAACTCTCTGCTGTCCTCGATCCTGACTGCTTTGGATGACAATGTCATTCCCTTTAGAACAATATCTTTAAAAGTGTCCAGCGTACCCGAACCATCTTTCCTGGCATAAAGCGAAATTTGTCCGGCCCATCCGCCGACCTGACTCCAGTCACTTATCTTGCCGGTAAAAATTTGTCTGATCTGTTCTCGTGTAAGTGTCTCAACTCTGTTCGCCCTGTTAACAATTATTGCCAGACCGTCCAAGGCTATGACATATTCCGATGACGGATTATCCAGCGTGCCAAGACTCCTTAAAGCTTCAACTTCGGCCGGGGTCACATGTCTTGAAGACATGGCAATGTCAGCCGGAATCTGTTTATTCGAAAGTTCAATCAACGCTCGCCTGCCCCCCTCCTCTGTTTGACGACTACCCGTCGTCGAATTCATGTCCTGATTATCCGGAGCACTGCCCGGAGCACCAGTTTCAATATTCTTCCACAGGTTAGCCGTTTCAATGCGGGGGTCGATAACCGTTTCATTAGCGGATACCTGACTATGGGCGGATGAATTTAAACGGAACTTGGGCGGATCGTTCGCTTGCCGGCTGATTGCGAGCGCGGCCAGCCCCTGAAAACCTGTCGCACTGCCATGCGCGCTGACTTCTATACCACTCCAGATATTGGCAATGGCAGGAGCAGGTTCGACAAGCACTTCATCCGGACTAATATTGCGGGGGATTTCCGGCGTTTCGGATGCGCCCTTGCTCCTGACGAAATCGACAAGCAAGGCGGGCATAAGCTTTGCCCCTATTGTATTGGAGCCGGCGACACGCAGCCTGGGAGACTCCGGCAAATAAGCCGGCGGTGGAGTTGAATCAATCTTTTCAATCTCGCTACAACTCAGCGAGAACGGCTGCCCAATATTACGGTTGATTATGCAGGTTCCATTGGATGAGCTAGCCAGAGTTCCTAAAATACTACTCCCGTCTTTTAGTTCGAATTTTTCCGCTGTAACTTTTTCGACAGATCCGATTACGCCAAGAATCGCAAACATCAGCACCCATTTGTAAATTTTATTCTGCATGCGAAGAGCCTTCCTGAAGCCAATCCGTACCTGTATGAATATCCTTGAAAAATGGATGCAAGAATTCGCACATTAAAATGTGATTGCACCTCGCTTTATAAACAGATCCATAAGAAATTTAAAAATATCCGGCCAAATATCAGGACCCAAGCAATAAGCCGGACAACCCTTTCTTTCTGGCCAAAATTATTCATGATGGCGGTTACAAACTGATGACAATACACGCCGGCGGGATTAGAAGTTTTCACATGCAGCAAAAAATCAGTTGTATCCGGCCCAACCTTTATCGCGATCAAAAATGTCGGGCAGCAAGCGATTCTTTCAGTGCATCGGGTACGACAAGGATTTGTGAAAGCCTGAACGGTGCAAGGCAAACAGATACCGGGTTTGCTCTCCGGGTTCGGGATCGTGATATCCAAGGGGATAGCCTCGGTCACGAAGCAGATGCCGGAGATTCTGGAGGATGGCGAGAACGGTTTGCCAGGCGCGATGCGCAACCTGATCGACAGACTGTCAGAGAAGTCCCGCTCGAACGTTAGGGTTGGCTGCTTGCGACTAGTGCCTGAAGTTTATCAAGAATCTGTTCATTGCCCGGTTGGACAATATGAGCAATATTCTTAGCCACTTCTTCGTTATCAAAATCTTGATACCAGTTTATGAATGCACCGCCCTCAACGTCTTCAATGGACACAGTCAGCGTGAAATATGGCTCTACGCTATGGCGCATCACAATTTTATTGGGTGCCACAATCTCCTGGAATATCATTTCGTTTGGATAGTTTTTCCCCTCTGGCCCATGCATCACAAATTTCCATTTTCCTTCCGGTTTGAATTCAAAGGCATTAGATGTAGTAGTGAACCCATCCGGCCCCCACCATTTGGCTAAAAGCGCCGAATCTTCAAATGCCCTGAAAATTTCTCTAGATGATGCCGCAATTTTTCTCCGATTTTTGAATGCTTTCATTTTGAATCTCCTTTCCATTCTTTGAGGCAACTGACAAGGCTGTAGCAAAACATCGCAACGGGTCGGGCAAATAATCTTCCGGGGGGCACTCGACCTAACCCTGCGTGATAATCGGCGGTTGTAGCGCGTTATACGAGGTCGAATTTCAGTCATCGCGATACCGATTTTTGAAATTGAGTTTTTCTACAGCGTCAACGTTTGAATTATAGGACAGCCCGCTTCTGGGCTGCTGGGTTGGGCGTTTCAGTTTCGCAGCCCTGCCAATCTTCCCGATTGTTTTGCCGTGGTCAAAAGCGTACCGAGTCACGGAGTGTTTAATAACGTCTGAAACCGCTCAATCGTAGCATTGAAGACTTCCCGTCCATTGCGCAATGCTGGCGCCGCAACTGGGCACGTATTGGGCCGTTCTTTGACTAAGCGCAAGACAAGTTTCTGAATAAATCCACTTTACTCTTCCGGATTAGGACTATGCCATCCACCCGCATCGGCGATCATTGCATTGGCTTCAAGAGGCCCCCAAGTATCTGGGTCATAAACATGAACCGGCGTTTCCATTCCAAGAATAGGATCAACAATGCGCCAAGCCAATTCGACACTATCCTGACGGGCAAATAAAGTTGAGTCACCTCTTACGGCGTCACCTATCAGACGTTCATAAGCATCCAATTCATCTTCTCTCACCTTGCAGACATAAAGCTCAACTTGATCGCCAAACATAGCGGCTCCCGTCCTTTTAACATTTGCCCCAAGTGCTATTGAAACATGATCCGGGCCAAGCCTAAATCTCAAGTAATTGTTTTGCGCCGGGATCGATTCGGTAAATACTTTCTGTGGCGGATGCCGTAAAGTTACAAATATTTCAGTTGCAGTGACTGGCAAATTCTTCCCAGTACGGATAAAGAATGGCACCCCCTCCCAACGCCAAGAATCAAGGTGAATTTGCATCGCGGCAAAGGTTTCCACTTGTGAATCGGAGTCCACTCCCTTCTCATCGCAATAGCCGCGATATTGCCCGCGCACAAGACTGCGGCCTGTAAGTGGACGAATTCCCCGAAATACTTTAGCCTTTTCATCGCGCAAGGGTTCGCTTCCTTCACCGACCGGGGGCTCCATTGCAAGGATAGCAATTACTTGTAAAAGGTGATTCTGCACGACATCACGCACTGCACCGACTTCCTCATAAAACCGGCCGCGCCCTTCCACGCCAAATTTCTCTGCCATGGTAATTTGCACGCTTTGAATGTAGTTGCGATTCCAGATTGGTTCCATGAACGCGTTGGCAAAGCGAAAATACATCAGGTTCTGAACAGCTTCCTTGCCAAGATAGTGGTCAATACGAAAAATTGCCGCTTCATCAAAATATTTGTGCAGTGTCTGATTAAGGGACTGGGCCGATGCCAAGTCTCGCCCGAACGGTTTTTCCACCACGATGCGACCACCCGTTGCGCAACCCAATTTGCTCAAACTTTCCACGACTGTCGGGAACATGCTTGGTGGTATTGCCAAATAACATAGTGGCCTCTTTACTTCACCCAGCTCTTCACATAACCGATTAAAAGTTGATGGCTCCTGATAATCACCATCCACATATCGCAACAAGCCGGACAGTTTGGAAAATGCAGCTTCGTCTATATTTCCTTGACTTCCCAAGCTGTTCCGGATACGCGAGCGCATACGGTTCACGTCCCATCCGCTACGCGCAACACAAATTAATGGAATATCAAATAGGCCCCGTCTAACCAAACTCTGTAGTGCTGGGTAAATCTTTTTGTAGGCAAGATCTCCTGTAGCGCCAAACAGTACAAAGGCATCAGAATTCTTCGTGGTCATGTTACGCTCCAAATTAAGCATACTTCGATATGACCTTTTTGAATGCAAGCAAGATTGGACATCAGGCGGGGTTGCGCACAGTTGTTGCCAGCCTATTCCGGCGGTAAGCCAACACCACTGTTCGGCACTCACCCTCCTCATTAGTGCATACTGACAGGTCATTTATCAAATTCATGACCGCATATCTGCCACTCGTGGAGGACCGTTTTGGCCGAACTGAGTCAGATTGCCTTGGTAAACGGCAATGGCCTTTGCCCCCCGATTGCAGTCATTGTATCGCCATTTCTCTTATCGTCCCCAGGTATCCCATAGTTGTCATTGGCGACCGGCAGCTATCGGCAGTGATTTTTCTCTGAACCTTTATTGAGACAGTCAGCATTGGATTTTAAATTCATGGAAGCGAGAATTTCCCTACGTTTGCGATGACCACCGCCGGAAGGCTGCGGCCAGAACTCGCGTTATATGCCATTCACGTTGGATGTGTGGCCAACGATGACACCGGCGGGGTTGATGATAAATACCCGGCCGTTTGAGGAGAGAGCCCCAAGGATAGTTGACGGGTTACTAGAGATGACAGCATTTAAAGTAACACCAGGAACGCCAGGAACTGGAAAGCCAGGGGCGCTGCCAATGGCGAAAGAGTTCCAGTTGATGACGGCATTAGGGCCGCCACTACCTGCACTTACATTTACAACCTTCATTCCGTCGTCGCCGATGCCAACACTGCTGCCATTAAGGAGCAGCACGCCTGTGCGTCTGAATGAGAGCGTGCCATCAATAATGCCGTTTTTGCTGAGCGCACCGCACTGATTGGATATCTCGTGGCAATCGTTGCCACAACCCCGCTTGCGGTCGTGAACGAAGCGCTTCCCGCGCCCGCCGCGGTGTTCCACGCGCCTGCAATGCCCCGACCCACCTGTGATACCTGACAGGCTGCCGTCTGGTGCCAGAATGACGTAGCCTTGGCCTGCCGTCTCTCCTGCCGCGAGCCCTGATGCATTGGGAGTGTAGCTCAAGAACCAGCCACCAACATAGGCCGTGCTGATCGTTCCGCCCACCGTAATTTCGTTCAATGAAATTGAGCCTTGGGCAACGCCGCTGGCGTTAAACCAATCTGCGAACTGCAGCATCAAGACCATCGGCAACTGCGAATTCCGGAGCAAACTGGACAGTAATATAGAGATGTAGCGGGACTATGTTAAAAACAAAGTCGCCCCGGCAAATGAGATTGTTTTGAATTTGCCGGAGATGGCAAATTCAAAACATATTAGACAATTGTCTAATAAAAACTGAAAACAGCTCGTAACTGCTTAATTATCCTGGTCGGGGTGGAGAGATTCGAACTCCCGACATCCTGCTCCCAAAGCAGGCGCGCTACCAGGCTACGCTACACCCCGAGAGCGCGCATTATACAGAGCGACAGGGAAAAATCAATTTACTCGCGTGATTTTTGTGTGATCTGCGGCATGGCCAGCATCAGGTAATAAGCCATAGACCACAAAGTCAGCAGCGCAGCAACGTAAACCAGGAATGACCCCACCTGATTGGTAGGCAAACCCAACAGGGGCTCCTGATACAACAGGAAAATTATTGCGATCATTTGAAAAGTGGTTTTAACCTTGCCCAGCATGGATACTGCAATATTCTTTCCCGCCCCGAGCTGGGCCATCCATTCGCGCAGGGCGGAAATGGCGATTTCGCGACCGATGATGATAAAGGCAATAATCGCATCCACCTCTCCCAGACTTACCAGCATGATGAGCGCGGCCGCGACCATCAATTTGTCTGCCACCGGATCGAGGAAAGCGCCGAATGCCGAACTCTGGTTCAATCTGCGCGCAAGATACCCATCCAGCCAGTCGGTCAGCGCGGCAAAAATAAAAAGCAGTGCGCTGAACAGATGTTTGTGGTGCAGACTAATCGTCTCGTCAGACAGATAAAATACAGCCAGAAACACCGGTATCATGACGATCCGGAACCATGTCAGCAAATTGGGAATATTTAGTGGCATGAATCCTGGCCGGGGCTCTCAATGCAATGGATGATATATTTTTTTCAGCGACAAATATTAATCTAATGGAGTCGCGGGTGAATCTTTTCAGCAACAAAAATCAATTTAATGGAGTTGCTGGTGAATCTTTTCCGCAAGTGCACGGCTGATACCTTCCACTTGTGCCAACTCATCCACACTGGCCTGCCGCACACCCGGCAGACCGCCAAATCGCGCCAGCAAATTGCGCCTGCGCCGCTCCCCCACTCCGCTGATTTCTTCCAGCATCGACGCTGTGCGCGTCTTTCCGCGCTTGGCCCGGTGCCCGCTTATGGCAAAACGGTGCGCCTCGTCTCTCACTTGTTGTATCAAATGCAGAGCGGGACTATCGGGGAGTAATTGTAGCGGCTTTTCCTGTTGCGGTAGCAACAATTCTTCCCGACCCGGCTTGCGCTCCACACCTTTAGCCACGCCCATCAGCGCAATTTCCGCCAGGTTCAGTTCCTGCATCACCTCACACGCCACACTCAATTGCCCTGCACCGCCATCAATCAAAATCAAATCCGGACGTTTGCCCTCGCCCGCCTGCAATTTCTGGTAACGCCGCATCAACGCCTGGCGCATTGCGGCATAATCATCACCCGGCGTGATTCCGCCAATGTTATAGCGCCGATATTCGACATTGCGCATGGCGAGATGGTCATACACCACACAGGATGCGATGGTAGCCTCTCCCATGGTGTGACTGATGTCAAAACACTCGATGCGAGCCAATTGGGGCAACGACAGTGCGGCACGCAAGACCTCAAGCCGTGCCTGTTGCCCGGCTTGTTGCCCGGCCTGCTGGCGCAAGGCCAGCAGGGCGTTATTCAACGCCATGTCCAGCCATTGTTTGCGCTCGCCGGAAACGGTTTGTCGAATTTGCACCTTGTGACCGGCCTGTTCGGCCAGCAACTCTTCCAGGGCTTCCGCTGCAATTTCAATGCTGGTGAGTATCAGCACTGGCACACTGCGGCTTAAATAGTGCTGCGCCAGAAAGGCTTCCAGTACTTCGGTTGTTGACTGTCCTTCCGCGTTCTGCGGAAAGAAGCTCTTGTCCCCCAAGTGCCTGCCGCCTCGCACCATGGCAAGATTCACGCACACCACCCCATCCAACGCGGCTACGGCAACGATATCCGCATCCGTCGCGCGCCCGCTTTCCATAAACTGCTTCTGTTGCACGGTATGCAGGGCCTGCAGTTGGTCACGCAACGTGGCGGCCTGCTCATAGTGCCGGGCTTCCGCTGCCGCTTCCATCGCTTGGCGCAATGCCCCCTCCACCTCGCCGTGCTTGCCTTGCAACATCAGCGCGGCATTCCGAATCGTCGCCGCGTAATCCTCTGCCGATATCAGCCCGACACAGGGAGCGGTGCAGCGGTGTATCTGATGCAGCAAACAAGGACGGGCCCGGTTATTGAACACACTATCCTCGCAGGTGCGGATACGAAAAATTCTTTGCAGCAGGTTGATACTTTCCTTCGCGGCATGCGAATTCGGATAAGGGCCGAAGTATTGATGCTGTTTCGCGGTTGCCCCCCGATAGTAGGCAAGGCGCGGAAATTCGTGTCCGGTCAGTACGATATAGGGATAAGATTTATCATCCCTGAACAGGATGTTGTAGCGCGGTTTGAGCGTCTTGATCAGATTATTTTCCAGCAACAATGCTTCGGCTTCTGTACGCGTGACGGTCACTTCAATATGCGCGATGTGGGATACCATCAGGCGAATGCGCGGGGAAATATTGGTCTTCTGAAAATAGGAAGAAACACGTTTTTTCAGTTGCCCGGCTTTGCCGACATACAACACCTGTCCCTGGGCATCCAGCATGCGGTACACGCCGGGCGTCAGGGGCAGACTGGCAAGAAATGACTTGGAGTCGAATTCAGTTGGCTGGGGCAAGGCTGTGCAAATACCCGGTAATTGAGGCGAACACCTGACGGAACATCGTCTCGTTTAGTCGCCTGGTTTGAGTATTGTAACGGCTGCAATGGTAGCTGTCATACAACATCATGCCATTGGGCAAGCGGTACTCGGCACCATGCCCGAAAGGGTACTCCTTGGCACGCAATCCCAGCGCACGCAATACCGCCAGATGGGCAACGGTTCCCAAAGCCAGCAGCGCGGCCCCCTGCTGCAATGAAAGCAATTCGCCGGATAAAAAACCATAGCATTGCCTGACCTCGGCGGGTTCCGGTTTATTCTGGGGCGGCAGGCAACGCACGGCGTTCGTGATGCGGCAATCGCTCAAGGTTAACCCGGCATTGGCCCCGCCCTGTGCGTTTAGCGGATCGGAAGAACTGGCAAAGCCAAAGTGATGCAAGGTTGAATACAACAGATTTCCCGCATAGTCTCCGGTAAACGGGCGCCCGGTTCGGTTGGCTCCATGCAAGGCAGCACCCCCAAGTGGCAGGGGAATGGACACTCGTTTTCTTCGGTAAATCAAGGGTTCCATCAAAATCACCTTGTCCATCGAATTTGAGTATTAATGGACAGAACGATTATGCTTTTGTCCATTTCCAGAAATGGCTTTTGAGGTAGGCAACATTACATTAACTCCTTCATGCCAGCGGCAAAAAGTGTTGCGCCACCGTTTGCCGGATGCCGAACAGCCGCAATTGGAATGATTCCCATATCCCTTAGCAGGCCGTCAGATTTCTTGCCAACGGCGACAATCTTGGCTTTCGGGAATGCTTCAATAAGAAGACGCAAAGCTGGCTCTCCAAGCGCCACTTCATCAGGTGTCGGTGTGCGGTTTGACAACGGGGTGTCTTTTTTATACGGATGAAGCTGCACTGCATTCCAAAGAATGGTGCGCTCAGCTATTCCAAGCCGATAGAGCGTCTTCCAGACAATAGTGGCGGACGGCTCAGAGAACGGTAACTTTCTTTTAGTAAGTCGCGATCCCAATGCGGGTATTCGTGGGATTGCCCCCTCACCCAACAATCTCTCGCTCGTAAAAGCGATTCCAGAATAACGTCCGCCAGCGTATCCAATCGCCTCGCCACAGGTAATGAACTCTGGCTCACAACTCAAATGACTAACAAGACGGCTTAGCTTCGCATCAGGCCCGTTGCAGGGTGCGTCCTGAGCACAATGGTCACGATATGGATTAAAAAGCCCGGTTACGCCACAAGGCAGTGTTTGAATCAAGCATTCAGCAAGAGCATTACTCATTTATATTCATCGGTTGTTGGTTTGCCACGTATTGGTAATACATTTCCACACGTCAGTATAGCTGAGTTTTTTCTTAGTTTCATAAAGTTCATATAGTAGCGATATTTCGCGTGCTAGTGCAGCCTCCAAGTCGCGACGACACTGCTCTGCCACTCCTTTTACCTTGGTTAATCGATAGGAGCGAACTCATAAAGGTCACCATAGCGGCCGCGCGATTCTTCTATGGCGACCTGCGCACGCCGTAGCTCCTCGTTCTGCATTTTCAGCTCGGCCTGAACCACGCGGCGTTCATGCAGGAGATCATCGTCGCGAGGGGGCAGCTCATTTGGGATGTCGCTCATGGCATGTCCATAGCATCTGTGCAAAACTTAGCGAAGTACGTCAGCTTTTTTCACCAATTCAAGGACTGAAACGACTTCCATCTTATGGAAAATAGCTGCACGGTGAGTCTTGATGGTGTTAACTGTTACTCCCAGTGCCTCTGCAATTTCACGGTTTTTCTTCCCGCTAACGACCAACCAGAAGACTGCACGTTGCGCAGTTGAGAGCGACTCGAACCGTCCGCGCACTTCCAGTTTTTTCCTTTGTAAGGCCAACGAGTGGCCGGTAGAAGTCTTCTTTATTGTTGGTCGGTTAGGAAATACATGCTCGTCAAGCATTGCGACCAATTCTCCATCAAAATCGATCTCTGGCGTAGCAGACTTGCTGAGGCCAACCAAACGGGAATCAAACATCGCCACGTGATCTCCCATCCAATCCCTAATAACACGCCACATCTGGGTACTTGTAGTTTGCGGACTTTTGTTGGCGACTTGAACCGAGAGCTTCTTAAGTTGCTTTGATATGCCTTCATGGGCAGCTTTGTGGGCCGTTATATGAGCCTGACAATTTGGAGTACCTGGAAGCAACACCATCATCCTTTCCTCGTATGTTGCATGTCCGATAAGAAAGGCAGTTAGTTCGCTGGTTATTGTGGCGAGGGTTCTAGTGCATTGTTGCCGCTTTAACAGACTGCATTTGTCGCATGCAGCATCCGAGTCTTGTTTTAATTCCGAACAAAAAATTGATAGCTGTTCAACCATGCTTTCGAGAATAGCATGCTGCTCATCGATTTCGGCGTGACCAGTCTGATGTTTCTTCATAGTTACCTCGATCAATTGCCTGCTCTTTAACTAACTAAATTATAGGGAATGGAAGGATTAAAAGCATCACCCTGTGGGGTGAGTATAGAAAAGGGAGGAGTGAAATGCATCACCCCGTGAGGTGAATACAAGACAGGGGCTTCTTGGTAAAGTGGAATTGAGATTTAGCACACTCGTCTCGACTTCCGATGAAGTTGAACAGGAATGGAACAGTATGCAATCGACTACTTCAAGTAATGGACACCCCATCTCCCCCCAACCTGCAGGAGGGTTGAATGACTACAGATACTGAATGCAATCACCGTGATTTGTTGAACGAACTTAATAAGAATATCACGGTCTCCGAAAAAATCACCTTCCTGCACTGCGTCGCTCGCCAGAGTTGCAATTTCATTCATCGCATTGGCGTTGCTACTTACGATTCAAAGTGTGACATACTAAAAACGCTTTCGCACAGTTCCGACGGGGCAAACCCACTTCCAAATTACCAATCCAAGCTCAGCCAGGCCAAGTCCCTCTATCAGATTTTCGTGGATGGCAAACCCAGAGTGATCAACGATCTTTCAGTATTCATGAACAGCAATCATGAACATACCCGGCGGATCAATACCCATGGCTATCGGTCTAGCTACACTGTACCAATGTACCACAACGAGGAACTAACGGGATTCGTGTTCTTCAATTCCCGCAACGCTGGGGTATTCCAGGAGGACAAACTACCGTATCTTGACATGATTGCGAGGGTCATCTCCTTGGTGGTGAGCGTGGAACACCACCAAGTCAAAACGCTGCAAGGCGCTCTAAAAACCGCAACATGTTTCTCGGACCACAAGGATCCCGAGACCGGCGCACACCTAGAGAGAATGGCCCGTTTCTCTCGCTTGATCGCAAGAGAAATTGCATCGGAATATAATCTTAATGATGAATTCGTTGAAGCGATCTTCTGGTTTGCCCCGATGCATGATATAGGCAAGATTGCCATACCCAATCATATCATCCGAAAGCCCGGAAAACTGACGAGTGAGGAATTCGAAGTGATGAAGACCCACCCAACGAAAGGGCGAGACATTCTTAATGCAATGTTAGGGAATTTCAACCTGGATCGTTCCAGCTTTGTCTCCATGATCGGCAATATCGCCGAATTTCACCATGAGAACATCGACGGAAGTGGTTATCCAAAAGGACTGAAAGGCGATGAGATCCCCATTGAAGCACGCATCATCGCAGTCGCAGATGTATTTGATGCGCTGACGTCGAAACGTTCCTACAAGGACGCATGGAGCAATGCGGACGCTTTCACAACATTAAGAATGATGTCCGCGTGGAAATTGGATACGAAATGCGTCGACATACTGATTAACCACAGCGAAGAGATAAATGAAATCCAAACCTTGTTTCTGGATGAGCCAGAGATTCGTCCTTCAGGAGAAGGGCAAATGGAGAGCAACTCGATGACGGTGCAAGGCCACTCCAAAACCTCATGAAAGATCCAAGTGGATTATCCTATGCATCATACGAACATTATAGATTCTCTTACCGGACTCCTGGATCGATTTGGATGTTTGCAGACAGCACAAAGGCTGGCTGCCGATTCGGCAGCCAACGGAAAAGTGTTCTCCGCCATCTGGGTCGATATTGATCGCTTCAAGCAAGTTAATGAATCGTTCGGCCATTTGGGGGGCGACGAAGTAATCAAGGATCTCGCCAGGCGCTTCCGTAATCGGTTAGGCGGACGTGCCGAGATGTCCAGAATGGGAGGAGACGAATTCGTGCTCCTCATCCCCAAGTGCGACCGAGTCTTGGCACAGCAGCTTGCCGGAGAGCTGGCAAGCACGGTCGAAGAGCCCATCACCATCGATAACCTGACACTGCGTCCCACTGCGAGCATCGGCATCGCTATCCACGATCCCGGCGAAGATTCTCTTGTTCTACTGGAACGCGCGGATCGTGCCATGTTCGCGGCCAAAACTAAAGGGGGCGCCCGTATTATTTGTTCGGGTGACGAGCCTATCCCGGGCCGTCTCGGAGTTGTCCTTGCGCGCGAAGAGCTTTCCATAGAAAGCAAGCTGCATACTGCCTTGGAGAACGGCGGACTGTGCCTCCACTACCAGCCTGTCATTCATGCGAAAGGTCATATAGAAGCTGTTGAGGCGCTCATGCGCTGCTCCGTCAATGGCGAAAATATTCCGCCCGGCCAGTTCATTCCTGTTGCAGAAAAGACCGGCCTTGTCATCCGTCTCGGAGAATGGAGTTTGTTTCAGGGCGCAATGCATGCGCGTATGTTGCAGGATGCCGGTTATCACACCAAGGTCGCCATCAACGTATCGCGAGCCCAACTGATCTCGCCAAAATTTACCCAAGCGCTACATGCGGCCCTGATCTGCTCAAACGTCAAACCGGAGTTGGTGGAACTGGAATTGACGGAATCCCTCTTCATGGACATTTCCGATACGGTTCAAATGAATCTGAAAAATGCGATCGCCGCAGGCGTCGGTTTGGCTATCGACGATTTCGGCACCGGCTATTCCTGTCTCGCCAACCTAAAGGATATTCCTGCCGGAAAACTCAAGCTGGATCGCGCGTTCGTTACCGTGTTGCCAGAAGATCGCCGCGCCCTTGCCGTGGTCAGGGCGATGACAAAACTTGGCCACGAGCTGGGCATGACCGTCGTGGCCGAAGGATGCGAAAGACAGGAGGAGATCGACGCCCTGCTCGATGCGGGCGTCGATGCCATTCAAGGATTTTTCTACGCAAGGCCAATGCCGGAAGAGGCGCTTCTTCCCTGGTTGCAAAATAGGAACATGAAATGAGCAAATTCCAGCAAGACCCTCTCCCACAAAAAGTCGATAACCTTGTCGAACGTTCCATTCTCGACCTAGGCATTCCACCCTGCCCGGTGATTCTGGATCGCTTCATGAGCGAGATGAACAAAAGCGATCCGGACTACAACCGTCTGGCTGACCTCATCGGATCTGATGTCAGCCTTTCTGCGGGTTTAATCAAAACCGCGAACTCTCCTTTCTTCGGCCTGCGCCAGCGCGTCCGCTCGGGAGGCGAAGCGCTCGTGATGCTCGGCCTGAAGAATGCCAGCCGCGCTATAGCGGGCATTATCCTGCGCAAATCTTTCCCGAATGTGCCAAATCTGGAACGTTTCTGGGATTCTTCGGCGCGCATCTCTCACCTATCCGGCTGGCTGGCGCAACGTCTCGATATTCGCGGACTTCGCGCCGAGGATGCCTACACCTTCGGCCTGTTCCGCGACTGTGGCATTCCTGTTCTGCTTGGACGTTTTTCGAGCTATGAGTCGGTGCTTGACAGGGCCAATCGGGAAGCCGTGCTTAGCTTCACCGATGTTGAGGGCAGCGAAATGCCGACCAATCATGTCATGTTGGGGTGCCTGCTTGCGCAAAGCTGGTGGTTACCAGAGGAAATATGTCTCGCCATCCGCAATCACCACGATCTTTTGGCGCTGGAGTCAGTCAATTCCAAATTGCCCATGTTAAGCCGCAAGCTCATCGCAACGGCGCAGCTTGCAGAACACCTCCTTCAGCAACAATCTGGCTTGAGCATCACTCATGAGTGGCAAAAGCTGGGGGCCGCCTGCCTGCGACTTCTTGACATGGAAGAGTCACAGCTCGAAGCCTTGTACGCCGAAACACAATCCATCGTGAGCACTGCGGAATAAGCGACAATGATTTGGAAGCCATCCGATGGCAAATGGAATTTTCTATGAATAAGTTTAATGAGTTAATTGAAATTTTCCCCTGGAACGAGAATTTTTGTTTGGGAATATTTCAGATTGATGAGCAGCACAAAAAACTGATTGACCTGTTGAATGCGCTGGCGAGCGGCATAGTCTACAAGACTACTCCGCACGATTTGAACCACCTTTTTAACGAGCTGGCCGACTATGCTGTTTACCATTTTCAGACAGAAGAAACTATTTGGCAGCAGACTCTTCCCGGAGATGCTTGGGGAACGGGTCACAAACAATCTCACGAAAGTTTCGTATCTGATTTACTCAGGCTGAAAACAGATGAAACAAACAAGCCGTTACAGGATGTGCTCGAAGAAGTCCTGTCGTTTTTGACACACTGGCTGGCCTTCCATATTCTTGGTTCGGACAAGCGCATGGCCAAGGTTGTTCTGGCGGTACAGTCGGGCAAGTCGCCAAAAGAAGCCAAGCGGCAGGCCGAACAGGAAATGCTGGGCGCGACAGAAGTGCTGGTTAATACGGTGCTTGCCATGTACGACATGATCTCGAACCGCACATTGCAATTGATGAAAGAGATCGTGGAGAGGCAGAAAGCCGAGCAGAATGCCCATGCCCTGATACAGCGCAACCAATTGCTGATGGAAAGCACGCCCGAGGGGATTCATGTAATGGATGCACGGGGCAATATCATTGAAGCCAACGATGCGTTCTGCCGCCATTTGGGCTATACACAGACGGAGGTATTGCAGCTCAGCATATTTGACTTTCAAGTGGGAATTTCCCCCGACCAGTTGCAAGACAGTATCAGTGAAGTGCTGAATGGCCATGCTCAATTTGAAAGCTTGCACCGGCGCAAGGACGGCACGTTGGTTGATGTCGAAGTAATCATTAACGGTGTTGAACTGGGTGATCAGCGATGCCTGTTTGCTTTAAGCCGCGACATCAGCGAACGCAAAGAGGCGCAGGAGCTAATCACCAACTTGGCATTCTATGACGCGCTAACGCAACTGCCCAACCGCCGCATGTTGGATGACCGGCTGGAACAGGCAATGGTCGCCAGCAAACGCACTGGCTGTTACGGCGCGCTGATGTTTCTCGATCTGGACAACTTCAAACCGCTCAATGATGAATTTGGACACGTCGTTGGAGACTTGCTGCTGATCGAAGCGGCGAGTCGCATAAGCCGCTGCGTGCGCGAAACCGACACCGTCGCACGTTTTGGCGGCGATGAGTTTGTGGTGATGCTGGGCATGCTGGATGGCGACAAGACCATATCGATGGTACAAGCGGGTACCGTCGCTGAAAAAATCCGCATATCTCTGGAAGAGCCATACCTTCTGACAATCTCGCAAAATGGTAAAACGAGCAAGGCCGTCGAACACCTTTGTACATCAAGCATAGGCATAGCGTTTTTTCTTGGAAACGAAGTTCTTGCGGAAGACATTATCAAATCGGCTGACATCGCGATGTACCAAGCCAAAGCGGCGGGCCGCAATTCGATAAAACTGTATCAAGCTGATTAATTGTAAGTTATGAGTCATGTCAAATATCAATATCAATCTGCATGAAGCGATTTACTCGCTGTCGGACGCGCTCGATCTGGTTGGAGTGACACACATCCATCATGGTAAACATGTCGCATATATGGCTGCAGAATGCGGTAAAAGACTAGGCTGGTCCGGGCAACGGATGAACGAGTTGTTTCAAGCTGCGATGCTGCACGATTGCGGCGTTTCAAAGACCACGATACATAGCAGACTCGCACAATTCGAATGGGAAATGGAAAACGATCATTGCATGATCGGCGCTGCACTACTAAACACCTGCCCATTAATGGCTAATCTTGCACCTATCGTACGTTACCACCATACACATTGGTCAGAACTGAAGGAGCTGGATATTCCTCAGGATGTAAAACTCAGCGCCAATTGCATTTATATGGTTGATCGTGTTGATGTTTTGTCGCTTGGGTACCTAGTTGATCAGTCCAATTTGCTACTTGGCAGTAATAGCATTCAAAAGAAGATACTGGATAAAAAAGGTGACTACTTCTGCCCCGAACTGGTAGATGTTTTCATGGATATTTCAAGATCAGAGGCATTCTGGCTTTCCCTGGAAAATGAACATGTTCACGGTTACATGTCTAGCTGGCTGTCTGAAACCACAATTCAGGAAATGAGCTTCCAAGATCTTCGCAGTATCGTGCGTATTTTCTCTCATGTTGTTGACGCAAAGAGTCCATTCACCAAAGAACACTCGGATGGTGTTGCCAGACTGTCGAGAGTCCTCGGTCAATTCTTCGAACTTTCCGAGAAGACATGTGACATGCTTGAGCTGGCCGGCTTATTGCATGACATTGGCAAGCTCAGACAGCCTGATGAATTGTTGCTTAAAGCTGGCAAGCTTACCGTGGAAGAGACTGCACAAATGCATCGGCACAGTTTTGATACGTACACCATCATCAAAAATATTCATGGGTTGGAGAAAATATCCGAATGGGCGGCACAACACCATGAGCGCGTTGATGGAACAGGTTATCCCTACCATCTTGGCGAGGGTGGTGTTTCGTTGGAAGCAAGAATTGTAGCGGTAGCCGACGTGTTTCAGGCTTTGGCGCAGGAACGCCCCTATCGAGATGCTCTTCCACCCGATGAGATCATGAAAATACTGTATGACATGGTCGAAGATGGAAAGCTGGATAGAAAAGTGGTAATGCACGTCGATCAAAATTTAGAGTATTGCTGGAGAGCTGCCATAGGGGGTCTATTTATCATAGATACGGCTTCAGCAAAAGATGCTTACCGTGAACGGAGCATGAAATGCGCCTGACCTTGTATACAGATTACTCTCTGCGCGTCCTGCTTTATCTTGCCTTAAAGAAGGGCCAGATGGTGACGATTAGCGAGGTGGCCAGTTTCTACAAGGTTTCGCGCAGCCATCTGATGAAAGCGGTGCATAACTTGGGGATGCGGGGCTATATCGTGACCAGAAGAGGCAAGAACGGAGGGATGAGACTTTCCCGTCCAGCGCATGAAATAGTAATCGGGGATGTAATCAGAAAAATGGAGCGCGATTCCGATTTGCTCGGATGCTTTAATGCGACGGACGAGAGCTGCGGAAATACTCGGATTTGTTCCGTGAAATCTATGATGATCAATGCCCGCGACAATTTCTTTGATATGCCCGACAGGCACACTATTGCCGATGCGCTAAAACCCCCTGTGAAAATCATGCCAGAAAATGAACCAAACGTATCTTATGCCATGACTGCCCAATCAGAAGGAGAATTGAATTGCTATCAATACGGAATGCAATCACCGCGACCGCCAGGTTGGAACCCGTGGAAAGTAGGAAATTTTTTTATGTAACGGAAAAGGTATTACGCTCATTACGCCCTAAACGCTGCAGCAAGATATACGTAGCCCTGTAACGCGTAATCTGTAATTCCCAGTTGCATTCAAAATGAAATGTTTTATGCCTTAAATCGCGTATCGAGTTTTATAACAAAAAGCTAGGAATTTGCTAATTATGGAGACTCAGCAATACAAGATACAAGCTGTCAGCGCCAAGCAGGCAGTTGCAAACGCTAAACTCGCAACCAGCGGCAAGCTGATTGTCATGTCTATTGAACAACCACATGATGTCGAAATTCATTCCACATCGTTGAAGTTATTGATCGACATGGGCAAGTTGCGTGGCTTCGTAACTTACACCGAGATTAACGATCACCTGCCAGAAATGGTGGAAGTCGAACATATCGTTAGCGTGGCCAACATGATCGGCGACATGGGCATTACCGTGTGCGATGAGGCACCCGATGTCGAAAATCAGATAATGTCGGATGCCGCTCCTGTTGTTGCCGATGAAGTGGTGGTGGAGGCCGCCGAGGCGGCGCTTTTAACTGTGGGTTCAGAATTTGGCCTCACTATTGATCCGATGCGCATGTATATGCGTGAGGTAGGCACGCTGGGTTTGCTCACGCGCGAAGATGAAATCGTCATTGCAAGGCGAATTGAAGAAGGCCTCAAGCACATGATCCAGGCGATCTCAGCCTGCCCCGCCACAATTGCAGAAATTCTTATCCTTGCCGACAAGGTCGCACATGAAGAATTGCGCATAGACGAGGTGATCGACGGATTAAACGATGCCGGGTCTGATGGCATGGAGGCCGCTGAATTAGACAACGAGGGTTCGTTGGAGGAAGACGACGAGTATTGCGATGATGGAGAGGCACTGGCTGCTGAAAATCTCGCCCAGCTTAAGGCGGATGCACTGGAACGATTCGCCATCATCTCCAAGTTGTTCACCAAAATGAACAAGGCTTATCAGGAACACGGCTATCGCAGCACGCAATACGACAAACTGCAGGAGCAGATTTCCATTGAGTTGATGAAATTCAGATTTTCCGCCAAACAGGTGGATGCGTTGTGCAACAAGATGCGCAACCTAGTGGAGAAAGTGCGTATCCATGAGCACAACATTCAGGAGTTGTGCGTTACTAAGGCGCGTATGCCTCGTTCCTATTTTATCAAAACTTTCCCTAGCAATGAGGAACATCTCGATTGGGTTATGCGCGAAATGGAAGCGAAGAAACCTTACAGCAAGACGCTTGCTCGTTTTCAGGATGCCATTGTTGAGCAACAAAAGAGTTTGCTCGACCTGCAGCAGCGCATGAGGATGCCGATCAAGGATATGAAAGAAATTAGCAAGCAGATGGCAAGCGGAGAGGCCATGGCACGTTGTGCAAAACACGAATTGGTTGAGGCAAATCTGCGTCTAGTAATTTCCATCGCCAAGAAATATGCCAACCATTCCATTCAATTCCTAGACCTAATCCAAGAAGGAAATATCGGCCTGATGAAAGCCGTTGACAAGTTCGAATACCGCCGTGGCTACAAGTTTTCAACCTACGCCACCTATTGGATACGCCAGGCAGTTATACGATTCATCGACTATCATGCCCGCACCATTCGTATTCCGGCGCTCATGCGTGAGAAGCTAAACAAGATTAACCGCATCTCACGCAAAATTCTGCAAGAAACAGGAATGAAAGCGGACGCGGCAACGCTGGCAATCAGTATGGGAATTCCGGAAGACAATATCCGCGACATACTGAAGATTGCCTCAATACCGATTTCAATGGAAATGCCAGTGGGAGATGACGATGATTTGCATCTTGGTGACGTCATCGCGGATACCGAGACACTAACGCCAATCGAAGCCGCAGTGTACGACAGTTTACGCAACATTACCGCAGATATTCTCGACAGCCTGCCACCGCGAGAAGCCAAAGTTCTGCGAATTCGCTTCGGCATCGGGATGAACACCGATCACACGCTTAAGGAAGTTGGAAAACAGTTTGGCCTCACCCGCGAGCGTATCCGCCAGATAGAAGCCAAGGCTTTAAGCAAGCTGCGCAATTCACCTTGTTCAGAAAAACTGAAAAGCTTTTTGGATGACGAGAGCTATGGCAACTACGCTATTAGCCTTTAGTAAAGGTAACCAACTGGCTTGCACCAGCGCGTTCCGGTGATTCTTGGCTCGAAGAATGAAGTCGAACGCGTAGTGGGTTATCACAATGGAATATAGCCAAAACCAAGTTCAGACGGAAGGTAGCATGTTGCTCAATATCAAAAGACGGCACCGGTTTGGCATGGTAATCGGCATGCTCCAGACGAACCTCGCGCAGGAAAGTAGCGAGGCGCGGGCAAAGAGTACAGGAAGTTGAAAATGCCATGGCTTTATGATGAAAAGCACCCGCACCGGATTTTCGGTCACTTGGGTGGATTATCGACCTTTACGGCAGGAGCATTTGACGCATCATCAAATCTCAAATCAAAATCCAGCATGAGTGGAGTATCAGCCTTCCCATGGCTTTCACTGTCCGGCACTTTCCCGGCTTCCTCCCCCACAAGAGGAGCACCAACTTCTGCCGGGGCATCCAAGCCAGAACCCAGATCGAAATCCAGACCAAGCGTGGCGGGAGCTGACTCATCCAGCAATAAGTCCGTTGTGGCAACACTGCCTTGTGCAACTTCATTGTTCGCTTCGTGCTCACCCAATCCAAGATCGAAGTCCAGATTGGTATGCGGCTTCTGTGCGGGAGCTTGCTCTACCCCAACCGTAGCAACGCCCGCACTCGCATCGCCGCCATAGAATGGATTTTCGGGTTCCAGATTGCGGCCTGCTTCCGAAGCTTGCGCCCACGCAGCGGCATCACCGACTTCCCGCAATTGACGGGCGATTGCGGCAAAAGCCTGAATATCTTTCCTGTCCCCATAGATAGACAAAAGCTTCAACAATATCTTTTGATCGGCAGGATTATTTTTAAGCGCATTGGTCAAGATTTCTTCGGCTTGTACATCTCTCCCAAAATTGAGGAACAAATCGGCCTCACCTATCGGATCCACCTCTTCCGGCTTGTTATGATCAGCCAACTCAACTGCTGCCGGGTGGGTGAAGTCACCGGACTCTTGAAAAGTTGGAGTCGGGGAAGCAAACTGGGGAACCGCATTATCCAGGGGTTCGTTAACATTGTCTGCATCGGAATCTTGATTTCGGCGACGTATCCAGAAGTAACCCGCACCGGCCAAACCCGTTGCAACTATCAGCCCCCCTGCCAAATAAACCAAACGATCCAGAATTTCATCCATCAGCGAGGGGGCGGGAGCAGCGGGCACCACCGGTTTAGAGCGGGCAACGGCACTGGCTGGCTGTGTGGCATGTGCAGTACCGGTCGCCGTCACAGCCGAGCTAACAGCTGCTTGCTGGACTGCGGATGCCGTGGATACTGCCGGCGAAGCCGATACAGCCGGTGGCACAGGCAAACCGGGCGTTCCTCCCGGCGGGGGCGATTTTGAACTGTCCCCCAATTGGGACATTTGTAATTTAATTTCCGCCAACTCATCCTGCAGCAGCTTGATCTTGCGTTGCATAGCCATGTATCTGACTATTTGTTCATCAGCATCCAGTAATTTCTGCCGCGCCAAAAGCAGCTCGCGTCCTTCCTTGCCAACTTTCCCGAGACGCGAATCATCCATCGGCTCGCCCGAAATTTCCAGCCTGAATGAATCTGCATGGGAATGCTTTGCAGCAACGCCACTATGTTCGTTTTTAATAGGGGGTTTCGCAATGCGCTTTACATCACTGCGTACTATTTTCTGATTATTCCCGGCTTGCATGTTTCGGGTATCGGATTGCTTCGCAGCGGGTTGGGTTGCATGAACTTCTGCAACAGAAGAGGATGAAGTTGTGGAAACTTCTGGAGCAGAGGGAGCGGCAATCGGTTCTTGTGGCGCAGACTCGCCCGGATCGGGAAGTATGGTCAGCGTCTTGGTAACAATCCCCATTCCCGGACAACTGATTTGCAGGCGCAGCTTTGCAAACACATCATCGAACTGCGTGCTCGAATTAATAACTACAAAATATCGGTCTCCTGCCATTTTAATGGACAGGTTCGCTTTGGTCAGATACCCGGCACTATCGTCTTCAGCGGGATCGGGCAAGGTCAATTTCAGGCAGGATTCCTGAATATGCTCTCCAGTTCCCAGCATCAGGTCGATCTGCGCAGACAAGGGTTCCCCCAGCCGGCTTTGAGACACAACCTCGCCTATACTGACTGCTTCGGCATCATGCAAAAACGTAAGCATCAGTCCTGCAGCAGCCCCCATGATGGCGCATGATATCCGTAGCAGTTTTCGAACAAGTCCGGGCATTAGGGCACCATTAAAAAGGTCGACATTACAATCTGAGACTGCGTATACCAGCCCCACCCATAACTGCCTGATGGCTCATACAGATTATGAATGGTGTCGGCAACTAAAGGCTGAATTCTACAGGATATTATTGTTTGCAGGTACCATCATGTACCGCCTCGGGTGCAATTCAAGCTGATGCAGTGGGTATGCAATGCTCGTAGCCTGGATAAAACGAAGTGTAATCCGGGGATCTTACGCTCCTTACCCCCGGATTCTGTAGCACTCCATCCAGGCTACGGCTTTGGTGGATAGACGGCTATTAACTTGCACACCGGATGATTCGCACCCTGCTGCCTCTGCCGCCAGTCGGTAGCTGCGGCACACGTAAAGAAACCCCGCCACCCCTTTGACAAGCAAGGTTGGGGGGTTAGTTTTTGGCCGGTATCAGTTCGGAATTATGAACTCTATGCGGCGGTTTATTTCAGACCTCGGATTGGCCGGATCACGCAACTTCTCGCTGCCTCGTCCAACGGTCTCTATACTCGGAAGTTTGAAATTGCCAACCAAATAATTCTTGACGGAATCTGCACGTTTTTTGGAAAGTGCCTTGTTGGCAGTTTCGTTTCCCGATGCGTCGGCATGCCCCTCAATCACCAGGGATTTAAAATCTTCCTGATGTCTCTGAAGTGACTCTCCCACCGATTTCAAAAACACTTTCGCATCAGCAGAAAGTTCCGCCGAATTAACGGCAAACGTTACCTGAACCGTGTCCAGAGATGATTTGGGCACGGCACTCTGACAGCGGAAACCGGCCTTTTCCATTTGGGCACATTCACTTTTATGCTGGGCAATATCGGGCGGAAAAAGCGCCTCGTCAACCTCGGCCGCACTGGGGGCAGCCACATCCAAAACGGTAACCCGGCGCATGCTTTCTTCCTCGGCAAAAGCCTGGGAGGCAAACAAAAGTCCGGCAACTATTGCAACTAAAATACTAGGACTGGATTTCATAATCGCTGCCTTTTCCTGAATTTACAAAAACAAGCCCGCATCAACTCGCTGCATTGATGCGGTAACTTCATGTTCCGAGCTACGCATACTAAAATCAGCGGGAGCAGAAACACTACACTTGCATTCTACTCCCATTGACAGATAGCGCAATAAATCTTCCCGAACCGCAAACTATCAGAGATTACAATCCAGATTCCCATCCTTTGCACTACCTTCGCAGGTACTGACAGAATGCATACCCCGATTATCATCTACCGCCGCTTGTCCAGGACCCGCGTCTACGACAACCCCTTGACGCAATATGGCGGCCGCATTTTCTTTGGCGAATCCAAACTCGCGGATTTTCACGGTCGCTTCAACCAAAGCGGTATAGGCTCCCACTTTCGCGCCTACGTATTGAGATTCAGTCGGGCACTGTCCGTTGTAGCAAATGGGTCTGAGCGGTTGTCCATAGTTTGTATATTCAATCATGTACGGCTGCTGGAACGAAGTACCAATCAGCGATACCGAGCCCAGAGTCGGGGAAGAGTTCTGGATAACGCTGACCTGATCATTCGCCCCCAGATTAACCCACAACCCGTCATTCACCACTTTCCCGTTAACAGTTACCAGACTGGCCGGATTACCAATCTGATAAGGCTTCGTTATCGCAGTGGTATCAAGCGTCAAGGCCACCAAACTGGTATTCGTTGAATCTACAGGCTGGGTAGCGGTAATAACGCCTATGGTCGCATCCTGGCCTGTCGTAATAAAGCCCTTGCCCAAAGGAACCGAACCATCAGGAGCAGAACCCGCCGCCGCTGTCAGTTTCAAATCAACGCGGGAAGCTGAAATACCGGCTGACCCGACGGCAAATCTGTCGGCTGTGATATTCACAGCATAACCCGAACCGGATAATGAAGATGAAGGTGCGGTAGCAGTGACATAACCGCCAATCACATTGCTATTGGTGAGCACTATATCCCCTGCATTGGAAGTCAAAGCCACGTTACCGGTTGCCGTTACGGTTCCTGTCTGTAAAATGGCCGTCTGTGCAGTTGATCCACCCGCGTTAACCGTCGGAAGTACAGTGCCGGGTCCGGTTGCCGTAACATTCAAATTCCCCACCCTGAGCGTACCCAACGTGGTAGCCGCGCCGGAAGTCGTCCTCAATGTACCGGTGACAGACCCTGATCCTGTCGTTACCGTCAATGCATTGACATCAGCGAAGGTTGCATTCGCGGCAGACACCGTTACCGTACCGGTAAAGTTGGTATTGGCATTGCTGGCAGTTATGTTGCCACCTTGTGTGCTTGTAAACGAAAGCGTACCCGCCGAGACTTGATCGTTATATGTTTGTGAACCCGTCGTAGATATGCTGCCAGCCGTGATCAATGTATTCCCCGGCAAGTCGGTTGTAATGCTGGTAACACCACTCACATTGCCGCCGAAGGTGGTTCTGCCCGCAGTATTAATCGCAAGATTATGTCCACCGGTAATGCCCGCCAAGGAGATTGCACCATTTCCCCCTGTCCCGGTTGAGGTGAGTGTCGTATCTGCTGCCAGTGTTACCGCACCCGTATAAGTCTGCGTGAGACCAGTTTGGATAGTTCCTCTCAGTGTTGTATTACTTCCACCATCGGAAAGATAACCGCTCAAACTACCACCGGAACCCACAAAGCTGTTATCAGTGCTACTTCCTGCGACCAGATTTGCCATGCCCGTAAAACTTACGCCGCCCCCGCTCAGAGTTCCCGAGTTGGAGCCAGTGATCGTCCATGTATCACCGGGTACACTTGTTAGCGTTCCGGTACTGGCTGAATCATTTAGCGAATTCATCCCGGTAAAGCTCACCTGACCGTTGGCCAACGTGCCAGCATTTGCGCCCGTGACCGTCCACGTATCTCCTGTTGCTATCAGCTTGCCTGTATTGGAAGTATCGTTGAGCGTGCTCATGCCGGTAAAGCTCGCATTACCCGCGTTAAGGGAGCCAGCGTATGCACCCGTAACTGTCCACGTATCGTTGGAGGCATACAGCGTGCCGGCGTTGCCGGACGTATCATTTAGTGAATTCATACCGGTAAAGCTCAAGTTACCGTTGGACAGTCCGCCGGCGTTTGCGCCCGTAACCGTCCACGTGTCGTTGTTCGCATTCAGCGTGCCCGTGTAGGATGTGTCATTCAGCGTGCTCATACCGGTAAAGTTCAAATTACCGTTGGACAACGTGCCAGCATTTGCACTCGTGACTGTCCACGTATCGTTGGACGCACTCAGCGTACCTGCATTGGATGTGTCATTCAGCGTGCTCATACCGGTAAAGTTAACATTCCCGATGGCCAGCGAGCCAGCGTTTGCGCCCGTGACTGTCCATGTGTCGTAGTACGTATTCAGCGTGCCTGCATTGGATGTGTCATTCAGCGTGCTCATACCGGTAAAGTTCAAATTACCGTTGGACAGCCCGCCTGCGTTTGCACTCGTGACTGTCCACGTGTCGTAGTACGTATTCAGTGAATCAGAGCCAGCTCCCCCCAGATTGGTGATTGCGCTGAACGTAGTCGATGTGTTCAATGTTCCAGCTTTCGCGCCGGTCACTTGCCATGCGTTGGTGCCGTCAGTCGCGTTCAGGCTGTCTGTACCGCCTCCGCCCGCGATTGATCCGTTGAAGGTCGTCACGCCGGTTGCCAGTGTAAAGGTGTCTGCCGCCG
>Ga0265327_10001367_pt1 | contig 31397 bp, 31 predicted proteins | sample 41621metaG_FD_202089 | JGI IMG/M metagenome (GOLD analysis project Ga0265327, IMG submission 202089) | Rhizosphere microbial communities from Carex aquatilis grown in University of Washington, Seatle, WA, United States - 4-16-21 metaG | ecosystem: Host-associated > Plants > Roots > Rhizosphere...
ACCGGCGCAACCTGCGGTTGCGCCTTGCCTGCGCTCCGCTCGCGGCTCGATCCTTGCCGCCACCGCCGCGCCCTGCGCCTCACGACGCCGCTCATCCTGAAACCCGTTCCTTGGGGAACAGCTGATCGGGCTGGACCACCCGCGTCCCCGCGGCGGTCAGGCCCAGCCCGGCGCGATCCCAGCCGACTGCGCCGGGCTCGCCGACGGCCTGCAGGATCTTGGCGGCCGCGGCCGGGATGACCGGGTGCAGCAGGACGGCCAGGGCCCTGACGGTGTCGACCAGCGTGTACAGGGTCTCGTCCAGGCGCTTCGCGTCAGCCTCCTGGTCGCTGCGCGCGAGCGCCCATGGCTGCCGCTCCTCGACGAACCGGTTGGCGGTGCGGACGAGGCCCCAGATCTCCTCGAGGGCGCCGGTCAGGTCGTAGTTGGCCAGCCGTGCGGCGACGCTGTCGTGCACCGGCTCCAGCGCGTTCACCCCTTCCGGGACGGTGCCGCCGCGGTACCGCTCGACCATCGCCAGGGATCGCGAGACGAGGTTGCCGAGGTCGTTGGCGAGCTCGCCCTCGTAGCGGCGCTGGATGCCCTCCCAGGTGACGTCGCCGTCCTGCCCCCACTGCACCTCGCGGAGCAGGTAGAAGCGCAGGGCGTCGGCCCCCAGGCGCTCGATCACCTCGAACGGGTCGATCACGTTTCCCAGCGTCTTGCTCATCTTCTGGCCGGCGCTGGTGAAGTAGCCGTGGACAAACAGCCCATGCGGCGGCTCATACCCGGCGGCCAGCAGCATCGCCGGCCAGACGATGCCGTGGAGCCGCAGGATGTCCTTCGCCATCAGGTGCAGGTTCGTGGGCCAGAATTCCCCGGTGACGTCCCGGCCGAGGCCGTACTCGAGCGCCGTGCGGTAGTTGAGCAGGGCGTCCACCCACACGTAGATGGTCTGCTCCGGCTCCCACGGCACCGGCACGCCCCAGCTCACCGTTGCCCGGCTGAACGACACGTCCTCGAGCCCACCCGCGATCAGCGAGCGCGCCTCGTTGTAGCGGGCGCGGGGGCGGACGAACTCGGTGTGCTCGTCGTACAGCTCGAGCAGCCGCGGCGCCCACTTCGTGAGCGGGAAGAACCAGTTGCGCTCCTCCACCCACTCCGCCCGCTTGTTGGGATGCAGCGGGCAGTAGTTGCCCGGCTGGATCAGGTCGGACTCGCTATAGAAGACCTCACACGAGCTGCAGTAAAGGCCGGCGTAGGTGCCCTCATAGAGCTCCCCCCGGTCCTTCAGGAGCTGCACGAAGTCCTGGACACGGCGCTCGTGCTCGGGGTCGGTGGTGCGGATGAAGAAGTCGTGGGAGGACTCGAGCGCCTCGCTGAGCGCCCGGAACCGCGCGGACATGATGTCGCAGAATTCCTTTGGCGGGAGACCCGCGTCATCGGCCGCGCGAGCGATGTTGACACCGTGTTCGTCGGTGCCCGTCAGGAAGAAGACATCCTCGCCGCGTTGCCTGCGGTGACGTGCGATGACGTCTCCCGCGACGGTCGTGTACGCGTGTCCCAGATGGGGGTCCGAGTTGACGTAGTAAATAGGTGTTGTGACAGAGAAGGACATGCTCAAAACCGCTTGTTGGCAAATCAGTCGGTGGTCAGTATGCTGCGAGGCATCCTACCGTTGGGGTTGTCTGGAGGGGACCATGGCAAGGCCGAGCACGGAAGCAGGACCAAGGACCCTCGAAGGCACCCGGGCCGGAGGGGTTGTCCGGAGGGTCGATGAACTCGGGCGGATCGTCATCCCCGTCGAGATTCGCAAGCGATTCGGTATCCGGCAGCACGACCCGCTGGAGATCAGCGTGCGTGGTGACTCGGTTGTGCTGTCGAAACCGCGCACCTCGTGTGTGTTCTGCGGATCGAGCAAAGCGCTGCAGCCGTTCAGGGAACGGCAGGTGTGCGGCGACTGCCTGACGCTGCTGCGCCAGGACATCGTCCGGGCCTGAGCGGCTCAGCTTCGGCGCGGCCGGTAGAGGCTCGAGCGCGGCAGCCCGGTGAGGCGCGCGGCGACCGCCGCGGCGCGCGACGGCCCGAGTGCGGCGGCCAGCTCGTCCAGCAGCGCCGGGTCCGGCGTTGGCGGCGCGGCGTCCGGGACGGCCTCCAGCACCAGCGTGATCTCGCCCTTCGGCGGCGCCTGCACGCGCTCGGCGAGCTCCGCCGCCGTGCCCCGCAGCACCTCCTCGTGGAGCTTCGTCAGCTCGCGGCAGATCGCGAGGCGCCGCTGCGCGCCGCGCGCGGCGAGCGCCTGCAGCGTGCCGGGCAGCCGGCGCGGCGACTCGAAGCACACCACGGGCAGGCCGCTCTGGTCGAGCCGGTCGAGCAGCCGTCCGATCGGCACATCGCCGCGGGGCAGGAAGCCGGCGAAGACGAAGCCGCCGCCCGCCATGCCCGAGGCGACAAGCGCGGTGGTCACAGCCGACGGCCCGGGCAGCACCTCCACCCGCAGGTCGCGCTCCAGAGCCTCGGCGATCAGCCGGGCGCCGGGGTCGGAGACGGCGGGCATCCCGGCATCGGTCAGAAGGCAGATGCGCTGCCCGCGTGCGACGCGGTCAAGCAGATCGGGTGCCCGCGCCGCCTCGTTGTGCTCGTGGAGTGCGACCAGGGGCAGCGACATCCCGTAGCGCTGGAGCAGCGTCCGCGACCGGCGGGTGTCCTCGCAGGCGGCCGCGTCGGCGCCGCGCAGCGCCTCGATCACCCGCGGTGTGACGTCGTCCAGATTCCCGATCGGCGTCGCGCAAACCAGCAGCGCGCCGGAGCTCATTCAAACACCAGTGCGGCTGCCCCGATCAGGCCGGCGTCGTTGCCGAGCTGGGCGGCGACGATCCGCACCTCCTCACCCGTCGCCTTCAGGGCACGGCGCCGGCACTCCTCGCGCGCAGGCTCGAGCAGCAGGTCACCGGCCGAGCTGACCCCGCCGCCGACCACCACCAGCTCGGGATTGAAGATGTTGACGTAGTTGGCAATACCGACGCCGAGGTGGCGACCGACCCGCCGGAGCACCTCGCGGGCCTCGCGGTCGCCCGCCTCGGCGCGGTCGATGATGAAACGGGCGTCCAGCTCGGTGCCGCCCACGCGGGCGTTGGCCAGCCGTCCGCTGGGCTGCTCGTTGGCCAGGGTATTCGCAGCGGACATGACCCCGGTCGCAGACGCCAGTACCTCGAGGCAGCCCCGGTTGTTGCAATGCCCCTGGCAGGGCGGACCGTCCTCGTCGATCGACATGTGGCCGAGCTCCCCGCCGGATCCGATCGCCCCTCGGTACAGGCTCCCGTCCAGGAGCAGCCCGCCGCCGACGCCGGTGCCCAGCGTGAGCATGACCATGTGCCTGACGCCCTGCGCCACTCCGCACCGCGCCTCGGCCAGGCAGGCCACGTTGGCGTCGTTGTCGATCCGGATCTCCAGGCCCAGCCGGCTGTTCATCTCACCGGCGAAGTCGAGGTCCTCCAGGGGCACGTTGGTGGAGTCGAGCACCAGGCCCCGTCGCTGGTCGATCTGGGACGGCAAACCGAACCCGACACCGGCCACCGCGCGGTCTTCGACGAACTCCTGGATCATGCGCGAGAGCTGGTCGAGCAGCGTGTCCTGGCTACGGCGATCGGTCGGCGCTGAGGTGCGGCCGAGGATCTCAAGCTCCGGCGAGACCAGCGCAATCTTGACGGTCGTGCCCCCGAGGTCGACCCCAACGGCAGGTGCTGGCGGAGAGGAGTCGGGCATGGCCGTGGCTAACATATCAGCGCCGTGCCGACCCAGAAGAAGCCCTACCGCGTCTATCGCGGCGGACACGGGTCGGGCGATCCCGAGGCCGGACGCTTCCAGTTCGGCGGCACGGTCCCCACCGAGCCAGCCGCCTCCGACCAGGGCGCGTCCGACCTGCCCGGACGGACCGTCGCGACCAGTCGCGGCGGCCGCTGGCGGCGCATTGGCTGGAAGCGGGGCGTCCTCATCATCACCGGCACCGTGGTCGTCGTGCTCGGGCTCTGGCTGTTCCTCGGATACCGCTCGTTCTCGAACGAGATCGCCAAGGCGAACGCACGGCTCAGCCCAAGGACGAGGGCGACCCTGACGCCGGCGGGGAACATCCTCACCTCCCCCCAGATCTCGATCATCCTCGGCTCGGACAGCCGTGGCGAGAAGTCCAACAGCGGCGAGCGGGCGGACTCGATCCTGCTGGTGCGGACCGACCCCAAACACCAGCTCATATCGCTGCTCTCGATTCCCCGTGACCTGAACGTCCCGATCCCCGGACACGGCATGAACAAGATCAATGCGGCCTACGCGTACGGTGGCGCGCCGCTCCTCATCCGCACGGTGAACAAACTGACCGGCCTCAAGGTCAACCACGTGGTGCTCGTCGACTTCAGCGGGTTCGAGGATCTGATCAACTCGCTGGGCGGTGTCCGGGTCTACAACCCGTACAAGATCGTGTCATCGCAGCCCTTCGACGGCGTCAAGTGGCACTTCAACAAGGGCTGGCTGAACCTGGGTGGCCGCTGGGCGCTCGCCTACGCCCGCATCCGCCACACCACGAACCCGCGCGACAGCGACATCACCCGCACCGAGCGGCAGCAGCGCGTGCTGCAGGCCCTCTCGCACAAGCTGGTCTCGGTCGGCAGCTTCTTCAACCTGCCCAGCCTGGGAACGGACATCGGCAAGCCGCTGACGACCGATCTGTCCGCGAACGAGCTGATCGGGCTGGCGATCGACAAGTACCGCGCCGGCCGCACGCTGCAATGCCACCTGGGCGGCACGCCGGAGCAGATCGGCGGTCAGGACGTGATCCAGTCGGTGCCGGAGAACCGCGGCGTGATCGGGATGTTCCTCGGTCAGCAGGCGCCGCAGCCGGCGCCCAAGGGCGAGCTGTACGCCCCGGGCTGCACCGTCTCGTAAGACGAGGCTAGGCCTCGAAGAGAACGCTAGGCCTCGGCGGCTTTGGGCTTGCTGGTCGTGCTGCTGTCGCTCGACGACGACGACGGGGAACCGCCGCTGTCGCCCGAGCTCGACTTGCCGTCGGAGCTGCCGCCGCCCTCGGACTTCGCCTCGCTGGCAGCCTTCTTGCCGCGCCCGTAGTCGGTGGAGTAAAAGCCCGAGCCCTTGAAGTGGATGGCCACCGGGTGCAGCACACGCTGTGACGGAGCACCGCAGATCTCGCAGCTTGAGATCGGCTCGTCGGAGAACTTCTGCAACGCCTCGAACCGGTGGTCGTTCTCGCATCGGTACTCGTAGAGCGGCATACCGGCAGTATACCTGGGCCTCCCCACCCCACCTGGCACTGTCCGGCCTAGAGTGCCAATCGCGGCGGCGGCGGCGGTCGTGTCCGGGTCGCGGCGGTAGCATCACCGCTCCGTGCGCATCGCGATCGTGACCGACTTCTACTATCCGTCGCTGGGCGGGATCACCGAGCACGTCGACGGCCAGGCGCGGGAGCTGACCAGCCTCGGTCACGACGTCACCGTGGTGACCGGAAAAGTGTGGCGGCCGCCGCCGGTCGAGGACGACGCGCGCGAGGTGCCGGAGCCGACCTTCGAGGTCGCCAATATCGGCACGGCCATCCGGCTCTACGTCCCGGTCTGGGGCAACGGCGCCGAGACGACCCACACGGTCGCGCCGTTCCTGCGCCGCCGGTTCGGCTCGTTCTTCCGCGAGCGCGGGTTCGACGTCGTGCACGTCCACGCGCCCTACAACCCCGCCTACCCGGCGCTGGCGATCGACGCCACCCCGGACGACGCGATCTCGGTGGCGACGTTCCACAGCGTGTTCAACCAGACCCTGGGGATGGACATCGAGGCGGAGCTGATCCGCCCCATGATCGAGCGCCTGGACGGCCGCGTCTGCGTCAGCGAGGCGTGCATCGGCTCGCTCACCCCCTACTTCCCCTACGCCTACGACGTGATTCCAAACGGCATCGACGCCGACCACTTCTCGCCCGACGCGGAGCCGGTCGCCGACCTGATGGGCGACCACCAGACGATCGTGTTCATCGGCCGGTTCGACCCACGTAACGGAGTCGACACGATGATCGCCGCGCACCAGCTGCTGTTCGCCGAGCGTGGCCCGGCGGTGCGCCTGATCGTGATTGGCGACGGCTCGCGCCGGGCAGCGTACGAGGACATGGTGACTCCCGAGGCCCGTCCGTACGTCCATTTCGCCGGCCGGCTCAACCGCAGCCGCCCCAACTATCTGGTCACCGGCGACATCTTCTGCACGCCCTGCGACCGGGCGTCGTTCGGGATGGTGCTGCTGGAGGCGATGGCGTGCGGCCGGCCGGTCGCAGCCAGCCGGATCAGCGGCTTTCAGCTCCTGATGGAGGACGGCAAGCAGGGGTTTCTGGTGCACCCGGCGCGGTCGCCGGAGCGGTTCGCAGACGCACTGGGGGCGCTCCTGGACGACGATGCGCTGCGCGCGCGAATGGGCGAGGAGGGCCGCCGGACGGCGGTCGAGCGCTACGCCTGGCCGCGGGTGGCCTCCCAGCTCGAGACGTATTACCGTGACCTGATCGCTGGACGCCGACCGGTATGGGCAAGCGCGAAGTCATCTCTCGCTTCGTAGCGGCGTCCGCCGCGCTGGTCGCGGCTGCGTCTGTGGTCGGCATCAAGGTGGGCGGCGTCCGTGGCGACCTGATCGTGGGTGCCGCCATCGTCGTCGTGATCGTGCTGGCCATCGGCGCGTTCACCCCCAACACGCCGATCTTCGGGCGTGTGATCGGCCGCGGCAAGGTGTCGAGCAACCGGGCGGCGCTGACCTTCGACGACGGGCCGAGCGCGGAGTTCACGCCCGACGTGCTGGACGTCCTCCGTGACCGCGGCGTCAAGGCGACGTTCTTCGTGCTCGGCCGCCACGTCCGCGCCCACCCCGACATCGCCCGCCGGATCGTCGAGGACGGCCACGAGCTGGCAAGCCACGGCGACGACCATTCGCTGCTCACATTCGCCGGCCCCGAGGGGATCGCCCACCAGTTCCGGGCGCTGGACGAGGCGGTGGTCTCGGCGACCGGCGCCGCGCCCGCACCGCTGTTCCGCGCGCCCCACGGGTTCCGCAGCCCGTTCCTGGTGCCGGTTGCCCGAAGCCTGGGCTACCGGGTGGTGGGCTGGACGGCAGGCGTCTGGGACACGACCAAGCCGGGCGTCGACCGGATCGTGGCGCGGAGCGTCTCGCGGCTGCATCCCGGGGCGATCCTGCTGCTGCACGACGCCGACGGCTCCGGGGCCGGCGACGATCGCAGCCAGACCGTGCAGGCGCTGCCCCAGATCATCGACGCCGGTCGGAACGACGACCTCGAGTTCGTGACGATCTCGGAGCTGGCCGCGGAGCTGCGGCCGCACCGCCGGCTCGCGCTGCGGGCGGTGCTGATCCTGGCCGCGATCGTGGCCGGCGTCGCGTTGCTCTCGACCAAGCTCGACCTGAAGGCGCTGGGCGGCGTATTCACCGAAGCCGACTTCGAGCTCGTGTTCGCGGCGCTGGTGGCGAATCTGATCTCGGTCGCGGCCAAGGGCCTGACCTGGAAGGCAGCCATCGACGCAGTACCCGACGAGCCTGGCCGGGCGGACGTCAACGTTCGCTTCTCGGAGGTGATCCCGGCGATCTTCATCGGCTTCCTCCTGAACACGGTGCTGTTCGCGCGGCTGGGCGAGGTCGCGCGGGTCTCGGTGCTGCGCCGCAAGCTCAGCGCGCGCGGGGTCGAGCTTTCGGTGCCCACCGTGTTCAGCACGATGCTCAGCGAGCAGCTGATCTCCGGTGTCACCCTGCTCGGGGTGCTGGTCGGGATCACGTTCCTGGTCTCGGTGCCCGGCTGGGCCCGCGATCTGCTGGTCGTGCTGGGGGCCGTCGTGCTCACCATCGCCCTGGCCGCCGTCGGCCTCGAGCTGTGGGCGCGCTACCGCCGCCGCGAGGCGCCGCACGAGGGGGATCCGGTCGAGCGCTGGTGGCACCTGCTGGGGATCAGCCTGGGCGCGATCGGCACCGGCATCCGCGAGGGCCAGGCGATCTTCCGGCGCCCGAAGCTCACGGCGTGGGCCTTCTTCACCTCCATCGTGTCGTGGCTCGCGCAGCTGATCGGGATCCACTGGGCCCTGGACGCGTATGGCATCCATCACGGGCTGGGGGCAGCAGCACTGGTGTTCCTGGCGTCCAACCTGGTCGGGCTGTTTCCGATCCTGCCCGGCAACGTCGTCGTCTTCCAGGGCGCGGTCTACGCCGCGCTTTCCGGGTATCAGGTACCGACCCAGCTGGCCATCAACTTCGCCATCGGGCTCCAGCTGATCGAGGCCCTGCTCAGCGTCGGGCTGGGCTTCTTCTTCCTCTCCTACGAAGGGCTGTCGGTGGGCGAGCTGCGCAGCGAGGCGGAGGCCGCCGAGCAGGCGGCCGAGGCCTCGGCGTAGGTCACCGTCCCCGCGTAGAGCCCGCGGCCGAGCACGACCGCGTCGGCGCCTGCCAGCACCGCGGCCGTCACGTGAGCCGGCGTGGCGATCCCGCCCGCGGCCAGCAGCACCCCGGGAACCAGAGGCCGCAGCTCCTCGATCAGGGCCGTGTCGGGGCCGGCCCCGGTGCCGTCGCGCTCGATCGCGGTGATCAACAGGTCGGACACGCCCGCGTCTGCGATCCGGCGGACGAACTCGGTGGCCGCAACACCCGTATCCTCGACCCAGCCGGCGGCGCGCACCGTTCCCTCGCGGACGTCCGCCGCAGCGGCGACGGCTCCCGTCTCTGACGCCAGCCTGCCCACCAGCTCGGGCTCGGACACGGCGAGCGTCCCCACCAGCACCCGGGCGACGCCAAGCTCGAGCAGCTCGTGCACCTCGCCTTCGCGGCGCACGCCGCCACCGACCTGGAGCCGCAGGTCGCCACGGCCGGCCAGCGCCTCGATCACGCGGGCGTGCTCGCGCGGCCGGCTGCCGTCGCGGGCGGCGTTCAGGTCGATCAGGTGAAGCCAGGTCGCCCCCTGCGCAGCGAAATCCTCTGCAGCGTCCAGCGGCCGGACGCCGAAGCGGGTGACCTTGCGGTAGCTGCCCTGCTCCAGCCGCACCAGCTCGCCGTCCAGCAGGTCGATCGCGGGGATCGCGAGGGCGTCGTCTCCCCGGTGTTCTCGTTTTAGCATGCTAACATGTTACCCGAGATGATCGAGGACTGGCGGACATCCGCGGTAGACGAGCTGTGTGACGCGCTGCTCACCCTCCGCACGCGCGACGAGGCGGCGGCGTTCCTACGCGACATCTGCTCGCTCTCGGAGCTGGAGGCACTGTCTCACCGCCTGGCAACGGCGCAGATGCTGGAGGCAGGCCTGCCCTACACCCGGATCGCCTCGGAGCTGCACGGCTCGACGGCGACCGTCACCCGCGTCGCCCACTGGCTCAACCACGGCGAGGGCGGCTACCGGCTGGTGCTGGATCGGATGGGTGAGCGATGAGCCGGCCGTTTCGCCTGGCGCTGCCGAGCAAGGGCAGGATGCACGCACCGGCGATGGAGCTTGCCCGCGAAGCTGGGGTCGAGGTCGAGACGAACGGCCGTGCGCTGCATCTGCACTGCCCACGCTGGGGCATCGAGGTGCTGCTCGCGCGCTCCGACGACATACCCGTGTGGGCGCAGGACGGCGCGGTCGAGGCGGCCATCGCCGGCCGCAACCAGCTCGTCGAGTCGGAATCCACAGCGCAGGAGCTTCTGGCCCTCGGCTTTGGCCGCTGCACGCTGCAGGTGGCCGTCTCGAGCGATTCCAGGGTGGGCGCTCCGACCGACCTCCAGGGCTGCCGGATCGCCACCGCCTACCCGGTGACCACCGCAGCCTACTTCGCGGATGCCGGCGTCGACGTGCAGGTGGTGCCGATCCACGGCTCGGTCGAGCTGGCGCCGCGCCTGGATGCCGCCGAGGCGATCGTCGACCTGGTGTCGAGCGGCGAGACGCTGCGCTCCAACGGGCTGCGGCCGATCGCCACCGTGCTCGAGTCAGAGGCCGTGCTGCTGGCCCGGCCCGACCTCGACCCCGACCAGCGGCGCACCGCCGAGCGGCTGGCCACCGTGATGGCAAGCGTGATCGCGGCGCGGGACAAGCGCTACGTGATGCTGAACGCGCTCGACGATCAGCTCGACGACATCGTCGCCCTGCTGCCCGGGCTCGACTCGCCCACCGTGCTCCCCCTCGCCCGCACCGGCATGCACGCCGTGCACGCGGTCGTCGAGCGCGGGCAGGTGGTCGGGCTGCTGGAACCGCTGCGGCAGGCCGGCGCCCGGTCGATCCTGGTGCTCCCGATCGAGAACCTTGTGCCGTGATCGGAAAGCCGGCAATCCGCCCCGACCTGGAGTCGATCACCCGCTACCGGTGGCAGGAGGGCTGGGAGTCGATGGTCCCCGACGGCCAGCCCATACTGCGTCTCGATCAGAACACGCCGCCCGACCCTCCCGACTGGTATGCCGGCGCGGCGGCGCGGCTGGCCGCGGTTCCGGTGCAGCGTTACCCGGACAGCCGCTACACCGCGCTGCGGGAGGCGATCGCGGCCTACATCGGATTCCCCGCCGACCAGATCGTGGCCACAGCCGGCGCCGACGAGGCGCTCGTCCTGTGCGCGCTGCTCGCACTGTCGCCGGGCGACCGCGCGTACGTGCGCGAGCCCTACTACGCGATGTTCGGCAACGCCACCCGACTGGCGGGCGGCGTCCTCGTACACGAGCCGGAGGGCGCCCGCCTGCACTGGGTCTGCGCGCCCCACAACCCCACCGGCGAGGCCGGCCGTCCGGAGGACACGGAACCGCGCGACGGGCTGGTCGTGATCGACCAGGCGTACGTCGAGTTCGGCGGCGAGGACCTCTCCTCTCTGGTGTGCGAGCGGGAGAACACGGTGGTCGCGCGCACCCTGTCGAAGGCGTTCGCGATCGGCGGCGCGCGGGTCGGATATCTGATCGCACCCCCGGCGATCGCCGAGAAGCTCGACGCGATCCGGCCGCCCGGCAGCATCTCGTCCCACTCCGTCGCCCTCGCCGAGATGGCGCTGGCCGAGACCGACGGGATGCGCGAGTTGGTGGCAGCGACCATTGCGGAGCGTGTCCGGATGTCTGCGCTGCTGCGGGATGCGGGCATGGACGTGCCCGAGTCGCACACGAACTTCCTCTCGATCGACCTCGGAGAGCCGAACGACGAGGCGGTGCGGCGGCTCCTCCACCAGGGCATCGTCGTTCGCACGTTCGACGAGGCCCCAAACGCGATCCGGGTCACGGTCGCGACCCGCCCCGACAACGACCGGGTGCTGGCCGCGCTCGGCATCCAGCCGCCGGAACCGGCAGCCCACAGCGTGGCCGACGGCCGGGTCGGGTCGGTCGATCGGCGGACGAAGGAGACGCACATCACCTGCCGGGTGTCCATCGACGGCTCGGGCGCTGCCCGGGTGACGACGGGCATCGGCTTCCTCGACCACATGCTGAACGCGCTCGCCTTCCACTCCCTCTTCGACCTCGACCTGACCTGTACCGGCGACCTCTGGGTCGACGAGCACCACACGGTCGAGGACGTCGCGCTGGCACTCGGGCAGGCGATCGACCAGGCCCTCGGCGACCGGGCCGGCATCGCCCGCTTCGGCGACACCCGGGCACCGCTCGACGAGGCGCTGTGCCATGCGACCGTCGACCTCGGCGGGCGCGGCTACGCGATGATCAGGCTGCCGCTCCGGGGCGGCCGGATCGGTGGGCTGCCGTCGAGCCTGATCAGCCACTTCTTCGACTCGCTGTCGCGCACCGGGCGGATGGCAATCCATCTCGAAGGCCATGGCGGCGACGACCATCACATCGTCGAGGCCGCGTTCAAGGCGCTGGCGCTGGCTCTCCGCGCGGCGACGGCGCGCGATGACCGCCGCTCGGGGACGCTGCCCAGCACGAAGGGGGCGCTGTGACCGCGACCGTCACCATCGTCGACCACGGCGCCGGCAACCTGCGCTCCCTGCGGGCCGCGTTCGAGCGCACCGGCGCCCAGGCTGCCGTGACCGACCAGGCCGACGAGGTCCGCTCCGCGCGGCTGATCGTCCTGCCGGGCGTCGGCGCAGCGGCGCCGGCCATGCGGGCGCTCGATGCCCGCGGGCTGCGCACCGCGCTCGAGGACGCGCTGGCCGGCGGGGGCCGGATGCTCGGGGTCTGCCTGGGCATGCAGCTGCTGTTCGAGGCCAGCGCCGAGGGCGACACGCCGTGCCTGGGCCTGTTGCCCGGGTGCGTGGAGGAGATCGACTGGGCCCGACGCGTCCCGCACATGGGCTGGAACGACGTTGCCTCTGGCGGCGACGGGCCACTGGCACACGCGCTCCCCGCCGTCTGTTACTTCGCCCACTCCTACGCCGTCACCGAGGCGGCGCCCGGCCTTGTCGCAGGAACCACCGAGATCGCCGGGCGTCCGATTGTGTCGGCGGTCTCGGACGGGCGAGTCACGGGCGTACAGTTCCACCCGGAGAAGAGCGGGGCGGCCGGGCGCGCAATCCTCGAGGCGTGGGTACACGATGCCACTGCGTAGGCGGATCATCCCCTGCCTCGACGTCCGCGGCGGGCGGCTCGTGAAGGGCATCAACTTCGAGTCGCTCCGCGACTGCGGCGATCCGGTCGACGCGGCCCGCCGCTATGCCGAGCAGGGCGCCGACGAGATAGTGTGGCTGAACATCACAGCCGGAGACGAGGAGTGGACGGAGCTGCTGGAGGCTGTCGAGCGGGCGGCCGAGGAGGTCGACGTCCCACTGTGTGTCGGCGGCGGTGTGGGCACGGTCGGCGATGCGCGCGACCTGCTGCTCGCCGGAGCCGACAAGGTCAGCACCAACACCGCCCCACTCGATCGCCCGCAGCTCGTCCGCGAGCTCGCCGACCAGTTCGGCAGCCAGTGCGTCGTGGTGGCGATCGACGCCGCGCGAAACGGCGAGGGGTGGCAGGCCTTTGCCTCGGCCGGCAACCGGCCGACCGGACGCTCCGCGATCGAGTGGGCGGCCGAGGCGGCAGCACTGGGAGCCGGCGAGCTGCTGGTCACCAGCATCGACGCAGACGGCACAGGGGGCGGATACGACCTGGAGCTGTTGCGGACCATCTGCGACGCGGTCACCGTTCCCGTGATCGCCTCCGGCGGGGCGGGCGACGCCACCGACATGGCGGCTGCGCTCACGACCGGAGCCGAGGCGGCGCTGGCCGCGACCATCTTCCACGACGGTCGGCGGACGATCGCCGAGGTGAAGCGGGAGGTGGCCGAGTGCGGCCTACCGGTCAGAACCTGAGCCTGCCCACCGGGCAGCTCATCCCGTGCGTGGTCCAGGACGCCGCCACCGGCGACGTGCTCATGCTCGCGTGGGTCGACGACGAGGCGCTCCAGGCCACCCGGCAGACGGGCGAGGCGCACTTCCACAGCCGATCGCGAGACGAGCTGTGGCACAAGGGCGCCACCTCCGGCAACACCATGGAGGTCATCACGCTCGATCTGGACTGCGACGCCGACACGCTGCTGATGCGCGTCCTCCCGCGGGGGCCGGCCTGCCATACGGGCAGCGAGACGTGCTTCGGAGCGCGGCTGACCGACCCGCGGCCCGGTGTGCTGAACGAGCTCGCGGCTGTCATCGAGCATCGGCGCACATTCGCCGACCCGGAGTCGTTCGTCGCCGCGACCCTGGCCGCCGACCGCGAGCAGGCAGCGCGGAAGGTGGGCGAGGAGGCGGTCGAGGTGCTTCTGGCGGCGGAGGGCAGCGACGCCCTGGTCGGCGAGGTCGCTGACCTGTGGTTCCACTCCATGCTGCTGCTGGCCCGCGACGGCCTCGACCCGCTGGCGCCTCTGGAAGAGCTAGCCCGCAGGCGCAGCAGCGCTCAGTAAAGTTGCGGGGTGCTTCGCCCCGGGCTCCCCGCACTGCTCGCGATCGTGATGAGCGCCGCCGCATGCGGCGGCGGATCGTCGACGCCCAGCTCCGGTAGCAACGGCCCGTCGGTGCCGCAGGCCACCACGCTACCGTCGTCGGGCACCGTGCAGCTGCCCGACCACCGGATCTACACCGTGGCCCCACTGGGCCATACGCTGACGCTGGACGACATCGCGCTCAAGATCCACGTCGTCCGCTGGCGCCGATCGGTGGCGGGGGCGGTGGCCACTCCCGGGACTGCCATATTCGCGATCATCGAGGTATCGGTCACCAACCGCTCGTCAAAGACGCAGAAGGTCGGACCGACCCAGATCTGGCTGATCGACCAGGCCAACCAGCCCTTCCTGGCCTCGCCGCTGGCCAAGGTCGCGCGACCGGTCATCGGCCGGCCGATCGCGCCGGGCAAGACCTTCACGGGGAACCTCGCGTACGGCTTGCCGCGGCGGTTTCCTGGGAGCCTGCTCGTGTACCGGTTCGCCGATGCCGACGCCATTGCGCACGCGAAGCAGGTCGGTGTGGCCCGCTACGCTCCCGCCAAATGAGCGGCCCCGGCTATCGCATCGCGCACCTGGATGAGATCCCGGCTGTCCCTGCGGCCGGTGGCCTCGAGTGGCGGGGAATCCGCAACGCCCTCGGGGTGCAGTCGTTCGGCATCAACGCCTACACCGGCAGCGCCGGGCAGGACGTGGTCGAGGACCACGACGAAACGGGGGTCGGCGCCGGCCGCCACGAGGAGCTCTACGTCGTGATCAGCGGCCACGCCCAGTTCACCGTTGGCGGTGAGGAGCTGGATGCGCCCGTTGGCACGCTGGTGTTCGTCGGCGACCCGGCGGTGCGCCGCCACGCGGTCGCCACCCAGCCGGGCACGACGGTATTGGCGCTGGGAGGCACGGCCGGCGAGCCGTACCGCGCAGGGCCGTGGGAGTGGTCGTTCAGGGCAGAGCCGCTGGCCCGCGCCGGAGAGCATGCCAGGGCGCGCGAGATCATGGAGGAGGGGCTGGAGCAGTATCCGGAAAACCCGGCGATGCTCTACAACGCCGCCTGCTTCACGGCGCTCGCAGGAGACGCCGACGACGCCGTCGAGTACCTCCGCCGCGCGTTTGCCGCCGACCCCGGCCGCGTCCGCTCCTGGGCAGCGGCCGACACGGATCTCGACTCGCTCCGGGAACGGCCCGACTATCCGGTGATCTGAGGGGTGACGCCGCTCGACGAGTACCGCCGGCGCCGACGAGTTGACCGTACTCCCGAGCCTGCGGGCGACGACGGTGCGGCGGGCGACGGCGCGCTGTTCGTGATCCAGCGCCATGCGGCGCGCAGCCTGCACTACGACTTCCGGCTGGAGATGGACGGCGTGCTGCGCAGCTGGGCGGTTCCCAAGGGGATTCCGCTTGAGGTTGGCGCGCGGCACCTGGCGGTGCACGTCGAGGACCATCCGCTGGAGTACGCCGCCTTCGAGGGCACGATCCCGGCCGGCGAGTACGGCGGCGGCACCGTCGAGATCTGGGACACCGGCACCTACGAGCTGACCGAGGTCAAGCGGGACGGCGGCCTCACGGTCGACCTGCACGGCCGCCGGCTGGAGGGGCGCTGGACCCTGATCCCGGCCCACATGGACGGCAACCCCCGCAACTGGCTGATGATCCGCAAGCACGACGGCCACGAGGTGACCTCGGAGGCACACCGCCACTACTCGCCCATGCTGGCAACGCCGGCCGACGACCTGCCCAGGGGAACCGGATGGCTGTACGAGGTCAAGTGGGACGGCTTCCGCGCGGTGGCGCGGATGTCCGGCGGCGACGTCGAGCTGTGGAGCCGGGGCGGCCACGACCTCCGCGAGCGGTTCGCCGACGTGGCCCGTGCGCTGCCCCGTGGCCTCGGCAGCCCGGACTGTGTGGTGGACGGCGAGGTGTGCGCCCTCGACGAGGAGGGCAAGCCGTCGTTCTCGCTCCTGCAGTCCGGCGAGGTCCCACGTACCTATCTGGTGTTCGACCTGCTGGAGCTCGACCGCCAGGACGTGACGGCCGAGCCGCTCTCGCGCCGGCGCGAGCTGTTGGAGCCGCTGGTCGCGGCCGGTGACCCGGTCGTCCGGCTGTCGCCGGTGTTCGAGGACGGCCGTGCCCTGCTCCGCGAGGTGAAGGAGCGAAAGCTGGAGGGAGTGGTCGCCAAGCGTGCCTCCTCGCCCTACCGGCCCGGCCGCCGCACAGGCGACTGGGTGAAGGTGAAGACCCGCGCGCAGGAGGTGTTCTGGATCTGCGGCTTCACCGCCGGCAAGGGGTCGCGGGCCGACCTTGGCGCGCTGGTGCTGGGCGCGGGGTCGCCGCCCGACCTGCGGTTCGTCGGGAGCGTCGGCAGCGGTCTCGGGGCTGCAGAGCTCGATGACCTGGTCGTACGCCTGCAACCCCTCCGCCGCGAGCGCTCCGTCTTCAGCCCGGCCCCGAAGGTCGCCGGGGTGACCTGGGTCGAGCCGGAGCTCCGCTGCCGGGTCGAGTACACGGAGTTGACGCGGGACGGCCGGCTGCGGGCGCCCGTCTTCGTCAGGCTGGAGAGGGATGAGGCGCCGCGCGCCCGGCGCGCGCCAAAGGCGGTATCCGGCGTCGAGGCGGTCAACCCGGAGAAGGAATTCTGGCCCGGCGAGGGGATCACGAAGGGCGACCTGTTCGCCTACTACCGGGCCGTGGCCGAGGTGCTCGTGCCCCACTTGCGCGACCGGCCGATGACGATGCTCCGCTATCCCGACGGCATCGAGGGCAACCGCTTCTATCAGCGCAAGGCACCCGCGGGAATGCCGTCCTTCGTCCGCAGGTTCGAGCTCGACGGGTCCGTTCACCCCCTGGTCAACGACGCGGCGTCGCTGGCCTGGATGGCGAACATGGCCTGCATCGACATGCACCCCTGGAACTCCCGCCGCGACCGGCCGGAGCGCCCCGACTGGGTGGTGTTCGACCTCGACCCCTCGCCCGACGCCGGGTTCAGCGCCGCCGTCGAGGCCGCACTGCTCGTCCGCGAGGCGCTGGCAGCGCTGGGCCTGGACGCGGTGCCCAAGACCAGCGGCGCCGACGGGATGCACGTCTACCTGCCGATCGCACGCCGCCACGACCACAAGCAGGCGCGGGACTTCGTATCCGCAGTCGCCAAGGCACTGCACCGCACCCGGCCCGACCTGATCACCACCGCATGGGCGCGCGACCAGCGCCGCGGCGTGCTGCTGGACGCCAACCAGAACGGGCTCGGCCGGACGACCGCTGCGGTCTACTCGGTGCGGCCGGTGCCCGGCGCGACGGTCTCGACGCCGCTGGCGTGGGACGAGGTCACGTCCAGCCTCGACCCGGGGTCGTTCACGATGCACGCCGTCGTGCGCCGGGTGGCGCGCCACGGCGACCTGTTCGCCGCGGCCCTGACCGGCCGCCAACGGCTTCCCTGAGGGGAGACCAGCAGCCTCCTTTGCAAGATCCCCTCTTTGGGGGGTTCTGTTTGCCCCCTTAGGTTCGGACACTGGAATAGCTCCCCCGTTCCCCCCAGGAGGCACGCGTGACCCGCAGCACCCCAGTGAACGCCGATTCCCGTGAGCTCGGGCAGACCCTTCCGCTGGTCATCGTGTTCCTGGTCGTTCTGCTCCTGATGTGCGGCGCCGTCGTCGACATTGGCAACGCCTACCGCGCGCAGGACGCGCTGCAGGCGTCGGCCGACGCCGCCGCGACCGCTGCGGCGGACAACCTGCCCGACATCAACGCCGCGTCGGCGGCCGGTCACGACTTCAGCAGCGAGCCTGGCGCGCAGAACGCCGTCCCGGGCGTCTCGAACGTGAACACGGACGTCGTCACGAACTGCGCCACCAGCCCCAAGTTCTGCGATCCCGCAAACACGGTGCAGGTGACCGAGACCGGCAGCGTCCCCACCTTCTTCCTGAAGCTGATGGGTGTCGATTCGATCCCCGAGACGGTGCACGCGACCGCCTGCTCGCCGTGCGGCGGAGTGCCGCTCGACATCATGGTCGTGCTCGACCGCACCGGATCGATGAACGACAACAACAAGCTCACGAACGCCAAGCAGGGCGTCCTGGCCTTCCTCGGCTCGCTGGATCCCACGATCGACAACGTCGGGCTGGCCGTACTACCACCCGCACCCACCCCGGGCACCGAGTGCGACAAGCCGTCCTCGAACAGCTACAACAGCGTGAACTCGGAGTACGTGATGGTGCCGCTCAGCTCCGGCTGGGGCACCGAGGTCAACAACCAGGTACAGCTCGACCAGAACTCCCCGCTGGTCTCGACGCTGAACTGCATCCAGGCAAACGGTCAGACGGCGTACGCCGACGCCATCGACGCGGCGCAGCAGGAGCTGGACGCTGACGGACGACCGGGCGTCCAGCAGGTGATCGTCTTCCTGTCCGACGGCGCGGCGAACACCGGCCCGACGTACTACCCCGCGACCTCGCCGTACCGCACGCAGCCGTGCCAGCAGGGCGTGAACAGCGCCGCAGACGCCAAGGCGCAGGGCACGATCGTGTACTCGATCCTCTACGACTCGAGCGATGGCAGCCCGCTGTGCGGCGCCCAGGGCGGCGGCAACGAGCAGCCGCAGATGTACTCCAACCAGGCAATGCAGCAGATCGCCAGCTCGGGCAACTTCTACGACCAGCCGAACCCGACCCAGCTGACGACGATCTTCCTGGCGATCAGCGCCGACCTCACGGCCGGCACCAGCCGCCTGACCGGCTAGTCAAGACTCCGCCCCACGGAGCACCCCAGGCCCGACCCCACCCCCGGGGGGTCGGGCCGAAGCTTTTCTGGAGGCTGGGCGCTCTCAGCCCGCGTCAGCACGCGGCGGGCCGAGCGAGCCGGCGCCGCGCCCGCTGCAGCAGGCGCGGAAACCCGTCCACCAGGCGCCGACGAAGCCGGTCAGCACGAGGCCGATGCCAATCGCAGCCCAGGGGCGGGGATCCCACTGATCACCGCACGACGTACCGGTGTACTGCCCCGCCTGAAACGCGTGGCAGTAGGTGCCCGGCCCGTGGCGGTTGTTGTACGCGATGAAGAACGGCATCGCTGCGGCGCCCACGGCGAGGCCCCAACGGGCCGCCGGCGACGGCCACCGTCGGTCGAGCAGCACCACAAGGCCCCCGGTCAGCGGGCCGGCGAGGGGAAGCACGATGACCAGCGACGAGATGAACGCGAGCAGGTCGAACGCGACCAGCAGACCGACGACGAACCACGCGATGAAGAGGAGGGCGAATCGAGCGACCGCCCGCCGGCTCATGCGGTCTTAGTCGTCCTTCGTCGCGACGCCGCCTTGGGCTTGCTCGTCGAGCCGCTGCCCTTCGTGTCGGCCAGCGAGGCCTGAAGCGCGGCCAGCAGGTCGGGCGTCGACGACTCCTTCGGCGACTCGACGGGCTTCGTCTTCTTGCCGGTGCGCTTGCTCTCGATCACGCCCATCAGCGCCTCGCGATACGTGTCCTTGTACTTGTCGGGCTCGAACGATCCGCTGTAGCGCTGGATCAGCTCCTGCGCCATCTCCAGCTGCCGCTTGTCGACCTTGGCCGAGTCGGGCGCGATCCCGTCGGCCTCCCGCACCTCGTCGGCGAAGAACATCTTCTCGAGCGTCAGGACGCCGTCACGGACGCGCAGGCAGCCCAGGTTCTCGCGATCGTGGAACACGTAGCTGCAGATGGCGACCAGCCCGGTGTCGGACATCGCCTTGGCCAGCAGCGCGTAGACGCCTTCGGACGGGCCGTCCTGCGGGCCGAGGAAGTAGGTGCGCTCGAAGTAGATCGGGTCGATCTCGTCGGCCGGGACGAAGTCCTGAATCGTGATCGTGCGGTAGCCCTCGGGCTTGGCGGCTGCGAAGTCCTCGTCGGCGAGGGTGATGAATTCGCCGTCCTCGACCTCGAACGCCTTCACGATCTCGTCGTTGGAGACGACCTTGTCGTCGAGCTTGCAGACCTTCTGGTAGCCGATGCGGCCGCCGTCGGGCTCGTGGAGGAGGTTGAACTTGAGCCCCTTCTCACTCACGGCGGCGTACATCCGCACGGGCGCATTGACCAGCCCGAAGGAGATCATCCCGGTCCAGATCGCTCGTGGTCGTGATGGCGCAGGCATGGTTCCTCTCATCAAGAGTACGGGATGCAGGGATTTCGCGCCTCAGCGCGCGATCCCTCCCTACCCCAGATCTCGCGCAAGCAAATCCTGCATCGTCTCGCGGCGAAGCGCCGGCGTCGCCCGCCCGCCGGCGACCATGACCGCGGCCGGGCGCGGCAGCAGGTTGTAGTTCGATGCCATGCTGGCGGTGTAGGCGCCGGTGACCGGGATGCAGAGGACGTCGCCCACGCGCAGCTCCGGCAGCCACGCATCCTCGATCAGGACGTCGCCCGACTCGCAGTGCTTGCCGGCGATGGTGTAGGCCCGGTCGCCGTCCGCATCGGCGCGATCGGCGGCCAGCGCCTCATAGCGGGCGTCGTACAGCGTCGGCCGCGGATTGTCGGACATGCCGCCGTCAACCGCCGCGTAGACGACCCCGGCCGCAGTGTGCTTGATCGCCCCCACCGTGTAGAGCGTCACGCCGGCCCGGTCGGCGATCGAGCGTCCCGGCTCCACGATTAGCTCCGGCAACGGCAGCCCGTGGGCGATCAGCCGTTCGGCCAGGTGCTGGACGATCGTCTCTACCGAGTCGGTGATCGCGGGCTCGATGTCGCTGTCGATGTGGGCAACGGCCAGACCGCCGCCCAGGTCGAGCACCGGCAGGTCACCCAGCCCGTTGGCCTCGATGAACTCGACCAGCCAGTCGACCGCCCGCAGATACGTCGACAGATCGTCGATCTGCGACCCCAGGTGGATATGGAGCCCGTGCGGCTCGACGTGCTCCAGCGAGGCCGCCCGGTCGAGGGCGTCGAGCGCGTCGGGCGGGGCCAGCCCGAACTTCGACGCCGCGTGCCCGGTCACGATCTTGTGGTGCGTGTCGGCCACGATGTCGGGAGTAACGCGCACCAGCACCGGCTGCACCCGCCCGGCGTCCGCCGCCAGCTCCTCGATCAGGTCGAGCTCCCCCAGATGGTCGACCACGATCAGCCCGGCGCCCACGGCCAGCGCCGTCTCCACGTCGGGCCGTGACTTGTTGTTGCCGTGGACGACGACGGAGGCAGGCTCGACCCCGGCCCGGAGCGCAGCGGCCAGCTCGCCCTCGGAGGCGGCGTCCGCGCCCAGCCCCTCGTCGAACACCACGTGCAGCACCGAGACGGTCGCCTGCGCCTTGCAGGCGAACACCGCTCGAGACGAGCCGGGGTACGCCGCTAGCCCTTCCAGGTACGCCTGGCAGCGCTGCCGGAGGGTGGCCTCGTCGTAGACCCAGAGCGGCGTCCCGAACCGCTCCGCCAGCTCGCCGGCGTCGACTCCGCCCAGCACCAGGCGACCTTCGGCGATCTCGGCGCCGACCGGCAGCAGGCTCACAGCGACGCCACCGCCTCGCTCGCCCGGGCCAGCTGGCCGGCCAGGTCCTCCGGCGATTGCCGCGCTCCTGCCGCCTCCTCGGCCGTCGGCTCCGAGAAGCGCTCGCCTGCCGCGACGCGAGCCGCCACCTCGGCATGCGCCTGGCGGAACGGCATGCCGCCGCGCACCAGATCCTCGGCCAGGTCGGTGGCGACGCTGCGCCCGTCGTTGGCCGCCTCGGCCATTCGCGCAGTGTCGAACCGCATCCCCTCGACGCACACCTCCAGCGCGGCCAGCGCACCGAGCAGATCATCGAGCTGGTCGAAGGCGGCGCGCTTGTCCTCCTGCAGGTCGCGGTTGTAGGCCAGCGGCAACCCCTTCAGCGTGGCCAGTAGGCCGGCCAGGCGGCCGATTGCCGTGCCCGCCTTGCCGCGCGTCAGCTCTGCGGCGTCGGGGTTCTTTTTCTGCGGCATCATCGAAGAGCCGGTGGCGGCCCGGTCATCGAGCTCTGCGAAGCCGTACTCCGCCGACGTCCACAGCACCAGCTCCTCGGCCAGCCGCGACAGGTGCACCATGCACAGCGCCGAGGCGTAGCAGAGCCCCGACACGTAGTCGCGGTCGGAGACGGCGTCCAGCGAGTTCTCGAACGTGCGGGCGAAGCCGAGCTGCTGGGCCACCCACGCCGGGTCGAGCGGAAGGCTGGATCCGGCCAGGGCGCCGGCCCCCAGCGGGCAGACGTCGGCGGCGTCGCGCACAGCGGAAAAGCGGCTGCCGTCCCGCACCAATGCCCAGACGTGCGCCGCGAGGTGCTGGCCGAGCCAGACCGGCTGTGCCCGCTGCCCATGCGTGTAGCCGGGCAGCACCGCAGCCCCGTCCGCCTCCGCGCGATCGAGCAGGGCGCCGGCCAGACCGGCGATCCCGGCCCGCCCCTGGTCACACGCGTCCTTCGCCCACAGCCGCATCGCGGTCTGTACCTGGTCGTTGCGGCTGCGGCCGGCGTGCACGCGAGGCCCCAGCTCGCCGAGCAGGCGCTCGATCGCGGAGTGAACGTCCTCGTCGGCCGCGTCCGGCTCGATCTCGACCGCTTGCAGCGCCCCGCAGATCTGCTCGGCGTCGGCCGGGTCGATCAGGCCCTGGCGGGCAAGCATGCGGACGTGCACCGCGCTGGCCCGCAGGTCGTAGGGCAGTAGCCGCCGGTCAACCGCCAGCGAGGCGGTGAAATCGAGGATGGCAGGGTCAAGGCCGCCCGCCAGGCGGCCGGCCCAGAGAGGCCCGGTCACACCTCGATCGTAGCGTTGCCGACGGCGCCCGCCGCCGCCCACGTCTTGGTCGGCAGCGACCAGACATGGATGAAGCCGGCAGCCGCGCCGTGCTCGAACCGGTCGCCTTCCTCGTAGGTGGCGAGGCCATGGTCGTACAGCGACGCCTGCGCCGTGCGGCCGACCACCTGGCAGCCGCCCCGGTAGAGCTTGACGCGCGCAGTGCCCGACACCGGGCGCGTTGTCTCGGCCATGAACGCCTCCAGCGCCGCGCGCAGGGGCGAGTACCAGAGCCCGTTGTAGACCAGCGTCGCATACTGCAGCGCGAGCTGCTGCTTGGTGTGCGACAGGTCGCGCTCGCAGACCAACTCCTCAACGCCCTTGTAGGCGGCCAGCAGGAGGGTGGCGGCCGGCACCTCGTAGATCTCGCGGCTCTTGATCCCGACCAGCCGGTTCTCGATGGTGTCCAGCCGGCCAACGCCATGCGCACCGGCGATCGCCCCGGCACGGGCGATCAGCGCCACCAGGTCGAGGGGCTCGCCGTCAATCGCGACCGGCACGCCTTGCTCGAACGTGATCTCGACCTCCTGCGGCGCAGCCAGCGCCCGCTCGGGGGCGATGGTCAGCGCGAAGGCCTCCTCCGGCGGAGCGAGCCATGGATCCTCGAGCGGCCCGGCCTCGATCGACCGGCCCCAGAGGTTGGCATCGACCGAGTAGGCCGCGCCGGACTTGACCGGCACCTCGATGCCGTGCTGGTCGGCGTAGGAGATCTCCTGCTCGCGGGTCATGCCCCAATCGCGCACCGGCGCCAGCACCGCCAGGTCGGGCGCGAGCGCCGCCACCGCGGCCTCGAACCGCACCTGGTCGTTGCCCTTGCCCGTGCAGCCGTGCGCCACCGCGGTGGCGCCGCGCTCGCGGGCGACCGCCACCAGGTGCTTGCTGATCAGCGGCCGTGACAGCGCCGAGACCAGCGGGTAGCGGTTCTCGTAGAGCGCACCGGCCTGCAGGATCGGGAGCACGTACTCGCCGGCGAACTCCTCGCGGGCGTCGACCACCACCACGTCGGCGGCGCCCGAGTCAAACGCGCGCTGTGCGATCTTGTCGGGATCGATGCCCTGCCCGACGTCGACCAGCACGGCGACCACGTCGGCGTGGTACTCGTCGGCCAGCCAGCGCAGTGCGACGGAGGTGTCGAGGCCGCCGGAGTAGGCAAGAACGATGGTGTCCTTCACGGGTGATGCTCCTTCTGCAGACGTTCGATGAGGGCGATGAGGTCGCGACCGGTATGCGGCTCCCGGGCAATCAGGGCGAGCGTGTCGTCGCCGGCGATGGTGCCGGCGATCTCGGGAAAGGCCGCGTTGTCGAAGGCGAAGGCAACCGGGTGCGCGTTTGCGGGCCCCGTGCGGATGACGACCATGTTCCCGGAGGCTTCCATCCCGCGCACCAGACCCAGCGCCAGCACGACCTGGCCGACCGGATCGCCGACCGGCGCCGAGTCGTCGGACAGGGCATAGACCAGCCGGCCGTTGCGGCGGACGCGAACCACGCCCAGCCGGTCGAGGTCGCGGGAGATGGTCGCCTGGGTGACCTCATGGCCCTGCCGGGCCAGCAGACGCTGGAGCTGCAGCTGCGTCGAGACCTCGTTGCCGTCGAGCAGGTCGGTGATGGCGCGCTGCCGCTCGTTCATGCGGTCACCATTGTTTCAGCCCCGATCCACACGCGCCAGACACCGTGCGCGATGGCTTCCAGCCCGGACTCCAGCTTGGGGATCATGCCGCCGCAGACGTGGCCGCCGGCGATCAGGGCGGGCGCCTGGCCGGCCGATATGCGCCGGATCACCGCGCCGGAGCCGTCGAGCACGCCTGGCACGTCCGACAGGAAGACCAGCTCGCCGGCGCCAAGCGCCCGGGCGACCGCGGCGGCGGCATGGTCAGCGTTCACGTTCAGCCCCGAGGCCATCGGGCTCACCACCGGCGTGATCCCAGAATCGAGCACGTCGGTGATCCGGTCGGCGTCGACCGACGTGACGCGCCCCACCAGGCCCAGCCGGCTGTCGCAGCCCGGGGTGCCGCGGAGGGCGCCGGAGACGCTCACGGCCGAGACGCCGGCCGCCCCGAGCTCCGCCACCAGCACCGCATTCTGGTGGTTCAGCGCCTGCTCGACCACTGCCAGCACGGCGGTGTCGGTCACCCGCAGGCCGTCCACGAACGTCGGCTCGATGCCCACGGCGCGGCAGCGCTCGGAGATCTGCGGCCCGGCGCCGTGCACGACCACCACCGGCCGGCCGGCCGCGACCGCCGCGGCGACCTTCGCGCCTACGTCCCTCGCGGCTCCGCCTGCCTTGACGACCGTGATCACGTCGTCCGCCCGGAGTTGAATTCGACATAGTCGGGAGACAGGTCGGAGGCGATCACCTTCGCCCGCCCTGCTCCCAGCCCGAGGTGGATGTCGACGGCGACCTCGTCGCCGGTCAGCGCCTCTCGGGCCGCCGGCTCCGCGCCGCGCAGGCCCGAACCGTCGGCCACGATCGGGACGCCTCCGACGGCGACCGCGACCCGGTCGGGATCGACGTGCACCCCCGCGGCCCCCAGCGCCGCCAGGATCCGGCCCCAGTTGGGATCGCCGCCGTGGAGCGCGCACTTGACCAGCACGTTCTCGGCCACGCCCCGGGCCGCCGCCCGCGCCTCGGGGGCAGACAACGCGCCGGTTACCGTATAGGTGCAGACCCGCGTCGTACCCTCCCCGTCGCGAACTACCTGCTTGGCGAGGTCGAGCATCAGCTCGCCGACTGCCGCGGTCAGCGCCTTGACCTGGCGCGTGGTCTCGACGACCACGCCGCCGGCGCCGTTGGCAAGGATAAAGACACAGTCGTTGGTGCTGGTGCAGCCGTCGACCGAGATCGCGTTGAAGGAACCGCCGACCGCGTCGCGCATCACCCGCCGCAGCGTCGCCGGCTCGACCTCGGCGTCCACCGTGACCTGCGCCAGCGTGGTCGCCATGTCGGGCCGGATCATCCCGGCGCCCTTCGCCATGCCGCCGATCCGGACGCCGCCGCCGTCGATCTCGACCCGGCCCTGCGCCAGCTTGGGGAACGCGTCGGTGGTGCGGATGGCGTTCGCGGCCTGGCGGCCGTGGGTGCCGGTCATCGAGACGGCGGCCTGGGCGATCCCGGCCACGACGTCGTCGATCGGCAGCGGCCGGCCGATGACCCCGGTCGACGCCACCAGCACGTGCGACTCGGGAAGGGCCAGCGTCTCGGCGGTCGCGTGCACCATCGACCAGGCGTCGGCCATGCCCGGCTTGCCCGTGCAGGCGTTGGCGGAGCCCGAGTTGGTGACGATCGCCTGGGCGATGCCGTCGTGGATCTGGGCCCGGCTGACGGTGACCGGCGCCGCGACCACGCGGTTGGTCGTGAACACGCCGGCGGCGCTGGCCGGCCGGTCGGACAGGAGCAGGGCCAGGTCGGCCTTGCCGCTCCGCTTCATCCCACAGCTCGCGATGCCGGCGGTGAAACCCTTGGGGTAGCAGATGCCTACGGCCACAGCCCGGCCTCCGGCAGCCCCGCCGTCTCGTCGAGGCCCAACATCAGGTTGGCGTTCTGCACGGCCTGGCCGGCCGCGCCCTTGACCAGGTTGTCGATCGCAGCGGCGGCGACCACCGCGCCCCGGCCGGTATCGACCCAGACTGCGACCTGACACAGGTTCGAGCCCCGCAGCAGCGCCGTCCGAGGTGGCTCTGCGCCGACGGCGACGAAGGGCTCACCCTCGTAGCGCTCGGCATACAGCCGGTCGGCGTCGCCCTGCTCCAGCGGTTGCCGGAGCCGGCCGTACGCGGTTACCAGCAGGCCCCGAGAGAACGGGGCCAGGTGCGGCGTGAACGTGACGGTGACCCGCTCGCCCGCCGCCTCGGAGAGCTCGCGCTCGATCTCGGCCTGGTGGTGATGACCCACCGGCCGGTAGGGCGCGATGCCCTCCGCGGCGACACAGAAGTGGGAGCTCTCCGTGGCCTTCTTCCCCGCCCCCGAGACGCCCGACTTTCCGTCGCAGACGACGTGCGGCTCCAGCGCGCCGATCTCGACCAGCGGCAGGAGAGCGAGGATGGCCGCGGTCGCATAGCAACCCGGGTTGGCGACGGCCGCCGCCTCCCGGATCTGCTCCCGCTTCCGCTCGGGCAGGCCGTAGACCCACTCGCCCCGGAGGTCGGCAGACAGGTCCACGACCGGCACCCGCGCACTGGCCAGTTCCCGACCGAGCTCGCCCGAGGCGCCATGGGGTAACGCCAGAAACGCGAGATCGCACCCGGCCAGTGCGCGTGTGTCGGCCGTGCACGCCGCAGCCCGGAGCTGAGGGTGCCCCGCCAGGATGCGTTGCAGCTCGCGACCGGCGTAGCCGGTGGCCCCGGCGATGCCGGCAACGAGCGTGGTGGCGGGTGCAGTGACGACGGCCATTGCAAGAGTATACACAACCTGTGCAGGATTATGCAGCACCCTGACCGGCCAGATCCCGCGGCGCGGCCAGTATCCTGCGCCCCGATGGCGAACCGCGTACTGTGCGTCGGCTGGGACGGCGCTGACTGGGAGATCCTCGATCCGCTGCTCCGCGACGGACAGCTGCCCGCCCTGGCCGCATTGCTCGAGCGAGGGCGGCGCGGCGTGTCCCGCTCCTGCCTGCCCTCGCACTCGTGGGCGGCCTGGCCGACGTTCCTGACCGGCCGCGACCCGGCGGGCCACGGCGTCTTCGACATCCTCGAGTATCGCCCCGGCGCCAGCCGCCGCCTGCCGGTGTCCTACCGCTCGATCCTGGCGCCCACCTGGCCGGCACGACTGACCGAGGCGGGACGGCGGACGCTGCTGGTCAACGTCCCGCTGACCTATCCGGCACCCGAGATCGAGGGCGTTGCCATCGCCGGTGGTGTGATCCCGCAGGGCGCTGTCTACAGCTATCCGGCCGAAGCGGGACCGCGGCTCGGCTGGCCGATCAACGGCGGCTCGTGGACGACGTTCCGGCACCGCCCCGTTCCCCTGGTCGACGACGTGGAGTCGGTCATCCGGCGCCGGGCGGAGGCCATGCGGCGCCTGCTCGACGAGGCGCCGTGGGACGCGGCGTGCCTGGTGTTCGTGTCGCCCGACCGGATCCAGCACTGCCTGCTCGAGTACGTCCACCCCGGGCATCCGGCCTTCCCGCAGGCGTCGACCACCGACGTCGCAGAGCAGGTTCGCGGGGTCTACCGGCTGCTGGACGCCGAGCTGGGCACGCTGCTCGAGCGCGTCGACGACGACGACCTGGTGCTGGTGATGTCCGACCACGGCCACCAGCCCGTCACCAACGCTCTCAACATGAACCGCGTGCTCGAGCACCTCGAGCTGCTGCGGATGGGGCGCGGCTCGGGCCTGGTGTCGCTGCTGGCCTGGGGTCGGATGCGCTCGATCGCCCGCAAGGTCTACGACCGGCTCGGCCTGCACGGGAAGGTCGCGGTGCCGACGCCGCCGCTCGACTGGGAGCACACCCGCGCCTACACCAGCGTCACGTCCACCGGCGAGGGCGTGTCGATCGCCCTTCGCGGCCGCGAGCCCGAGGGGATCGTCGCCCCCGAGGACTACGAGCGCGTCCGCGACGAGGTCGCCCAGGCGCTGCAGGAGTTCGTCGACCCCTTGACCGGACGCAAGCCGGTGGGACGGGTGATGCGCAAGGAGGACGTGCTGGCCGGCCCGTATCTCGACCGGGCGCCCGATCTGCTGCTGGAGGCGGCCCCGCTCTACAGCCTGACCCATGCCCGCGCGATGACCGAGAAGGCGGACTGGCTGTCTGGCGACCACCGGCCGGAGGGCATCTACGTGATGGCCGGGCCGGGGATCGAGGCCGGTGTGGGCGACGAGATCTCGCTCGCCGACTTCGCCGGGCTGATCACTCGAGGCGTCGGGCTGACGCCGGACGACGAGTGGCACGCACCTGCTGAGGCGCAGCCGGCAGAGGTGTTCACGGCCGAGGAGCAACGCGAGGTCGAGGACCGGCTGCGCGACCTCGGCTATCTGGAGTGACGTGCGCCGTGCCGGCCTGCTTGCGCTGATCGCCGCCGCGGCAGCAGGGTGCAACGGCGGCTCGGGCCCCCCGTACTCCGCAGGGCCGTGCGGCAACTCCTACCAGCCGTCGAACGCGGGTGTTCGCTGGAACTACCGGACGTCATCGGCGACCGGCACGTTCTCGTCGACCGACACCGTGACGTCAGCCTCCCCGGACGGCTTCACGATCACGTCGCGGTCGCGGGGCTCGGCCCGCGTCGTGCGCTACCGCTGCAAAGGCCCCGCCATTGCCGCCCTGGACGCCGCCGGGGTGGCCGGCAGCGTCCTGGCCGCGGGGACGCACCACGCCTTCTCGACCACGTCGATGAGCGGCGTCACCCTGCCGTCCCACCCGGCGGGCATGACCTGGCGCCAGAGCTTCCGCGTCCACGGGAGAGGCGCGGTCGACGGCGCAGCCGAGGTGCTGCAGGGGACGATTTCGACGACCTTCAACGCCGCCGCCCACCGGGCGCCGGTGACCGTTCCGGCGGGGACGTTCAGCGCGCTGGCAATAGCCGAGCGAACGCTGTTCGACGTCACCGTCACCGTTCGCGGCGTGTCGGTTCCGGTGCGGACGGCCGTGCGCACGACCGCCTACCTGGCTCCCGGAGTCGGCCTCGTCCGGTCGATCAGCACGGGCAGCGTGCTGGGTGCCCGGCTGGCATCGCAGACCGTGCTGCTGGCAACCAGCTGAGAACTGATGGTGCGCGCCGCCCGTTCGGGGACAATGGACACGTGAGCGACCATCGCACGCTGCTCCACGGCACCGCGCTGAACGTCGTCGGCCTGGGAGCCGGCGTCGTCGCGGCCTTCGGCGTCCAGATCCTGCTCGGCCGCACGCTCCCGGTGGGCGGGCTCGGCCTGGTCACGGTCGCCGTGCAGGTCGCCTTCGTCGCCGCCGCCGGCAGCCGCTTCGGCATGGACATGGCTGCGGTACGCGAGGTCGCGATCGCCCAGGGCGCCGACGCGGCGTCCCATGTGCGCAGCCTCGTCGACCGCGCGGTAGGCGTCGCCTTTGCGATCAGCGTGCTGGTCGCCGTGGCCATCGCGGCCGCCTCGCCCCTGCTCGGCGACAACCAGACGACTGTCGCGCTGGCCGCCGTCTCGATCCCCTTCGCAGCGGTGGCCAACACCTACCTCGGCGCAACCCGTGGCCTCAAGTCGATGGCCCCGACGCTGTGGGTGTTCTGGATCGGCCAGCCGGTGGCCTGGATCGCAGTGGCAGGCGCCGCCATCGCGCTGGGGGGCGGCACCTGGGCCGCGGTGATCGCCTACGACGTGTCCTGGATCGTCGCCGCGGTCGCAGCCCGGGCCATGTGGCGGCGCCGCAGCGCGGGGATGGGCGACGAGCCTGCAACCCGAGACGAGCTGGTGCAGGCGCTGCGGTTCGGCGCCCCCCGCGCACCGTCCGCCCTGCTCGCCCAGGCGCTGTTCTGGGCCGACCTGTGGGTGCTCGACGCCTTCGCGTCGGGAAACACGCTCGACACGTACGCCGCCGTGGGCCGGATCTCGCAGGTGATCCTGCTGTTCCTGACCTCGCTCAACCTGCTGTTCTCGCCGTTTGCCGCCGACCTCCATGCGCGCGGTCACCGCACCCAGCTGGACGCGCTGTTCAAGAGCGCCACGCGGTGGGCGCTGACAGCGACGGCGCCGGTTGTGATCGTCCTCTCGATCGCAGCCGCACAGGCGCTGCAGGCGTTCAACCCCGCGTTCTCGGACGGCGCCACGGCACTCCGGATCCTGCTCATCGGCCAGCTGATCAACGTCGCCACCGGCAGCGTCGGATTCGTGCTGATCATGGTCGGGCGGACCGGCGTCGACCTGATCGACAACATCCTGGCGACCGTGATTCTGGTCGGCATGGCGATCCCGCTCGCCTCCAGCTACGGCATGAACGGCGTCGCAGTCGCATCTGCGGTCAGCCTGGCCGGAGTCAACATGGTGCGCCTCCTACAGGTGCGCCACATCGTCCACATCCAGCCCTACACCCGCTCCTACCTGCACCTGGTGGTGCCGGCGGCGGCGTGCGCGGCGGCCGCGCTGGCGGCGCACCAGCTGCTGGCCGGCCGATCGTGGTGGCTCGTCCTCTTCGCAACCGGGGCGGCAGGGTTCGCCGCCTACATCGTGCTGCTGCCGATGTCGCTGCCCGCCGGGGAGCGGGAGGAGGTCTACCGCCGGACGCGGAGGATCACGAAGCGCCCCAACGTCGAGGACACGTCCGGCGGGTCGGTGTAGACGACCTGCAGCTGGGGATCGCTGAGGATCTCCCCGGCGACGTCCTTCTGACCGCGCAGGTCGACCATCACGTAGTCGACGCCCCAGCGGCGGATGATCTCGGCCCGCCGCGCGTCGCTGGTGCCGGGCGTGAAGAACTCGATCTCGTCCTGACGCCGCTCGGGAGCATCGGCCTTGGGCTCGGCCCGCGTGCGCGCCTCGGGGAGCGCCTGGGCGTAGACGGTCGCGTCCCCGATCAGCTCGTACAGGCGGTGCTCCTCGCCCAGCACCACCGGGATCGGATGGTCGTGGTCGCGGAAGAAGTGCACGGCGCCGGGGCTGATCAGCACGGCCAGCGCCGAGGGAGGCGCCCGGTGGGGGCCGTCCCGCATCTCGTCCAGCAACGTGCCCAGCCCGTGGTGCAGCTGCCCGAAGAGGATGGCAAGCACCAGCACCGTCGAGGTGAGCACGGGGCCGCGCAGGATCGAGGAGCGCTGCGGCCAGGCGAAGCTGACGAGCGTGACCAGGATGGCGGCCACCACCACGATGCTGGTCGGTTGACGCAGAACTG